>Ga0070741_10009690_pt1 | contig 18563 bp, 19 predicted proteins | sample Coa_R1_4_FD_66440 | JGI IMG/M metagenome (GOLD analysis project Ga0070741, IMG submission 66440) | Surface soil microbial communities from Centralia Pennsylvania, which are recovering from an underground coalmine fire - Coalmine... | ecosystem: Environmental > Terrestrial > Soil > Unclassified ...
GTCTACGGAGGACACGTCCTGCCGCGGTCGTACATTGGCGGCAAGCTCCGCGCGCAAATGCCCGTCTCTCCGATGCGTAACCTCTCCCCGCATCGCGGAGTCGCCGCGCGCGGAGCTTCCCTGTCTAGTGGGTAGATCAGCGCGAGTCGGATTCGCGTCGCGGCCACCGCGCCGCCAGCAGGAACAGGCCGACGCAGATGAAGGCGAACAGGCAGGTCGAGAACGCCCAGCCGAGCGCGACCGTGAGCCACTCCATGGTCAGGGTCGTAGCACCCGGGTCAGACGTCTTCCGCCGCGCGGCGGGCCGCTGGCGGGGACGCCGGGTGTGCTATGAGAGGAAGGTCGTGGCGAAGAGCGCTCCTCGGCCCGGCTCCGCATCCGACCTGATCGACGCGAGGATCCGCGAGCTCGACGACTGGCGCGGCGAGACGCTCGCGCGAATCCGCTCGCTCGTCAAGGAAGCCGATCCGGACGTCGTCGAGGAGTGGAAGTGGCGCGGGATACCCGTCTGGTCCCACGACGGGATCGTCTGTACGGGCGAGACCTACAAGAACGTCGTGAAGATGACGTTCGCGAAGGGCGCATCCCTGGACGATCCGGCGGGTCTTTTCAACTCGAGCCTCGAGGGGAACACCAGGCGCGCGATCGACGTCCACGAGGGCGACCGGATCGACGAGGACGCGCTGAAGGCTCTCGTCCGCGCCGCCGTCGAGCTGAACACCTCGCGCAGACGCTAGGACGTCTCGTCCGCCTCGCCGAGCCGGCACTGAGGCTCCGGGTCAGGCGGCGCGCTCGATCAGCAGCCGGGCGGCGGTCTCCGACGAGCCCGTCTGCAGCAGCTCCTCGACGCCGTCGAGCTCGAACTGCGGGTACACGGCGAGGACGAGCGCGTGCGTGCAGTCGAGGCCGGCATCGACGAGCCGACGGAAGCGGGCGCAGAGCAGGTCGGTCGCCGCCGCTTCGTCCAGCAACTCGAATTCGTGTGCAGTCATGGCCTAAACCTCCTCGCCCGGCGGCGCCGCGCAATCCCCTGAACGGGGTAGACGGCGCCGCGGCGAGGAGAGGCATCTACCGCAGGGCCCGCTTGACGAGCTCGACGATTCTCGCCTGGTCGACGGGCGTGAGCAGCGCGAACGCCGTCGGCCACGAGGGGGACTGAGGGTCAGACCAGGCCGTCGCCGACGTAACCGCGCGGGCGAACGCCCCGCGGCACGGCGAAGAGCGCGCTGCCCGTGTGCTTGACGTACTCGTTCAGCGCGTCCCGCTCGGCGAGCCGCCGCTGGACGCGCACGAAGTCGGCCGGGTCGCGCTGGAAGCTGACGAAGAAGAGCCCCGCGTCGAGCTGGCCGAGCTCGGCGTCCATGCCGTCCGTGAACGAGTACCCGCGCCGGAGGATGCGCGTCCCCGCATTCTCGGCGGGAGCGGCGAGCCGGATGTGCGCGTCGGCGGGAGTCGCCGCGAGGTCGACGCGGTCGAACTCGCCGGTCCGGCCGAACGGCGCGCCGCTCGCCTTCCGGCGGCCGATCGTCCGCTCCTGATCGTCGAGGCTCGCACGGTCCCAGACCTCGATCAGCATCCGGATTCGCCGCGTGACCATGTACGTGCCGCCGCGAAGCCACGCCGGCTCGTCCGCCCACACGTGCCGCGCGAGCGACTCCCGATCCTCGAGCTTGACGTTGTTCGTGCCGTCCTTGAAGCCCATCAGGTTGCGCGGCGTTTCCTGCGCGCGGCTCGTCGACGACGTCCGCCCGAAGCCGAGCTGAGACCAGCGCATCGCCACCTGCCCGCGGCCGATGCGGGCGAGGTTGCGGACGGCGTGGAAGGCGACCTGCGGGTCGTCGGCGCAGGCCTGGACGGCGAGATCGCCGTCCGACCGCTCGGCCTCGAGCTCGTCGCCGGGAAAGCGCGGGAGCGGACGCAGGGCCTCCGGACGAGGGAGGCCGAGGCGCTCGAAGAGCGAGGGGCCGAAGCCGAACGTCAGCGTCAGGCGCGCGGGACGCAGGCCGACTGCCTCGCCGGTGTCGACCGGCGGGCGGAGCGGGTCGGCCGTCTCGCCCACGCTCTGGCCGGCGCACATCCGGGCGGCCGCGTCCGCCCAGGCCCGGAGCAGTTCGCGGAGCTGCGCCGGCCGCGCGTCGAGAACGTCGAACGCGGCGAAGTGGAGGCGCTCCTGCGCCGGCGTCGCGATCCCCGCCTGGTGCTCCCCGTAAAAGGGGACGACCCCCTCGGCAGCGCTGTTGCCGCCGGACAGCGCACGCTCGATCCCAACCCCGCCGAGCGCCGCACCCGCGCCGGCCGCGCCGGCGGCAAGGAAGCGGCCGCGGGTGAGGCGGCTCACGGCGCCGTGACGACGATCGCGGCCACCTCGGAGAGGGGCTCCGCGAGCGAGTCGATCGCCCGGCTCAGCCTGCGCGTATCCGCTCTCGTCAGCGTCAGATACGAGACGAAGCCCGAGCCGCGCCGGTACGGCTCGAGCGCGCGGAGGACGGCGTCGAACCGCGCGTCGATCCGCTCGGCGAGCTCCTCGTTCTTGCCGGCGACGAGCCGGCGGACCGAGTCGAATGCCGCCTGCGCGCCGCGCACGTTCGCCTCGAAGTCGACGAGGTCGACATGCGAGTACCGCTCCTCCTCGCCGGTGATCTTCGACTTCGACACCTCGCCGAGCAGCTCGACGGAGCCGTTCGCGATCGCCGCCGGTTCGAGCCGGACGCCGCGCGCGAGCCGCCGCAGGCGGACGACGTCCGCCAGCAGCCGGGCGGCGAGCGCGTCGCTTCCCTGCGTCGTGTTCCGGGCCCAGAGCAGCCGCTCGATCGGGTGGAATCCTGTCCACCTCGCCGCCGGCACGTCCCCCTCGCGCGCGTCGATCGCGGGGTCGAGCGGCCCGAAGCTCTCGGCGACCGGCTCGATCGACTCGTACGGGACGCGGGCCGCGACGTACGACTTCTTCGCCGCCGCGACGTCGCCGCGCCGGAGCGCCGCGACCAGCCGGCGCGTGCGCGTGACGAGCAGGTCGGTCTGCTGCTCGACGTACCGGCGGTACGCGGCGACGCTCGCCCGCACGCGCGCCGACGCCGCTGCCGCGCTGCGCGGCTTGCCGGTGACGACGAGCGTGCCGCGCTCGGCGGTCGTCCCTCCGGGGCAGTAGGTGACGTACCTCCCGGGCTCGAGGGTCATCGAGAACGAGCGCCGGAGCCCGGAGGCGACGTTCTCGACCTCGCCGACGATCCGGCTGCCGTCGAGGATCTCGAACTCGGTCACCTCGTCGGCACCCGAGTTGGCGACGTCGAAGGTCACTGGGCCGGCGGCGAGCTCGAGCCGCGCCGGCTCGCAGCCCGCCTCCGTCAGCTTCACGTCGACCGTCCGGCCGCCGCTCTTCGCCGCGCGCTCCTTGCCGCCGCACGCGGCCAGCGTCGTCGCCGCCGCCGCGAGCGCGACGGCGAGCACACGGGTGCGGCCGCTCACGCCGCGCGGCCGGCGGCGAGCGGCTCCGGGCGCCGTTGGCGGCGCAGACGCAGCCCGCTGGGCCACAGGACGTACAGCGCGACGGGCACGGCGTAGAGCACGTAACCGACCACCTCGGCGACGACCGGCTTCGGCTGGAACCCGAACAGGCCGGTAAGAAGGGAGCCGCGGACGGTCCCGGGCGCGACCAGCCAGTGCAGGTCGAGCGCCTGCCCTTGCAGGCTGTTCAGCCAGCCGGCCTCGTGGGCGGTGTGCAGCGAGGTGGCGACGAGCCCTGCCGCGACGAGTACGAGCACCACCCCGGTTGCGCGGAAGAAGCGAGCAAGGTTCAGCCGGATCCCGCCGCGGTAGATCCCCCAGCCGATCGCGGCCGCGGCGGCGACGCCGAGGACCGCGCCGCTGCCGGCTGCGGCCGGGCTCGTCGACGAGTCGAACGCCGCGAGCAGGAACACCGACGTCTCGAACCCCTCCCGGATGACGGCGAAGAACGCCATCGCGACCAGCGCAACCACGGATCCCTTGGCCAGCGCGTTCGAGGCGCGGTTCTCGAGCGTCCGGCGCAGCCCGCGGGCGTTCCGGCGCATCCACACGATCATGAACGTGACCGCAGCGACGGCCACGCCGCCGATCACCGTCTCCAGCGCCTCCTGTTCAGCCTGCGGCAGGCTGCGGCTGAGGAGCTCGAGCGCGACGCCGCCGGAGGCACAGAGCGCGATCGCGAGGCCGACCCCGGCCCACATCCACCGCAGCGCGTCCCGCCGCCCTTCCTGACGCAGGAACGCGGCGACGATCCCGACGATCAGGAACGCTTCGACGCCCTCGCGGAGGCCGATGACGAAGGTCGGGAGCATCAGGCTGGGCGGCTCAACTCAGGGTCTCCTTGCACTCCTTGTAAGGCGCACCTTACAAACATCGGCTGACTCTAGCGACGCGCCGCGCGAGCTGTCAAAGCCGAACCGTCGCCGGCGGAACCGTCCTCTACACTGGCCGCGGGTTGGGGGGCTGGGTCGGATCTCGTCGTCGTTTTCTGAGACTGGCCGCGGCCGGAGCCGCCCTCCTCTCCCCCGCTGCTCGCGCGGCCGCCCGCGCCCCCCTCCTCGCCGGCGTCCGCATCTCGACGCGGCGGCCGTTCTCCGGCGACGGCGCCGGGCTCGCGACCATCGGCGTCGTCGGCGACCGCAGGTCCGCCCGCCTCCACTTCGTCCTCCGCCGCCCGGCGCGCGTCGTCCTCGACACGCTGGTCACCGGCCAGGGGCCGGCCACGGAGCAGCTCGTCGCCGACGCGGCGCAGCAGACGGTCGGTTCGCGGACGCTCGCCCTACCGGCCGGGGAGCACACGCTCGAGTGGAAGCCGGAGGCGACGCTGCAGGCGCGGACGTACGTCCTCCGTCTGCAAGCCCGGGATGCGACGGGCCGGCAGGCGGAGCAGCGCTCGACCGTGCGGCTGCTCGGCGTCGACGCCGGCTTCACGTCGCTCGGCGCGGCGCCGGGAGAGATCGCCGTCCTCTCCGTCCGCACGGATGCGTCGCAGGTCACCGTCCAGTTTCTCCACTGCGGGCCGGAGGACGCGCTCACCTACGCGAACGACGAGCTCCGGGGAGTGCCGGTCACGGACCCGCTCACCCTCGACTGGGCCCGGAACATCGACGACCCGGCGCCGATCCGGCTGCGAATCGGAGATTGGCAGAGCGGCCTCTACGCGGTGCGCCTCGAGGCCGACGACGGCCGCCTCGGGTTCGCGCCGATCGTCGTCCGGCCGGTGCAGCCCCAGCAGCGAGTCGCGGTCGTGGTCCCGACCAGCACGTGGCAGGCGTACAACTTCTACGACGCCGACGGCGACGGCTGGGGCGACACCTGGTACGCGCGCTGGAAGACGATGACCGTCGACCCGACGCGCCCGCACGCCAACCGCGGCGTCCCCTACCGCTTTCGCAGCTACGACCTCCAGTTCCTGCGCTGGCTCGCGGCGCGCCGCCACGCGGCCGACTTCTACGCCGACAAGGATCTGGAGCGGTTCGCGAGCGCGGCCGAATTGCGGCGCGCCTACGACCTGCTCGTCTTCCCAGGGCACACGGAGTACGTGACTGCGCGCCTGTACGACCTCGTCACGGGCTTCCGGGACGCCGGCGGGAACCTGATGTTCCTCTCCGCGAACAACTTCTTCCGGCGGATCGAGCGCAGCCCGCGCGCGCTGATGCTCGTGGACGAGTGGCGCTCGCTCGGTCGCCCTGAGGCCGCGCTCTGCGGCGTGCAGTACCTGGCCAGCGATCGGGGTGAACGTCAGGCGCCCTTCACCGTCACCGGAGCGCACGTCGCGCCCTGGGCGTTCGAGGACACCGGGCTCGAGCAGGGCGACGAGTTCGGCCTCTACGGGATCGAGATCGACGCCCGCGCGCCGAGCTCGCCCCGCAACGTTCAGGTGCTCGCGCGCATCCCCGACCTCTTCGGCACGGGCCGCTCCGCGGAGATGACGTACTACCAGCACGAGCGCGGTGCTCAGGTCTTCTCGGCGGGCGTCCTCAACTTCGGCGGCCAGATCCTGCTCTGGCCGGAGGCGAGACGCCTGGTCGAGAACGTCTGGAAGCGGCTGGCCGCGCCGCGCGGTGGGTGACGTCTGGGTACGAGGCGCCCGATCGTCACGAGATTCGCGGTAAGAGCGGGGAGTTCGTCTGGAGCGGTTCTCCACAGGCGCCTGTGGGTACGGCAGATCGCCCGGAGCAGGATTTTTCGGCGCCCCGCCGCGCCTCCACCGCGGGTCGGCCACTGCTTTCGGTGGAGAAAAAAGCTGCAATCTGCGTACTTTCCTGCCAAGCACCGCCCATTGAGGGCTTGTGCGCGCGGTGCTAGCTTCGTGCGCCTCGGGATCGGGACTGGGGAGCGAGGTGGACGAGGCGAACGCGGCGGAATCCTTGTGGAGACGGGCATGCCGCCGGCTGGAGACGAAGGTCGGGTCGCGGTATGAGGCGTGCTTCGGCGAGGTCGTCGCGCGCCGGGTCACCGGCGACGTGCTCACCCTCGGCGTGCCGAACGCCTTCGTGCGCGACCACATCCTCGAGCGGTACCGACCGCTGCTCGAGGTCGCGGTCGGCGAGGCGGCGGGTGCAGCGATGCGCGTCGAGCTCGAGCTGATCCCGAGCACCGGCCGCGACGCGAATTCCGCTCCGAGCGCTCGGAGCGCCGCCGACCTCAATCCGCGCTACCGGTTCTCCACTTTCGTGGTCGGAGCCGGGAACCAGCTCGCGCACGCGGCCGCCCTTAAAGTCGCCGAGGCGCCTGGTCAGACGTTGAACCCGCTACTTCTCCACGGCGAGACCGGACTGGGCAAGACGCATCTGCTCCAGGCGACGGCGCGCCATGCCGCCGAGCGGCCGGCTGCCTCGCGCGTTCGCTACGTCACCGCCGAAGCGTTCCTCAACGACTTCGTCCGCTCCGTGTCGGATCGACGGGCGATGCCCGCGTTCAGAGAGCGCTACCGCGGCGTCGAGGTGCTCCTGCTCGACGACGTGCAGTTCTTCGCCGGCAAGGAGCGCGTCCAGGAGGAGCTGTTGCATACGTTCACTGCGCTCTACGAGCGGGGCCGCCAGATCGTGCTCTCCTCGGACCGCCCTCCGCGCGACCTCGGCCCGATCGACAGCGGCCTGTGCTCGCGGTTCGAGATGGGGCTCCTCGCCGAGGTGCGGCGGCCCGACCTCGCGACGCGCGCCGCGATCCTCGCCAAGCTGGCGGAGGCTCAGGAGCTAGCCATCGGCGATCCCGCGCTTCTGCCGTTCATCGCGGGCCGGGTGACGAGGAACGTTCGCGAGCTCCAGGGGGCGCTGACGCGTCTGGCCGCGCACTCCTCGCTGATGGGCCGCAAACTCGATCTCGACCTCGCGCGCGAGCTGCTCCCCGACGAGAAGGAGACGGAGGTCTCGATCGAGCGCGTCGAAGAGGTGGTCGCGGCCCGCTTCGGGCTGCCGCTCGACGAGTTGCGCGGCCGGCGACGGACGACGAGCGTCGTGTACCCGCGTCATCTGGCGATGCACCTGGCGCGGCAGCTCACCGGGGCGTCGCTGCTGTCGATCGGACGTCACTTCGGCCGCGACCACACCACGGTTATGTACGCCGACCGCCGGGTCCGCCGGCAGATCCGCGACGACCCCGAAGCGCGCGACCTGGTCGAGGAGCTCAGCGAACGGGTTCGGCAGCGGCGATAGCCGACCTGGCAACGGGGGCCGCGAACGCGCGTGCGTTCTGCTCCCGCTGATGGGCGGCTTGTTCGCGCTGCGTGCGGGCCGCTGCACGCTGCGCTTCGGCGATCGCGACCTTGTCTGCGAGCTCGTATGAGGAATAGAGCCGCTGGACGGCCGTCAACGGCGCGGGGCTGTGCGGCTCAGGCGGGCGCTGGCCTACCGAAGCTCGCCTGCGCAGCCGTCGAGAGGCGTCGCAGGTGGCGCCTGCGAGGCAGACGGTGTGGATCGCACGATCGCGCTGCCACGCGAGCACGCTTCCATGGTACTCCGCTGTGTTTGCCCTGTACGTGCGCGGGAACCCGTGCCGTCATGAGCACCTCAGCGCAGCGCGCTGCTGAGAACGAAGCGGTGTTCCGTGACGCGAACGAGCGGATCGAACACCGCCTGGGCGAGCTGACGGTCGAGGACGGCCGGTCGCCGTTTCTTTGCGAATGCGAAGACACGACTTGCCGCAAGGTGCTGCGGCTGACAGTCGACGAGTACGAGGCCGTCCGCGCCGACCCACGGCGGTTCGTCGTCGCCCCCGACCATCCGTTTACTCACGCACGAGTCGTCGATCGCCATGACGGCTTCCTCGTCATCGAAAAGTTTGGGGAGGCGGGAGAGACAGCGGAAGAGCTCGACCCTCGCTCATAGCGGCAGACATGGGCACGCGAACGCAACGGATAGCCGAGAACGAGCACAGCTTCCGTGTCCTCAACGAGGGCATCCGCACTATCGAGGAGCGGGTCGGCGAGCCAGCTGAGGCGCGCTTCCTCTGCGAGTGCGCCCGCACGAATTGCACCGAGGTGGTGGTGCTGCCGCTCGAGGAGTACCAGGCCGTACGCGCGGACTCGTCGTGCCCCGTCGTCCGCAAGGGTCATGAGCTTGCCGACGTGGAAGACGTGGTCCGCGAGGGACGAGACCACGCCGTGGTCAAGAAGCACCAGCTGTAGGCCTCGGCAGCTTCCCGAGCCTGAGCCTCACGCGCGGCGCGGTCGCCAGGGCTCGTGCTCGTGCGCGAGCCAGACCTGCTCGGGGTCGAGCGCGCGCACCCGCAGCTGGCCTTCGGTGTGCGGCTCGTCGAGCTCGCCGAACCAGACCGCCACGTCGCCGCCGATAACGAGTGGACGTTCGCCCGTCTCGACGACGACCACCTGCATGCCGGGGGTGTGGCCCGGCGCCGGGACGAGCCGAATCCCCGGAAGCAGCTCGAGCTCGCCATCGACCGGCACGTATCGCACGCCGGGCGCCTCGACCCACTCGCGAATCGTGTAGTCCTACTCGCTGCGCGCGTCGTCGAGCTCCCGGCGCTGGACGTAGATCGGGCGGACGACTCAGCCTCGCGATTCGGCCTTCTGCGGGCTTCGGCGCCTTGCTGCGTCTAAGAGCTCGGGTTCCGCGAACTGCCATGGAGCCGGGGTCTGCGTCGGAGGTACAAGGCGAACGCACAAGGGCCGGACTGATCCGAAGCCGAACCGTGACGTTCGAGCCTCCGTTTCGCCCGCCCAGCCCGGCCCTTGCGCGCGCTTAGCTATTCCGATTAGCGCTCGACGATGTTGTGGATCTCAACCACCTCGGGCGCGCCCGAGAGCTCGATCCCGACATCCTTCAGCACCGGCATCAGCCGCTCACCGAAAGCGTCCATCTGCTCTCGCGAGTCCCAGACTTCGCTGACGCGGAGCCTTCCGTCCGAACGGAAAGCGACGTGATAGGCGAGTCCATCCGGCGGCCAGTTGCCCGTCGGTTCAAGCCGACGCAGCGCCTCGTCGTACTGCTCCGTGGTCACACCGGGTGCGCCCGTGAAGCGCGCAAGTACGCTCGACGTGCGAGCACCCGTGATCGGTGTCGCAGGTTCGGTCGTGACATTGGTGGCCATATTGGCCTCCTTCGATAGGTGCAACCTGGCCGAGCCGACCTACAACCGAACACGACTTACGCGCTCGCCTGGCGGGCGAGGAATCTAAGCCAGAATGCACCGCCCACACTAGCACCCTTCTCGATGACCCGCGGCTTGCCGCCGGCCTGGAGCGTGTGCCTAAGGGCGCGTGCGCCTTCGTCGGCCGCCGCGCGGCAGGATGTACCAGGCCGCTGCGGCGACCACGATGACCGCCGCGGCGATGGCCACAACGGCGACGGTAGAGGCAGCGACGATCACTCGCCGTGTATTCCCGCGCGCAGGCCGAGGAAACCATGCGTCGCGAGGCAGAGCGGCTACATCACGGCCGTCAAGCGAGCCCAACTTGTTCTCGCCCACGTCGCGCGACACAGCCAATCGCGCGACCGCCGTCCCGACGAGAGGTCGATGCCCAGTTGCCTTCGAGGAGCGATCGGTATAGCACGATGCACGCGTTTGCAGGACTTTCCGTTGTAGCCCTGACAACGAGCGAATGGTCCTGACTGGGCGTCTTTCGAACGCATAGGTTGGAACGATGGCTGACCCTGCCGCTGAGATCACCGCACCGACCAACTGCCGCTGGCTGACGCGAGGAGTGGCTGGCATCGGTGGCGCCAGCTTCCTCGCCGATCTCGGTCACGAAGTTCCGACGGCGCTCTTGCCGAGCTTCCTCGCTTCGACGCTGGGAGCTCCCGCGTCCGCTCTCGGTCTCATCGAAGGGATCGCAGACGGTTGCGCCGGGGCCGCGCGGTTCGTCGGAGGCGGACTGGCAGATGATCCCGAGCGTCGTCGACGGAGCGCGCTCGGGGGCTACTCCGCAACGGCGGTCCTCTCGTCGCTGATCGGGGTGACCACGGCGGCCTGGCAGGTCGGCGTCCTTCGGGCGGGTGCCTGGTCGGCTCGAGGTCTGCGCGTCCCAGCACGCAACGCGTTACTCGCCGATGTCGTACCCGCGGGCGCTTACGGCCGCGCGTACGGTTTCGAGCGCTCGATGGACAACCTTGGCGCGATCGGCGGGCCGCTCCTCGCTCTCGCCCTGGTCGCCCTTGTCGGCACGCGCACAGCGATCCTGCTGAGCGTCATTCCGGGCTTGCTCGCCGCGCTCGCGATCCTTTATGCGATTCATGGAACGCGGCGTCCGACCGAGCAGCACCGACAGCCACTTCGCTTCCACCTCCGAGCAGTGCTGCAGGGAAGGCTGAAGCGAATCTTCTTCGGGATCTCGGCGTTCGAGATCGGCAACGTCGCAGCCACGCTCCTGATCCTGCGCGCTACCGAACTTCTCACGCCGGATCACGGGCACGACGCCGCTACCAAGATCGCGCTCGGCCTCTACATCGCATACAACGCAGCCGCCGCGATCTTCAGCGTCCCGGGCGGGCATCTCGGCGACAAGACGAGCAGCCTCGGCGTGCTCGGTATCGGCGTAGGTTGCTTCGCCGCCGCATACCTCTGCTTCGCGTTCGTCGGGTCGAGCATCGCTCTGCTCGCTGCCGGCTTCGTGGTGGCCGGCATCGCAATCGGCTTTGTCGAGACCGCGGAGCACGCCGTCGTCGCGGAAGATGCCCCGACCGCACTCCGCGGGTCCGCGTTTGGCGCGCTTGCCACCGCTCAGGCGTTCGGCAACTTCGCCGCCAGCAGCGTCGCTGGAATCCTCTGGACGACCGTCTCACCGCGCGTCGCCTTCATCTATTTGACCGTCTGGATGCTGCTCGCGCTACTGGCGCTGAGCGGCGTAAGAAGGGGTTCGATGCCCAGTCTTAGAACCTGAGCGACCCGGAATAGCACTACCCACGCGTTAGCAGGACTTCCCGTTGCAGTCCTGAAAACGAGCGAATGGGCGGTACTGGGCTCGAACCAGTGACCCCCAGCTTGTCGAGCTGGTGCTCTCCCAACTGAGCTAACCGCCCTTGGGGTTGCCATTGTAGCCCAGCGCCGGAGCGAGGGCTAAGCTCGGCGCGGTGAGGCGGGAGGGTCGTCGCGGCGTACGCGAGGAGCCCGGCGGTCAGCGGCTGAGGCTCGCGCACGGGCGCACGCTCGGGTACGCCGAGTACGGCGATCCGGCCGGGTGGCCGCTCGTCTACCTGCACGGGTTCCCGGGATCGCGGCTCGCCGGCGGCGTGCTCGACGCGGCTGGGCGTGCCGCCGGCGCCCGCGTGCTCGCACCGGAACGGCCGGGGCTCGGGCTGTCTTCGCCGCAGCCGCGGCGACGCTGCTCGACCACGCGGACGACGTGCTCGAGCTCGCGCAGGCGCTCGCCATCGAGCGTTTCGCCGTCCTCGGCGAGTCGGGCGGGGGCCCGTGCGCGCTCGCGATCGCCCGCGCGCTGCCAGAGCAGGTCGACTGTGCGGCGATCGTCTGCGGACTCGGCCCCGTGCGCTGCGCCGGCTGGACGGACGGTCTAGCGCTGAAGGAGCGGATCGGCTACGCGATCGCCGGTCGGGCGCCTCTGGTCGTGGGACGCGTGCTCTTCCCTGTCGCCGCCTGCGCGAGACGGAGGTCGCGCGCGTTCCTCCGAGTCACCCGCGGCACCTCGGCGACGCCGACCGCGAGGCCCTGCGCGGCCCGCTCGGCGACCTCGTCGCGGCCGACTTCGCCGAGGCGTTCCGGCAGGGCAGCCAGGGCGTCGGGCAGGAGCTCGCGCTGCTGTTCGGCGCGTGGCGGTTCGACCCGGCGGCGATCGCAGCGCCCGTCGTGTTCTTCCACGGGACGGACGTCCGCACGGTCTCGCGGCGACGGGCGACCTCGCGGAGCGAATCTCCGGGGCGCGGCTGGACGTCGCCGAGGGGCACGGCCACTTCTCGCTGCTCGCTCGGGAGGGCGAGAACGGCCTTCGCGACGGCGCGACGGCCGTGACGTGTCAGGTCAGAAGATCTCCGGACACCACGGGACGAGCGCCGTGTGGAAGACGTCGTCGGCCCGGCCGACCGCGCCGTCGCGGAGCTCGTCCACCCGTCCGGCGCGGTGGAGGTCGCGGAACGTGAAGCCGCCGAGGTACGCGGACGCGAGGTCGGCGACGTCGAGCGCGAGGTCCGCTGCGGCATCGGTCCGAGCGGCCTCGCCGCCCTCGAGCTTCCACCGGCCCTCGTTCCACGGGCAGAACTCGTCGCGGACGTCGAAGACGACGGCGCCGTCGCCGGCGTACGAGCGGCCGGCGAGCGCGGCGCCGACGTCGACGAGCCGGATCCAGAGGCCGTCGAGCATCGTCGGGGCCGCCAGGTTCGGTCGCGCGAGGAGGAGGAAGAGCGGGCTGTCGAGCGGCTGCAGGCCGGCGGACACGGACTGCGTCCAGTCGACGTCGAGCAGATAGCGCCAGATCGACGCGGTCGCAGCGGCCGTGGAGCCGAGCACCTCGACCGTCTTCACCTTCGTCTCCGGGCCGAGCGTCCCGAACGCGACGTGCAGACGGTAGATCGCGTACGCCTGAGGCTCCCCGTCGACCTCGAGCACGGCGAAATGCTTCGGGCTGCCGCCGAAGCGGAAGGCGGGCGGATCGGCGAGCAGTCGGTGCTCCCACCAGGACGCGGGGCGCTCGAGCATCCCGGGCGTGGCACGCTGAACGGCGTCGTAGACCGGCGGCAGGAGCTTCGCCGCCTCGCCCGGCTCGACGAACCGGACCGAGCCGACGTGCTCGGTTCCGGCCCGGAAGGCGCCGTGGACGCGCTGGATCTCGAACTGGAGGATCAGCGAGGCGAGGCCGTAGCCGTAGCGGCCGTAGATCGTCTCCTCCGACGCCCACAGCGCCGCGAGCGGCTCGCCGCGCTCGTGGACGTCGTCGAGCTGCGCGCGCATCATCGAGCCGAGGATTCCGCGGCGGCGGTGCGTCGGCAGGACGCCGACGAGCGTCACGCCCGCGGTCGGCAGCGTCGTGCCGCCGGGGACGGTCATCCGGAAGCTGAACGCGCCGGCGCCGCCGACGGTCGCGCCGCCCTCGTCGACCGCGGCAAGCATCCGCTCGAGCTTGAAGTTCTTCAGCCACCGGTCGCTCCACTCCTCGTCCGGCTTCTCGCGGCCGAAGTAGTGGACGATCGCCGCGGCCGCCTCGCGGAGCTCCTCCTCGCTCCGAACGCGCCGGACCTCGACCGTCACGCGATCTTCTCGAGCGGCGCGTACTCGAGCATCAGCCGGCGCTCGGCGCCGTCGCCGGCGAACCGCACGGTGACGACGCCGCCCGGCTCGACCCGCAGGACGACGCCCTCGCCAAGCGTGCCGTGCCGAACCGAGTCGCCGGCGGCGAGCGCCGGCAGCTCGTCGCGCGGCCGGATCTCGCGCGCCCCGTAGCCGCTCCACGACGCCGGTCGCAGGCGCTCGACCAGCACGCCCTCCTCGGGCAGCTCGTCGAGGAATCGCGACGGAAGGTTGAAGGTGCGGCTGCCCCAGAGCGAGCGCGAGGTCGCGTGCGTTAGCACGAGCCACTCCTGCGCGCGCGTCATCCCGACGTAGCAGAGGCGCCGCTCCTCCTCCACGCCCTGCTCCTCGATTGAACGGACGTGCGGGAAGATCCCCTCCTCCATCCCGATCATGAACACGGCCTTGAACTCGAGGCCCTTGGCGTTGTGCAGGGTCATCAGCGTGACGAGGCTCTGCTCGCCGCGGATCGCGTCCTGGTCCGAGTAGAGCGAGATCTCCTGGAGGAAGCCGGAGAGGCTCGGCTCCTGACTTTGCTGCAGGTACTCCTGGCCGACGCCGACGAGCTCCTGGAGGTTCTCGATCCGGCCCTGCGCCTCGATCGTCCGCTCGGCCTGCAGCGCATCGAGGTAGCCCGTCCGGTCGAGGACGGCCTCGATCAGCTCCGGCACTTTCAGCTCCTGTGCCTGCGCCTGCAGCGAGACGAGCAGCGTGCGCAGCGCCGAGACGGCCTTCAGCGGCGCCGCGCCGATGCCCGCCTCCTCCGGGTAGGCGAGCGACTCGAACAGCGCGATGCCGTGCGCGTCGGCGTACGACTGCAGCTTCGAGATCGTCGTGTCCCCGATCCCGCGCCTCGGCTTGTTCGCGATCCGCGTCAGCGAGACGGCGTCGAACGGATTATCGAGCACCTGCAGGTAGGCGATAGCGTCCTTGATCTCGGCGCGCTCGTAGAAGCGCGGGCCGCCGATCACCTGGTAGGCGATCCCTTGCCGGACCAGCACGTCCTCGAGCACGCGCGACTGCGCGTTCGTGCGGTAGAAGACCGCGATCTCGTCCGCGCTGTAGCCCTCCTCGACGAGCGCGGCGATCTCCGCGGCGACGAACCTCGCCTCCGCGTGCTCGTCCTCGGTCTCGATCACGTGCACCGGGCGGCCTTCGCCGAGCTCAGACCAGAGGTTCTTCGGCTTGCGCTCTCGGTTGTTCGCGATCACGCCGTTCGCCGCGTTGAGGATCGTGTTCGTGGAGCGGTAGTTCTGCTCGAGCGCGACGGAGCGGGCATCGGAGAAGTCGGACTCGAAGTCGAGGATGTTGCGGATGTCGGCGCCTCGGAAGGCGTAGATGGAGTTGTGAGTGACGAGGCCGTTCGCGACGAAGTTGTGCGTCGGCGACACGTCGAGGTCGTAGACCGGGGCGTCGAGCGTGAGGCGCTGGACGTCGAGCACGAGATCGAGCTCTGCGTCGAGATCGAGCATCAGCGCCCCACGCCGTACCTCCGATGCGAGCGTCATCGCCATCGGCGCCGAGGCGAGCCGCGTGACCTGGCGCGGCGGCGCCGGCGGGACGGTCGCGCGCTGCTCTGCGCGCACGAAGTGTGTGTGCTCGGGCGTCGAGACGAGCCGGCGGCCGCCGGCCGTCGAGATCGCGACACCCTCAGTCGCAGTGCTCGCGTGGACGCGGGTGACGCGGGCTGCGCGGAAGCCGGCGTCGAAGTAGCACGAGCGCACCTCGTCGCCGACGCGCACGTCCTCGATCGGCTTCGTCGTCCCGTCGGCCATCGTCACCTCCGTTCCGGCGACGAGACACTGGTCGGGGTCCCCGACCACCATCAGGTTGCGGTGCTTCGCGGCTAGCAGCTGGAGCAGGCGGTACTGGGCGTGGTTCGTGTCCTGGTACTCGTCGACGAGCACGTAGCGGAACGCGTTTTGCCAGCGCTCGCGCGCCTCGGGGAAGCGCTCGAGCACCTGGACGGTCAGCATCAGCAGGTCGTCGAAGTCGACGGCGTTGGAGGCGAACAGGCGCCTCTGGTAGAGCGCGTAGACCTCGGCGACGGTCTGGTCGTAGAACGAGGAGACGCGGCTGAGGTAGTCGTCCGGGCCGATCAGGAGGTTCTTCGCGTTCGAGATCTGCGAGTGGATGCCCCGCGGGGCGAACCGCTTCGGGTCGCGTTCCAGCTCCTCGAGGCACTGCTTGACGAGCCGGACCTGGTCGGCCTGGTCGTAGATCGTGAAGTTCGAGCGGTAACCGAGGCGCGGAGCCTCGCGGCGGAGGATCCGACCGCAGGCGGCGTGGAAGGTAAGAATCCAGATCGCGCGCGCGAGGTTCCCGAGCAGGCCCTCGAGGCGGGAGCGCATCTCCTCGGCGGCCTTGTTCGTGAAGGTGATCGCGAGGATCTCGTTCGGCTTGACGCCGCACGCCGAGATCAGGTGGGCGACGCGGTAGGTGAGGACGCGCGTCTTGCCCGAGCCGGCGCCGGCGATGACGAGCAGCGGGCCCTCAGTCGTCAGGACGGCCTCCTGCTGGACCGGGTTCAGGTCGGCGAGGTAGTCCTTCGGCTCGGCGACGGCCATGGCGCCGATGCTAGCGGCGGAGCCCGAGCCTCTTTCCGAGCGCGAGGAAGCCGGCGGCGACGAATACGAGCTCCGCCGCAGCGTTGCGCGGCCCCTCGTTCGTCACCCCGCCGGCGACGAGCGCCGGCGCCGCGGCCGTGGCGGCGGCCAGCGCGAAAAGGAGCCAGGGGCGTCGCGGCAGGGCGATCGGGAGGTCGTCGAAAACGTCGCCGGCCTCGCCGGGAACGGACGACTTGACCCCGGCTGCCCGGCGCGTGGCGATTCCCGCAGCCGCCAGGCAGGCGCCGGCGGCGGCCGCTGCGGCCGGGATTGCCAGCACGTACCACGGGTCGAGCTCGGCGCGGTACTCCAACGCGTACAGCGCGGCCGAGGCGAGCGTTCCGCCGCCGAAGGCGAGCGCGATCCGCGTCCGGCGCAGGAGCAGGGCGACGTCCTGTGCCGCGAGCCGTCGCTCCCGCCGCCGACGAGCGAGCCGGAGCAGGGCTAGCAACCCCGCCGCGAACGAGAGCTGCGGGCAGGCGACCAGCCCCAGCACGGCGAGCACTCCGAGCGGCGGCCACTCGGCCGAGAAGATGTCGCCCGTTCGTCCCGCCGTCGCCGCAAGGAGAAACGCCGGTGCGAACACCGCCGCGGCGGCGGCGAGCGCGGCCAGCGACCGCAGCGTTGCGCGCCGGCTGCGCACCGTCGCGAGGTCGTCGGCGAACTCGCGGGCGAGCTCGGCCGGATCGCCGAAGCTCCGGACGTCGCCTTCGGCGAGATGGTCGGCTGCTTCGGCGAGGATACGGTCGCGGAGGCGGCCGCCGATCCCGACTTCGGCAAGCTCCCGCCGGAGATCGTCGAGGTAGCGGCTCACGCGAGCACCGCCTCGACCGCGCGCGAGAACGTACGCCACTCGAGCCGGCGGACGGCGAGCGCCTCCTCCCCCGCACGCGTCAGCCGGTAGACCCGGCGTCGGCGGCCGCTTGCCGCCGTCCAGCGGCTCTTGACGAGGCCGTCACGCTCGAGGCGATGCAGCGCGGGATAGACCGTTCCCTCCGGAAGGCGGAAGATGTCGTCGCTACGTCGGCGGAGGCGCTGGATGATCGCGTAGCCGTGCGCGGGCTCGTGCTCCAACGCGGCGAGGACCAAGGCGTCGAGGTGTCCCTTGAGGACTTCGGCCTTCATGTCAGGCACCATACCTCGTGAGGCGAGGTATCGGAAGTGCGGCATCCCCTGCAGCCGAGCGCGCGGCGGCTCGTAAAGGGTCTGACCCCTGTATGCCGGTTTCGGACTAGGTGCGGCGAGCCAGAGCGGCCCGCGGGAGGACGAGGAACTGCCGCCCGTACAGCGCGAGGCCGACGAGCGCTGCCGCGGCGGTGACGACGCTCGCCATCACCGGCATCACGAGGCTCGCGGCGACGGCGGCCGAGCCCGCGTGGCCGAGCATCGCGAGCGCGCCGACGGCGGCTCCCTGGTAGACGCCGACGTTGCCGGGGAGAAGCGGCGCCGTGCTCGCGAGGCCCGTGACCGTCATGTAGATCAGCGCCGCACCGAGGCTCGCGTGCACGCCGACAGCGTTCAGGGTCAGCAGGACGCCGACGCAGCGGACGGCCCACGTCGCGACGAGGATCGCCAGTGCCCTCAGCAGCACGACCCGCGGCGCCGCCGCGGACGCGAGGAACCGGCCGGCCCACGACGGCAGCCGCCGGCCGAGCTTTCGATGCAGTGCCGCGGCGACGAGCAGCCCGGCGGCGGCGAGCACCACGGCACCGACGAGCGCGCCCCTCGTCCATCCCGGCACCGGCAGGAACGCCCCGGCGGTGGCGCCGACGAGGCAGAAGGCGATCCCTTCGGTCAGGTGCGTCGCGAGCAGGCTGCCGCCCGCCTTCGGGACGCCCGGCCACCGCTCGGCCGCGGCCGCGCGCAGCACCGCGACCTTCGACGCCTCGCCGAGCCGCCCCGGGAGGACGGTGTCGAGAAACGATCCGACCGCGCTCGCAGCGTAGATCGCGCGGAAGCCAACCTCGCCGAGCGTCTGGCGCCACGCGAGCGCGCGCAGCGGCTGGACGAGCGCGCCGATCCCGAACGCGGCCGCGAGCAGCAGCCAGTCGGGGCTCGCCGCAGCGCTGACCGCACCGCCTGCGGTCTCGCGGGCGACCATCACGAAGCCCGCGACCGTCGCCGCGAGGATCACCGCCGGAATCGCGAGCATGCGCGCGCGCCTGCCACCCATCCCCTCGCACGATCGGCGTGGGCGCGAGAGGAAACGTCCCCCTTAAGGGGTAACTACCTGGTCGCCTCGTCGAGGGCCGCTTCGAT
>Ga0070741_10009692_pt1 | contig 18560 bp, 17 predicted proteins | sample Coa_R1_4_FD_66440 | JGI IMG/M metagenome (GOLD analysis project Ga0070741, IMG submission 66440) | Surface soil microbial communities from Centralia Pennsylvania, which are recovering from an underground coalmine fire - Coalmine... | ecosystem: Environmental > Terrestrial > Soil > Unclassified ...
GTGGTCCACGTAACGGGTCCTTCTAGCGTGCCGAATCGTGCGTGGCGGTGCCGCTCGGTGCACCGTCATCGCATCGAGGCTGCCGCGCCGCCGATCGCACGTACCATGTCCAGCGAGCTTCAAAGCGCCGACCCGCTGAGGCTGTGACGTGTGGGCGCCGGGCGATCGAGCGAGGTGAATCGTGGCACTTCCAGAAGCACACGCAGTCCGGGGCAACAGTGCTGCCGGGGACAGCGCCGCGGGCGCGCAGTCCGTGGCGTCGGCGATCGAGCATTTGGTGGCCGGCAGCCAAGGCGTGATCACCAAACGGATCGATCTGGCGCTGCTCGAGGGGCAAGAGCTGCTCTCGCGCACCCTTCAACGCGCTGCACTGGGCGCCTGTGGCCTCGCCTTGGCGGCCGGAGCGTGGTTCGCGGCGGCAGCATGCCTCGTTCTGTTGGTTATCCCAAATTCCAACCTGGTCCTTCGCTTGGCCGCCTTCGCCTTGGTCAATGCCGGCGGCGCGGTTGGGCTCGTCGCGCTTGCCATGCGCGGTCGACCACAGACTCCGGTACCCGCCAACAACGATGCTTCCAGCACGACAGAGGGATCGTAACGGCAGGAGCGCGTCGCATTCGGCCGAAGGAAAGCTGGCCGTGGACATGACCGACTTCGCGGAACAGCGTGAGAACCTCCTGCAGGGGATCGAGCGGGACCAGGAAGAGGTGCGCGTCGCCGTGCAGGAGCTCACGGGTGCGGCCCGGTCGAAGCTCACCGTGACCGCGCACATCAGGAAGTACCCGCTGACGTGGGTGATTGGCGCATTCGTCGTCGGCGTGTGGCTGGGGAGTCGCGGCGCTCCGGCCCACGTGCCCGGACAAGGGAGATCGTGATGATCACAGATCAGATCGCGGAGGACCGGCGGTCATCGCCGCGCTCACAGCAGGCGCAACCAGGGGTCGCCGAAATTCGCGACAGGGTGACGGACCTCGAGCGACACGCCCGCACATTGATCGGACAGCGGCCGATCGTGGCTGTGCTGGCCGCGGTCGGCTTCGGCTATCTGACCGCCCGTCTCGTCTCTCGCGCAACGAGATGAGCGCCATGAGTGATCCGGAGAATTCGAACGCGGCAACCGGTCCGCCGAGCGGAACGGGAGGGCAGCCTCGAGATGCGCGCTCCCTCGGTGAGCATTTTCGACGAATCGATCACGAAGCGCACGCACTTGGCGCTGCCGTGCAGGGGGCGACCGGAGAGTTGCAACGGTATCTGACGGAACAGGTGGAGGAGCGACCGTACACCACCTTGGGAGTCGCCGCCGGGGTCGGGTACGTTCTGGGCGGAGGTCTCCGTTCACGGTTGACCGCGGTGTTGCTCGGCGTCGCGACGAGAGTCGCGATGGCCCTGGCCGCACGCGAGCTTGCTGCCCGGTTGTCGCCAGACGCGTCCGCGTCGGTTCAGAGCAAGAGCTCTTGAGAACGCGTGGCAGCAGAAAAGGAGAGCGATCATGATGATTGAGGACATTCTGCGCGCACTGCCGTCGAAGGAAGACATCGCGAGCGCGGTCGGTCTCGAAGCGCGGAGCTCCCCGACCGGCGACATGCTCACGGCCTTCGCCATCTTCGGCACGGGCATGATCCTCGGCGCCGGGTTGGCGCTGTTGTTCGCGCCGAAGGCCGGGCACGAGATGCGCCACGACATTGCCGAGAAGGTCGGCTCGATCGGCGAACATCTGCACACGCAGGCAGTACAGCCCGCCGCGCCAGCCAACCTACCCAGCGCTTGAACGTCCAGCACAAAGGAGAACGTTATGTCACTGCTGCTTCTGATCGTCCTGTTGCTACTCGTCTTCGGTGGGCTGCCCAACTGGGGCTATCATAACTACGGGTATGCGCCTTCCGGGATCGGCGGCATCATCTTGATCATCTTGCTCATTCTGCTTCTGACGGGGCGGCTGAACTTTTAGTATCGCGGCCCGCGAAAGGGCAGACGCGATGAGCGCAGTCAAGATCGGCGGAATCGTGCTGCTCATGGTCGGGATCCTGGGGTTGGTGTACCGCGGCTTTAGCCACACCAAGGAGACGCACGAGGCGAAGATCGGCCCGCTCGAGCTGTCGGTGAAGGACAAGGAGACGGTCAACGTGCCGGTCTGGGCTGGGGTGGGCGCAATCGTGCTTGGCGGGCTACTCGTGGTGGTGCCGAAGAAGGGCTAGCTGTCGCCTCGGCGCTCGCGAGCCAACCTCGCTCACCGCCGAGCTCGAATCGTTCGGTGCCCTCCACGACCCTGGAGACCATCATGCCCCAAACGCCGCACGTGGAACGGCATTTCACCGGTACGGCAACGGTGCGAGACATCGTCATCGGGATGTCCGATGGGCTGACCGTCCCTTTCGCGCTGGCCGCGGGCTTGTCCGGCGCCGTCGACAATACGAGCATCATCGTCACGGCGGGCCTGGCGGAGATCGCCGCGGGCTCCATCGCGATGGGGTTGGGCGGCTATCTGGCCGCACGCAGCGATGCCGAGCACTACGACGCGGAGCGGGCACGCGAAGAGACGGAAGTGCGAGAGAAGGCCAAGGTCGAGGCGGAGGAGGTGGCGGACGTCTTTCGCGCCTATGGTCTGACGTCAGCGCAGTTGAAGCCGGTGGTCGACGCCCTGCGCGCGCGCCCCGAGGCTTGGGTCGATTTCATGATGCGATTCGAGCTTGGCCTCGAGAAGCCCGAGCCGCGCAGAGCCCTGGGCAGCGCGGTGACCATCGCAGCCGCATACATCGCAGGTGGGTTCATCCCGCTCGGTCCCTACATGGCCCTGAAGGCGCGCCTCGCGCTGCCTGCTTCCGTCGGCGTTACGCTGCTTGCGCTGGCGATCTTTGGCTATGTGAAGGGTCACTTCACCGGAGCGTCACCGGTGCGCAGCTCCCTCCAAACGGTACTGATCGGCGGCTTGGCCGCGGCGGCGGCGTTCTCCATCGCCAGGGCAATCTCGTGAGTCGAGTGGGTACGTCGACCGACGGTACGGACTGCGGATCGGCGGATCAAACTCGGGGTTAGTCGGCGTCGCAGCGCGCCACATCCACTCGTGAACTCGGGCAGATCGCGTTCGGCTGATGGAACGGATGGAACCGCATACGATCACCGTCAATGGCGACCGGGTCGCCTACCGAGCCGCCGGCGAGGGGCCGCTCCTGCTGCTCGTGCACGGCATGGCCGGCAGCTCCCTGACGTGGAGGCACGTCATGCCGCTTCTGGCCGACCGGTTCACCGTCCTGGCCCCCGATCTTCTCGGCCAGGGCCAGTCGGACAAACCGCGCGGCGACTACTCGCTCGGCGCCCATGCGAATACCCTGCGCGACCTGCTGGACGCGCTCGGGCACGAGCGGGCCACCGTCGTCGGCCAGTCGCTCGGGGGCGGCGTGGCCATGCAGTTTGCCTATCAGTTCCCCGAGCGCTGCGAGCGCCTGGTCCTGGTGGACAGCGGTGGGCTCGGCCGGGAAGTCACGTTCTACCTCCGGATGCTGACCGTGCCCGGCTTCGAGTCCGCTTTTCGGTTCGTCTGCACGCCGCGGCTGCGAGACGCCGGGAACCGGGTCGCCGCGTGGCTTCGCCGCGCCGGAGTTCGATCCACTCCCGCCAGCCAAGAGATCTGGCGGAGCTACGCATCGCTGGCGGACCCCGACAGCCGCCAGGCATTTTTTCGCAGTCTACGCGACGTCGTCGACGTGAGCGGGCAGGCGGTGAGCGCCCTTTCCCGGCTGTACCGGGCAGCGCATCTGCCGACGTTGATCGTGTGGGGGGCACGAGACCCGTTCATTCCGGTGAGCCACGCGGTCGCGGCGCACCAGGCGATTCCCGGCAGCCGCCTCGAGATCTTCGAGGGGGTGGGCCACTACCCGCACTGCGAGGCCCCCGAGCACTTCGTCGCGGTGCTCCTCGACTTCATCACCTCCACCAAGCCTGCCCGCCTGCCAGCGCAATCGGCGCGCCGGAGATCCGATCTCGACGGCTGAAAGCAATCGCGATGGCCGCCGGAAAGCGTTGCCCAACTTGGAGGTTGGCCTCGGAAGGATCCTCCTATGCAGACGCCTGACATAGTGGTCCCGTCGCATCGATGGTGGCCACCCTCGCCTGGGTATCTGGCGGGCTCGGGACCTTCGAGGGGACCTGCGTCGCCATGCTGCACCTTCACGGCGTAGCGATCGAGGCGGCGCTGGCCGCCCCGCTCCTCGCTCGAGGGTTTCCCTTCTGGCTTCCCATGGCGCCGGGACTTGCGATTGCGCGGCACGAAATGATGCGCGGGACGGCGGCCGCTGGGCCGACAGCCGCGCCGGAGACGCCGTGACAGAGCCAGCTACGTCTCTCCACGGCTTTTGGGACAGGCCGCTACGGGACCTGCTGGAACTGCTACAGGCAACGCCCGCCGGCCTGACTTCCGATGAGGCGACGCGGCGAGGACGTCTCTACGGCCCGAACGCCTTCGTGCGGGAGTCGCGCCTTGCAGGGTTGATCGGTTTTCTTCGGTTCGTTGCGAATCCTCTCGTCGTCATCCTTCTCGTAGCCAGCGCCATCACCCTCGCGCTCGGGGACCCGGTCGGCGGACTGATCATCATCTCGATGGTTCTGTTCAGCGTGCTCTTGAGCTTCTTCATGGAGTTCCAGGCTCGACACGCGGTCGAAGAGATTCGAAAGCAAGTCGCCACAACGGCGGCCGTGGTGCGTGACGGGCGCGAAACGGAACTGCCGATAGCGGAGCTGGTCCGAGGGGACATCGTCAGGCTCAATGCCGGAGACCTCGTGCCGGCGGACGCCCGCTTATTGGAAGCGAAGGACCTGCACGTACGCGAGTCGGCCCTCACTGGAGAGTCGTTGCCCGTGGAGAAGACAGCCGCTGACCTTCCAGAGGGGAAGCACGGCATTGCCGACGCGCGCAACAGCGTCTTCCTGGGCACTGCCGTTCAGACGGGGATCGGCACGGCGGTCATCGTTTGCACGGGGAGAGACACCGCTTTCGGCGGAATCGCCCAGCGGATCGCGCTGCGGCCGCCGGAGACCGAGTTCGGCCGCGGCATACGCCACTTCGGGTCGATGATCACACGGGTGATCATGCTGCTCGTCCTGTTCGTTCTGTTCGTCAACATCGTTTTCAAGCGTCCGCTGCTGGAGTCGTTTCTCTTCTCTGTCGCACTCGCGGTCGGAATGACGCCGGAGATGATGCCAATGATCATCACCGTCACCCTGGCCCGAGGTGCGCGGCGGATGGCCAAGAAAAAGGTTCTCGTCAAGCAACTTGCGGCCATCGAGGACTTCGGAAGCGTGGAGATCCTCTGCAGCGACAAGACGGGCACGCTGACCGAAGGCGAGATCGCGCTCGACCGGCACGTGGATGTTCAAGGCAAGGATGACGCCGACGTCCTGCGCTTCATCTACCTGAACAGTTACTTCGAAGCGGGCATCAAGAGCCCTCTGGACGACGCGATCCTGAAGCACGAACACCCGGCCATCGGCGAGTATGAGAAGGTGGACGAGGTCCCCTTCGACTTCAGCCGCAAGCGCCTGTCGGTAGTGGTGCGGCGAGGCGACGAGCACCTCCTCATCACCAAAGGCGAAGCGGAGAGTGTCCTTGGCATCTGCGAGACGGTGACGACCGACGGCGAGCCTCAGCCGTTCGACGAAAGGCGCCGGGCTCAGGCGGTCGAGACCTTCCAAAGGCTGAGTGCGGAGGGCTATCGCACGCTCGGAGTCGCCGTGCTGAAGGTGGCGAAGCAAGCCGTCTACACCCCGGCGGCCGAACAGGGCATGACGCTGGCCGGCTTCGCGGCCTTCCTCGACCCGCCCAAGGAGGGCATTCTCTGCGTCCTCGATGCCCTGAAGCAGAATGGCGTCTCCGTGGTCATCATGACCGGTGACAACCAGTATGTGACCAAGAAGTTGGCACACGACGTCGGCCTAGGAACCGACCGCATCGTCACCGGGAACCAGGTAGACAGGATGGATGATGCTGGCGTGGCCTACCAGGCGGAGAACGGCGCCATCTTTGCCCGCGTGTCTCCTGAACAGAAGAATCGGGTGATCCTCGCCCTGAAGGCACGTGGGCATGTCGTCGGATACATCGGCGACGGCATCAATGACGCGCCGTCGCTGCACACCGCGGATGTCGGCATCTCGGTCGTCAACGGCGTCGAGGTCGCGAAGGACGCCGCGAAGATCATCCTGCTCGAGAAGGACCTGGCGGTCTTGAACGACGGGGTCGTCGAGGGGCGGCGCAGCTTCGCCAACATCATGAAGTACATCATCATGGGGACGAGCTCGAACTTCGGCAACATGTTCAGCATGGCCGCGGCATCGCTCTTCCTCCCATTTCTGCCTATGTTGCCGACTCAGATCCTGCTGAACAACTTTCTCTACGACGTCTCGCAGATCAGCATTCCCAGCGACAATGTCGATCCCGCCCTGCTGCACCGGCCGAAGCGATGGCAGATCGCGTTCATCCGCCAGTTCATGATGATCATCGGTCCGATCAGCTCGCTCTACGATTTCCTCACGTTCGGGGTACTCCTCTGGATGTTCCATGCGTCCACGAACGCGCCGCTCTTCCGTACGGGATGGTTCGTTGAGTCCCTGGCGACACAGGCGCTCGTGGTGTTCGTCATCCGGACGGCGGGTAACCCATTCCGAAGCCTTCCCAGCCTGCCATTGCTGATCAGCGTGATGGCCGTCGTCGCGATTGCAGCGGTGCTGCCGTACACACCGGTCGCGACCGTACTGCGATTTACTCCACTACCAATGTCGATGTTGGCGGCGATTGCGTGTCTCGCGGCGACCTATCTCTTGGTCGTACAGGGCGTCAAGTCCTGGTTTTATCGCCGACATGCACTGCTCTGAACGGAGCGCGTGCCGATCTCGACCCGAGTGGGCATCGAGACCCACGGTTGCCATGAAAGGCGCAGCGGTGAGCGAGAAACGAGGTCGGGACCGCTCGCCGAGCTTACCGGACACGGGTGGCGTTCAAGCGGCGATTCGCGTAGCTTTCAGGATTCGAGCCTGTCAGCTCGCGCGCGGTGCCAGGGCAGCGGACGAGCAGATCGTCCATCTCGCGACCGCTGCGAAGTGAGCAGACGAGAATGGTGAATCCACCAACTGAAGACGCGGTGGCACCTCCCTCCGAAAGCCCCTCGAAGGCAGTCGGTCCCGGGAAATCGCGTCTAGGACCGGCTTGGTGGCTCGTCCTTCTGCTCGTCTTGATCGTCAACTACATGCTGTCGGGAGGGTTCTCACCGGAGCCACCCTCGATCACGATTCCGTACACGGTCTTCAAGCAGCAGCTCGCGGCGGGGAACGTCGACGTCGTCACCAGCGTCGGCGATTCGCTCCAGGGCAGCTTCAAGACAGAGGTGACCTACCCGACCGTCGAGGCCGAACCTCCGAGTGGAGGACGATCGCCCTCGCCGCTCGCAGCGAAGCCCAAGCCGCAAACCGCGTTGCACTTCAAGACGCGGCGACCCGTCTTCGCTGCCCCTGACCTCGAAACGCTGCTCGAGGAGAAGGGCGTGGTCGTCGAGGCTGTCGACGAAAACGCTTCATCGTGGTTCAAGGTCCTGGTGGGCTTCGGTCCCACGCTGCTCCTGATCGCAGCCTTCGTCTGGATCAGCCGCCGCGGCGCGACGGCTGGCGGCGGGTTGTTCAATCTCGGGCGCAGCCGCGCGAAGCGCTACAGCGAGGAGCAGGCAAAGGTCACATTCGACGACGTCGCGGGCATCGACGAGGCCGAGAACGAGCTGATCGAGATCGTCGACTTCCTGAAGAACCCCACCAAGTACCAACGGCTCGGTGGAACCGTACCGAAAGGCGTACTGCTGATCGGTGCGCCCGGAACCGGAAAGACACTCCTGGCGCGAGCGGTTGCTGGGCAGGCGGGCGTTCCCTTCTTCAGCCTCAGCGCGTCCGAGTTCATCGAGATGATCGTCGGCGTCGGCGCGTCTCGCGTCCGCGACATGTTCAAGCAGGCAAGGGAGGCTGCGCCCTCGATCATCTTCATCGACGAGCTCGATGCCATCGGCCGCACGCGCGGCAGTGGTGGACCGCTCGGCGGTCACGACGAGCGCGAGCAGACGCTGAACCAGATTCTCACCGAGATGGACGGCTTCGACTCTCGAGAAGGAGTCATCGTCCTGGCCGCCACCAACCGCGCGGATGTTCTGGACCAGGCACTGCTCCGGCCAGGGCGCTTCGATCGCCGCGTCGTGGTGCAGCGTCCCGATCGCGCCGGACGCGCGGCGATCCTCGCGGTTCACACCAAGAGGGTCCCGTTGGCGGCGGACGTCTCGCTCGAGCGCCTCGCTGCGGAGACGCCGGGGCTGGTGGGCGCCGAGTTGCGCAACCTGGTCAACGAGGCGGCGCTTCTGGCAGCGCGCAAGGATGTGACCGCGGTGCGCGCCGAGGACTTCGCGGAGGCGATGGAGAAGATCACCCTCGGGCCCGCCCGCAACATTCTGCTCAATGCGGCCGATCGAGAGCGTACCGCCTACCACGAGGCAGGCCACACCCTGCTCTCGTTGTTGGTACCGGGTTGTGACCCCGTTCATCGCGTTTCGATCGTGCCGCGCGGCATGGCGCTGGGAGCGACCTGGCAGCTGCCTGTCGACGATCGCACCAGCTATGCCGAGGACTACCTGCGGGCGCGCATCACCAGCGCGCTCGGCGGCCGCGCGGCGGAGAGTTTGGTCTACGGCGTGGTGACGACAGGCGCCGAGAACGACCTCCAGCAGGTCACCGAGATCGCCCGCCACATGGTGTTGCGCTGGGGGATGAGCGAGAAGCTCGGGCCGATCAGCTTCGTAGCACCCCAGGACGAGGGCTTGCCCCCGGCCTTCCAGCACCAGCCCTACAGCGACGCGACCTCCGAGCTGATCGACGCCGAAGTGCGTCGCATCGTCGAGCAGAGTCACGGCGAAGCCGACCGTCTGCTGACCGTGCACCGCGACAAGCTCGATGCTCTCGCTCGCGCGCTCTTAGAGGCGGAATCCCTCAACGAGAAGGAGATCCTGGAGGTGACGGGCTTGACCCAGCCATCTGGCCGGCAAGTGGAGATGTTCCCGCGCCGGCAATGAGAGACGGGTGCCATTGCGCTCCGACGATCGGGAGGTCCGGTCGATCGCAGTTGGCATGCTTGACTTCGGTCATCGCTGCGTCGCCATGGGCGTGATGTGGCGGACGGTGGTTCGGTCGGCTGGGACGGCGCCGACTGCGCGACTTCGACGTCGAGCGCCGTATCGCGACCGGCAACCACTGCTGGGCGGAGCCACCGCCTGACCGCTGGGGCGAGTGGATCGGCGGCCGACGATCCCCGCGAGCGACTGTCGGCTCCGTTTCCGAACGGCGCCCGCACCAGACCACGGCTCGCGGATCCCGATCGCACATCGTGCGAGCGGGACGAACGCCTTCCTCGCGAGAACCGGATGCGCGCATCGCATCCCGAGGGCCGGCGACCAGCTCGCTGGACGGGCGTGTGCCAGCCGCTGGTACACGAACGGCGCCACGGCCGACAAAATCGCGAACGCCACCTGCGGCCGGGCGGCAGTTCGAATTGCTTGCGACAGTGGAGGCGGCAGGAATCGAACCCGGTAGGCGGGGCACAGGGGATATTGTCGGGATGAAAAGCCTTGAGTCTTCGCGGGTCGCACTCCCGACAGTACCCACCGATTCCCGCGATTTGGGCACCGGATGGGCACCGGATCTGACGTGATCACGTCGAGGAGATTGGCGGCTGCAGGAAGCGGTCATTCTCGAAAGAGCCAAAGCGCCGCCGACAGGCTGACGCCGATCAGCGTCAGCCACAGGACGTCGGACACCAGGATCGGGTAGATCATGAGCGCGAGCCCGATGACAATTGGCGGAACGAGCTCCATCCGGCGGCCGTAACGGTAGGCGACGAAGCCGATCCCGCTGAAGACAAGGCCGAGGGCGAGCCGCGTCGGATCAAGCTCAGGCATGGGAGTTCCTCGCCGATACGCCGGGAACCAGGGAGTGCTTCGGCGCCCGGAGGAGCACCGTCAAGTACCTCGCCGTCGTTACGTCGCGCGGTCCCGCGCATCCGACCGGAGCGCGGGTGTCGCCGCGCTCGGCGCGTCGGCGGCGCGTGCCGGAGTGCCGTGCCACGGATTCATGGTTCTCGTAACGCGTGTGTGCGCCAGCCACCGCTGGTCCTCGTCGAGAACCGTCGTCGGGCGGCCGGAGCGGGAAGCCGCCGGTTTCCGATGATGAAATGGAGGAGACCGGCTGCGCGCCGTAGCCGGCGCCAGGGCTGGCCACCTTCTGTCCGAGGCTCGCTGCGGTCAATGCTCCTCGGACAGGCGCCTCAGGACGAGCCGGCAGCCCTGCGCGCGTGCGATGCGACCGGCTTCGGCCCTCCAGTGTCGCGCTCGCGTCGCAGCACCTCGCGTGCCGGTGCCGAGCTGCTCTTCGACCCATGCGGTGCGGCGGCAGAGCTCCGCCGAGTGACGCTGTGATCCCGTGAGGTCGCAGAACGCGCGCGCGGCGGCGAGCGCCGATGCTGCCGCTTGCAGGTCGCCGGCCTCGATTTCGATCTCGGCGACGAGACCGAGGAAGAACCCCTTGTTGGACAGGTGGCCACTCTGTTCGAGTCCCTCGATCCCGCGGGCTGCGCGTTGCCGTCTGTCGTCGAGGGTCGCTTCGGCGTCCGCCCAGGCCGCGAGAATCTCCGCGACCGAGCCCAATTGAGCGATCGCGTGCTCGCGGCAGATCGCCGCCGCTTCCGAGGCCCAGCGGAGCGCCGAGGCACGATCGCCGAGGACCGCAGCGCAGTACGACGCGGAGGATCTCGCGGTCGCGCGCTCGAACGGGTCACCGAGCCAATCGGACCTCGCGATCGTGTCGCGGGCAACCTGGTAGGCCTCGCCGGCGCGGTCGAGGTAGCAGAGGTTTTGCGACATCGCGATCTGCGCTGCGCAGACCGCGTCGCGGGAGTTCGCGGGACGAACGTCGCGCCGCACCTTGGCGAGTAGGTTGCGGAGCTCTCGATCGGCCCGCGCCAGCTCGCCGCGCATCGTCGCCGCGTAGGCCGAGGCGATCGTCGCGCCGAACAGCGCGACCGGCGAATCCAGGATGGCCGCCATCTGCATCATCTGGTCCGCCAGCGCCGTCGCTCCGGGGATGTCCGAGCGGCTCATCCGGTAACCGCAGACCAGGAGAAGAGCGACGAAGCGATCGGAGCTCGCGGGCAGGCGGGCTCCGAGCACGGCGATCCGCTCACAGGTCTCGCGCAACAAGGGGGAGGAGCTGGCGTAAAGCGCGCCCGCCGCGACGGCGCGATCGGCCTGTACGGCGAACTCCATTTGGTCGCGGGCGTCGTCCTCCGCCTGCCGGGCGAGCAGGGTCAGCGCCCGATCGAGGAGGTCGAGCGCTTCTCGGTATGCGTAGCGGTGCTGTGCGAGCTGCGCCGTCTCGCGCAGGTAGCGCACGGCACGCACATCGTCGCCGCTCAGGCAGAAGTGCTCGGCGAGCTCGGCAGCGATCTCGATGGTCGCTCCCGTGTGTCCGCTTTCCAGTGCCTCGCCGACGCGTTGATGCAGTGCCTGTCGCCGGGCGACCGGAAGCGTGGCGTAGAGAGCTCGCCGGTAGAGCTCGTGGCGGAACGCGTACGCCTGACCGACGTTGCCCGACGGCCAATCGGCCACCCCGGCCGCCTTGAGAAAGCGTGCGTGCTTGACGAGGCCTTCGCAGACGTCTTCGACGTCGTCGACGCCGCGGCCGGTCGCCGCGGCCAACGCCATCGAGGAGAACTCGACACCGACCACCGCCGCAGCAGCAAGCAGCTCCCGCTGGCCGAAGTCGAGCGAGCGCAGCTGAGCTGCGAGCAGAGCGCGGAGGCTCTCGGAGGTGCGCTCGATCCTCGCACCCTCCGGTCCGAGCAGCTCGACGCTGTCCGCCACCGTCACCATGAACAGGGGATTGCCGCCGCTCTGTCGATGGACGAGCGCCGCCAGCGGCTCGGTCCAGAGCGAAGGATTGCGCTGGTGCAGATACTCGGCGACGTCGCTCGCCGCGAGAAGGTCGAGGTCGAGGACGGATCCGTTCGAGTGCGCCGCGATTGCCGGAGCCGCGGTTGCCAGGCCGTTCGTGGCGAGCACGGCCTCGCCCGGCCGATACGTTCCGATCACGAGCATTGCGAGGGGTGCCTCGTGCTCGAGCAACGAGAGAAGGAACCCGACCGTCGGAGCATCCGCGTCGTGCAGATCCTCCAGCACCAGCGCGAGCGGCTGCGCTGCGGTCAGCTCGGCGAAGAAATCGACCAGCCGCGCGCCGAGCTCACGCCGGATCGGCCCGACTCCCGACGCGCGGCTCTCGGCGTCGACCGATAGCCACGGCATCTGCTGGAGGAGATCCGGAGCGTGGGTCGCGAGGCTCGCGACGATCGCTCCGGCGTCCGCTCCGGTCGCGAGGGCCTCGATTGCGGAGAGGACAGGCAGAAACGGCGGTGCGCCCTGCAGGTACCCGACGGCGCGGCCCGTTGCGACGCGCACCCGCGCATGCGCCGGGTCTCCACCCAGGGCGGCAGCGAAGCGATCCAGCAGCGTGCTCTTGCCGATGCCTGCCTCACCACGAACGAGCACGATGCGTCGCGTTCCGGCGAATGCTTCGCTTGCCAATCGGAGAAGACGATCGAGCTCGGACCGGCGTCCGACGAATGCCGATGCCGGCGCGCGCACGGCGGCCGTCCCTGTCGGCTGAGTCGTCGTTGCGGGACTCGGTGGCAAAGCGGTCGCGGCAGGCGACGCCTCGACCCGCTCGAGCTTTGCGACGAAGCGGAATCCGCGACGATGGACGGTCTCGATGTACCTAGGCGAATGCGCGTCGTCGCCGAGCGCCGCGCGTAGCTCGCGAATCGAGTTCGTCAGCGTTCCTTCCGAAACGATCGCATCGGTCCAGACGGAGTCCAGCAGGTCGTCCTTGGTCACGAGCTGTCGCGGCCTTGTCGCGAGGTAGCGGAGCACGTCCCAGGTGCGTGGGCGCAGGTGAACCGCCTCTCCGTCACGGAGAAGGCATCCCGCTACGGGATCCAGGACAAAAGGCGGAAACCGGACGTACGCGTCGGTCACGGCGAGCCCCGAGAGTAGGTATCAGCGCCTTTTAGCACGCCGCCGCCGGCGTCCACACGGGCGATTTCCAGACAACTTCCAGGGAACTTCCATGACTTCGCGGGTCGCGGCCGCGTACAAGCGCCCCCGAGCTCGGGGGAAGCCGTTGAAGGAGCGCTCCAAATCCGCGGACGAAACCGCGCCTCCCGCACTGCCGCGGCCACGGGCCTTCGTGGTCCACCTCGCCTCAGATGCGGCGCCGCCGGACGGCAGCCTGCGCGGACGGGCGGTCCACATTGCCAGCGGGGAGGCCGCCCCGTTCGAGAGCCTCGCGGAGCTGCTCCGCTTCCTCCACGCAGCCATCGCGCAAGCCGAGGACGGCCAGGCAATCGACCGTGCGGAAGCGGGAATGATGATCCGTAGCGACGACAGGGTTCGCCCTACTGGAGGGCGTCATCCGCGCCATTGATCAGGATCGGAGACATTGAAGTCACATGGAGGAGTCGATGTATAGCGATCACGCTCGCCGTTCTCGCTCCGAGCGGCCCAAGCGGCTGCTCGTCAACTACAGTCCTTTCTCCCTCATCGCGTCGTGGCTCGCGATGCTGATGGTCCTGCCGGCTTCGATCATGTTCGGTCCGGTGCGCGAGGCACGAGCGGACGGGGCGAATGGCAACTGCGAATTGGTTTGTACGCGGATCGATCCTCCGATCTGCACCACGAGCACGGGCGACCCGCCCATCCAGGTTTGCACCGACTTCACCTGTCACGAGGATTCAAACGACCCGGATTGCTTCCTGCTCGGCGCCAGCAGCTACTGCTACTGCAACGACGGAACCGCGTCGCTCATCCAGGGGGACGCCAACGCGACCACCTGCGACACCAGCGACACGTGCCTCGATCATTGCGGGCCTTTCGACCCGGCCCACCCCGAAAACCTCTGCAGCAGCGCGCCCGTTCAGCTCGGAGGTTGCGGCGCGCTGGAGTTCTTCAACGGGGGCAACGTCTGCCAAGCGAACGTCCGCGCCTTCGACCCCGAGAGCGGCGCCGTTCTAGTCGATCAGCACGTCCTCGCGGGATCCCAGCTGCAAGCGCTCGAGACGCAGGCGATCGACGAGGTGCTGCACAACCACGGATTGCCGGATAGCGAGCGCGCGAACGTCATCACCTGGGCGCGCGCCCTGGTGCGCGCACAGCTCTTCACCCACCTCGTCCAGATCATCAACAAAGCCAGCGCCGATCGCACCGCGGACGAGCAAATCCTCTACAACTGGCTCACCAACCTGGTGTGGCAGAAGCGGATCGATGCGGCGCAGGAATCGTGGCAGCAATTCCTGGGCTGGCGGAACTCCGTCAACTACGCCACCTGCGCCTGGCACTCGCCGAACAAGAGCGGCATCGTCGAACCGCAGGGCTCCGGCACCGTCACCCAGCCGGGGTGCTCACCGGGTGTGGATGGCATCCCAGGCAACGATCCCACGCCCAACGGGGGCTCCAACGTCGATCTCGCCCTGGGCTGCAGCGATGGTGAAACGTGTTTCAACTTCGATGATTTCCGGCCACCCACCAGCAACACGGACACGACCGCTTACTATGACAACGATACGCTCTCACGCTGCGCGGGGGGCCCGACTTCTGGTGATATTTTTGGCCTTGCAGGCCATCCGACGATCGAAAACTTCATCGCGTACGGTAAGGGCCTGGCCAGAAGAAAACTCACCCTGAGTCCCGGGTTCGCGTCGGTCGTGGGGAATACGTACAAGGCGCTCTTTCTGCCAGTGGCACTCGGCGCGGCGGGGCTGACAGCGGGAATCACCGGGGCGGCCATCTATTCCGCGGGTGGATGGCAAGCCTTTGCCAGGGTGGTCTTTCCGTACTCCGTCCGCGTCACGAAGCTTGTCTTCGATGCGACGGAGAAAGTGGGCCAGGCGGCCGCGACGGGGGTCAAGGTCGCCGGGGCCTCCTTCCGCATCGTCTCCGCCGTCGGAGCGGCGTCGGTCGTATTCGAGGTGGTCTTCAACATCCTCACGGCGATCGAGGCGATCGTCGAGATCGTGGAGTTGGAGAACATCCCGATCGTGCTGAAACAGCTCGTCCGAGGCTCGGCCGCAACCACCGAGCAGCAGATCCATATCGCGCCTCTGGGGACGGGCGATACCGTGACCACGGGGAAACCCGACCTGACCACGCTCATCGGCACCGACGGCGGGAAGGAAGAGATCTTCTATGCGTTCCTCGAATCCGTCGCGCCGGAGAAGGATCTGACCGACGCCATCGCCCCGCAGCCTGACACCACCAAGATCTGGAGCGTCCAGGATGCGACAACGAGCCAGAGCGTGCCGTTGACGCGGCCCAACCTGCTGCCCTTCACGTCATGGGATGACGACGCGCCCTGGACCATGCAGGCCGCCGGCCTGAATGGGGGCTGGTTCGTCGTCCAGACGACGCCCCCGCCCAACGACCCCGCCCTTGCCAGCAAAATCAGCGCAGCGGTCGCGACGGCAAAGAGCCAGGGGAAGAGTGTCTGTAGCGTGGCCAACGATCAGGGAATCGATACGTCGACACTGGCCCTCTTCGTCGGCAGCGGCAAAGTCCTGGATCTGGGCATCGACTACAAGGACTGCGCCGGGAAAGACCGCGTGGCCTATCGTGTCGCCAACAACGAATTCGTGTCCATCCCAAATGGCACGGTCGTCGACGACAACGACTTGACGCAAACAACCAGAAGCAAGCAGCTCGAATACCAGGACCTGGACGGCAACTGCCGCATCGCCCAGATCGATCAGCCCCCGACGGCGAGCATCGGCATGGTCGGCGGGACGCTCGTGGAAGGCAGCCCAGTGAGTTTCGGCGGCACGAGCGCAGATCCCGACGGCGATGCGGTCACCCTGGCCTGGGACTTCGGTGACGGCAGTCCGACCGCGTCGGGCGCTTCCGTCCAGCACACCTTCGCCGACAACAAGACCTACACGGTGACGCTGACCCCGACCGATGCGGTCGGCGCGAAAGGTGCCGCAACCACCCGAATGGTCACGATTGCCAACGCCTTGCCGGTGGTCGGGAACATCGCCGGTCCGACCGGACGCGTCTCGGAGAACACGACCGTCAATTTCAGCGCGTCCTTCACCGATGCCGGCACCGCGGACACGCACACCGCGACGTGGGACTGGGGTGACGGCAGCGGCCTGACGGCGGGCACGGTGCAGGAAGCGAGCGGCAGCGGAACGGTCACCGGCAGCCACGCCTACACGAAGGGCGGCAGCTTCACCGTCAAGCTCACGGTCACGGACAAGGACACGGGAGCCGCGGAGAAGACGTTCTCGCTCGTCGTCAACAAGCGCCTGTCCGCAGCCGATCCGGCGCAGGTCTGGATCGGAATGTTCAACAGCGACAGCGCCGCCATGCGCCTCGATGCGCAGGCCGAGGTGCTGCTCAATGGCACCGTCGTGGCCTCCGGCCAGCTCGCTGACTTCAAGGGCGGCAGCAGCAGCTTCGCCAACGCGGTCCTGCAGAGCATCCCGCTGACCCTGTCATCCACCCCGGAGCTGACGGCCAACGCGTCGCTCGCCGTGCGGCTCGGCGTACGGGCGACGTGTGCCCTGGGTGGCAATCGGGCCGGGAAGGTCCAGCTTTGGTACGACGGCCAGCCCGTCGACACCGGCAAGACCGCCGACGCGGGGAGCCGCGTGCCCCTCACGCTCGACACCGAAAAGAGCAGCTACTTCCTGCGCAGCGGCAATCCGCTCTCGTTGAGCGAGACTGCCGGCACGGCGAAGCAGAGCATCGTCGTGACCGTGGACAGCAAGGCGAAGTGCCCGAATCGACCGTTCACGCCGGTCGGGACGTGGAGCGTGGTCATTCCCTAGCGACGGAGCCGTCGAGGAGGGTGGCAACCAGCCACCCTCCTCGACGCGAAAGACTCGGCCCGTGCGCCGGCGACGGTAGCGGCGATCGCAATGAACTGCCGCCATGCGGACCGGGGCGGAAACAGTGGAGGCGGCGGGAATCGAACCCGGTAGGCGGGGTGATGATGGGTCGTAGTGGAACGAAAAACCTTGTCTTTTCGCGGATCGCGCTCCCCGGAGTGCCCGCTGATTCCCGTGGTTTGGGCACCGGATGGGCACCGGATCTGCCGTGAACACCCCGAAGCGGCGAGCGGCAGAGGCGGCAGGTTGTTCACGAACCACGCCACGACGACGTGCGGCGACGATGCCCGAGGAGCCCATTGTCGCCGCTGGAGCGGTGACGCAGTCGCCGACGGACGGCAATCGCCTCACTGCCATGTCCCGTGAAGAACTCGAGCGCAGAGCGACCGACTGGCTCAACGGCGCGCGCGCACCACGGCTTCGCGAGCGGCCCGAAGGAGGTAAAGGGCCGTACGAGTTCGCGGATCCGCCGGGAGAGGCTCTCGTCAGGTGTCTTCGCGCCTCGGGCACGCCTGATCCCCTCCTCCAGAACCTACTCCTGGGCCAGGCGGGCAACTCAGCAGGAAGCGTAGGAAAGCCCGACAAGACCCAAGTCGAGCTCTGGAACGACGGGGCTGCGATGATGAACGCCATCGCGCCCAAAACGCCGCTCGAGGGCATGCTGGCGACCCAGATGGTGGCCACGCACAGCCTCGCGCTGCAGCTCGTCGGCCGAGCCAACTGGAACGAGGACAGCGAGCTCCGGATGAAGTACGCGAGCCTCGCTGCGAAACTCATGCAGACTTTCACGGCGCAAATCGAGGCACTTCATCGGCTGCGAGGAATCGGCACCAAGCAGCTGGTGCGAGTCGAGCACGTGCACGTCGAGGCAGGCGGACAGGCCATCGTCGGTCTGGTGAAGGGGGCGGGGGGTGGGAACCGAAAGTGACGAACAACCCCATGCGTTGCGGTGCGGAGCCGCGACACGCGGACTCCGAGGCGGCCGACCGTGTCAGGCGGTCGTGGTCACCGGGAAACGGCGTTGCCGGATGCACGGCGGTGCCTTCGGGAGCGGGGCGCCACGGGGAAACCGCAACGCCTGGAAGCACGGACGCCGGTCGCGGTCCTACGTAGACGCACGCCGCGACGTCGCGTGGCTTCGTCGCGCGCTCGTCGCAATACGAACCGAGAAATCGCCGTAGGCTGGGCCCCTTGGCTGTCGAGGTTCCACGCACGTAGATCGCCCGACACGGGCTGCGGCGTCTCGTGATACAGGAACGCCATGCACCACAAACGCCGCAGGCCGAAGAACCGCCGTGGCGGATGCCTCATATGCAAGCCGTAGAAAATCAACGGCGCCGGCACGGGCAACCGCTGGACGCTAATGCGGCGCGAATCCCGTTCGTTGATCGAAGAGCGTCAGCAGCGGGACGCCGCGGCGGTTCGGTATCCCGATCCGGCTGCACCCGACCCGCTAGTGTAGCGTCTCTGAAGTTCCGCCCACATTTCTCGTCCAAGCGGCATGAGGTACGTGGCGGAGCGGATGCAGGTGAAGGGAAGCGATCGGACGGTGCTGGAGAGCTGG
>Ga0070741_10009693_pt1 | contig 18559 bp, 18 predicted proteins | sample Coa_R1_4_FD_66440 | JGI IMG/M metagenome (GOLD analysis project Ga0070741, IMG submission 66440) | Surface soil microbial communities from Centralia Pennsylvania, which are recovering from an underground coalmine fire - Coalmine... | ecosystem: Environmental > Terrestrial > Soil > Unclassified ...
TGAGGTGCCGCCGCCGGACCTGCCCGCGTTCGAGGCCCGCTACCGGTTCTTCTTCAACCCCATCCGCTTCACGAGCCTCGGCCTCGCGGTGTGCGAGGCCATGGCCGTCGGGATGCCCATCGTCGCCCTGGCGACCACCGAGATGGTGACGGTCGTCGACAACGGGGTGACGGGGTGGTCGTCGACGAACGTGGAGGTGCTCATCGCCCACATGCGGCGCCTCCTCCAGGACCGCGACGAAGCGTCCGAGCTGGGCAGTGCCGCGAGGAAGGTGGCGGCAGCCCGGTTCTCCATCGAGCGCTTCGCCGCCGACTGGTCTGCCGCGTTTGACGCGGCCATTGCCCTCGCCGCGTGACGGCCGCGCCCTCTATGGGTACGACGGCTCGGTCGAGGGAGTGATGACGAGCTCGCGTACCTGGCACCCTGCGGGCTGCCGGAGCGCCCACACGACGGCCGCCGCGACGTCGGACGGCCGGTTGAGCTTGGCGTCGGGCGCCGGCTTGTACTGGGGGTCACGGTCGTCGAAGAACGCGGTGTCCATCCCTCCCGGGACCAGGAGGGTGACGTCAACCTGGCCGGCGAGCTCGACCATCAGCGCGCGCGAGAACCCGACCACACCGAACTTCGACGCGCAGTAGGCGCTGGCGTGCGACAGGGCGCGCAGGCCGAGCGTGGACGCGACGGTGACGACGCGCCCGCCCGGGCGCGGGAGGTGGGCGAGCGAGGCGCGCACGACGGCCGCGGTCCCGAGCAGGTTGACGAGCACGACGCGGTCCCACGCGTCGCCCGCGACCTCCTCGAGGGCACCGCAGCAGTCGATCCCCGCAGCGGTGACGACCGCGTGCAACCCGTCGAGCTGCTCGGCGATCCGGTGCACGGCTGCCTCCGCCGCGCGCGCGTCGCTCAGGTCGACGAGCTCGTGGGCCACGTCGCGCTGGGGCGGCCGCAGGTCGAGCACGGCCGGCGTGCCGCCTTCCTGCGAGACGGCTGCGACGACGGCGGCACCGAGGCCGGACGAGCCACCGGTGACGAGGACAGTGCCGAGATCGGTCATCGGGTGGTGCTCTGCCCACGTCCGTCGGAGGCGAAACGCCGATGAAAAGCGCGTGAGCGATGGGCCGGTCGGCCGGCGCCCTGAGCGTTTACGGGACGCGGCCCTCGCCCTGCTGGTGCGCGCCCCGCTCGGTCATCTCGCGCTCCGCGTCGCGCACGCGCTCGTCGACGCCGGTGGGGGCGTCGGCAGCTGCGTCATCGTCCACGTCACCGGCCAAGTGCGGTGCACGCGCGTCTCGCGCCTCTGCGTCACGCGTGGCCCGCGTGACCCGTGGCTGGTCGTCGTCTCCGGGCATACCACGTGGGGTACCCGCCCGGGCCGGCGCCGGAAACAGTTGCTATCGTGCGTCCGAGGGGGAGCAATGAAGGCAACGAGATCGCTCGCCGTGCTCGTGGTCGCGTCGCTGGCTGCCGGAGCGTGCTCGCGGAGCGGCCGCAGCGCCACCACGGCGCCGACCGCCGGGGGGCCGTCCTCGACCGCCGCGGCCGCGGCCACGACGACCACCGCCGCCAACCAGTGCGCGACGACGACACTGCAGGCCACCGACGTCGGCGTGACCCCGACGACCATCACTGTGGAGGTCATGGCCGACGTGGGCTCAGCCCTGGCGCCCGGCCTGTTCCAGGGCAACATCGACGCGCTCAACGCGTTCGCGACCTACATCAACGCCCACGGCGGTCTCGCCTGCCGGAAGGTCGCCGTCCGCACGTGGGACAGCAAGCTGGACCCGACGGAGAGCAAGAACGGCCAGATCGACGCCTGCCAGAACGCGTTGGCGATGGTCGGGACCAACGCCCTCTTCAACCCCGACATCACGACCCTCAACACCTGCGCCGACAAGAACGGGCAGGCGACCGGGCTCCCCGACATCGCCGCCATCAGCGCCGACGTCAACGAGCAGTGCGGCACGACGGTCTTCAACATCCAGGGTGTCCCGCAGAAGTGCCCGGTCACACCGGGCGTCAAGGCCTACACCGAGCCGGTCGGCTACATGAAGTGGCAGCTCTCGCAGGACCCCGGGCTGCATGGCCTGTGGCTCATCGCCGGCGACCTCCCGTCCACCACGCAGGTCGAGCTCCCGCAGATCGCCGGCTTCCAGCAGGCCGGCGTGGTGTGGGACGCCACACCCAAGGTCTCCGGCGCCGACACCCAACCGGCCTACACGCCCCGCGTGCAGCTGGCCAAGGCGAAGGGCAGCACGTTCGTCTACGACGGTGCCAACGACGTGGCGATGGTCCGCATGCGCAAGGAAGCGGCCGCCCAGGGCCTGTCGTCCGTGAAGGTCTGGGGCTGCTCGATCGCGTGTTACACCAAGGCGTTCCTCGCCCAGGGCGGGTCCGACGTCGAGGGGACGTACATCTCGATGCCGTTCCTCCCGTTCGAAGAGGCGAGCGACAACCCCGAGGACCAGAACTACGTCAACACCGTGACCTACGCGAAGGCCGACTCGTTCGGTGCCGCCGGGTGGCAGGCCGCGGTGGCGTTCGAGGACGCGGTGAACGCCATCGTGAAGAAGGACGGCCCCAACGGCCTCACCCGGGCCAGCCTGCTCGCCGCCCTCCGCGCCATCGGCACCTTCGACGCCAACAAGTGGCTCGGCGCCAAGACGCTGCAGGGGGACGGGTCGATCTCGCCGTGCTTCATGGTGCTGCAGGTGCGCGGCGGGAAGTTCGTGCGGGTCTACCCCGCGCAACCGGGGACGATGGACTGCAACGCGTCCAACCTTGTCCAGGTCTCGATGGACCCGGCCGCGGTGGCGGCAACGCTCAAGTCGTAATCACTCGGGATAGACGTCGACCTCGGTCGCCTTGAGCGAGGCCCATACCGGCCCGCCGTCAGCGAGGTGCAGCTCGGCAACGGCCGCCGCGGTCACCTCGGCGACGAGCGGGACGGCGCCCTCGAAGCGGACCCGCGCCCGGTCGCCCGCCGGGTGCAGCTCGGACACCCGCCCGGGCCACACGTTGCGCGCGCTACCGGCCGGGCGGTCGCGGTGCAGCGTGACCGCGTTGGGGCGGAAGGCGGCGAACACGGGGCCGTGCACGTCGTCGGGGACGGCGAGCACCTCGCCGCCGCCGAGGCGCACGACCGGCCCGTCGCCGGTCCCGTGCAGGAGGTTGAGGCCGACCATCGTCGCCACCCACCGCGTCCTCGGGCGCGCCGTCACCTCGGCGAGCGGCCCCGACTGTGTCACGCGCCCGTCCTCGACGACGAGGAGCTGGCCGGCCAGCGCCGCCGCCTCGATGGGGTCGTGGGTGACGATGAGGCGCGACCCGCGGTAGCGGGCGAGCTCCTCGTGCAGGAGGTGGCGCAGCTCCGCGCGCGCCGACGCGTCGACGGCGGCGAGAGGCTCGTCGAGCAGGAGCACGGCAGGTTCGGTGACGAGGGCGCGGGCGAGCGCGACCCGCTGGGCCTCGCCTCCGGAGAGCTTGGCCGGCTTGCGCCCGGCGACATGCCCGACGCCGAGGCGCTCGAGCCACGCCGCGGCGCGCCGGCGCGAGTCGGTGCGCGACGCGCCGCGCGCCCGCAGCCCGAACGCGACGTTGTCGAGCGCGCTCATGTTGGCGAACAGGCGGTGCTCCTGGAACACCACCCCCACCCGCCGCTCCTCCGGGGGCAGCCGCACGCCGGACGCGGCGTCCTCGACGACCGTCCCGTCCACGGTCACCCGGCCGCGTTGGAGCGGCTCCAGGCCGGCGATGGCGCGCAGCAGCGTCGTCTTGCCCGCGCCGTTGGGCCCGACGACCGCGGCCACTTCGTCACCGACCGCGACATCGACCTGGAGGTGCAGCGCCCCCAGGGTCAGCTCGATGTCCGCCGTCATGGTCATGGCTTGGCGCCGTAGTCTCGCAGCCATGGGCGCGGTCGAGGACTACCTGAAGGCGTTGAGTGACCGGGACTGGGCGGCGCTGCCGGCCGTGTTCTCCGAGAGCGGGTTGTCCCGGAGCGGCCCGTTCGCCGACATGATCGAGGGCCGGGACGCCTACGTCGAGTTCCTCCGCGAGGTGTGCTCGCCGTTCCCGTCATACCGGCTCGACACGCACCGCATCTCCCGTTCGGGCGACCGCATCGTGTTCGCCGAGATCGACGAGGTGGTCGGTGGCGTCGGCTCGTTCCCGGAGGTGCTGCTGTTCGAGCTCGACGAGAGCGGGAAGATCCGTTACGTCAGCGTGTTCATGAAGCACCCCGGCGGCCAGCCGTCGGTCGCGGCCGGCCGGGCTGGCTGAGGCGCCGGAGGGGCGGCAGCGTCGGGGGCGGCTGCTGCCTCGGGGGAAGGGCTGCGAGCAACACGGCCGTCGCGTCGGCGACCACACGCACGGCGTGCTCGACGGCGGCCTCGGTGCGCGCCGACGTCGCCTGCACGCCACTGACCTTGCGCACGTACTGGCGGGCCGCGGCCTCGATCTCTTCGGGGGTCGCCTCGGGGTCGAGGCCGCGGAGCGTCGTGATGTTGCGGCACATAGCCGCCGAGCCTACGAAGCCTGCACGACCACCGCGAACGCGTCGTAGGCCGACGCGCCAGTCCGGGTACCGGCGACCGACACCGTCTTGCCGACGACCGAGCCGGCGGGGCGGCACTCGAGGGTGAACGTCACCGGGCCCGGCGGCAGGCTGCCGCCCTGCACGTCAACGGTGATCGTGGTGCCGGTCAGTCCCGTGGCCTGCCCGGTGACCTTGAAGCCGTCGCCGACCGCGGGCTGGGCGGGGCCGCCCGATGCCCCCTGCTTGGGCGTTTGCACGGCCGATGGCGTGCCGGCGTGCAGCTCGTCGAGGAGGTAGGACGCGGTCGCGACGACGGTTGCGGAGAACTTGACCCGCTCGCCTTTTTGCACCTGGGTGCCGGTCGCAGGGTGCTCGTCCACGAACACCTTCGACGCCGGGCCGATGGTGAGCGTGAGGTCGGACCCCAGCATGGGCCCACCGTCCACGTGGACGGCGATGCCCGATGCCGTCCCCGGCGCGGTGACCGTGCCGCCCCCGGTGAACTGCTGCCCGATCGAAGGGGGGGCCACGTCCCTGTTGTTCGGCTGGGGCGGCGCGGCTGGGCAAGCGGGGAGTGCGCCGGCCGGTGCACCGTTGGCGGGGGCAGCGGTGGCCGACGCCCCGTTGGCCGGTGCGGGCGCGGGCGCGCCGGGGCCGCCGGAGGCCGGGCGGATGGCGGGTGCCGGGCGCCCGCCGCCGGACGCCAGGGCCTCGGCCCCCACCACGGCGGCGGCCATGGTGGCGGCCAGCGCGCCGGCACCGATGGCGCGGTTGCGCCGGTGGCGGCGGCGGGCCAGGTGGTGCACGTGCGACAACCGCGCCGGGTTGTCCGGCACGGTGCCGGCCAGGTCGTGGAGGGCGGTGGTGAGCGTCGTCTCGTCGAGGGTCATGGGTTCCTCCCGTTGTCGTCGTCCAACAGGGCGCGCAGCCGTTCGAGGCCGCGTGCCGTCTGGCTCTTCACCGTCCCGACGCTGCACCCCAGGGCCCGCGCCGCGTCGGCCTCGGTCAGGTCCTCGTAATGGCGCAGCACGACCGCCGCGCGCTGGCGGGGCGGGAGCGCCTGGAGTGCGCGGCGGAGCCGTTCCCTCGCCACGACCGCGCCGGCGCCGTCGGCCTCGTCGGCCCGTTCCGGCAGCACCTCGCTCGGGCGCTCGCCCGACCACCGCCGTTTGCGCCAGCGCAGCGCCGTATGCAGGAGCACGGCGCGGACGTAGGCGTGGGGGTCGCCTCCCGCGGTGATCGAGTCCCACCGCCCCATCACCTTCACGAGCGAGGACTGGACCAGGTCCTCGGCGGTGTGGGTGTCGCCGGTGAGGAGGAAGGCCAGCCGCAAGAGCGCGGCAGACCGCTCGTGCACGTAGGTGTCGAAGTGGTACGGCCCGGCGATGCGGGGCAGGTCGGTCGAGAGGACCACAGGAGCTCTCAGTGCCTGGGCCCCTTCAAAGGTTGCGTGCCGCCTCCACCGCCGTCACGATCTCGGCCGCCGCATTGGCCGCCCACTCCGGCGACTGGGCCGCAGCGCGGGCCACCTGCTCGTCGCTGATGCCGTAGACGGCGCGGGCGTTGCGGCTCATGATGCGGTCCTTGATGTCGGGCGTCAGGGCCGGGTAGCCGTAGCGCTCCTGGAACGACGGCGGGATCTGAAAGGCCCGGAAGGCGTCGATCAGGGGCTGGGGCGACCCGTACCAGACGGAGTCGGTGCCCCAGAGGATGTTGTCGGGGCCGACCGCGTTCAGGAGCTTGCCGAGGACGTGGGCGGCCTCGCGCGGGCGGCGGAGCATGAGGAACCACGTGGTGCCCAGCTCGGCGTAGACGTTGGCGCCGGGCGCGACACCCGCGTCGGCCAGGCTCCGCACCAGGCGGTCCGACCCCCGGGGCTCGCCGTCGGCGGCGTACGGGCCCTCCTCGCCGTCGGGGTCGCGCTCGTAGCCCGAGTGGTACACGACGAAAGAGATGTCAGGGAAGGCGAGCGACGCTGGACCGATGTCGCGCGGGGACGCCGCGTCGATCGACGCGTCGGGGATGGGGCCGCTGATGCCCTTGTGGGTCGCGATCACGCGCGGGCCGAGCTGGCGCACGCGCTCGAGGAACGGGAACCCGACCTCCTCGTCGTCGAGGAACCACCCGCCGTACGGCGCCGCCTTCGTCGGCGGGCCCCACAGCGTGTAGCACTTCCACCCGCTCGGGCGGAGCTCGTCGTGCCACGCGGCCATGTGGTCGAGCTCGGCCTCGCCGAGGTTGGGGTGCACGATGGTGTGCGTCAGCACGCGGCCGCTGCCGGCGTAGCGGTCGGCGACCTCGCGCGCGGCGGCGATCTGCGGGTTGGACAGCACGTTGCGGTCGGGCGTCCCCGGGGTCGACGTCAGCAATGCCACCGCCGTCTCGCTCGCCCCGAACACGAGCGACGCCCACGCCGCCCCGTCGATGTTCGCCGGGTCGACGTCGGCCCACCGTTCCCCGTCGACGAGACGGAGGAACCCGCTTAGCGCCTGCGACCCGGCCCCGCCCCACCTGCCGGGGTCGATGAGGTGCGTCTGGACGTCGACGACGGGCAGATTCCCCTTGAACGCCTCGTCGGCCGCGGCGAGTTCGACCTCGGCTTCCGCCGGCACGGCGAAGAACCCGCCCCCGTTCGCCGCGTCCACGGCGCGCAGCGTCGCCGCCGTCCCCCGCCGGTCGTAGGCGTAGACGCGCTCGGGCAGCCCCGCGGCGCGCGCCGCACCCGGGACGCGCTCGTGCAGGCCGGCGAGGGCGCGCCGGTCGGCGTCGGAGCGGGGCATCGGTGCGTACTCGTCCGTTGAGCGCGACTGGAGCAGCGGCAGGACCAGGGCCATGGGCGTACATTCTGGCCGTGCAGACCCACCACTACGAGATCGTCGTCGACGCCCCGCCTGCGGACGTGTGGGAGGTGTTCTGGTACTGGGGCCCGGACCGCCCCCAGCCGAAGCTGGCGACGATCGAGCGGCTGCTGCCCGGGGACGAGACGGGGCGGGGCCTGGTGCGCCACTGCACCTTCCGGGTGCCGAAGTGGCTCGGGACCGGCGGGCGCGGCGAGTCGTGGGAGTGGGTGACCGAGGCGACGCCGCACGAGGGGTGGCACTACGAGGCGATCGGCAAGCCGCCGTTCAGCAGCGCGTCGGGGACGATCACGCTGACCGACCTCGGCGATGGGCGGACGCGGGTCCACTTCGAGGAGCGCTACGAGGCGGCGAACCCGCTCGTGCGCCGGTTCCTCGAAAAGCGCGTGCACGAGTTCCTGTCGAGCGACAACGACGTGTTCTTCAACCACGTCACCAACGGGCTGGCGTGGCACCGCGAGCGCAAGGCCCGCGCCGCGTCGGCCCAGACCTGAGCCGCCTCCGGGGCGCACGCGCTCCCGACCGCGCAGTTAGGGCCGTGATCCGGGCCCTGGCCGCGCCGGCCGCGCCGGGCCGAAATCACGTGCCAAACCGTGCACGGCGTCACGAGTGGGCGACGCCGCCGCGGCCACCCACTCAGCGAGTGCGCACCCCGATGCGGCGGAAGGTGTTGACGTAGTCGATGACGAGCGCCTCGTGGCCCCACCACTCCTCCTGCGGGTGGGTGCCGTAGGCGCCGACCCGTTTCATCGTGGCGGGCGCCATCTGCCGGAACGCGGGCTCGGGGTCATCGGTGTCCAGCTCGTAGAAGTGCATGAACCGCGGCGTCCCCTTGGTCGCGTTCTCGTAGGGCGTGATCATCGAGAAGTGCTCGCAGTCGGCGGCGGCGATGTCGCGCAGGTGCACGAAGTCGCCCCAGTCGCGCAGGGCCTGTGCCTCCTCGGGCGTGCGCGGGCTGATGAGGACGAGCTCGAGGCCGAGCGTCGGGCGCTCGCTGATGGTGCCCTGGCCCGGGCGCGGGTAGTGGACCATGTGCAGGCCGGTGATGCCATCGGGCGTGCCCAGCGGGCTGAACGAGCCGTCCGCCTCGTACACGCCGAGGGTGTGGAACTCGGGGATCGTGCGCGGGAGGTCGGTGCGGAACGGGACGCAGTTGGTCCACCACGTCGCCCGCGTGACCCCATCGGCGTCGAGGACCTTCGGCACGCGGTCGGCCGCGTAGGCCTCCACGTCCATGTCGGTCATCTCGAGGTACAGCACCGGGGTGATCCGGTCTTCCATCAGTGCCCCCCTCCTACCGTGTCGCGGCGCCGACCGTAGCCGTTCGGCCCGCCTACCATGCGGGCGGATGAAGACCTGCCTCGGCATCGACGTCGGCGGCACGTTCACCGACGCGGTGCTCACCGACGGCACCACGACGTGGCGGGCCAAGGCGCCGACGACGCCGGGCCGGCTCGGCGACGGCGTGCTCGCCGCCGCCCGGCTGGTGGCCGATCGCAGCGGGCGGACGCTCGAGGCCCTGCTCCCGACCATCAGCCGCTTCGGCCTCGGGACCACGGCGGTGACCAACACCCTGGCGGCGAGGACGGGGCGGCGGGTGGGGCTGCTCACGACGAGCGGGTTCGAGGGGATGTTGCGGTTCGCGCAGGGGACCCGCGTGATCGACGAGGACGGCTGGCTGGCGCTGCCGCCCCAGGTGGTCCCCCGCTCGAGCGTCGCCGCCGTCCACGAACGGATCGACCGCGACGGCCAGGTGGTCGTGCCGCTCGACCCGGCCGAGGTGGTGGGCGCCGTGCAGCGGCTCGTGGACGACGAGCACGTCGAGGTCATCGCCGTGTCGTACCTCTGGTCGTTCCTCAACCCCGTGCACGAGACGCTCACGGCCGAGGCGATCGGCGAGGTGTACCCGGGGCTGCCGGTCGTGTGCGGCGCCGCGCTGCACCCGGCCATCAGGGAGTACGAGCGCACCACCTACGCAGTGCTGAACGCGTACGTCTCTGGCGCACTCGCCGGGATCGAGGAGCTCGAGTCCGACCTGCGCGCCCTCGGGCTCGCCGTGCCGCTGCTGCTCGTGCACTCGGCAGGCGGGTCCATCACCGTCGGCGAGGCGCGCCGCCAGCCCCTCGGCCTGGCCGCGTCTGGCCCGGCCGCCGGCGTGGCCGCGTCCGTCGTGGTCGGTGCCGCCAGCGGGTCGGACGACCTCGTCACCTGCGACATGGGGGGCACGTCGTTCGATGTCTCCGTGGTCGAGGGCGGACGGGCGGCGCGCCGCACGCGTGGCCGGCTGATGGGCGTGTGGACGGCGCTGTCGCTCGTCGACGTCGAGTCGATCGGTGCCGGCGGCGGGTCGCTCGGCTGGGTCGACGCGCGCGGGATGCTGCGCGTGGGCCCGCGCTCGGCCGGCGCCGTGCCGGGGCCGGCGTGTTACGGGCGCGGCGGCACCGACGCCACGGTCACCGACGCGCTGGTCGTGCTCGGCTTCATCGACCCGCAGCGGTTCCTCGGCGGCGACTTCGAGCTCGACCCCGCCGCCGCGCAGGCCGCGTGCGCCCGGTTGGGCTCCTCGCTCGGGCTTGGCGCAGAGGAGACCGCGTGGGGTGTGCGCCAGATCGCCCTGGCCGGCATGGTCAAAGCGACGCGTGCCCGCCTCGCCGCGCTCGGCCTCGACCCCCGCGACCACGCCATCTTGAGCTTCGGCGGGAGCGGGTCGCTGTTCACCGTCGACATCGCCGCCGCCATCGGGGCGCGACGCGTCCTCGTCCCCGAGCTGGCGTCGGTCCTGTCCGCGTTCGGCGCGGCGACGACCGACGTACGCCGCGAGCGCGTGCGCGCCGTGCTGGCCACGATGCCGGTCGACGTCGACCTCGTCCAGAAGCTGATGGGGGAGCTGGCGACCGGCGTGGACGACGACCTGGCGGCCGACGGTGTGGTGCCGGCGGACCGCAGCGTGCAGTTCGAGGCCGACCTGCGGTTCGCCAAGCAGATCTTCGAGCTCAGCATCCCGGTCACCGGCCCGCGCTTCGACGACGCGGCGCGCGACCGGCTGCTCGACGACTTCCGCGGCGAGTACGCCAAGCGCTACGGGCAGGGGTCGATCGTGCTCGGCGCGCCGATCGAACTGGTGAGCCTGCGCGCCATCGGCATCGGCAGGACGGTCCACGCCACCCTCGACGGGCACGGTGCTGCCGGCGTCCCGGCGGGGACGCAAGCGCCGGCGGCCGGGACGCGCTCGGTGCGCGTGGCGCGCAGCGACCTCGTCGACGTGGCCGTGCACGCCGGCGCCGAGCTGCGGCCCGGCCACACCCTCACCGGCCCGGCGCTGGTGGACGGCTCGGACACGACCATCTGGGTGCCCGCCGGCTCGCACGCGCACGTCGACCCGCACGGCACCCTCATCGTGGAGGTTGGGCAATGACGGTCATCGACCCCATCGACCTCGAGGTCCTGCGCACCAGGCTCGAGGCCATCGGCGAGCAGGCGTGCGCGGCCGTCGAGCACACGGCCATCTCGCCGACCGTGACGGAGTCGAAGGACTACTCGGTGACGCTCCTCGACGCCGACGGCGGGCTCATCGTCGGCACGGGGACGGTGCTGTTCCACTACAAGGCCGCGTCGCACGCGGTGACGTCGACCATCGAGCGCCACCGGGGCACGCTGGCGGCGGGCGACGTCTTCCTCGCCAACGACCCGCACAACGGTGGTGGGCTCCACCCCCAGGACGTGATGGTGCAGCGCCCGATCTTCGTCGACGACCGGCTCGTCGCGTGGGTGGTCATCTCCGCCCACCTCATGGACATGGGCGGCATGGTCGTGGGCTCGTTCGCGCCATCGGCGACCGACTGCTACCAGGAGGGGCTGCGGATCCCGCCGGTGCGCCTGTTCCGCGCCGGCGAGGAGGTCGGTGACGTCTGGGACATGTTCCGCAACAACGTGCGCATGTCGGAGCTGGTGGAGATGGACCTGCGCGGGCTGGTTGCCGGCTGCCACTTCGCGTCGGAACGGATCGCCTCCGTCGTGCGCAGCGCCGGCGAGGAGGCGTTCGTCGCCAGCCTGCGCGCCATCCGCGACCTCACCGAAGCAGAGATGCGCCGACGGGTGGCCGCCATCGAGGACGGGGTGTACCGGGCCACGTCGTGGACCGAGTTCAACGAGGAGTTCTACGAGCTGCCGTGCACGCTCACGGTCGCGGGCGAGCACCTCACCTTCGACTTCACCGGCGCGTCGCCGCAGACCAACCACTTCTTCAACTCCAAGCCCTACATCATCGAGAGCGAACTGGCGGTCATGTTGTGGTGGCGCGTCGCCGTCGACCTGCCGTTCAACGAGGGGATCTTCGCCACGCTGTCGGTGCACTGCCCCGAGGGCAGCGTCGTCAACGCCCGGCCGCCGGCGCCGATCAGCGCCGCGCACATGCACGTGGCGCTCAACGCGTCCGACGTCGCCATGCAGGCGGTCACCCTCGCCCTGTCCGCGTCGCCAGCGCCACCGCCCTCGTCGCGCGTGCTCGGCCCGGGGTTCGAGTCCGCCATCGGCAACAACCTGTGGTCGTGGGCGCGCCCGGACGGCTCCACCGACGCCATCATGGTGATGGACGGCAACTGGGTGGGCGGGTCGGCCTCCATCGCGCGCGACGGCCTCGACCTCGGCCGCAACCTCGTCGGGACCAACCTGGGCGGCTCGTTCCCCGATATCGAAATCCTCGAGTCGTGGTACCCGCTGCTGTTCCTCGAGCGGCGGGCGCGCGAGGGGACCGAGGGCGCCGGGTCCTACCGCGCCGGTGCTGGCAACCAGCTCAGCCTGCGCCCGCACGGCGTCGGGACGATCTCGGGGACGATGTTCGGGATGCGCCGGTGGCTGCCGCTGCCCGGCGTCGCCGGTGGCGCGCCCGGGGCGACCAACCAGTTCCTCGTCCACCGGGGCGACGGGGCGGTGGAGCAGCTTGATGTGAACGCGACCGGGGTCGTGCTGCGCGATGGCGACTGGTTCGAGATGCGGCTGCCGAACGGTGGTGGTTTCGGGGACCCATTGGACCGCGACCCGGCGCTCGTCGAGGCGGACGTCACCGACGGGCGCTTTTCGCCCGCCGACGCCGCCCACGTCTATGGCGTCGTCGTCGGGGATGCGGCCGCGACGGCGCGCCAGCGCGCCAAGCTCCGGCAGGCCCGGTTGTCGTCGGCCACGCCCGCGGCGCGGCCCGTCGAAGACGCGCCACCGCTCGACGCCGCGTCGGCCCAGCCGTTGTTCCCCGGCGTGGTGCAGTGCGGCGCAGTCGCGTACGCCGCCGACAGCGGCGCCGCCCTCGCCGTCGCGCCCGACCACTGGACCGACGGGTGCCCGGTGCTCGTCGAACGGCTCTGGGCCGACGGGCCGGGCGTCGAGTACCGCACCTACCTCGACCCCGGCAGCGGCCGGGCGCTGCACGTCGAAGTGGCGCTGGCCGGCGCGCCGCGGTCGTTCACGGTGTTGCCCGACCGGTGGGTCTCCGCCGCTCGGGGAAAGGGGGCTGCGTGATGCGCACGTACAACGTCATCTCCTGCGACGGGCACCTCGAGATCCCGCCTGACCCGTGGATCCGCCATGTGCCCGCTGAGCACCGCGACCGCGCGCCGCGGCTCGTGCGGCTGCGGACCGGGGGCGAGGGATGGATCGTCGAAGGCAGCCCGCTCATCCACAACGGGCAGAACGTGGCTGCCGGCCGTCCGCTCAAAGTGAAGGGCGGGTCCTACTGGGAGGCGGACGGCGTCACGCCGGTCCCCGGAACGGGAGATGCAGCCCAGCGCCTGCGCGAGCAGGACCTCGACGGCGTCGACGCCGAGGTGCTCTACCCGCCGGTGTTCATCAGCCGGTTCATCGAGAACATCGAGGACCGTGAGGCCTACGTCGCCATGGTCCGGGCGTACAACGACTTCCTGGCCGAGGACTACTGCTCGGTCGCGCCCGACCGCCTGATCGGCAACGCCATCATCCCGGCCAGCGGCATCGAGGACGCCATCGGGGAGCTGAAGCGGGCCAAGTCGATCGGGCTGCGCTCGGTGTCGATGGCGTCCTTCCCCAACGGGACGGGGTCCCCCGCCCCGGAGGACGACGCGTTCTGGGAGGCCGCCATTGAGATGGGGATGCCGGTGACGGCGCACGGGACGATGGGGGAGCGGGGCAACCCGCTGCTCACCGCCTCGGCGCGCGGCACGTTCGACCTGCAGACGTCGCTCGTGTCACGGACCATGCCCCCGCCGGTGCTGTGCATCGTGCGGATGGTGCTGTCGGGCGTGCTCGACCGGCTGCCCGACCTGCGCATCTACCTGGCCGAGACCAACGCCAGCTGGGTGCCGGGGGTGCTGTACATGATCGACGACTCGTACTCGATCTTCCGGCATTGGTACGGCGTCGACCTGGCGATGGCGCCGAGCGAGTACGCGTGGCGGCATTTCACGTTCGGGATCGTGCGCGACCCGCTGGCGCTGCGGATGCGTGACCTGCTGCACCTCGACCACGTCATGTGGGGGTCGGATTTCCCCCACTCGGTGTCGTCGTACCCGGAGTCGCGCCAATGGCTGGACGACATCTTCTCCGGGTGCACGGACGAGCAGCGCCGCCAGGTGCTGGTCGACAACCCCGTGCGCTTCTTCGGCCTCGACGCCACCAAGGAGCTCACGCCGACGCCCTAGCGGGTGTCTTCCCGCCGCGGCGGGCCGCCGGCGTCCCGCGTGGCGCGAAATTCGCGCCACCCGGCAAAAAATTCGCGGAATCTGACCGGAACGCGCGAAAAATGTGCCGCGTGGCGCGAAATTCGCGCCACGGCCGGGAGGCGGAGCGGTGCCGAGGCCGATGAAGGACGCACCCCGGGGCACGCGCGGCGCCCCGCGGCGGCTCAGTGCGCGGGCTTCAGCCCCCCGCCGTCGACCACGATGCGCTGCCCGGTCACCAGCGCGGCCGCGTCCGACACGAGGAACCGCACCATCGCCGCCACGTCCTCCGGCTCGACCACCCGGCCGAGCGCGACGCGCGGGTTGATCTCGTGGATGTCGTCGTGCCCCATCCCCTTCGCCACCCGCGCGCCGAGGTCGGTGTTGGTCAGCCCCGGCACCACAACGTTGGCCCGCACCCCGTTGGCCGCCTCCTCCTTCGCCAGCGTGAAGGCCAGCACCTCCTGCGCCGCCTTCGCCATGCTGTAGGGCGCCGTCCGGGGGTCGGTCGTGATCGCCGAGTTGCTCGAGATCATGATGATGTCGCCCCGCGGCCGCTCCCGCATGGTCGCCAGCACGGCCTGGCTGGTGTGGTGCGACCCCAGCGCGATCGTGTCGATGACCCGCTCGAGGTCGTCGAGCGTCGTCGTGGCCACGAGCCCCATCCGGTTCGAGATCCCGGCGTTGTTGACCAGGATGTCCACGTACCCGAAGTCGGCGACCACCTGGGCGACCATCGCCTGCACCTCTTCGAGGACGGCGACCGACGCCTGGTACGCGCGGGCGCGCCCTCCCTTGCCCTCGATCTCGGCGACGACCGCGGCCGCGGCATCAGCGTCCTTGCGGTAGTTGACGGCCACCGCCGCCCCGTCGGCAGCGAGCCCGAGGGCGATCGCCTTGCCGATGCCCCTGCCCCCACCCGTGACCAATGCGACGCGCCCTTCGAGACCCATGGCCACGTTCTACACCGGCGTCGGCCTAGGCGACCACCGCGCCGTAACGTGGGCCAGGTGGCCGACCGGGACCTGATCTCATAGCGGTGGCGGGCACTGTCCACGTCGAACCGGCGGGGATCGACATCGAGGTCGGTGACGGCGAGAGCGTGATGCACGCCGCCGAACGCCAGGGGTACCGCTGGCCCACCGTGTGCCACGGCCAGGCGATCTGTACGACGTGCTTCTTCGAGGTGGTCGAGGGCGGTGAGCACCTCGCCCCGCCGCAGGACCTCGAGCGCAACGCGCTGGCCCAGTCCCCGCTCGTGCAGGTGGCGACCGGCGAGGTCCGCCTGGCTTGCCAGGCGCGGGTGGCCGGGGCGGTGACGGTGCACAAGCGGGGGGTGCGGCCCGTCGCGGAGGTGACATGATGCCGGCGAAGGGGGAGGGGGATGGACTTCGAGGACACCGCTGAGGAAGCCGCGTTCCGGCTCGAGGCCCGCACGTGGCTGAAGGCGCACGCGCGCGAGAAGGAACCCGGCGAGGTCTCGACCCTCCGCGGCTTCTACGACTCTGACGACCTGTTCGTCGAGCAGGGGCGCGCCTGGCAGCGCACGCTCTACGAGGGCGGGTGGGCCGGCATCCAGTGGCCCGTGGCCTACGGCGGGCGCGGCGGGACCTCGATGCAGCAGCTCATCTTCCGCCAGGAGGAGGCCCGCTTCGACGTGCCGTCGGGCCTGTTCGCCGTCGGCATCGGCATGGCCGGCCCGACGATCATCGCCCACGGGACCGACGCACAGCGCACGCGCTACCTGCCCGCCATGCTGCGCGGCGACGACGTGTGGTGCCAGCTGTTCAGTGAGCCGGGTGCCGGCTCGGACCTCGCCAGCCTGACGACCCGCGCCGACGCCGACGGCGACCAGTGGGTGGTCAACGGCCAGAAGGTGTGGAGCTCGGGCGCCCACCACGCGCAGTACGGGATCCTGCTGGCCCGGACGAACTGGGACGCCCCCAAGCACAAGGGCATCACCTTCTTCCTCGTGGACATGGCGACGCCCGGCATCGAGGTCCGGCCCCTCCGCCAGATGACGGGCGGGTCGTCGTTCAACGAGGTCTTCCTGAGCGACGTCCGCATCCCCGCCGAGAACGTCGTCGGCGCCGTCAACGAAGGCTGGCGCGTCACCATGACCACGCTCGGCCACGAGCGCAGCATGAGCGGCGGCGGCTCGCCCTTCGCCCAGCTGGTGCGCCTGGTCCGCCACCAGGGCGCGCTCGGCGACCCGGTGCTGCGCGACCTGCTGGTGCAGTGCTACGTCCGCGGCCGGCTGCTCGAGTTCCTCGGCTACCGGGCGCAGACCCGCCTCAGCCGTGGTGAGGAACCCGGCCCCGAGAGCTCCGTCATGAAGCTGGCGTTCTCGCAGCTCAACACCCTCATGGCCCGCGTCGCCATCGACGCCCAGGGCCCGACCGGCATGCTCGTCGGCGAGGGGACGCCCGACCATGGCACGTGGCAGCAGCAGTTCCTGAGCGCGCCGTCGTTCCGGATCGCCGCGGGCACCGACGAGGTCCAGCGCAACGTCCTCGGCGAGCGGGTCCTCGGCCTCCCCGCCGAGCCCCGCGTCGACAAGGACGCCCCGTTCCGCAGCCGCTGATGGAGTTCAACCTCGCCGACCTGTTCGAGTGCGTCGCCGGTACCGTCCCCGACCGCGAAGCCATCGTGTGGCGCGACCGCCGCCTGACCTTCCGCCAGCTCGACGAGCGCGCCACGCGCGTCGCCCACGCGCTCCGCGACGCCGGCGTCCGTCCCGGTGACCACGTGGGGCTGTACACCTACAACCGGCCCGAGTTCCTCGAAGCGATGCTCGGCGCCTACAAGCTGCGCGCCGTCCCCTACAACGTCAACTACCGGTACGTGGCGGAGGAGCTGGCGTACCTGTTCGAGAACGCCGACACCGTCGCCCTCGTGCACGAGCGCGAGTTCGGGCCCCTCGTCGCGTCGGTCGGCGACCGCGTGCCGACGTTGCGTGCCACCTTCGTCGTGGAGGACGGGTCGGAGGCACCGGTGGAGGCCGGGGCGCGCGCCTACGAGGACGCCCTCGCGCAGGCCAGCCCCGACCACGACTTCGGCCCCCGGTCGGCCGACGACATCTATCTCCTCTACACGGGCGGGACGACCGGCATGCCGAAGGGCGTCATGTGGCGCCAGGAGGACATCTTCTTCGCCACCCTCGGCGGGGGCAGCCAGGGCACGTCGCCCCTCGAGCGCCCCGAGGAGGTGCGCGGCGTCGCCGAACTCGGCCCCCGCGGGCGGTTCACGGCGCTGCTCCCGCCGGGCGCCGAGCCGCCGTCGGAGTACAACGCGCTGACCCTCGGGCCGCTCATGCACGCGAGCGGCCAGTGGTCCGCCCTCGGCACGCTGCTCGCGGGGTGCAAGGTCGTGCTCTACCCGGAGCGCAGCATGGACGTGCGCGTTGCTCTCGACACCGTCGAGCGCGAACGCGTGACCATGCTCACCGTCGTCGGCGATGCGCTCGCCCGCCCGCTCGCCGACGCGCTCGAGGCCGAGCCCGGCCGGTGGGACACCTCATCGGTGCTGATGCTGGGCTCAGGAGGCAGCATCCTGTCGGCGGACGTGAAGGAGCGGTTGCTCCGCCTGGTGCCGACGGTCGTGCTGATCACCGAGGCCATCGGGTCCTCGGAGTCGCCGGTGCAGGGCCTGTCGGTGTGGACACGCGGCGGGATCCGCACGGGCACCCTGCAGTTCGCCCCGAAGGCCGAGACCACGGTGTTCGATGACGACCTGCGCCCGGTGGCGCCCGGCTCGGGCGTGGTCGGGCGGCTGGCGACGGCGGGCCGGGTCCCCATCGGCTACTACAAGGACGAGAAGAAGTCGGCGGAGGCGTTCGTCACCGTGGACGGGGTGCGGTGGTCGCTGCCAGGCGACATGGCGACCATCGACGCCGACGGCTCGGTGCGCGTCCTCGGCCGGGGGTCGTTGTGCATCAACACCGGCGGGGAGAAGGTCTACCCCGAGGAGGTCGAGGCCGTCCTTAAGCTTCACGACGCGGTCGCCGACGCCCTCGTCGTCGGCGTGCCCGACGAGCGGTGGGGCCAGGCCGTGACCGCAGTCGTGCAACCGGTGGCCGGGACGGCGTGGCCGGGCGACGCCGCCGTCACCGACTGGTGCCGGCGCTCGCTCGCCGGCTACAAGATCCCGCGCACGTACCACCTCGTCGACGCCGTGCGGCGGTCGCCGTCGGGCAAGGCGGACTACAAGTGGGCGCGCGAAATCGCGGCGAGCCGCAGCACAAGCCAAAGCCCCGGCGCGACGGCGACCGCCACCGCGGAGCCCTGAGCCCCCCTGAGCCTCCCTGAGCCGCTCTCCCCTCACTGCAACCCGTCGCGGAAGATGGCGACGAGGACCCGCATGATGAGCACGGCGCTGCAGAACAGCCCGAAGTACCCGAAGAACTCGTAGAGCGACGTCTGCCCGGTGAACGCCGGCCCCCCCTTGATCCCGATCAGCACGACCGACATCACCCCCACGACGCC
>Ga0070741_10009694_pt1 | contig 18557 bp, 15 predicted proteins | sample Coa_R1_4_FD_66440 | JGI IMG/M metagenome (GOLD analysis project Ga0070741, IMG submission 66440) | Surface soil microbial communities from Centralia Pennsylvania, which are recovering from an underground coalmine fire - Coalmine... | ecosystem: Environmental > Terrestrial > Soil > Unclassified ...
CCCCCCGGACGGCCTCACCGCGAGCGGGCTACCGCTCGGTCGGTCGGGCGCTTCACCGGGGCTTGTTTCGACGGCCGTCGCCCGATGGCGCCGACGGCGAGCCGGATGTGAGCCCAGTCGTCGAAGGGGTCGGCGTCGCCCCCGCTCGAGTCCCCGACGGGGCGGACGGCGCTTCCCGCGCGCACGTCGCGCGGCGCGACGCATGCGGCGCGGGCGCGCGGGCGGGAGGCGGCGAGCGCGAGCGGAGCGGGGTCGCCGAGCGCCTCGTCGAGCGCTGGGTCGACACCGCGCGAGAAGTCGAGGACGCCGCGGACGCCGCCCCGCACGACGCCGTCCATCTGGTAGGCGTAGCTCATCACGCTCACGTACCCGGGCTTCGAGTTCGTGTCGTCGTCGCCGCCGTGCCGGAGGCCGAGGTTGTGCCCCAGCTCGTGCATGAGCGTTCCCGCTTGCTCGGCCACCGTCCCCCGGCCGTTCGCGAAGTTCCCGAGCGTGACGAGGAACTCCGTGCCGCCGATGCCGCGCGAGATGCCGCTCGCGCCGGCGCCGCCCGGGTCGTCGCGGTCGTGGAAGTAGCCGAAGATCGCGTAGTGGAAGACGGGGCCGCGCCCGGAGTTCGTGAAGCCGCCCGGCGCATCGCGGATCGCGAGGAACTCGGACCAGTCATACGTGCCGGTGGCGGCGGTCCCGAGGTTGTCGCGCCACGGGAGGAGGCGCGCCCGGCTGAGGGCACCCCACCGGCGGCCGTCCTCCGTCATCACGCTGTCCGGGCCGGCGTCGATGTGGAGCCGGATGCCGACGGAGCCCGTCGGGCTCGCGTACGGGGAGCGCGCGAAGGCGTCGACCACGCGCGCGAGCGCAGCGGGGTCGGGGCGCTGGTCGTGGGTCTCGTCGACCATGGCGTCGATCTGGAGGAAGATGTCGGGGCGATCGGGATCGGCGCCCATCGCGGGAAGGTCGACGAGCTCGCTGCCGACGGTGACACCGTGCGTCTCCCACACGTCGGGCAGGCCGTCGCCGTCCCGATCGCGAAGCGCCGCGGACGCCGGGCTCGCAGCGAGGCCGAGCCACACCGCGACGACCGCGACCCACCACGCTCTTCCTCCCGTGCGGCTCGCCGACTTCACGCGGAACGTCGCGTGCCCTAGGGGCGCGGACTTTCATGGTCAACCGGTCGCGGTGGACAGCGCCCGGCCCGCTCCGCTACGAGGGCGGCGTGTGGCCGCCGGAGGTCCGCGCGGCGCTCGAGCGCGCGAAGAACATCTACGTCGCGACCCGCCGCGCCGACGGGAGCGGGAGCAAAGTCGTCCCCGTCTGGTTCATGGTCGACGGCGACCGGCTCTGCTTCACGACCGAGCCGGGGAGCGTCAAGGTGAAGCGTATTCGCCGCGGCAGCCCCCTCCTCGTCTGGGTGGGATCGCGCACCGGCCCGCACTTCGTCGGGCGCGCGGAGCTCTCGACCGACCCGGACCTCGCCGCCCGCATGGCACCCGCCTACACCGCGAAGTACTGGATCGCCTGGCTCGGGCTCTTCCGCCCCCGGCCGGAGCGCGTCCGGGCCGGGAAGACGCTCATCGTCTGCGTGCGCCCGACCTGATCAGCCGCCGCCCGATGGGTTGCGGTCGAACGGCTCGCTCACGACGGCGCGGCGCACCGGGTCGTACCGCATCGCGATCTCCCCGCGGGAGATGGCGAGCAGCCGCTCACCGACGAGCGCCCGTCGCCATCCGTGCGCGACCGGGACGTCCGCGAGCGCGGCGGCGTCCCCGTCCCCCGCCACGCCCGCAAGCGCCTCGATGTCGCGCGTCGACGCGATCACCTCGGGGGCGATGTCCTCGCGCTCGGCGACGGTCTGGACGGCCGCGCGGAGGAGACCGGTCAGGCCGGGCGGCGGCGTCTTCCGCCGGACGCGCGGCGGCAGCGCCGGCCAGCGCTCGGGCGGACACTCGACCCCCTCGCGGATCGCCGCGACGATCGCGCGACCGTGGCGATCGACCGTGCCCGAGGAGAGCCCGCGCACGTGCCGCAGCTCCTCGACCCTCGAGACGGGCCGCGCGGCGAGCGTGGTGAGAACGATCTCGTTCACGAGGAACTGCGGGCGGAGGTTCGCGTGTTCCGCCGCCCGCTCGCGCCACGCGGCGAGGGCACGGAGCACCGCCAGCTCCTTCGGTGCGAGGCGCTGCCAGCCCTTCACCGTCCGGTAGCGCTCCTCGAGCGGCAGCCCGCTGAAGCGCCCCGGCGCCTCGAGCTCGCGCATCTCCTCCTCCACCCAGCCGAGGCGCCCGCGCTCGGCCAGCTCGTGGCGGAGCCGGTCGTAGATCGAGAGGAGGTGGATCACGTCCTCGCGCGCGTAGACGAGCTGCTCGGGCCGGAGCGGGCGGCGCGTCCAGTCGGTGTAGGTCTGGTCCTTTCGGAGCGTCACGCGCAGCACGCGCTCGGCGAGCACCGTGAGGCCCACCTGGAGCCCGTGGCCGAGGAAGGCGGCCATCACCTGCGTGTCGGCGACGCCGCGGACCGGCTCGCCCATGAGGTGCGTGAAGATCTCGAGGTCCTGCCCGCCGCCGTGCAGCACGACGGTGACCCCGGGATCGGTGAGGACCGGGAAGAGGGCCGAGAGGTCCCGGCCGGCGAGCGCGTCGATCACGGCCGTCGTCGTCTCGGTCGCGACCTGCACGACGCCGAGCATCGGGCGATACGTGCGCTCCCAGACGAACTCGGTGTCGAGCGCGAGCCGTCCGGCCGCGCGCACCTCGTCGGCGAGCGCGGCGATCTCGCCGGGGCGGGAGAGGAGCGGTGGGACGGGGGCGGCCACGGTGGTGCGTCTCGCTACCGGACGGCGTCCCGCCCCGCAACCGGGGTGGCGCGGGCTCAGCCGACGCGCGATTCGAGGACGACGGGTACACCGCCCGCCGGCGCGAGCGTGATGTTCCGTCGGACGGTGCGCGCCGGCGCGTCGACCGCGAGCCGCAGCACGGTCCGGGACACGAGGCGCGCGACGACGAGCTGCATCTCGTAGACCGCGAACGCCATGCCGAGGCAGCGTCGCATCCCGCCGCCGAAGGGGAGGAACTCGTACGGGCTCGGGCGGACTCCGAGGAACCGGGAGGGGTCGAAGCGCTCGGGGTCAGGCCACACGTCGGGACGGCGGTGCGTGAGGTAGATGCACGGCGTCACGATGACGCCGGCCGGGAGGGCGTGCCCCCCGATGCGCGTCGGGCGGGTGAGCCGGCGGCCGACGACGGCGAACACGGGGTCCAGGCGCAGGGTCTCCTTGATCGCCGCGTCGAGGTACGGCAGCTCGCGCACGCGCTCGGGGGTGAGCGCGCCGCCGCGCGCGGCGTCGGCGAGCTCCGCCCGCAGCCGGTCGAGCACCTCGGGGTGGTTCAGGAGCCGGCTCACGATCCACGCGAGCGACGTCGCGGTCGTCTCGTGCCCGGCGACGAGCAGCGTCATGAGCTCGTCGCAGAGATCGGCGTCCGAGAGCGGCCGGCCGCTCTCGTCACGCGCGTCGATCAACATCCCGAGGACGTCCTCGCGTCCCGGCCAGCCGATCCCCCGACGGCTCGCGACCTCGTCGACGAGGAGCGCGTCGAGCTCGCGCTTCAAGCGCACCGCCTCGCTCCACGGCTTCGGCCGGCGGTCCCGCCGGGTCCACGGGAGCCGCATGAGCGGCGTCGCCGTGCAGCGGAGCAGCTCGAGGAGAAGGCCGCGGAGCGCCGGCAGGTGGCGGCTCCCGTCGAGCCCGAAGACCGTCTGCATGATCGCGTCGAGCGTGATCGCCTGCATCTCGGGATGGATCGGGAACGGCACGCCGAGGGGCCAGCGGTCGATCGCCGCGTCGGCGATCGCGCAGATGGTGTCGCCGTACGCGTGCATGCGCTCGCCGTGGAAGGGGGGCAGCATGAGCCGCCGCGTGTGCCGGTGGCGGGGGCCGTCGAGGACGAGGAGCGAATGCTGTCCCAGCACGGGCGCGACCGAAAAGTTCGCCTCGCCGGCGCGCATCTCGTCGTCGTCGCCCGTCAGGATCTCGCGGACGGCGTTCGGGTGGGAGAAGAACACGAGCGGCGGGGACGCCGCCAGGCGGAGCGTGAAGCAGTCGCCGTAGGTCGCGGCGCACTCCTCCATGAACTCTATGGGATGGCGGAGCCAGCGGAGCACCTGGAAGACGGGCGCCATGGCCGGCCCCGGCGGCACCGCGCCGGCATCGCGAGCGGCCCGGACGATCCTCATGCGTTCCTCAGCGGCACGATGCGCGCGGGCTCGCGCGGCGCGCGCACGTCGCGGACGACCCGGCCGTCGCGCAGCTCGATCGTGCGGTGCCCGTACGTCGCGGCGAACGCGCTGTGCGTGACGAGGACGATCGTGAGCTTCTGCTCCGCGTTCAGCTCGCGGAGGAGGTCCAGGATCATCTGTCCCGTGCGCGTGTCGAGGTTGCCCGTCGGCTCGTCGGCGAGGAGGAGGCGGGGGCCGGTGACGAGCGCGCGCGCGATCGCGAGCCGCTGCTGCTCGCCGCCCGACAGCTCCGCGGGGCGGCGCTGCGCGGCGCGCGCCGCGATGCCGACGCGGTCGAGGAGCGCCGACGCCTTCGCGCTCGCGGTGCGCCAGCTCATGCCGAGCAGCTCGAGCGGCCAGGCGACGTTCTCCTCGACGGTGAACGTCGGAAACAGGTTGTAGGCCTGAAAGACGATGCCGATGCGCTGGAGGCGGAGGTCGCTCCGCGCGTCGTCCGAGAGCCGGGCGAGGTCGCTTCCCTCGACGAGGACCCGCCCGCTCGACGGCGTGTCCAGCCCCGCGACGAGGTTCAGGAGCGTCGACTTGCCGGACCCGCTCGGCCCCATGATCGAGAGGAACTGTCCGGCCGGCACGGCGAGGCTCACGTCGGTGAGCGCGGCCACGGCCTGCGCCCCGCTCCCGTAGTGCTTGCTCACGCCCTCGAGGGCGAGCGCCGGCCGGTCCATCGTGTCACTCGTACCGCAGCGCCGTGGCGGGCTCCAGACGCGACGCGCTGCGTGCGGGCAGAAGCGCCGCGAAGTAGCAGACCGTCAGCGTCATCGCGCTGGTGAGCACGAGCTCTGCCCACGGGACGTGCATTTGGAGCACCCAGCCGAGGAGGAGCGGGAAGGTCGTCGTCACCCAGAGCGTGCCCATCGCGAGGCCCGAGGCGACCGCGAGGACGAGGCCGAGCGCGCCGAGGAGGAGCGCTTCGATGATGACCATGCGGCGGACGTGCGCCCGCCGCCCGCCGACGGCGCGCATCGTCCCGAGCTCCCGCGTGCGCTCGACGATCGTCGCCGCCAGCGTGTCCGCCATGCCGACGAGGATCACGAGCAGGACGCCGACGGCGACGACGTGGAGCCCGGCGAACGCCCGGCGCACCTGCGCCGTCCAGTACGCCATGAGGTCGTGCGACGAGAGCATCCGGAGCCGGAACCGCTGCCCGAACGTGCGCGCGATCGTCCCGCGGAGCAGCGGCACGTCGGTGCCGGGAGCGAGGCGGAGATGGACGCGCGTCACCTGATCGTCGTGCCAGTGGCGCCGGTAGAGCGTGCGGCTCATCTCGATCGTCCCGCGGGCCGAGGCGAACGCCGAGGTGACGCCGCCGACGACGACCCCGAGAGGTCCGCTCGGCGTCTCGAGGACGATGCGGTCGCCCACCCTCGCGCCGAGCGCGTGCACGAAGTTCGTCGACACGATGACCGCCTCGCCGCGCGCGACCGCGTTCCACAGGTCGGGGACCGTGTCGCCGAAGATCGGCCACCGGCCGAACGCCGTGCCGGTGAAGTACGCGGGGTCGAACGCGTCGATCGAGATCGGCCCATCCGCGTAGTGCCAGTCGAGGATCCGCTCGCCGACGACGTCCTCGACGCCGCGCAGGGGGCGGACGGCGTCGACGAGCGCGCCGTCGCACGGCGCGTCGTCGAAGCCGGACGCGATGTGCGACGAGCTCAGGATGAGGTCCGCCTGGAACGCGCGGCTGAGCGTCGCGAGCACGGACATCTCGAAGCTGTGCGCGACGGTCCACAGCCACACGACCAGGCCGACGCCCACCGCGAGCGTGCCGATGGAGAGGCCGGCGCGACGCGAGCTGCTGACGATGTGGCTCGCCGCGAAGCGACCGGTCGCGTGCGGCAGATAGGGGAGCCCGGCGCGAAGGGGGTGCCGCATCACGCGCAGGAAGGGCTGCGCCGCGAGGGCCGTCCCGACCGCGATCAGGGCGGTGGCGGCGAGCCCCCACGCGGCCGAGCGCGTGACGGACTGCATCGCCAGCGCGCCCACGACCGCGACCAGGACGGCCGCGCGGAGGCTCCAGGCGCGGCGCGACTCGCGGCTCGGCGGCTCGACGCCCCGGCGCCGCAGCGTCTCGGCGAGTGCCGTCCCCGCGGCCCGCCGCGCCGGGAGCATCGCCGCCAGGACGGCGGCCGCGATCCCGAGGACGGCCGCGATCGCGATCGACGTCCAGTTCACCGCGAGCTGCACGTCCGGCGCGACGAGCTTGTAGTTGAGCGCGGTCGTCGTCGCGATGACGGGCAGCATCGCGTGCCCGAGCGCGATGCCGGCCGGCACGCCGAGCACGACGCCGGCAGCGCCGAGGACGACGCTCTCCTTCAGCAGCTCGCGCCACACGACCCCGGTGCGCGCGCCGACCGCGCGCAGGATGCCGAGCTGCCACATGCGCGCCTCGAACACCGCGGAGAGACGGTTGAAGGCGATCAGGAAGGCCGCCACGAGCCCGACGAACGCCATGCCCCGCAGCATCACCTGGAGGGACGCCATCACCCTGTGGATGTCCGTCTTCCGCTGCGCCGGCGCCTCGACGCGCAGGCCGGCGGGAAGGACGGCGGCGATGGCGCCTTGCACGGCGGCCACGTCCGCGTCCCGCCGGACGACGACGTCGATGCGGTTGACGAAGCCGGGGCGCGTGAAGGCCGCCTCGGCGGCGAGCAGGTCCATGACGGCGAGGTTCCCGCCGTAGACGCGCGCGACGCCCTTCGGCTCGAGGAGCCCCCGGACGGTGAAGGTCCGGTTTCCCATCGGCGTGACGAGCGCGATCGGATCGCCGACGGCGAGCCGCCGGGCGTTCGCGAACACGCGCGTCAGCATGATGGAGTCCGGCTGCGAGAGGAAGACGAGCGGGTCGTCCACCTCGAGACCGCCGTGATCGCGGGCCTCGTAGACGCGAACCGACGCCTCGTCCGTCACGTCGACGCCGTGGACCGTGAGGAGCTCGCCCGAGCCGTCCGCCGTGAACGCCGTCGCTCCGACGACCGGCACCGCGAGCTCGACGCCGGGCACCTTCGCGATCGTCGCCGCCACCTGCTCCGCGAAGAGACCGCCTTCGCCCGCCGTCACCTGGAGCGCGGCGCGCCCCGCCATCGTGTCGACGATCTCGACGAAGGCGCGGAGCACCGCGCGGTTCACGAGGTCGATCGCGCAGACGAGCGCCACCCCGCACGCGAGCGCGACGACGGTGAGCGAGAGCGTCGTCCAGCTGCCGCGAAGGAACCGCCGGGGGAGCGCGACGCTCACCACCGTCACGCGTCACCCCCCGTCACGTCGACGGCCATCGTCGCCCCGGGACGCGGAACCGCGATCAGCGACGGGCGGCGCGGGCGTCGGCCGTCACGAAGTCTCTCCCTCTCCGCTGCGCGGCTTCGTCCGCGGTACGCGCCGCACGGCGTGCCCGTCGAGCGCGGCACGCTCGTCCGCGGGGCGTGCCGACTTCCGCCATTCCGCGAGGCCGATGCGCATCTCGTCGATGAGCTCGATGTCGGCGGCCAGGTAGCGGGCGTGCCGGCTCTGGAGGAAGGCCCGCGTCGGAAGCCCGCTCTCGCTCGGCTCGCGACGGGCCGCGCGCTGCGCCTCGATCGCCTTCGCCTGCGACCAGAGCTCCGTCTGGAGGTCGTCGAGGAACGCGTCCGCCTGGGCGGGGTCCATGTCGCTCAGGAGCGCGAGCCGGTACGCGAGGGCGTCCGGCGTGCCGCGCGCGAGCGCGCGGGCCGGCGTCGCGAACCAGAGCGCGAGCGCCTCCCGCCCGGCGTCGGTGAGCGTGTACGGCGTGCGCCGCGGATCGGCTCCGATGGGATTCGCGGCGGTCACGATCAACCCCTCGGCGAGCAGGCGCTGGAGCTCCCGGTAGACGTTGCCGATGCTGAGACGCACGCCGGATCGCTCCGCGAAGGCCTTCATCAAGGCGTAGCCGTGACGAGGCTCGTTGTCCGCCAACAGTGCCAGCAGGACGTAGCGGAGCATGCTCGAACGGTAGCAAGGTTGCCGCGCGCGCGTCAAACCCATCTTCCTCGCCGATGCAAGTGCGTCCCATGCATGCACCGCACACGAGGACCGGGCGCCGGATGCGCGCTTCTATACGGTCTGCATGGAGTGGCAGGGGCCCCGGCGCGGGTCTAGCCCTCGCGCGCATTGACCCGTGCCGCCCGCCCTCCCATGCTTCGCGGGACACGCACGGGCGGACCCGGTGGGGGGACAGGACGGTGACGATCGACGACGGCGGGCTTCCCCAGCTTCACGTCCTCGTGCTCGACGGCGACGAGGCGGACGCCATGCGGACGCGGCGCGCGCTCCTCGGCATGGAGCACGGCGTCCGCGTCACCGTCGCCGAGAGCCTCCGCGCCGGCCTCGATACGCTCGCGGCGGCGCCGATCGGGTGCGTCGTGACGGAGCTCCGGCTGGCCGACGCCGAAGGGACGGACATCCTCCGCGCCCTGCGTGCCGAGCGCCGAGACCGCCCCGTCATCGTCGTCTCCGGCGTCCGCTGCGATCGGCTCGCGGTCGCGAGCCTGAAGCTCGGCGCGGCGGACTACCTCGCGAAGCACGGGCGCTGGGTCGAGGAGCTCCCGGCGCTCGTGCGCGAGGCGCTCGGGCGCTCCGTCCTCGCGACGCTCGGCGAGCCCGCCCCCGAATCGGACCCGCTCGCGGGCGACGCGCGCGTCCTTCCCGGCGAGCCGCTCATCGCGACGACGGCGAGCATGCAGGCGGTCCTGGCGCTCGTCGACCGCGCCGCGCGGAGTCGCGTCCCCGTGCTCGTCGAAGGCGAGACCGGCACGGGGAAGGAGCTGGTCGCCCGCGCGATCCACCACCGCGGCCCCCGCGCCGGCGAGCCCTTCCTCGTGCAGAACTGCGCGGCGATCCCCGAGGCGCTCCTCGAGAGCGAGCTCTTCGGACACGTCCGCGGCGCCTTCACGGGCGCCGAGCGCGAGCGGCGCGGGCTGTTCGAGGAGGCGGCCGACGGAACCGTCTTCCTCGACGAGATCGGCGAAGCCCCGCCCGCCGTGCAGGCGAAGCTCCTCCGCGTGCTTCAGCACGACGAGGTGAAGCCGGTCGGCGCGGACCGGGTGCGTCGCGTCGCGTGCCGGATCGTGGCCGCGACGAACCGGCCGCTCGACGCCGAGGTCCGCGCCGGCCGCTTTCGCACCGACCTCTACTACCGCCTCGCCGTCTTCCCGATCCGCGTCCCGCCGCTACGCCACCGGGCGGCGGACGTCCTGCCCCTCGTCACCCACTTCATCGCGCGCTTCGAGGCGCGCGAGCGCCGCACGACGGGGGGCATCGACGACCGCGCGCTCGCCGTGCTCCGGCGTTACCACTGGCCCGGCAACGTCCGCGAGCTGGAGAACGAGATCCACCGCCTCGTGCTGTCCGTCGGCCACGGCGCCCGCATCCGCCCGGAGCACCTGGCGCGGCGCATCCGCGAGGCCGCGGGCGCCCTCGCCGACGTCCCGCTCGACCGGCTCCTCGAGCGCGTGCAGATCGCGCTCATCCGGGAGCGGCTCGAGCGGACGCCGACGAAGAGCGCCGCCGCCCGCAGCCTCGGGATCACGCGCGAGGCCCTCTACGCGAAGATGCGGCGCCTCGGCATCGCGCACGAGGCTAGTCGCGGATGAAGGCTCCGTCCGTCGAGGTGATGCCGCAGTCCGGACAGCACGTCCCGCTCGCGCGCACGATGCCGCCCGCGTTCTCGCACGCCTGCGCCGACCGCTTGTGCGTGCAGCCGCGCGGGAGGTCGCACGCGACCTGCCCGTTGCGGCTGCAGGTCGAGTGCGCGGCGCACCGGATGATTCGGCTCCGACACTTACGCGACGCCGTCGCGCGCGTGAACTGCGCGACGCAGCTCGTGTACTGTCCGTGGTTCTGGAAGCCGTTGCACGGGCACGCCTCGTCGAGCGCCGTGATCAGCTGGCAACGCTCCGCCTCGCACGCACCGTGTCCGATGCCTCCGCGGTTGCCCGTCCGCGGTGCGGCTCCGCCGGCGGGCAGCGTGTAGATGGCCACCGCCAGCGCGGAACCGACGAGGGCCGTAGCGAGAAGCACAGTACGCCGCATCAGCATGATCTACCTCCGTCTCCGAAGTTGCCTGTCCTTGTCGTCGATCGAGAGCCGGGCGACCATACTGCTTCTCGGTGATCCATGCACGCGGAATCGGGTGAGCTGGCCCGGCGGTGCCTCCGCCAGAGGGGCCGTCCATGCGGCCCGGGCTTCGGCTGTGCCCCCATCATGCGGCCCGGCGTGCGAGCCAGCCAGCGAGCCCGGGGCCCGTCCGCCGGCGGAGCTCCGCGTTCAGCCGGAACACCTCGAGCGCCTGCTTCAAGGCGCGCGTCGCCTCGGGAACGGGGTGGGTGCGGAAGAACCGGCCCACCTCGCGGGCGTAGCGCGGCTCGCGGAGCGCCGGGGTCGCCTCGACCAGCCGGGACAGCATGAGCGGCGGGACCCGGTGCCGGATGGCGCGCCAGTTCTTCTTCAAGAAGGCCCACGCCTGCGGGCCGACGGGCGGGTTGCCGAGGAGCCGCATGAGGACGAAGGTCACGTCCTGGGTGGGGATCTCGGGCGTGAGGACGGCGTCGAGGGTGCGCCGGACGGCTGCCGGCGTCCGGAAGGACCCGAGGTTCAGCAGAAAGCGCCGCCGTTCCTGCGGCGTCCGGGCCTCCGCGACGATGCCGCGGTAACGCTCGTAGAGCACGTCGTCGCCGCCGCGCGCGGCGAGCGCGACGACGGCGTCGGCGAGGTTGGGCTCGAGCGCCGTGCGCTCGCGCAGGTACACGTCGAGGAGCCGGCGTGCCTCGGCCATCACGGCGGGGGCCTCCGCGACCCCGCCGACCAGCCGAAGGAGCGCCGCGCGGCGGAGCCGGACCTCGTCCGGCTCGCCGGGCGCCGCCTGCCACCCGAGCCGCGCGAGCGCCGGGCCGAACGTCTCGGCCATCCACGAGCGCAGCTCGGCGTGCACGCGGCTCCCGGGCGGCGCCACCTGCTCGTCGATGCGCGCGAGTGCGGCGGCGACGCCGTCGATGACGTCGTAGTCGCTCTCCTCGGCGAGGGCGTTCGCGACGTCGAGGAACGTCTCGATCGCCGCGCGTCCCGCCCGCACGAGCGCCCACTGGTCGCCCACGAACGCCAGGCGCTCGACCGCCGTCAGCTCCTCGAGGTAGGCCGTGAGCGCGACCCGGTCCGCCGTGTCGTGCCGCACGCGGTAGAACCCCGCGGCGTTCGCGTTGCCGAAGTACCAGCGCATCCCGTCGCCCGCGCGCGGGATCGTGATCGTCGTCGTCGCCCGGTCGACGAGAAACCGCTCGACGCCCTGCTCGCCGCCGTCGCGCCAGCGGACGAGGAGCGGAAGGGGCCACGAGCCGCGCCGACGCGGCGCCGGCAGGCGGGGATCGGCGAAGAAGCGCTCCTGCCGGACGCGCAGCGTCCCCGACGCCGCGCCGCGCGCGGGCCCCATCGTGACGAGCGGAAAGCCTGCCCGCTCGATCCACGCCCGGGCGACGCGCGTCACCTCGCGTCCCGAGGCCTCTTCGAGCGCCCGCCAGAGGTCGGCGGCGACCGTGTTCCCCTCGCGGTGGCGCCGCATGTAGAGCCGCACGCCGGCGCGGAACTCGTCGGAGCCGAGATACTGCTCGATCATCCGCACGACGGCGGCGCCCTTCTCGTACGTGATCGCGTCGAAGTTCTCGGTGGCCTCCGCGACGCTGCGCACCTCGGCGTAGATTGGATGCGTGTTCGCGAGCGCGTCGAGCGAGAGGGCGCTCGCGCGGTCGTGCTCGAACGCCTGCCAGAGCCGCCACTCCGGCCGCCAGTCGTCGACGACCTTGTACGCCATCCAGGTGGCGAACGCCTCGTTCAGCCAGAGGTCGTCCCACCACGCCATCGTGACGAGGTCGCCGTACCACATGTGCGCGAGCTCGTGCGCGATCACCTCCGCCGCGCGCTTGCGCTCGGCGAGCGACGCCGTCGCGGGGTCGAGGAGGAGGAGGGTCTCACGGAAGAAGACCGCCCCCGCGTTCTCCATCGCGCCCGCCTCGAAGTCCGGAACGGCCACCAGGTCGAGCTTCCCGTAGGGGTACGGGATCCCGAAGTAGTCCTCGAGGCGCGCGAGCGCGGCCGCTGCGGCCTCGAGGCCGAGCTCCGTCATGGCGCCCTTCCCGGGCACGTGCCAGATGCGGATCGGCGTCCCGCCCTGGACTCGGACCGCCGACGCTTCGAGCGGACCGACCGCGAGCGCCAGGAGGTAGGTCGAGAGCGGCGGCGTGGGCGCGAAATAGACGATCCGCCCGCCGGGCGCCGGCGCCTCGCGCTCGACCGCCCCGTTCCCGATCGCCGTCTCCCCCTCCCGCACCGTGACGGCGACGCGGAACCGTGCCTTGAACGACGGCTCGTCGAAGCACGGGAGGATGCGGCGCGCGTCCGCGGCCTCGCACTGGGTGAAGGCGTACTTCCGCCCCTCGGCCGTGACGCCGTAGAGACCGCGGAGGTGCTGGTTGAGCGCGCCGCGGAAGCCGAGCACGAGCGTCGCGTCGCCGGCCGGGAGCGGCCGCGCGAAGCGGAGCCTCACCGTCTCGTCGGCGCGGTGCAGGGAGACGCGCGCCGGCACCTCGCGGAGCTCGACGCGAGCGGCGGCGTGGTCGATCGCGAGCTCCGCCGCGTGGAGGACGATCGCGCGCCGCGGCTCCGTGAGGCGGACGGCGATCCTCACCTCGCCGCGGAACGTCCCCCGCTCGAGGTCGGGCTCCAGGTGGAGGTCGTAGTCGGTCGGGCGCACGTCGACCGGAAGCCGGAAGCGCGAGAGCGGCATGGGACGGCCGTCTACCGATCCCGCCCGCGGGTTGCAATCCGACGCCGCCGGGTTCCCCGCCGATCGCGACGCCGCTACACTGGACGCCGATGCTCGATCTGAACGCCGAGGCTCCCGCCTTCGCTCTCGACGGCGTCGTGAACGGCGCCGTGCGTCGCGTCACGCTCGCCGAGTTCCGCGGGCGCTGGCTCGTCCTCTTCTTCTACCCGGCGGACTGGAGCTTCGTCTGTCCGACGGAGGTGGTGGGATTCGAGCGGCGCCTCGGCGACCTCACGCGCCTCGGCGCCGCCGTCGTCGGCGTGAGCGTCGACGACGTCGAGAGCCACCGGGCGTGGGCCGCCGAGCTGGGCGGCGTCACCTACCCGCTCCTCGCCGACCCGACGCGCGCGGTGTGCCGCGCGTACGGTGTCCTGAACGAGGCCGAGGGGCGAGCCTACCGCGCGACGATCGTCGTCTCCCCGGAGGGGCGGATCGCCTACCAGGTCGTGAGCCCGATGAACGTCGGCCGCAGCGTCGAGGAGACGGTCCGCGTGCTGGAGGCTCTCCGCAGCGGGAAGCTCTGCCCGGCCGACTGGAAGCCCGGCGACCCGACGCTCGACGCGCGCGCCGGCGACTGACCGCGGCGCGATGGCGACGGCGCTCGGCGGCAAGAAGGCGGAGATCGAGCGCCGGATCCGCGCGCGCGAGCTCGTCTTCGGCATCCAGGACGGGCTGCTCAGCACGGTCGGCCTCCTCTCCGGCGTCTCGGCCGCGACGCAGAGCCGCGCCGTCGTCACGGTGACCGGGATCGCGGCCGGCGTGACGGGCGGGATCTCGATGGCCGCCGGCGCCTACCTCGCGGCGCGCACCGAGCAGGACATCTTCGAGAAGGAGCTCGTCGACCAGGAGCGGCTCGCGTCGGAGACGCCGTACCTCGCGCAGGAGGCGCTCCTCGAGACGCTGGCCGCCGAGGGCCTCGACCGCGCCTCGGCGTACCGCGTCGTGCAGACGCTCGCGCGGCGGCGCGACCTCTTCCTCCGCACCGTGCAGGAGAAGGTGCTCGGGCTCGGCACCGCCGACCTGGTGCAGCCGGTGAAGGGCAGCCTCGTCATGTTCCTCTCGTTCCTGATCGGCGCGTTCGTGCCCGTGCTGCCCTACCTCGTCCTCCCGGCGGGTGCGCTCTTCGCTTCGTGGGGGCTCTCGGTCGCGACGCTCCTCGCCGTCGGCGTGTGGAAGGGCGCGATCACCCGCCGCCCGTGGCTCGTCTCGGGGCTCGAGTTCGCCGGCGTGGCGCTCGGCGCGTCGCTCGTCGGGTGGCTCGTCGGGCGGCTCCTCAACGTGGAGGTCCCGTGAAGCCGAGCCTCAGAAGCGGACGACGCTCCGGATGCTCTCGCCCGCGTGCATCAGGTCGAAGGCGCGGTTGATGTCCTCGAGCGGCATCGTGTGCGTCACCATCTCGTCGACGCGGAGCCGGCCGTCCATGTACCAGTCGACGTACCCCGGGAGCTGGGTCCGCCCCCGGGTGCCGCCGAACGCCGTCCCGCGCCACACGCGTCCGGTGACGAGGAGGAACGGCCGCGCGTGGATCTCCTCGCCCGCGCCCGCGACGCCGACGACGATCGCCTGGCCCCAGCCCTTGTGGACGGCGAGGAGCGCCTGCCCCATCACCTCGACGTTGCCGATGCACTCGAAGGAGTAGTCGGCGCCGCCCTTCGTCAGCTCGACGACGGCCTCGGCGACGTTCGGGACGGCGCCCGCGTCGATGAAGTCGGTGGCGCCGAGCCGTCGCGCCATGGCGAACTTCGCCGGATTCACGTCGATCCCGATGATCCGCGACGCGCGGGCCATGACGGCGCCCTGGACCACCGAGAGCCCGATGCCGCCGAGCCCGAAGACGGCGACGGTCGCGCCCGGCTCGACCTTCGCCGTGTTGAGGACGGCGCCGATGCCCGTCGTGATCCCGCAGCCGAGGAGGCACACCTTGTCGAGCGGCGCGTCGCGACGGATCTTCGCGAGCGCGATCTCCGGCACGATCGTGTACTCGGCGAACGTCGACGTGCCCATGTAGTGGTGGAGCGTGCGCCCCCGGTGCGAGAGCCGGCTCGTGCCGTCCGGCATGAGGCCCTTCCCCTGCGTTGCGAGGAGCGCCCCGCAGAGGTTCGTCTTCCCGGAACGGCAGAACTCGCACGCGCCGCACTCCGGGATGTAGAGCGGGATCACGTGGTCGCCCGGCCGGAGGCTCGTGGCGCCCGGCCCCACCTCCTCGACGACGCCGCCGCCCTCGTGCCCGAGGACGGAGGGGAAGAGGCCCGACGGATCGCGGCCGCTCATCGTGTACGCGTCGGTGTGGCAGACGCCCGTCGCGACCAGGCGGACGAGACACTCGCCGGCCTTCGGGCCTTCGAGCTCCACGTCCTCGACCGCGAGCGGCTCCTTCGGCGCCCAGGCGATCGCAGCCCGCATCTTCATGGCGCGGGAGATAGCACCTTCGCGCGCCTTTGCCAGCGACCCCTCCTTGACCCGCGCGACGCCGTGTGCCGACAATCCGACCGTCGCGCCCCCCTCCTCCCGCACCCGGCGCGGACGCGCGGGAAAGGACGACGAGCATGTCGGAAGCGCAGGCGAGCCTCTACGAGCGCCTGGGCGGCGTGTACGGCATCGCGCCCGTGGTCGACGACTTCATCGACCGCGTGATGACGGACCCGCGGCTCAACGCCAATCCGAAGGTCGACGAAGCGCACCACAAGGTGCCACCGGCGGGATTCAAGTACTTCGTGACCGAGATGGTGTGCTGGGCGGCGGGCGGGCCGCAGCGCTACACGGGCCGCTCCATGGTCGACTCCCACCGCGATCTCGGCATCACGCCCGGCGAGTGGGAGGCGTTCCTCGAAGCCTTCGACCGCACGCTCGCGAAGTTCCACGTGCCGGCGGCGGAGCAGGCCGAGCTCAAGGCGATCGTCCAGAGCACGTACGGCGACATCGTGCGGGGCACGGCGACGTGAGCGCAGGGGTGCCCCCCGCCCGCGGAAGACGCCCCCGCCCGCAGCTTTCAGCGCCCGCGCGGCTCGGGTAGCATGCCCCGCCATGTCGCTCGACCCGCGTCACCAGAGCCACGTCCTCCTCGACGGCCGCGGCCGCGCGCCCGCGCGCTCGTATCTGAAGGCGATCGGCTTCACCGACGAGGACCTCCGCCGCCCGATCGTCGGGATCGCGAACACCTGGACCGGCACCATGACCTGCAACTTCACCCTGCGCCGGCTCGCCGAGCACGTCGCGCGCGGCGTCCGCGCGGCGGGCGGCACGCCGATGGAGTTCAACACGATCGCCGTGAGCGACGGCATCACCATGGGCACCGAGGGCATGAAGGCGTCCCTCGTCTCTCGAGAAGTCATCGCCGACTCGATCGAGCTCATGGGGCGCGCGCACATGTTCGACGCGCTCGTCGTGCTGGTGGGCTGCGACAAGACGATCCCCGGCGGCGCCATGGCGCTCTGCCGGCTCGACGTGCCCGGCGTGATCCTCTACGGCGGCTCGATCCAGCCGGGGAGGTTCCACGGCCGCGACGTCACGATCCAGGACCTGTTCGAGGCGGTCGGCGCCAACGCCGCCGGGAAGATGAGCGACCGCGACCTGAAGGAGCTCGAGGACGTCGTCTGTCCCGGCGCGGGCGCCTGCGGCGGGCAGTTCACCGCGAACACGATGGCGATGGCGCTCGAGTTCATCGGCCTCTCCGCGATGGGGACGGCGAGCGTCGCCGCGACCGATCCGCGGAAGGACGAGGTCGGAGCCGAGGTGGGCGCGCTCGCGATGGACTGCCTCCGCCGCGGGCTCCGGCCGCGCACGATCGTCACGCGGGCCGCGTTCGAGAACGCGATCGCGGGCGTCGCGGCGACGGGCGGCTCGACGAACGCCGTCCTCCATCTGCTCGCGCTCGCGCGCGAGCTCGGCGTGCCGCTCGCGATCGACGACTTCGACCGCGTGAGCCGCCGGACGCCGCAGTGGGCGGATCTCAAGCCGGGCGGGCGGTTCACCGCGGTCGACCTCGGGAACGCGGGCGGGACGGCGGTCGTCGCGCAACGCCTCGTCGCCGCCGGGCTCGTCGACGGCGCGGCGGTCACGGTGACGGGCCGGACCTTCGCGGAGGAGGCGGCGCGCGCCGTCGAGACGCGCGGCCAGGAGGTCGTGACGCCGCTCGAGCGGCCGCTCAAGCCGCACGGCGGCCTCGTCATCCTGAAGGGCAACCTGGCACCCGACGGCTGCGTCGTGAAGGTCGCCGGCCACGAGCGCGTGCGACACCGCGGGCCCGCCCGCGTCTTCGAGCGCGAGGAGGACGCGATGGCGGCGGTGACCCGGCGCGAGATCCGCCCCGGCGACGTGGTCGTGATCCGCTACGAGGGCCCGCGCGGCGGTCCGGGCATGCGCGAGATGCTCGGCGTCACGGCCGCGCTCGTCGGCGAGGGGCTCGGCGAAGAGGTGGCGCTCCTGACCGACGGCCGCTTCAGCGGAGCGACGCGCGGCCTCATGGCGGGGCACGTCGCGCCGGAAGCCGCGGTCGGCGGGCCGATCGCCGCCGTCGAGGAGGGCGACACGATCGTCTTCGACGTCGAGGCGCGCCGCCTCGACGTCGAGGTGCCGGAGTCCGTCCTCCGCGAGCGCCTCGCGCGCTGGCGGCCCCCGGCGCCGCGCTACACGACCGGCGTGTTCGCGAAGTACGCCGCCGTGGTTTCTTCGGCCGCCGAGGGCGCGGTCACGCGGCCGGCCTGAGCGTCACGGCACGCCGGCGCAGCCCAGCTTCCCGGCCGCGCAGGGACACGGCGCGATCTGGGTGCCGGCGTTGTGCTGCTCGACCTTGCAGAGGCGGTTCTTCGGCAGGCCCGAGGAGTCGAGGAGCCCGTACGGCTCCCAGCCCGGGAGGTCGCCCGGATCTCAGGTGGAGCACGACGGCGCCGTCGCACCGGTTCTGGTTGTCGCACTTGTTCAGGACCTGGTTCATCTCGGAGCCCCGCGTCGGTGCCGTTGTCGCCGAACTCGGTCACCGTGAAGGCGTGGCAGTCGGGCTTCGGGCCGCACTAGGCGAGACGAGGCGTCCATCGCGTCGAGCACGCCGAGCTGCGTCGTCGCTGTACGGGAGGTGGATCGAGTAGCGGTCGATGCCCGGGAGGAGCGCCCCGTCGCCGCCCTCGCGGAGGTGGCGGGATCCACGCGCTTCTCGACGGCGCGCAGTGCCAGCTCTCGCACGGTGGGCCGGTGCAGCATCACGTCGAGCGCCATGTCGCCGAGCCTGGCGGCACGCGGTCACGGCACCGTCTGCACGCTCGCGGCGACGAAGCTCGCGGGCGACACCTCGGCACCGACGTGGTAGAGGAGTCCTCCGGGCGGGGTGGAGGGGACGCATTGCGGCCCGATCGGGACGTACGCCGTCTGTCCGTCGAACGGGTCCCCGAGCGCGAAGAGACGGCGGCCTTCGGGACAAGTATGCGTGAACGTGTCGGCGTAG
>Ga0070741_10009695_pt1 | contig 18557 bp, 14 predicted proteins | sample Coa_R1_4_FD_66440 | JGI IMG/M metagenome (GOLD analysis project Ga0070741, IMG submission 66440) | Surface soil microbial communities from Centralia Pennsylvania, which are recovering from an underground coalmine fire - Coalmine... | ecosystem: Environmental > Terrestrial > Soil > Unclassified ...
AATCTATTGCTAGTCTACACAGCGCAAGCCCTGAATGGGATCGTGGGTGTCGTTGCTGTGCCCCTGACAGTAAAACTGCTGGGCGCCGCGGGTTACGGTTTGCTATCAATTTACGGGCTGATGTCCAGTTATGTTCTGCTGGCCGATTTCGGCATTAGCAAGAACCTTTTGCGCCTGTTGTCGGCGACCACTCACGCTGAAACGCAGACCAGACATATACGGGTCGTACTTGGGATGTATGTAGTTCTCTGCACGGCCTGGCTCATGGCTACTCCCATACTGAGCTTTGTTGTTTCTCACTATGTCTTTCCTGTGTCCGCGCAGTATGCGGGAGTGCTCCGCTGGATGCCCTTGGTAGCTGTCATGGAGTTCATCCTGGGAGTACCTGCGTCCGTTATGCAAACAGCTTGCGTGGCCAGGCAGCGCTTCGAGCTTTACGCCGGATACAGCGTCGCTACTGGATTGACGCGCAACGGAGCCCTAATCGCCGCGGCAATCCTGTTTCCTTCACCGTTGGTGATCGCAATCGCTCTGGCTTTACGGAAGGTGATTGATGGGCTGGTCGCCGGTAGCATTATGGGTTGGATCGGGGCGCCGGCGTGGCGGCCGGTTTTTGAACTGAGCGGTTTCCGCCGGATGTTGAGCCAGTCCTTGAGACTTTCCACGGCACAAGTACTGCAGTCGACCGTAATGAATATCGGATCACCCTTGGTAAATGCTGTATTTGGGTTGCAAGCGCTCGGATTTTACCGGGCAGCCTTTGATGTGGCGGGCAAAATTGCGGTTGTATCAAATGGTGTGACGCTGGTGGTGTTTCCACGCGCCGCACGATACTTCGGGAGTACAGCCCGGTTGGAAAGAGATAGTTCGGCAATAAGTGTAATCATGCGATGTAGTGCGACAGTTTACGGTTGCTTTGCGGCCGGAGCCGTGCTCGCGGCGCCTCACATCCTACCGTTCATCGGTCTCAAACAGGACCTAACCGTGCGCCTGTTTATTCTGCTCATCATTGCACTGAGTCTGAACGCCCATTCACTGCTGGGTAACGAATTGCTACAGGCCGCTGGAACCTATCTTTACAGCATTTACTTGAATGCCGGCGCGCTGGTCGTCTTGTGCGTTACGTTCGTGGCGATGAAACCCGCTGCCGGAGCCATGGCGATCGGCTGGGCATGGATCGGGGCCGCCCTGCTTTCGGCCTGCTTTGCCGATGGCCTGCTGCTCAGTTTGTTTAAGAGCCCGGCAGTCCGGCAAGCAACGACCCTGCTCGCAAAAGTGGCTGCTACCGGAGCCTGCGTCGCACTCGCCGGTCACGAGTTCAGAGTGTTTCCGGCAACCGCGGCTGTTTCCGGGGGGCTGACTCTGCTCCTGCTGCTCGGGTGGAGCCTACGCGATAGCATCTCACTGCTACGCGCATGGAATGCGAAACCGGTGTCCGAGCCAGCCATCGCTGCCATTTACGCTTGATTGTGTCGATCCGATTTACAGTCTTCACTGCTACCTATAACCGGCGGGAAGTGATCAGCCGCGTCTATGAATCTTTGTCTGCGCAGACAATTCCCGATTTCGAATGGCTGGTTGTCGACGATGGTTCGACTGACGCTACCACAGACCAAATCGCGCAGTGGCAGCATAGCGCGCCCTTTCCCATTACGTATGTATGCCGGCCGCATCAAGGCAAGCATCGCGCCTACAATGACGCTCTTGGGGAAGCCCGCGGCGAGTTTTTTACGGTGCTCGATTCCGACGATGCGATTGTGCCGAATGCACTGGAACGGTTTTTATTCCATTGGGACTCCATTCCGGACGGGGAGCGGCGCCGATATTCGGGTGTGACTTGCCTGTGTATGGACGAGGCTCATCATGTCGTCGGCCGGCCATTCCCCACCGAAGTGCTGGACTGCCGTCATTACGAAGCTGCCTTCAGGTTTCGAGCGCGCGGCGAAAAGTGGGGCTTTCATCGCACGGCAGTGTTGCGCGAGTTTCCGTTTCCGGAAATCCCCGGCGAGACGTTTTGTCCGGAAGGTGTAGTGTGGAATCGGATCGCAAGAAGGTATCTGGTCCGGCATGTCAACGAGCCTCTGCGAATTTACTTTGCACAACCCGGCGGCCTCACGGATCGAATACGGCACGTGCTCATCTCTAATCCGCAATACGCCCGTCTGTTCTACCGGGAATCCATGCAACTGGATGTGCCTGCCTGGTCGAAAGTGAAGTGGGCGATCAACTACATTCGTTATTCTTTACATGCCCGCGCGCCGCTATCGCAAGCAATTGCGCACTCGTCGCGCCCGGTCTTGACGAGCGCCCTGCTGCTCGCTGGTTGCGGCTACTACGCAGCCGATCGCCTGCGTACAGAAGAGTGAGATTCACGTGACTTCCTCAATAGCGGCGACCGCTTGGAAAAGCGATTTGGCTCTTCCGCAGATCGGGCAGCGTTCCGATTCGCGAGACCGGTTTTCGAATTTATTACTTGCCGCCATCCTGCTCATCGGCATCTACTGTCCAACGTCAATCGACGGCCAGCAATCCCCCTGGTTGTGGGCGATCCCAGGCTTTGTAGCCATTGCCGGTTTCGTCATTCTGATGATCGTTCATGGTATATGGAGCGGTCCATTCCTCTGCTCCGTAATTGTGATGGCCTCGCTGCTAGGTTACACGGTCATGACATCCTTATGGACGGTAACGCCTGGCGCACTCCTGCCTTACGCCTTGGTGGCTCTGTTGCTATCTGCGAACTTTTCCCGAATTAATTACGGCTGGCCACTTCGTGTCTCGTGGATTGCACTGAATACTGTAAATATCGGACTCTCCTTGCTGATTATCGCGGACGTGCGGCCGGCAAAGCAGTTCATCATTGCTTACTATTCGGCGTTCTATGACACTCTTGCAACGAGCATGTTGAATGCTGACAAGCCGATTCTGATGTTCGGCTCCCACTCTATTGCGGCTTTCTTCTTTTTCGTCTGTTTCTATCTCCACTTGCGAATGCACACTTACACCAGGTCATTTTGGTCGCTTGCCGTGTCGCTCGTTTACCTCGGTTTGCTGATTCCCCTAAAGTCGGTGTCCGCATATTTTCTCGCGATCGGCGCCCTCGCCGTGCTGATCTATCACACCTTTGACCGTCGGGCGATCCTGCTGGTCGGAGGATGCATCTTTATTGCTGTAATCGGCGCATCTCTGATGACAAACGCCCAATGGGAAGGAGCAACTTCCACCGTAGAAAGAGTGATTGCCGCACCGGAGAGTGGTTTCCAGGGCCGCTACTCAAGCTCAGGAGTCCTTGCGGCGAACCTGCGTTACATCGGGGAGCATCCCTTGCGTGGTATTGGCATCAACTATTCAGACACCCTCTGGTACGGAGATTCGGGACCCACCGAACTGATGATCCGTGGGTCTTTGCCGCTGCTGCTGGCGTTTTATGGAGGATTCTGGTTATTTCTCAGGATGAACCTGCGTTCCAGCAGGACGGCCGCGGCCGTTTTTCTAATCTATTTCGCGTTCGAGATAGCGTTCAGCAATCTGTTGTACCTGCGGACGGCATGTGTCCTGCCGCTGGTCATCGTGTATTTGAACACCGCCTCGACGCGACAGACGCTGTAGAGAGAATTGCGACCATGTTGCGCGTGACGGCTTATACGGGAGGGCACAGTGTTCCAAGCGCTCGGTTTCGCGTGCGCCAATACATTAGCCCCCTACGGCAGTACGGGGTTGATATCCACGAGCGGCCGGCACGGTTCGGATCCTACCCTCCCCATCGTCGCGCTTTGCGGCCGATCTGGGGAGCATTGGCCCTTGGCGAAAGACTCGCGGCTGCAGCCGTCTCGCACCACAGCGACGTGACACTGCTGCAGCGGGAGATGATATCGACTCTGGCTACAGTCGAACGATTTACGAAAGCGCCTCGTGTTCTTGATGTGGATGATGCCATTTGGCTGCTGCGCGGCGGTCATTCCGCCTGCACGCTTGCGCGCCTCAGCGACATGGTGATCTGCGGGAACGCCTTTATCGCCGGATTTTTCGGGCGGCACGCTCGTACGTCAATTCTGCCGACCGCGGTCGACACCGAGCGGTTTCGTCCTTCGGGCCTCAGAAAAGCCCGGGAAACTCAGATAATTTGCTGGTCGGGAACGAGCAGCGGATTTCCATTCCTTTACACGATTGAGCCGCAGCTGAAGGTCGTGCTGCGCGACGGACCGCACCGCCGCTTGCGTATCGTGTCGGACGTCCATCCCTCATTGCGATCTATTTCCTCCGAACAGCTGGAATTTGTCAGGTGGTCTCAGGAAGCAGAGGTGAGCGCCATTCAGGATGCAGACGTTGCCATCATGCCGCTCGACGATTCGCAGTGGGCTCGAGGTAAGTGCGGCTATAAGCTTCTGACATACATGGCGTGCGGCATTCCCGTTATCGCGAGCCCTGTCGGCATGAACGAAGAGTTGCTCGCCGATAGCCGGCCAGGCATTTCAGCCCGCTCGCCACGGGAATGGACGGAGGGCCTGGAATTTCTTTTGAGCAGCCCGGATCGTGGATCGGCCATGGGAGCCGCGGGCCGGGAATTGGTTCTGCGCCAATACAGTCTGCATGCGCTCACACCGAAACTCGCCGCGATCCTGCAAATGACCAAAGCAGCCGCGAACTGAATGCCGGAGACAATCGAACAAACGCGACAGTCCGTGGCCTTGGTAACTCCCGGCTGTTCCCGCCGGATTGCCGTCACCCATGTAATCACTTCGCTCGCCACCGGCGGCGCGGAGACGATGCTCTATAAGTTGCTGAGTGCCACGGACCATTCACGGTTCCGCAGTTCCGTCATCACTCTGGCGGATGAAGGTGTCCTGGCAGATAAGATCAGAAATCTTGGTGTCCCCGTCCACGCGCTTGAACTTCACCCGCGACGCGCCTTTTCCGCCGTCTGGCAACTTCTCCGGGCGTTGCGGCGCAGACGGCCCGATATCGTGCAGACGTGGATGTACCACTCGGATCTGCTTGGCGGGATCGCGGCTCTCGCACTCCCCGGCGTGCCGGTTGTCTGGAATATCCGCTGCGGGCGCCTTGATCGCGCCATCGACAAACGCAGTACGATTTGGGTGGGCCGCGCCTGCGCCATCGCGTCTCACGCGCTGCCGGCGCGTATCGTCTGCTGTTCTCACGCCTGCCTTGAAAACCACACGGCGGAGCGATATGCACGCGCGAAAATGCAGGTGGTCCACAATGGTTTCGACACCGGCTGCTTCCAGCCAGCTCCGCATTTTCGCCGGCTGATTCGCCAGCAAATGGGAATAGCTCCCGAGGCCCTGCTGGTCGGCCTGGTGGCCCGCTTTGACGGTGCGAAAGACCACTCGACTTTTTGTGAAGCGGCGCGTCTGGTGAACCGCGTGCGGCCCGATGTCCATTTCCTGCTGTGTGGGGAGGGCATCACGCACCGAAACCCGAGGCTCGCGACGTATCTAACACGCCTGGAAAGTCCTTTGTCCGTACACCTGCTCGGAAGGCGCGACGACATTCCGCGGATCATGGCGGCGCTGGATATTGCCGTCTCTTCATCCGTTATCGAAGGTTTTTCGAACGCCATCGGAGAAGCGATGTCATCGGCCATACCCTGCGTCGCCACGGATACGGGCGATTCCCGACTCCTTATCGGCGAGACCGGATGCGTCGTTCCGGTACGAGACCCGGTCGCCCTAGCGAATACCATTCTGCAGTTGATTGATCTCGGCGCGGACGGCCGCGACCGGCTGGGAGCACAGGCCCGCCGACGCATCATCGAACATTTCAGCCTGGCGGCGTGTGCCCGGCGATACGAGCAGATCTATCAGGAGTTGATGCCTGCATGTGCGGCATAGCAGGATTTCTCGAGTTTGCTGGCGCCACTCGCGAAGCATTATACGAAACTGCGGCCAGAATGGCCGCAGCCCTCCAACATCGCGGTCCCGATGGGATGGGCGTATGGGTGGATCCGCAAGCGGGGATTGCTTTGAGCCACCGCCGGCTTGCAGTGGTTGAACTGTCGGAGCTGGGCGGCCAGCCGATGCAATCCGCCTGCGGCCGCTACATCGTCGTGTTCAACGGCGAGATCTACAATTTCCGGTCGTTGCGCGAGGAACTCCAGCGGCGGGGACATCGTTTTCGCGGTGACTCCGACACCGAAGTGCTGCTCGCCGCCGTGGCGGAGTGGGGATTCGAACCAGCAATCCGTCGCTTCCTGGGCATGTTTGCCATTGCGCTCTGGGACAGACGCGAACGGACGCTCTACGTCGCCCGGGATCGTGCAGGCGAAAAGCCGTTATACTACGGGCGCCTCGGACACTCCTTCGTATTCGGATCGGAACTGAGCGCCCTCCGCTCGCATCCCGACGGGGTCGGCGAAATCGATCAAAGCGCGCTCGCATCCTATCTGCGCTTTGGCTACGTTCCGGCGCCGCACTCCATCTTCACACGTATTCGAAAGTTGCAACCCGGCTGCTTCCTGACCGTGGGCGCGTCCGGCGTCGCTTCGGACCCGGTGCAATACTGGTCGGCGGAGGCGGTCGCCCGCGCAGGCTTGGCCGATCCGATCCGGTGTTCTGATCAGGAAGCGATCGAACAACTTGATGCCCTGTTATCCGATGCCGTCGGGCTGCAGACATATGCCGATGTTCCGGTTGGCGCGTTTCTGTCAGGCGGAATCGACTCGGCGACTATCGTGGCGCTGATGCGGCGGCACACGCGGCGGGTCAAGACTTTCACAATCGGCTTTGCTGAAGACGCTTACAACGAGGCGGACCATGCTCGGGCCGTTGCCCGCCATCTGGGCACGGAGCACACGGAACTAACATTAAGTGCGGCTGATGCCATAGCCGTGATCCCGAAGTTGCCTGACTTATATGGAGAGCCCTTCGCGGACGCCTCCCAAATTCCAACGTATCTCGTCTCGCAATTGGCACGCCGTCAGGTTACGGTGTCACTCTCAGGCGATGGGGGCGACGAAGTATTTGGCGGATATAACCGGTACTCCTGGGCGGACACGATCTGGATGTCGACTCGTTTCGTGCCGCGATCCCTTCGGAGAGTTCTGGCGCGGGCACTCACCGCTGTCCCTCCGCAACAAATCGACCGGGCAGTGGCTGCACTGCGGCCTGTGCTTCCGGCAAGAATCCGCGTGCGCCATCCCGGCGACAAACTGCATAAGGGCGCGGCACTACTTTCCGCCGTGGATCGATCCGGTATTTATCTCAATCTGGTCTCCCACTGGGCACGCCCCGACTCGGTAACGAGCCGACACAGCAGCGAAAAGGGAACGATACTCACAGATTCATGCCGGCATCTTCCCAAGTTCACGGACGAGATGATGCTGCTGGACAGTTTGACCTACCTGCCGGATGACATCCTCGTCAAGTTGGATCGCGCGTCGATGGGAAATAGCCTGGAGGCGCGGTCGCCGTTCCTCGATCATCGTGTCATCGAGTTTGCATGGCGCCTGCCTCTCGAATTGAAAGTGCGGCAAGGCAAGGGGAAATGGATAGTCCGACAGGTGCTAGGGCGGTATGTGCCGCCGGCACTCGTGGACAGGCCTAAGGCAGGGTTTGCCATCCCGCTGGAATCCTGGATTCGAGGGCCATTGCGGGATTGGGCTGAAGAACTGCTCTCCGAGAGCAGCCTGCGCGCCGATGGTTTGTTTGATCCCGCTGCGATTCGCCTGAAATGGAATCAGCATCTTTCCGGAACATACAACTGGATTGGCCCGCTGTGGACAGTCCTCGCTTTTCAGACATGGTATGCGCAGATGGGCCGTACAACTGTACCGGAGCTTGCGTGTGAGTTGCGAACGAACTGAACCGTCGAAGACCAAAGTGCTGCGGGTGATCACTCGCTTAAACGTGGGTGGTCCCGCGCTGCATGTCCTTCTCCTATCCGAGGGTCTGGAACGGTGCGGATACGAAACCATCCTGGTCGCGGGCAGTTGCGAGGAAGAGGAAGGCGATGCCCTGACAGACGTTCCGGCAGATCGGGTTATTCTCTCTCAAAATCGCCTCTCACGCTCGATTTCACCCGGAAAGGACATCGCCGCCCTATGGTCGTTGTACCGCTTGATCCGGCGAGAGAGACCGGCGATAGTTCATACCCACACGGCCAAGGCAGGTTTTCTCGGCCGGATCGCCGCATTTGCGGCAGGCGTGCCCCTCATTGTCCACACCTTTCACGGGAACAGCCTCAGCGGTTACTTTTCACCATTCGCTTGCGGCGTATTTCGGAGAATCGAACGGTCTCTGGGGCGCATTACCAGCCGGATTTGCGTCGTCTCTGATTCCCAGTTGGATGAGCTCAGTGGCAAATTCTTGATCGGCCCTCGTGAGAAATTCAGGGTCGTGCCGCTGGGGCTCGACTTGTCCCGCGAACTACAGCAACCTCTGCCTGAACTGAAGGACGGGATACTCAAGGTGGGATGGCTTGGCCGGCTTGTCAAAATCAAAGGTCTTCCTCTTCTGTGCACGATTATCGAGGAGGCGGTCCGGCGTCAACTCCCTGTTCGTTTTCTCGTGGGCGGAGACGGGCCGGAGCGCTCGTGGATTCAGGATGCCGTAGCGCGCTTTGGCCCGGCGCGAATCGGTTGGACGGGCTGGCGGCGCGATGTGAATGCGTTTCTGGCCGAGTGCCACTTACTGGTGCAGACTTCCCATAATGAAGGCACCCCGCTGGCGTTGATTCAGGGAATGGCCGCAGGACGTCCGTTCATATCCACACCAGCCGGCGGTGTAGTGGACATGGTCTGCGGCGCGCCTCGGCGGAACGAGGACGGCTGCCGCTGGTATGCGAACGGAGTGCTGGCGGAGTTTGATCCGGCCGCATTCGTGAATGCTCTGTCAGATTTTATTCGCCACGGTGAACGGTTGCCAAGCATGTGTCTCGCGGCACGCGAGTTCGCAGCCAAGAACTATCAGGCGGAACGGCTGATTTGTGACATGGACCGGCTCTATCAGGAATTGCTTGCCGAGCGGTACGCCGCGAGTCCGCTGACGCCGGGGTACGCGTTTTGGGAAAAACTTACAGGAGAATCTAAATGAGGGTTCTGATTACCGGCGGTGCTGGGTTTATCGGATCTCACCTGGCTGAGCGTTGCCTTCAGGAAGGCTGGAAGGTTTCGGTGCTCGATGACCTTTCCACTGGTTCGCTTGAAAACATCTTGCATCTGAAGGACTGCGCGGAGTTTAACTTTACGTTAGGATCCGTGCTGGACCGGCCGTTGTTGACTGAACTACTCGAAGGCTGCGATCTCGTTTTTCACTTGGCCGCGGCGGTTGGGGTCCGGCTCATTGTCGATAACCCCGTGCGCACGATTGAAACGAATGTGAACGGCACGGCAGTTTTACTCGCGGCTGCGGCACGAAATCAGATCCCTTTGATTATTGCGTCGACTTCCGAAGTATACGGGAAGAGCACAGCGATTCCATTTCGTGAGGATGCGGACCTCGTTCTGGGCGCGACGACGAAGGCCCGCTGGAGTTACGCAGCGTCCAAAGCCCTCGATGAGTTTCTGGGGATCGCCTACTGGACGCATTCGGGTTTACCGGTCACGATCATCCGCCTGTTCAATACCGTCGGGCCCAGGCAGACCGGGCGTTACGGCATGGTGCTGCCCAGTTTCGTCAGGCAGGCTGTCCGAGGCGAACCGATTACCGTCTACGGGTCCGGTGCGCAGCGGCGCTGTTTCAGTTATGTCGGCGACGTGGTCAAAGCCATTCTACGTTTGGCACAGACGCCTGGCATAGCCGGCGAAGTTGTCAATATTGGAAACAATGAGGAGATCACGATTCGTGACTTAGCGCATCTGGTTAAAGAGATTGCCGATTCTACTTCTCCGATCGTGCACATGTCTTATGAGGAGGCGTACGGGGTTGGCTTTGAGGATATGGCCAGGCGCGTACCATGTCTCGAAAAACTCGAGCGGCTGACTGGAGACCGTCCGCAAACACCCATTCGTACAATTATTCGGACAGTCGTGGAGCATGAGCGTATGCAGCCGCGGCCCTGGGGCATATTTGCCTGCCATCAGGTTTCCAAAGCCGCTGCGGCGACCGAGGCCTGAAGGCGGATCTCAGTGCAATTAATGTTTACGGCTGTTCTATTTGCGTTTACGAGCGGCCTCGCTCTGCTTCTGACTGCTCTCCAGATCCGGCTCAATGCTCGATTGCAACTCACTGCTGCTCCGCGCAGCGACCGCTGGCACCGGAATCCGACGCCCAGCAGCGGCGGCATCGCGATTTTCGGCGCCGCGGCTACGGCTTATTGCATCTGGTTTCGCGGTGCACACCTGCCCATCGCGCTGGGAGTCGCGTCACTATGGTTGCTGGGACTTCTGGACGACCGCATTCGGTTGCGGCCCGCACTGAAACTGCTCGGCCAGTGCCTGGTTGCCGGCGCGGTCGTACTTTCGGGCGTGGTATTTCATGGAACTTCCGTCGCCCTCGTGAATGTCGTCGTCAGTTTCGTCTGGCTGGTTGGTGCTACGAACGCGTTCAACCTGATCGACAACATGGACGGGCTCTGCGCGGGTGTAACCGTAATTATTGCCGGATCCCGCTTTTTTCTCCTGGCGACCGCCGGCAACTGGAGCGACGCGAACCTTTGCGCGCTGATTGGTGCAGCATATGCCGGATTTCTGATCCTGAATTACAGCCCGGCGCGCATCTTCATGGGCGACTGCGGTAGCATGCTGGCCGGATTCAGCCTGGCTGCACTGGCCATCGACACTCCGCTGGCCCATACCAAAGTCTTCATGGCCGGGATCTTCTATCCGGCTCTCACCTTCATCTATCCGGTCTTCGACACGTTGCTGGTGTCGGTACTGCGAAAATTCGCTGGTCGGCCGATCTCGGTGGGTGGCAGGGATCACTCGTCACACCGGCTGGTCTCGCTTGGTTTGAGCGATTCGCGAGTGGTTTGGATTCTGTGGGCCCTCACCGCAGCTGGATGTGCGATCGGATTGATGGTGCGCGCAATGCCCCTGGGATTGCTTGCAATCGGCGGTTTGCTCTGTGTCGGCTTGGCCGTGTTCGGGATATTCCTGGCGAGCCTCCCTGCTTTTCCGTTGGCCGCTCCAGCTTCGGGGTCGTCCTGGTTAAGACGCCATCTGCCGTCGCTGCGGGCCGGCATCATTCTACAACACGATATTTTGCTGGCCGGTATCGCTTTGATATGCGCCTTTCTGGTTCGGTTCGGCCCGCACGTACCACCCGACCAACTGCGCAACCTCACGGTCTCTTTCCCAATTATAGTGTTGCTTCACGCGGCAGTATCGTATCATGAGCGCACGTGGGAGTTGTCCTGGACTTCGTTTCGAGTGCGCGACGTCGTGCCGCTTGCGCGCGTAACCGTTATCGCCGCATCTCTGGCTTTTGTGACCTGTTGGATGCTTGGCCTGCGTAGTTACTCCCGTGGTGTTATCGTGCTGTATTGTGTGTTCGCTGTCGCATTCGGCACCCAGATGCGCTGTTCCCTGCCCGTGCTTCGAACAATCTTTTGCATAAGATCCGGTGCTTCGATTCTATGGATAACCGATACCGCGGCGGAGGCTGCCGTCGAGCCCCGTCACTTTACCGTGGCTGCGCACGACGATACAGCACGAAGCCGGCTTGCGTAACGGTGCCGTACGGATTCGCGAGGCCGTCGGAGAACCTCATGGCCGTGAACTCTGCCCTCAGTGCGACGCTGAATCTGTCACGCAGAGCCATCAGTTCCCGACGAACCACCAGGCTGGCGCCGCGTCCGTGATTCTGGGTCCACTGATCACGAAGATGAACGAATGCTTCCACCCTCCACTTGGTGGTCCGGCACTGCATCGCGAAGGAGGGATATAAACTCGTTTTGGTGTATTGGCTATTGGACGTGTAGCGAACGAGGACTCCCGGGCCGATTCCGAACGTCCCGCGGTTCAGGTAGGCGGCACCCTGCTCCCAGGCAGTCCAGCCATTTCCGACGTACTCCTTCACCGAAGGAGACCACCACAGCGTATTACTGATGTGCGGCGTATTCCAATCCACCCCGGCCAGTGCGGCCGCCGGTTGAAATCCCATCCAGTGGTGGAAAACTGTTCCGCCTGTGAACCCGATCTGCGCGTTTGATGCAGGTGGGAGTGTCAACAGGATCGTCCAAAAGAGAATTCGCGCATATGCCCACGTGGCATTTCCCGGATGCATGCAAACTTCTCCTGTTTGTGGAACCACCGTTGCCACGTGGCGATCGAAAAGTTTGAGATCTCGTTGAATCACTGGGTCAATCCTTTGCCGGCGCACGAAGGGCGAGCAGGCTCACGCGAAATGGATTTTAGAGTCCTTAACTATTCTATCGGCCGATGTGGGTCAGAACTATACTGGCGTTGGTTAAGACCGCAGGCGCCGCGTAGCAGCGGGGCTTGTGGTATCGTGAATGAAGCAGAGCGAGGAGGTGCTGAATGTTAAGGGCATTGCGAGTAATCTGCGCTGCCACTCCAGTGCTGCTCCTATGCGCGCAAGAACCGGGACCGAAGGCGAAACTCACTGCCCGTGAGATGTTTTTTGCCGATCGGGACGAGAAAGCCGCCCGTCCTGCGGGAACGAATAATGCAGGCCAGGCGGGTACACGCAAAGGAAGAAAACCGGTTGGGACTAAGGCCACTTCTCCTGAGGCGGCCAACGATCAAAAAGCCGTTCCTGTTGCTTCGTCTGCGCCGCCTGCGGAGGAGTCGCCGGCGCCGGAACCGGTTCGTTCCGGTTCGAGCAATATTGTGCAAGCGGCTCATGCTGCCGTCGCGCCCCTTGGTCTGCGCTATTCCGTACTGAAGATAGTTGACGGCGAGGGGATCGAAACCCCGCCGGATACGACTTTCCGCTCCGGCGACCGTATCCAGGTCAAAGTGGAAGCCAACGACAACGGTTATTTATATATTGTGCACCAGGGCTCCAGCGGCAAGTGGAACGTGATGTTTCCCTCCCCGAATATCGAGAACGGCAACAATCGTGTCGAAAAGCATCGCAGCTACGTTCTCCCACCCGGGAATGTTTTCACTTTCGTGGGCGAGCCGGGGAAAGAGAAGCTGTTTCTGCTTATTTCCCGGCAGCCGGAACCCGATCTGCAAGCGCTGATCTATTCGCTAAAACGCACTGCAGACGGGAATGATGATCCGAGAGCCAAGCCACCCGAAAATGCGGTCCTTGCCAGTGCCGCGCCACTGCCGAATTCGACCGTGGATCTGTTGCGGCGTGCGTACTCGCGGGACCTGATCACGGAAAAAGTCGATGTAGTCGCTCCCGGTGAAAAGCCGGACAACGCTGTGTACATCGTCAATCCGAGCGGCAGGGTGGATTCGCGCGTCGTGGCGGATGTAGAACTCACTCATCAATAGGGGCGAGGATATGGCAACTTCTAACCACGTCTTCATAGTACCTGTGCTTTCCGCAATCGCTCTCGTGTGCCTCGCTCAAAACAACCCCAACGACACGCGTGATCACCGCATGGAAATCACCCTCCAGCGACTGGATCAAGGCGTCTGGCGCAGCGTGGATCCAGGTATTGTCTGCCGCCAGAATGATCGCGTCAGGTTCTCGTTCCGATCCAATTTTAACGGCTACCTTTATGTTGTCAATCACAGCAGCTCCGGCTCCTTTGAACAGCTGTTTCCGAACGAGGCCACGGGGCGGAATAACCGTATCACCGCCGGCGACGAATATAGCGTGCCGAATACGCAAACAACGTTTCGGATCGCCGGTCCGCCGGGATACGAAGTGATTTACTGGCTGGTCAGCCCCGTCGAGCTTTCTCTTTCGCCCGGCAGTAAGTCTACCCTGGATCGTCACCCGTCATCACCCACGAAGAGCAATCCCCCAAATCTTTTACCCCGTTGTGATGACAACCTCTTTCGCGCCCGCGGCGAGTGCATCGACGCGTCCGCCGGGCCGAGAATGGTCGACGCGAATGAAAAATTGCCGGATACTCTGACCAGCGGCCGTGCCAATTCACGAGAGTTGCTGGTCATCCGGGACAACGAGAAATCTGTCATCGCCTCACCCGCGCCCCTGTCCGGACCCGCGGTTTATGAGTTCCGCCTCGCGCACAAATGATCAACATGCGAGAACGAATTCAGATAGGTTTGGTTGCCGCGATCTGTGGGGGCTTAGCGTTTGCACAAAAGACGCCGTCCACGCAGCCGGGCGGACGGGATTTAAAAATCGAGACGCTGGGGACAAATGCGCCGGATCGCGCTGCCAAACCTGCCGGAGTCACGATTCCTCGCAGCTATGCGCTGATCATCGGCATCGGGCGATATCAGAATATCCCGGCGGACAGGCAGTTACAGTTTTCCGAGCGCGATGCGGACTCGATCTATTGGATTCTGATCAACCCCGAGGGCGGCAACTTTCATGCCGAAAATGTTCACCGGCTGATCGGCGCAAAGGCCACGCTCTCCAATATCCGTCAGGAACTGGAAAACTGGCTTCCTTCCGTCGCCCAGGACGGCGACCGCGTGTTGATCTATTTCGCCGGTCATGGATTCCTCGCTCAGGGAAAAGCTTACCTGGCGCCGTATGACATCGATCTGAAGAATATCACTACGAGCGGTTACCCCATGGAAACGTTGGGCTCAGTCATCGGGGGCAAGATCAGGGCGAAATCGAAGATCCTGCTGACGGACGCTTGTCATAGCGGAGCAATCCGGCCCGAAGATACCCAGAACTTCAACCACAGGGTTATTGACCTGGATAAGTCACTGTTCTCGCTGACAGCCAGCCGTGATCGCGAGCAGTCGTTCGAGAGTCCGGACTGGGGAGGCGGCCATGGCATCTTCACTTACTACGTCGTCAAAGGGTTGGAGGGAGAGGCTGACGAGAATCGCAACGGCATTGTCACGGCGGACGAACTCCAGGACTATGTATATCGCAATGTGCGGGAAGCTACCCAAGGCCGCCAGAATCCTACGTCGGCTCAAGGCAGTTTCGATCCCAACATGTTGCTGGCTTATATTCCTACCAATGCCAAACCAGGAGGACCGGCGGCCGCTAAAAACGGCACTTTGATTTTCGAAAGCAACATGGATGGTGTGGAAGTCTTCCTGGACGGTAAGTCGCAGGGGGTGCTGAACAAGGGTAAGCCCCTAACCTTGCCCGGGCTGACGCCCGGAGTGCACACCGTGATGGGCGTAAAGCGCGGCTATGAACCCGACGGGCCGCGTGAAGAAATGGTCTACCCCGGTCAGGATTCCACCGTAACCATCAAAATCATGATCGCCCGGCAGCGCAACCGGGCGGCTGTCGATCACCTCGATAAAGGGCTCGAGCTATACAACAAAGGTTACCAGCAAAACTATCAAAAGGCAGTTGAGGAGTTTCTGAAAGCGCTCGACGCGGACCCGACTTACAGCCTGGCGGCGCTTTACCTGGGACGAACTTACAACGCGCTATTTGACAATGAACAGGCCCAGAAATACTTCCGCAAGGCGATCGAAATCGATCCTGACTATCTGGAAGCGAGGGCGGCATTCGGAAGCATGCTGCTGGATATCGGCAATGTCGACGAGGCCATCCGGCAGTTCTCTGCGGTTCTGCAGCGGGATCCAAAATATATCATGGCTCTGACCAACCTTGCCGAGGCATACAGGTTCAAGGATCTCTACGCCCAATCGATCGAATCCGCCCGCAAAGCTATCCAGCTTGCGCCAAAGCTTGCCGAACCTCACTTGTGGCTGGCCGAAAGTCTGCGGCAAAGCGGCAAGTACCCGGAGAGCAAGGCCGAGTACGACCGCTATCTGGCTCTGAGCAATTTCGACAGCAAGACCGCCGGTCAATTGAACTACTATGTTGTCGGATTTCTGTTTGGGGCGGGGAAGAAGAGGCGAGCCACACAGCAGGATATCTGGCAGGATCTTCGTAGCCTGGCTTATCTCGGCATGTGTGACTGTGAACGCAAACTCTCAAATTTCGACGTGGCCATCGAACATTGCCAGAAATCGCTGGCGTATCACAAAGACGACCCCTACGGACACTACACATTGGCCCTTGCACTTATGCAGAAGGCGGTGAATACTGGCGATCGTGGCTTGCTCTCTGCCGCACTGAGGCACTTTCAAACTATGGTCGAACTCAATCCGGATCTTACCGAAGTGCAATACGCCAACAAAAACATTGCCGCCATCCAACGGGAATTACAGAATCATTAGAACCGGGCTTCTGCTCCAACCGCATTAACCAAAAGCAACTGGCCGTCATTCATGGACACCCGGTAGAATAATCTCGAAGCTTCATGGACCAGATCCAAAAGCAAGTTTCGGAAATGGCTATCCGGCTGTCGGCGTTTCAGTCCGGCGCCGCTGCGCCGACGCCACAACTTCTGGAAGAACTGGAAATCCTGGCTTGGCAGGTTTTGAGCGCGATCGAGGCACTCCGCCGGACGGGCGGCCCTTCGGCCACAGAAACCGGGATCTGGCCAGTGATGAACCCTCGCCGTTGATTTCGAAACGTTTGCACCAACCATTCGTCTGATACCGCCCTGGTTTCCATTCCTCCCCCGCTTCGGTAAACTGGTACTCGACACTCAGCAAGCAAGGCTCTGAATGCAAGTGCTCCCATACGTCTCGCACTGCACGGGGCGAGCAGGTTAAGACGATGAATGTTCCCGCGTGGATCGGCAGATACGAAATCAAGGAATCCCTTGGTGGCGGCATGTCACGCGTGTACCGCGCCTGGGACACGGTTATCGGCCGAACCGTGGCAATCAAGGTTCTGACCGAAGAGGGATGTAAGGATCCGGAAGTTAAGGAGCGGTTCCTGTGGGAGGCGCGACTGGCCGGCAAAGTCGCGCACGACAACGTCATACACATCTACGATTTCGGTGAAGACGAGGAGCACCGGCCGTACATGGTGATGGAGTATCTGGGTGGTGAGGACCTGCGCCATGCGATCCTTGGCGGTCATACCGGCGATCTTCGGAACAAATTGAATATAGCTCTACAGATCGCTCGAGCCATTGAGTACATCCACTCGCAAAACATCATTCACCGCGACATAAAACCGGACAACATTCGAATCGTCCCCTCCGGCGCAGTGAAATTGATCGATTTCGGAGTAGCGAAAAGCCATGGTCATACCTTGACCCGGCACGGGTACGTAATTGGAACGCCCTGCTACATGGCTCCCGAACAGGTTCGCGGGGAAGACGCGACAAAGCTCGTGGATGTGTATGCCTTCGGTGCGCTCCTGTTCGAGCTTTTGGTTGGAGTTAGGCCCTTCCCTGGCGACTTACCGGTGGAAGCTGTATTCTACCGGATTCTGCATGAGCCACTCGATCTCGGCCCTTTACATCAGTGCGATGTCCCTAAGCCAATATGCGATCTCATCAACCGGTGCGCTGCCAAAAATCCTGCCGAGCGGCCCAAAAGTATTTCTGATGTGGTGGCGACGATCGACGGCTTGTTGATCCGGCTCAGCCCGAACGGAGCACCGCAAGCAGTCCCGCCAACTCCGCCGTCCACAGCGGCGCTGCGTCGGCGGAACATGAATCTGATCGTTATTGTGGCCTTGATAGGTCTTGCCTCGGCGATCGTGGGGGGCTTTCTCATTACCCGAAAGCGGGAACCTGAACCTTTTGTCGTGCGCGTGCCTGTCGCGGTCGACCGTCGACCAGACTCTAATCTGTCTACGCTTCTTGGGCCAATGGTGCTTGTGCCGGCAGGTGAGTTTTTGTTCGGGGAGCACAAGGAACGAGTCTTCCTTCCAGCCTTTTATATAGATCAGACGGAAGTCACTAACGAAGCGTATGCCAAATTCTGCAAAGCGACCCAGCATGCGGTGCCTCCCGGCTTCGCGGAAGCCAAGCCGGACCTTCCGGTGGTGAATGTCACGATAACCGATGCGGAAGCATTCGCGCAGTGGGCGGGTAAGCGCTTGCCGACGTCCAAGGAGTGGGAAAAAGCTTTCCGCGGTGTCGATGGCTGGTCTTACCCGTGGGGTAACGATCAGGACGCGCGGCGAGCGAACGTGCGCGACAATGCGAACCTGGCGGCGCACGGCCTCGTGGCGGCCAGCGCGTTCTCCAATGGCGACAGTCCAGTGCATGCGCGTCAAATGGTTGGTAACGTGTGGGAGTTAGTCAATGAGTTGGTGCATCCATCGCCGGAAGTCCTAAGATCGAGCAGGCGGCTCGTATCGCCGCCTCCCTCCGCGAACGAGCCTTGGTATATGATCAGGGGCGGCTCGTTCAAAGAGCGCCTCGCGGATCTGAGCAATGTGTCGTTCGATTCCACAACGATTCCGGTGCGCTATAAGAGTGACTCGATCGGATTTCGTTGCGTTAAAGATGCAAACTGAGCTTCCGGTATGCCGGCATGTCGCTATAGTCCAAGAGTTGGTGTTCGCGCCGGGTGACGGGTTTGGCGTCAAAAGTGGACGATCCGTTTAATGGTCATCTTCGGGGCTGGAAGGTGTGAAAAATCCGATCGGCTGCTAGCCAAGTCGCGCGGAACGCTCCCGGGTGGCAGCGTTTCGCAGTCACCGCGCGCTGCAATGCGGGGACTGACGAGACATTTTCGCGCCGCATTTGCGCGGAAA
>Ga0070741_10009696_pt1 | contig 18556 bp, 15 predicted proteins | sample Coa_R1_4_FD_66440 | JGI IMG/M metagenome (GOLD analysis project Ga0070741, IMG submission 66440) | Surface soil microbial communities from Centralia Pennsylvania, which are recovering from an underground coalmine fire - Coalmine... | ecosystem: Environmental > Terrestrial > Soil > Unclassified ...
TTTCGGGAAACGTTCACGCGCGGCCCACGGAAGCTGCGCAACGCTTTAGATCGCGCGAAATGCCGACGGCATCGAACGCGATGTTTCCACGGAGGGAGTCAAGCATGAAAACGCGTCAAGGAATCATGATGATCGCAGGCTGCCTGCTCAGCACCGCGGCGTTGTGCGCTTCGCAGGACACCGATTTCGCACGCCATGCCGCTTCCGGCGGGCTGGCCGAAGTATCGATGGGCAAGCTCGCCGAAAGCCACGCACAAAGCGCCGATGTGAAGAGCTTCGGTCAGCGAATGGTGCAGGATCACTCAAAGGCCAACGATCAATTGATGGCCGCGGCCGCACAGGCCAACATCAAGCTGCCGGCCAATCCGTTGCCGAAGGATCAGGCCGTCATCAACCGCCTGTCGAAACTGCACGGCGCCGCGTTCGACCGCGCCTACGCGGAGCAGATGGTGAAGGATCACAAGAAGGACATCGCCGAATTCGAGCACGAGGCCAATAGCGGCGGCAACAGCAATCTGAAGACCTTCGCCTCGAACACTCTGCCGACGCTCAAGGAGCATCTGCAGATGGCGGAAACGCTGCCGGGTACGCCTGCTACCTCTTCGGGCCAGTAAGGCACGTTCACTTCTTTCGGAGCGCAACACCTTGTTGCCGCCTGATGCGAAGGGCGGCAACAGGGGCGGCACTCAGGCAGCCATGTCTCCTTTTGCAGAAGACGGCATCCGCTCGGGATGAGCCCGGCGGAATGCCGGTGAACGTTGGCGCAGATACATTCTGGTCGAGATGGCGATGTAGCCGATCATCAAGGCACAGAACGCGACGATATTGGATCCGACGCCCAGGTGCAGCCACCGCACAAGCGCACCGAGCAACGCCATGGCGATGGCAAAGGCGATCAGAACGATCACCGCGAAGCGCGGACTCAAACCCGCACCCACCAGCAGATGGTGGATATGCCCGTTGCCGGGCTTGAACGGTGATCTGCCTTCGCGCAGTCGCCGGTACATCACCGCGCAGGTATCCATCACCGGCAATGCGACGCACCACAGGGTTGCTGTCGGCGTCAGGGAAGTGTTTCCCGTCTGGCTAAATTCGATAAGAGCCCAAGCCAGCATGTAGCCCAGCAGGGTGCTGCCGGAGTCGCCGAGAAAGCATTTCCATTTGGGACCGAGCAAGCCGCTGTTGCTCAACAAGAACGGCGCAAGCCCACAGGCCAGAAGCAGCAACAGCGCGGCGGTGCCTTCGATCGGATCGGCGCCACTCAGCAACAGCAAAGCAACGATGCTCACGAGCGCTAGCGAACCTGACAGGCAATCGATCCCATCCATCAAGTTGAACGCGTTGAGCAGGCCAATGACCGCAAGCACGGTGAATGGCACTCCCAACCAGCCGAGTTCCACACCCCCGCCCAACGTCCTGACGTACACGCCGGTCGAAGCGATCATCAGGAGTATCGCGCCCGTCTGCACCAGCAGACGCGTGCGCACGCTGACATCCGTGCGATCGTCCTGAACACCCACAGCCAACAGCAACGCCGAGGTCCACAGCAGCATCAATTCGAAACGATCGAAGCGCGACAGCACCCAGGCGCCCGACAAGGCGCCGATCAATATCGCCAAACCTCCGACCAGTGGAATGGAACCACGATGATGCTTGCGGTGATCCGGAAGATCGATCAGGCCCAACGGCTTCGCGGCTCTGATCAAGACAGCCAGAGCGACAGCCGACGTGGCTACCGCAACTGCACAGGCGAGGGTGATTTTCTGGTCGACCATGAGAATCCATTCCTTGGTGACCGCAAATGCGCCGCGATCGCCAGGCGATTGAGCTGCATGTCAACAGCGAATCGTCAAGCTCGCGACGATGCGAAAACCTCATGCTAAGACAAGTATCCACTGCGCAGTGTCAACAGAAACTAAACGCCTCGGATACACGACAGGTTCTAGAGCGCTTTTGCAAAAGCGTCTGACATGCCGATCACAATTTTTTTGTTCAACCAGGTGCCGCAGCGATCATGGCGCTTTCGACCCACCGGAATGATACGAGAGGCCACTCCATGCGGCGCCGTATTGATCGCAGCCGATGCCCGTGGCATCGGCTGCGAAGCGGCTCAGAAAACTACATCGCGTCAATCGCAGCGGACCACCCTCAATGGGTAGTATTGCGATCGATGTAATAACGCGACACGGCCGCAGAGGAAATCGCGCTGGTGATCGGCAACAGCTGGGTCAGGAACCGGTTCCAGCGGGTAATGCCGGCCGCCGAAGCGAATACCACGTCCCCCGGAAGCACCTTGAAATGGTCGGCCAACGCGAACGCAGCGGGCGAGCTGGCGTCGAGTTTGTACACGGTCGCGTGCCCGTCAGGTTGCAATCCGCGGATCACGTACACCATGCCTTCCGAGGTGAGCTGGTCCAGGCCGCCCGCTTCACCCACTGCCTGCGTCAAGGTGAGATCCGGAGTCTTGAAGCGCACCGCCATCGGATGCACCACCTCACCCAGGACGTAGACTTCCGTCGCGTCGTTGTAAGGCAGGAAGACGCGATCCCCTGGCTGCAGATAAATCCGGCTGGCGAGCGACGCATTCTGACCGAGGTCGATGTGATAGTCGCGTCCGCCACGTGACAAGATCACGTACGACAAGCTCGCTTCCGAAGTGCTTACACCGGCTGTCCCCATGGCATCTGCGAGCGTGAGCGGCACCACGGTGATGGGCTCGGGGCCCGTTTTTGTGAATGCCCCTTCCAGCAGAACGTGTTGGCTGCCGTAGCTGACGACACTGACATCCACCTGTGGCTTGTTTATGAAAGGCGCCAGCCCTTTTGAGATCGCTTCGCGCGCTTGCTCGATGGTCATCCCCGCGACCTTGAAATCGCCGATGAAGGGATAGAACAAGGTGCCGTCGGGCCGCACGAGGCGTCCATTGGCTGCGGTCTGCTGTTGACTGCCGGCGGGAGACGTGAGTTCCGGGTGATCCCATACCGTGATGTACAGGAGATCGCCCACGCCGATGTGATACGGCTGCGGCTGAGCGTTCAAAAGTTCTTCCGGAACCCCCGCGATTTGATTCGACGGCGGATTCGAAGCCAACCACTCGGGGGTGATCGAAACGAACTGGACGTATTTGGAATCACTGCCCTCACGAATGGCTTGGCCCGGCACACAACCCGAGAGCATGACCGCGACGAGCGCGGCAACACCGATGCGAAGCAGCCATGCGGGAACGGTCGGGAAGCGGCTGCAGACGGTGAGCGGGTAAAGCTGCCGACTGAGGCAGGCATTTGCGCGAGGGGTAGCATTGAGCGCAATATGGTCGGCGCTGCAGTGAACAACTTCCTGGTCATTCATCGGCTACTCCTTCAGAAATTTGCCGATCGGAAATTACCGTACGTAATGTTCGCTGAACCCCCAATCATTCGGGTCAGTTTAGCGACCCGCTCGCAATACCAGAGCTGAACGCAAATTCCACACCCGCGCGTATGTAGGTTGTGCAAACCGGTAGGCTCTTTGAAACTGTCTGGAAACCCTGCAGGGTTCGAAGAACTTAGTGATTGTGACGATGTCGATTCCGTATCCTTCGAGGATGCGAGATGCGGTTTGCCATGGAATGCTGGAGGGATCGATGGAGCGAACACATGCTCGTAATCGTTTATCGGATTCGACAGCCGCGCCGCCGCGCCGTCCCCGCATCCCGAGGAGAAGCGCATGATCGCCCGCGATCCCTTTGTTGAGGTGCTTCCGCCGGCGCTGCCGTACCGCCCTGCTTACCCTGCCAAGACCGCCGCAGAAAGCGAAATCGACGTGCGCGCACTGCTCGGTGCGCTGCTCGACCGGAAATGGATGATCATCGCAGTCGTGGGAATTTTCGTTGCGATCAGCCTGATTTACGTTTTCGTTGCCACACCCATTTACGAAGCGCAGGCGATGGTGCAAGTGCAGCAGGCGCCCGCTGTGACCGGGCCGGGCGCGGCTCTGGTGAACTACTCGCCGGACAATCCGGCCGCTGCGGATGCGATTTCGCTGCTGACTTCACGCTCGGTGGTCAAAAAGCCGGTGGACGACTTCAAGTTGTACATCACGACTGGCGCTTACAGGCTGCCCGTGATCGGCGACTACATCGCGCGGCATTACACGCCTGCAAAGCCCGGCGAAGTGGCTTCGCCGTGGCTCGGTTTGAGCCGATACGACTGGGGCGGCGCAAAGCTCGAATTCTCGCAACTCGATGTGCCGAACAGCCTTCTGGGCGAAGAGTTGACTTTGGTCGCAGGCGAGAACGGCGATTACACGCTGTGGGATACCAGCATCATCCCGGGACAATCGCAATTGCTGTTGCGCGGCAAGACTGGGCAACTGGTCAAGGGGTCCGGGATTACCGCGCTCGTCAAAACCTTGTATGCCAATCCCGGCACGCACTTCAGCGTCACCCGCAACGGCGAGGCATACACCATCGATCAGTTGAGCAGCGCCATCCAGGCCAAGCAACCGGGCAAGATGGATTCCAACATCATTCAGGTAACCCTCGACAGTCAAAGCCCCCATCTCGCCGTCAAGGTGCTGGATGAGGTTACCAAAGCCTACGTCGCGCAAAACGCTCTCAGGAATTCAGCGCAGGCGGGCAGCAGTCTGGAATTTGTCAAGCAGCAACTCCCTGCGGCACGCGCAAAATTGCAGAAAGCACAAGACGCCCTCACCGCTTTCCAGAACAAGGCACATTCCGTGGATGTGCCGATGCAAACGCAGAGTTATTTGACCCAAATCGCGGCAGTCGACGCCAACATCTCGCAACTCGAGGTGCAGAAGGCGGAGGTAGAGCGCCTCTATACCTCGAGACATCCGGCTTATGTGGCTTTGATGAAGCAGATAGGTGAACTGCAAGCGAAAAAAACCGATCTCGAAAAGCAGGTTTCATCAATCCCCGACACCCAGCGTGAATTGCTGCAGTTGCAGGGAAACGTGCAAGTGCTCAATACCGCTTACACCAACCTGCTCAATGAATCCCAGCAACTGGAAGTTGCGCAGGCCGGCACCGTTGGCGACGTGCGCATTGTGGATCCGGCCGACGTCGATATCACTACGCCGGTAAAACCCAGGAAACTGGTCATCGTCCTCGGTGCAGCCTTTCTCGGCGCTTTTTTGGCGGTGAGTTATGTTTTCACCCGGAGGATGTTGAATCGCGGAGTCGAGGATCCGCTCGAAATCGAACAACTGGGACTGCCGGTCTACGCATCCATTCCGCACAGCGAAGAAGAACGTGTAATCTCGAAGCGACGGCTTCCTCGCAGAGCCGGGCACGAACCCCGCCGCCTGCTGGCGCTCACGGCGCCGACCGATGTCGCCACGGAAGCGATGCGCGTCCTGCGCACCAGCCTGACTTTCGCGAAACGGGAAACCGGCAATAATTTGCTGATGGTTTCCGGCACCAGTCCCAACGCCGGCAAGACTTTCGTCTCGGCCAATCTCGCGACGTTGATGTCACAAAGCGGGAAAAAGGTGTTGCTGGTCGATGCGAATTTGCGCGATGGTTCGCTGCACAAACTGGTGGGAAGCAGTGCCAACAACGGGCTGTCGGACCTGATCCTGGGACAGATCGAGATGTCGATCGCAATCCGCCAGGTGCCCGGCCTCAACAATCTGCATTTCCTCCCCCGTGGCGGATTGTCTTCGCATCCTTCCGAGCTGCTGATGGATCCGCGTTTTACGACTCTGCTGCAGCGGCTGTCCGGCTACTACGACTATGTCGTTCTCGACAGCCCGCCGATCCTTGCGGTCACCGATGCGGCGCTGATCGGCCGCCACGCCGGCACCAATATCCTGGTGGTGCGCTTCGGCCTCAACGAGTCCAAGGAAATCGAACTGGCAAAGCAACGCTTCGAACACAGCGGGGTCGAGATACACGGCGTGGTATTCAACGGCGTGGAGCGACGCAGCGGCAACTATTCATATGATTACTATGGGGATGTGGCCGCTCAATGACAGGTATGTCTCCACGGGGTTCGCGGCGGCCATGGCCAGCCCGTATCTGAAGGGTGTTTTCTCGGATCCCCTGCTCTGTGCAGCGATAGAAGAGATTGAGACGCTGGGCTTGCGCATCAGCGACGAGCCGCACCCCGGGTCCGAACCCTATGGCGTGCTCACCGGTCACGAGAGATCGCGCGCGTGGCTGGTGCCGCTGCGGCCGCACGCAGTGAGCATCAGCTCGCTCGCGCTGATCCAGCCGCTGCGTTCCGGTGCGCGCGCACTCAAGCACACTGCAGTTGCGGCAGCCGGTATCGGTTTGCCATGGTACGGGTTCGGACAGCGCCTGCATATTTCCGGCGATCATTGCCTCACCAGTTCACTCGGCTCGTCATTCACTCATTGCGCTTTTTTTTCCGGCACCGCGGGACCGCATCGCAAGCTGGTGGTGCAGCTCATGGACGGCAGAGGGGTCATCCATGGCTACGCAAAGGTGTCGCACACCCCCGCGGTGCATTCGCTGCTTGAGAACGAAGCCGACATCATGCGCGAAATGCATGCGGCGAACCTGCGTTCCGCGATCATCCCGAAGGTGCTGCTGTACGAGAAGCGGAACGGAACGGCGATCCTTGCCACCGACACGAACAAGTCTTCGGCTCGCCTGTGCCGGCTGACACATCTGCACCTCGACTTCCTCCGGGAACTGGCCGAACGCACTTCGCTCGGAAGTTCCGTGAGTGCGGCAGCACTGTCCGGAGACGGCCACAGTAGACTCCAGGAGTTGGAGCCTTACTTGTCCGCCGACTGGCGGGCCCGATTGCAGCGCTGGCTCGACTTCCTCTCCCGTCGTGAAGAACTGATCGCGCCATTGGGTCTCGCGCATGGCGACTTCACACCGAGCAACGTGTTCCCGCACCCGAAGCGTCTGTGTGTGATCGACTGGGAGTACGCCGACGCGGGCTATCCCGCCGATTATGACCTCATCCATTTTCTATTTTCCTTGCGGGGCCTGGAGGGTTCGCCGCCCGCCATCCGCTGCAACAGGGTCTATCGGACGTTGATCGACACGCTCGACCGTTCGGCCGACGAGGCGCATGCGCGGCTGATCGCCTATCTCTGCGCACGCGTGTTTTTTCTCGCGGGCCGGCGGCTCCGCCAACAAGGCATGAGGCTGCACTGGGAGGGCGAGCGCGAACTTGCGCTGATGCTCGATGCTCTCTCGGAGTCGCCCAAAGCGTTCGCCATCAGGCTCGATCAGCCGGTTCGAGGGCCTTGAACATGTCGAACGAAACAGGCGCCGGCGAGCTGGGCGCGGGCTTGGCCACTCCGCGCGATTTTTCGCCCCACCTGCGCGTATTGCGGCGCGGCGCCTCGGGTGCATTGCTGGTGCAGGTCGGCGGCGCGGGCCTCAGCCTCGTCGTCAACGTAGTGCTTGCCAGGCTGGTAGGGAAAACGGAGTACGGCGTCTACACCTTGGTGTTCTCATGGATGGGTGTGCTTTCGATATTTGCGCTGCTCGGTCAAAGCAGCAGCGTCGTGCGCTTCGTACCGACCTATCTGCATCGCCAGGAGTGGGGAATGTTGCGCGGCTTGCGCAGAGGAGCAAGCGTCATTGTGCTGCTGGCGAGCGTCGTGGTCATGCTGATCGGCGGACTGGTCGTCCTCTTGCTGCGCCAGCGACTCGGCGAAAACCTGGAACTGACGCTACTGGTCGGTTTTTTGCTGCTGCCCCTGGTGACTCAATTGGCATTGAATGGCGCATTCTTTCGCGGCTTCAAACGCGCCGTGAGGTCCGGCGCTTACGACAATGTGGTGCGTCCCCTCGTCTTGGTCGTCCTGGCTCTCACACTGGTTCTGGGGCTGGGATGGCGATTGACCGCACCGGGTGTCATGGCGGTGAGCGTCGTCGCCGCGCTGATGACTCTCATCGGTTCGGAATGGAGGCTTACCCGTTTGTGGCCTGCCGCCGCAAGGGAGGCGCGGCCCAGCTACGACGTTCCCGCGTGGTTCAAATTGGGTCGCCAGCTTTTTTTCATGGCGGCGATGGGCATTGCGAACAATCGGGCCGACGTGCTGATCTTGGGCGCGCTAGCAGGTGCGGGGCTGGTGGGTCCGTATTACGCGGCGGTGAAGCTCGCGGCGTTGGCGGTTTACGGGCTGACCGCCGTCAATACGATTCTGGCCCCCATGATCGCGGAGAGCTATGCGGCCGGCGACCACGCCAGAATGGCCAAGATGGTGCACCATGCGGCCAAGCTGACCTTCATCGTAACCATGTTGGTCGCGCTGCCGCTGGCGATTGGCGGACACTGGATTCTCGGACTGTTCGGCAAGGGATTCTCGGAATCCGCGTACGTGCCGTTGCTGATCATCCTGTTCGGGCAGTGCATCAACGCCACGGCAGGCCCCGTGGGATTCCTGATGACGATGACCCGTTACGAGCGCGAAGCGCCCTGGTTCACCGGCGGTGCGGCATTGTTGAACGTACTGCTCAGCTTCGCGCTGATTCCACCTTTCGGCCTGATCGGCGCAGCGGTAGCTACGTCTTCCTCCACGATCGCTTGGAATCTAGCATCGTTGGTGTTCGTGCGCCGCAAACTCGGTGTCAATCCCACCATATTGCCCATGTCTTCGTAATGATGCTGCCGGACTTTTTCATCGTTGGCGCACCCAAGTGTGGCACTACGGCCATCTCGGAATATTTGCGCAGCCATCCACGTGTATTCATGTGTCACCCCAAAGAACCACATTATTTCGCGATGGACATTCCGGGTTATCGATGCGTCGATAATCTGCGGGATTACCAATCGTTGTTTCAGGGGGCGCCTGACTATTTCGCCACCGGTGAGGCATCGGTGTTCTATCTTTATTCTGAAGTGGCTATTGCGGAAATTCGCAAGAACGTCCCGTCGGCGCGCTTGGTGGTAATGCTGCGAAACCCGTTGGAGCTGGCGGTTGCAATGCACGCCCAAGCACTGCTTTCCCGCGACGAAAACGTCACCAATTTCGCACAAGCTTGGGATTTGTGCAGTGAAAGACGCAGCGGACGCAAGGTGCCGGGTCATTGCCGTGACGGCAAGATTCTCCTTTATGACCGATTGCCGCTGTTGGGCCATCAACTGACGCGGCTGTTGAGCATCTTTCCGAAAACCCAGGTCAGGTGGTGGTTTTATGAAGATTTTGTCCGCGATCCGGGAAGCACTTATCGCGAGATATTGGATTTCCTGGCCGTGCCGGATGACGGTCGCCGCGAATTCCCGCACATAAATGCGCGCCGCCGGGCGCGTTCGCAAATACTGGCGCAGTTCACCCAGAAGACGCCGAAGATCCTGCTACGCACCGCCATGCAATTAAAACGTCATCTGGGCATCCCCCGATGGGGAGTGCGAGCGGCCTTGCGGCGCGCGAATTTCGTTCCGGCGCCCAAGCCTGCATTGCCGCCGCCTCTGCAAGCGGAGATGCAGGCGTACTTCGCTCCTGATATCCGATTGCTCGAAGCGATTACCGGAAGAAATCTCGATCATTGGCTGGGGGATTCGGTTTGAAGCTGGCACTAGTCATCTCTTCTCTGGGAGGCGGAGGCGCGGAACGCGTCATGGCTACTCTGGCCGGTGCGTGGGCCGCACAAGGCGTCAAGGTCACCCTGATAACGCTTGCGCCGACGAGTCATGACAGATATGAGGTGAGCCCGGTGGTTTCTCGCGTTGTGCTCGACAAATCGGGTGCATCACCGAGTTTGCTGCGCGCTATGGTCAACAACTGGATCCGCGTACGGGCTTTGCGCGCCGCAATCCAGGCTTGTCAGCCGGATGTAGTGATCAGCTTCGTCGCGGTCACCAATATGCTCACCCTGATGGCTGTGGTCGGACTGCGGCTACCGGTGATCGTTGCCGAACACACCTTCATAGGCGCGAAGACGCCGAGAGGGGTCTGGAGCAAGTTCCATGGCCCGCTGTACCGGAGGGCAGCCGCGGTGGTCGCTCTCACGCGACGCAGCGCAAGCCTCCTCGAAAAAAGGCTCGGTTGTCTGGCCACCGTAATACCCAATCCGGTGCCATTTCCGGCGGCAGGTGCAGATGCAGCGGTGACCGCGCCCCATAAGACCAACTCGTGTGCAGGGAAAAGTAGCCGCACCTTGTTGGCCGTGGGTCGATTGATGCCCGTGAAGGGGTTCGATTTGCTGATCGAAGCATTCGCAAAGGCTGTTGAAACCTACCCCGACTGGAATCTTCGCATCCTAGGTGAAGGCTGTTTCCGCGAAACGCTCGCGAAGACCGTTGCGGCAAGAAGTTTGTGCAGCCGAGTGTCCATGCCTGGTTTCACCAACAACGTCCGGGCGGAGATGCAGCAAGCCGATCTGTTCGTCCTTTCTTCCCGCTTCGAGGGATTTCCCATGGCCTTGCTGGAAGCCATGTCCGAAGGCTGTGCGTGCGTCAGTTTCGACTGTGAGACGGGCCCTCGAGAATTGATTAAGCATGCGGAGAACGGCTGGCTAGTGCCGCCGGGCGATGTTGCAGCGTTGGCCAAAGCACTCGTCACCCTGATGGGAGATGCGGATCTGCGACAACGTCTCGGCGAGCACGCCCGCGAAGTCATCAAGACGTATTCATTGCCGGCGGTCTTGGACCAATGGAATGCGTTGATCAATGCTGTTGCTTTTCCACACGCTCCTTCGAGCCATGAGCGCCATTTGCGAAATGCAATTCGATAATCCACGAACTATAACGGTCAACCGGCCGCGCGTCCTCTTCCTCGCCCGCTCGCTGCATCAGGGCGGTGCTGAGCGCCAACTGGTGGCGCTTGCATCGGGCTTGCATCGGCGCGGGTGGCCTGTGACGGTGGTGTGCTTCTACGGAGGAGGCACGTTCCAGAAGGATCTCGAAGCTGCGGGCGTGCCGCTGATCGATCTAAGAAAAGGCGGTCGCTGGGACGTTTTCCGATTTTCGTGGAGACTTTGGCGTGTTTTCCGCGACGCCGACGCCGACATCGTGCACGGCTATTTGACCGTTGCGAACATCTTGACGTTACTGGCACGCGTTGCACATCGCCGCACCAAGGTGATCTGGGGAGTTCGGTCGTCCTTCATCGATCGCGAAAAACGCGACTGGCTCGCACGGTTGAGCTTCCGCCTCAGCTGCCGGCTTGCACGCTTTGCCAACAGCATTATCGTCAACTCCGAAGCCGGCGCGACCCACCATACTGCGCTGGGTTATCCGGAAGCGAGCATCAGGGTGGTCCACAACGGCATCGATACGCAGCGATTCCGGTTCGATGGCGAAGGACGCGAACGCATGCGCCGGACATGGGGTATTCCGGATACCTCGGTGCTGGTGGGGCTGGTGGGCCGTATCGATCCGATGAAAGATCATCCAACGTTCCTGCAGACCGCTGCGTTGTTGGCCGCTCGCGATCCTTGCTGGCGATTCGTCTGTGTGGGCGGCGGCAAGCCAGATCTCGTTCAGGCGGCCAAATCACAAGCGGAGCGCCTGGGATTGAACGATAGGCTCGTCTGGGCTGGGCCGCAGGACGCCATGGCTGCTGTGTATAGCGCCCTAGATATCGCCGTATCGACTTCGTACGGAGAAGGATTTTCAAACGTCATCGCAGAGGCCATGGCGTGCGGTCGCCCGTGCGTGGTCACGGAGGTCGGTGACTCGGCCGCCATCACCGGCGATTCAGGATTATCCGTCCCGCCGAAGAATACGGCCGCACTGTGCGAGGCCATCGAGCGTATGCGCCAGAAATTGACGGCCGAAGAGAGCGCTCTCGCACTGAACGCCAGGTCCCGGATCGTGGAGCGGTTCGGGATGGACAAGCTGATCGATCGGACCGAAGCGGCTCTCAATGCATTGCACCGCGGTGAACAACACGAAGAAGTCTCACCCGTGTCATGAAAGCCGCACTGCTCCCGCGATCGCCCATGGATGCGCTGCTGATCGGCTTCGTGATCTGGTTCGGCAGTTACGCCCCCGATTACGTTTTCAGAACGCATGGTCTCAAACCTTTGTACTCCTACTTCGCCCTGATAGGCCTGTCCATTTTTTATTCGATCGCGCGCGGAGCGGCCACGGGAACACTCGACATACTCAGAGAAAGGCGAATCCGCTGGTTTCTTGCCTGGCTGCTCGCGTACGTGGCATACGGCGCATTGACCTTTCAGGAGGGATCGCAAAGCGATGTCGCGGTGCAGGTGCTGATAACGCTGATCGAGATGGTCATGTTGGGTTTTGCCTTTTCCGCCTTGATGGTCAATCACAGGCGGTTGCGACTGGTCGGCGCTGCTTTCGTGTTACTGGCGTTTTTCGACATCGTCATCTTCGTACTGGATTTTTTTCATCCGACTTTCTCCAAGACGCCCGGGCGTGCCGCTGGCTTCTATGCCGACCCCAACGTGGCTTCCTACGCGCTGTCGCTGATCATGTTGTGCGCAGTCGAGTCCGTGCCGCGGCGATTGCGCTGGCTGTTTGTGCTGGCATGCGGCGTTGCAGTGCTGCTTACTTTCTCCCGTTCCGGATGGATCGTATGGGGAGTGGGCGTTGCGTGGATGGGTTGGCAGAGCGAGTCCAGCAGCGGCATACGCAAGTTTGCGATAGCCACCGCTTGCGTTGTGCTCGGTCTCGGATTCCTCGTGATGGTTTTTTTCGGGGGGCTGGGCGAGCTCTTGATGAACACGTCGATCGGCAACTATCTGGATGCGAATACGCTGGCGCGGCTGGGTGTCGGCGCGTCGTCGCTTTCCAATCGATCGGCTGACTTGCACCGAGAAGAAATCTGGTATTCGTTCAGTCAGTTCAGCCGGAATCCGCTATTCGGAAATGGGCTCGGATATGTCTACGAATGGGAACTGCCTGTGGGCCCTCATGACGTTTACCTCCGTTTTCTCGTCGAAGGTGGTCTGTGCGGTTTGTTGTTTTATCTGTTGTTGATGGCTCTGCTCTGGTTCTCCACTCGAGGGATCGACCGCGTGCTGGTGCTGCAAGTACTCGTTGCTAGCTTCTTCAACCACAACATCCTCGAAATACCCACCGTAATCATGGTGATGACTTTTCTTCTGGCTCGCGCAGGAATGCGGAGTCATGAACAACGGAGTGAAATCCTGGCATTGAGGAACAATTTTGCGTGAGGATATGCCACATCATTACCGGTCTGAATAGAGGCGGCGCCGAACTCGCGCTGTGCGGACTCCTTGAGACGTTGGGCCAGCCCGAGCAGACCGTAGTGGCCTTGGGCGGTGACAGCCCGTTGAGTGCTCGCGTCGCGAAGGTGGCCGAACTTCATCACTTGGGAATGAAGGTTGGGCGAGCCGGTCCCCGTGATCTGCTCCGGCTACGACACCTTCTGAACACGGGCGGGCGGCCGGATGTGGTCCATGCATGGATGTACCACGCAAATCTGATGGCAGCGCTCGCATCGTTCGGCTTGGGCATTCCCCTGATATGGGGAGTTCACCACTCGCTGAGCGATTTGCCGAACGAAAAACGCAGGACACGGGCGGTGATTCGCGCAACCGCGCTGCTGTCAAGTGTTCCGGACCGTATCCGCTATGTTTCCGCGGTGGCGGCAGAGCAACACCAGCGAGCGGGTTTTTCAAGGAAGCGCACGGTGATCATTCCGAATGGCTATGACACCAAGGCCTTCGCGCCGGATGCGGAAGCGCGCGCCCGCATCCGGCATCAGCTTGAAATCCCCGCGGGCGCGTTGGTGATCGGAATGGTAGCGCGCGTCCACCCCACAAAGGATCATGCAAATTTTCTGCAAGCTGCGGCGCATTTCCTGGGCAATCATCCAGACACAATATTCGTGCTGGTCGGCGAAGGTACGATGGACAATCGGGAATTGCTGGATCTGATCGAGCGTTTGGGACTGTTCCCGCGAATGCGCTTGTGCGGCAATCGTCAGGACGTCGCCGCGCTGGATGCGGCTCTCGATATCGCGACATTGTCTTCCAGAGGCGAGGCATTCCCCAACGCCATCGCGGAAGCGATGGCGTGTGGCACCCTCTGCGTTTCAACAGATGTGGGAGATGCGGCCTTGATCATCGGTGACACGGGGGTGATTGTGCCGCCCCGTGACCCTGTCGCCCTGAGTAAGGGTTGGGCACGGCTGGCCTCGATGAATGGCGATGAGCGCCGCTCTTTGGGTATGCAGGCCCGTCAACGCATCGTCGACAATTTCGGACGGCAGACCATCGGCCGCCGCTTCATCAAGCTCTATCGTGAATTGATTGCTGCCCAATGAAACGGCCCATCAGATTGAATCGCGATTTTCTGCGGAGAGCATGGCCGAACCTGCAAAGGGGATGTCCCGATCCGCGCGGCCTTCTCAATGACGAAATAAGTGCGAAGGAGGCCACGGAGATCATCGCGAAGATCAAGATAAACGGCGTGTTCAAGACCACACGCGCCGACCGCTACCCGAGAACGGCGCGCCTGCTCGCAGACAGCCGATTTCCGGTCCCACCGGTGATCCTGGATGTCGGCGCTTCCGACGGAAGCACCTCCTTGAGCATCATGGAAGCGCTTCGCTTTACCCGCTACTACGTGACTGATCGGCATATCGAGGCGCGTGTCTGCCTGACGAAAAAAGGTGCATTTTTTTGCGATGTCGAAAACAACCCTTTCATGTATACCAATCGCTTTCTAGTCATATACAACGACGTAAACAAGGCCATCTGGCCGATGCCCGCCATCGTGAGGAGATTGTTCTCCGGTTTCGAAATCCCGAAAAGCGAAAACGTCCGTACCATAAATCTGATGAATCCGGCGCTGTTGTCGCGAGTCGGAGACGACATTCGTTTGCACAAGTACGACATTTTCGAGCCGTGGTGTTTCGAAAAAGTCGACCTGGTGATCGCCGCGAACATCCTGAATCGCAGCTATTTTCCGGAGATCAAATTGAAAGCAGCGCTGCAGAATCTGCGTGGTGCGCTGAAGGAATCCGGCAGACTGGCCGTGATAGAAAATCGCTCCACCATTGAACAATCGACCATTTTCCGCCTCTACAAGGACAGATTCATCATCGAGAGCGAGGTCGGTCGGGGCAGTGACATCAAGCCCCTCGTGACTTCCCTGGCTGCCGCAGACGTCGACGACGGTCATTCGAATGGAGAGGGGCTGTCGTAGACGGCCACGTGATATTCCATGACCAGCCAGCTCGATATGAAAGCGGCTCTCCCCCCGGATCTTGCCGATATCGACGGTTTGAACTTCACACGCCGTCAGGAATCGTGGGTGGCCAAGTCCGGCGGCTATTTCTACAAGATTATCCGGAGACACAACGACCCATTGCAGGATTTGTACGATCCGGAATGCATTGAAACGGCTCGGCGTGAGTACAGCGACATGCAGTTTCTGCATGGGCTCAGCGACAAAGTATGTCGGCCGGAGCGCGTAGAGCACGGATGCATCGTCTACCCTTACTTATCGGGTCCTGACATGCGCGCGACACTGCAATCCAGTCCGGCAGATGCGCAACGACGAACATGTCTGCGGGAAGCTATGAGCTTGCTTGCGCAGCTCCATGCTCCCACCGCCGGAACGGGAGACTATCCGCTCAAGGACTACCAGCGCGACAGCCATCTGGTTCCGGACTCCGATATCACGGAACGTATCTCCGCAAAAAGCAAAACCCTCGTAATCAGCGGCTTCGAAGTCCGAAATCTCCGGTTTGACCGAACCCGCGACACGTGGTGTTTTTTCGATCCACATCACGTCAAGCGAGGCGTGCCGGAAGAGGATTTTGCACGATTTATCATATCTCTATTGATGATCAACTGGGGCAGAGATGGTGCGCTTCGCTGCTGGAGTGCCTTCTCTATGAACGAGCTGCTGGCGATGTATGAATGCGCATCGTCGACCACCCTCGATAAAGTGCTGTTGAACCACTTCCTCCGTCAAACGTTGGTGATGCGGAAGTCTTATGCCATGAGATCGCTGCGGGCCATGCACCCGGCACAACGGATCATCGGGTGGCCATACCTGATGATGTATTTTCAACAGATCGAGAAATGGAACCTCTCCCATGCCTTTCGACTATGAACGCCATACGCGCTCGTTCTATCAGAACGACCGGGTCGCGGAGCAATACCACGTCTTGTTTACTGCAGCCGGAGGGATCAAAAACTTGCCGTTCAGAGTGGTGGCGCGGCGAGAGCGGAGGACTGTCGAAACCCTGCTGTCCACAATCCCGCACGAAAATGTGCTAGACATCCCCGCGGGAACCGGAAAACTGGCCGAAGTATTCACACGGCTTGGATCGCGGGTCACCGCTTGTGACATTTCCAGCAACATGTTGGAAATCGCGAAAGGCGAATATCGCAAGATCAAGTACCGGAAAGCCGATTTTCTTATAGCGGATGCGACGGACCTCAGCAGATTCGAAAACACCCGGTTCGATTCCGTCGTATGCCTGCGGTTGATGCATCGCGTTCCTGCGGCGGTGCGGCGCCAGATGCTCGGGGAGTTTTCGCGCGTCGCACCATATCTCATCGTCTCATTCGGAGTCGAGAACGCATATCACCGGATTCGGCGATCGCTCAGGAACAAGATGTTCGGCGGTCTCGCCAACAATATGTGCTTTTGCTCGCTTGCAAGCGCACGCAGCGAAATCGAGCCGCTGTTCGAAATCCTGCGGGAAGTCTGGATCGCCCCGCTACTGTCGAGGGAACTCATTTTCCTGCTGAAATCCAAAGCTGCAACGTGAAGGATGCGGTCTCCTATGGTGTCGCAGGGAAGCCGCAATGGCCATGCAAGTCAGCAGGATTGGTTTATCACCCATTCGTCGGCCGATATCCATACCTCCAGGAAACAGGCGCGGTAAGCAGAGGCAATAGCACTTTCTTCGTCCTGGACATCTGCTCTCGCCAGCGGACGTCCGGTTTCAACTCGATGCGATTGTGCATGCGCAACCGATTGCCCTCGATAGCGTGCCCGGCCTTGAAGAACCCGCCTGATTCCAGCTTCTCGGCCGTCGGCCCGAAATCCAGTCCCGAGAATGCCGAGATGCGCTGCAAGGTCTGCGTTGGGCGCATGACGAAATCTTCATAGCGGACCAGGATGGCGCGATTGCCGAGCCGCTCGCGCACCCTGTTCGCCACCGAGTTCACAAGCATCCAGTTCACGGCTGCGCGCGTCCAGCTTCGGCCATTCAGCGGGGTCATGATGCCGCCTTTCGGATCGCTCTTGAATTTCTGTCCATTCGAAAAAGCAACACCCCGCACGTCACGAACCAAGTGGATGACGTGCAATTCCACGTCATCCATGCGAGAAAGCGCCAACGCTCTCACCGGCCCCTTCGAGGAATCCACGATTGTTGTGGCGCCACTGACGGTTGCAATGGCTTGGAACAAGCTTCGTGTAAGCTCGAAGTATCTGCGCATCGAAGGCTCGTTGGTCGCGTCATGGTGACGCGGATAACTGCGCACACGTTCGAAGCGACTCCGGAGCGAGGGATATTCGATCGCTGGGTCTGTTCTCGCATTTCGTGACCACTCTCTGCGCACCTGCACCCAGAATGGACACCCCGCTGAACGTTCGCCGCAAGCGCAATAGCTGCGCCATATATCCATGGCACTGAGGAGATTGCATAGTTCTCCCGTGCCAAACATTTGGGCCTGATCGGACAATACGGTATCCAGCAGGGTGGATCCGCTGCGGCCGGAACCCATGATATAGAGTATTTTGACCCGCACGTCCTTGTTCCGGCTCGCCTGACCAATCCGTCGCAAACAATATCATTCACCACACCGCCGGAAAACCACGCGAGTGCCGGTAAGCATCAAGGGCCATCCAGGACCGTGTGACAAGGTTCCTTATGCGTAGCGTGCACGAACTTTCGAAACTCGGAACACCATCACACTTGCCTTCTTTACGAAAGCCGGAGCGAGCGGTAATAAGCAAGCTCGCACAGACTTTGGGGAAAACGTCATGAGTACACCGGCGCAGAAATCTGCGGTTCGTCGATTCGTTCTGCGCTGCAGCGCGCTGATGTTAGGAGTCATGACAACGGCATCTGCTTGGTCTGCCTGTCCCAAGCTGCTAATGGAAGGAGGCGTTTTTCTCAGGAAACAGACGACTCCCGAGCAAGCAGCCTATTGGGGCAAGACCATCGGAGTGCAAGGGTTCATGATGAACGAGATCATGAGCGACTGGAATACGGATGTGGGCACTGACCCAGGCAGCGATTTGTGGAAGCTGGTGCGCCAGTTCCAGTCCATTTACTTGCAGAATGGAGTCACCGACAATTTCATAAAGGTGGGAATACATTCGAGGCGCGACTGGCACAATTCGTGGCAGAACGAAGCCGCGGTCAAGAACTTCGCCCATGCCGCCGCGCTCGCAAAATACGCCGGATTCAAGGGCGTGGTCGTGGACTTGGAACCTTATCAACCGGCATGGGGCGGCGATGCCGGTGGCCAGGAATTGGCCGGCATCGTGCAACAGGAAGGACGTTCGATCGCCATGGCCATGCACGAAGCATATCCAGACATGACCCTCATCGTCATGCAGGACGCATTGCACAACGCCTATCAACTACACCGACCAATGGCTGCGATTCCGAATCTGCAAGCGACACCGCCGGACTCCTCCAGACGCTACCATGG
>Ga0070741_10009697_pt1 | contig 18556 bp, 18 predicted proteins | sample Coa_R1_4_FD_66440 | JGI IMG/M metagenome (GOLD analysis project Ga0070741, IMG submission 66440) | Surface soil microbial communities from Centralia Pennsylvania, which are recovering from an underground coalmine fire - Coalmine... | ecosystem: Environmental > Terrestrial > Soil > Unclassified ...
ACGCGGCCGGCGCGGCAAAGGTGGTCTACGTGATCGGCAGCCAGAAGATAGTCCCCGACCTCGACACCGCGATGCGCCGGGTCCGCGAGCATGTCATGCCGTACGAGGACGCGCGGCTTCGGGAGCAGCTCGGCGTCGGCACCTTCATCTCCAGGATCCTCATCACGGAGCGCGAGGCGGCCCCCGGCCGGGCGACGGTCATCCTCGTCCGGGAGCCGGTCGGCGTCTAGGCGCGGCGGCGGAAAGCTACTTGGGGTCGAGCTTGATCGACGCCGAGTTGATGCAGTAACGCAGTCCCGTCGGCTGCGGCCCGTCGTCGAAGACGTGGCCGAGATGGCCTCCGCAGTTGGCGCAGGTGACCTCGGTGCGGACCATGAAGTGGCTGTCGTCGGTCGACTCCTCGATGGGCGCTCCGTCGGCCGGGGCGTAGAAGCTGGGCCATCCGCAGTGCGCGTCGAACTTGGTCTCCGACTCGAAGAGCTTGGCTCCGCAGCCGGCGCACAGGTAAACGCCCGGCGTGGCCGTGTCCCAGTACTCGCCCGTGAACGGTCTCTCGGTGCCTTTCTCGCGCAGGACGTGGTATCGCATCGGGTCGAGCTCCCGCTTCCATTCCGCTTCCGTCTTCTGCACCCGCGTCGTGTTCTTCATCGGGTCTACTTTGCCACCTTCGCCGGCGCGGCAAACTAGAAGCAGGTTGGATCGACACACCGAGTCCCGACTGAAGAAGGACCTGGTCGCCTGGCTGGTCACAGCAGACCGCGATGGCCGGCCCCACGCGGTGCCGATCTGGTTCCTGTGGGACGGCAGGGATTTCCTCATCTACTCGGTGCCCGGACGGAAGGTGCGCGACATCGAGGCGAACCCGCACGTGGCGATGCACCTGAACAGCGACCCCGAGGGCGGCGACGTCGTCCGGCTCGAAGGAACGGCGAAGGTGATGGCCGGCGATGCGGGGGCCGACAAGACGCCCGCTTACCTGCGCAAGTACCGGGAGCAGATCCGTTCGCTCGGCATGACACCGCGCGCGTTTGCCGAGCAGTACCACGTGGCGATTCGGCTGCAGCCGGCGCGGATTCACGAATAGGGGGGTTTCATGGAACATCCTTTGCGGTTCGGTCTCAAGCTTTCGGGCCAGGACACGACTGTCGAGGCGCTGCGCTCCGTGTGGCGGATCGCCGACGAAGGCGGTTTCGACCACGTGTGGGACTTCGACCACCTCGCCTCGATCGGGACGGCAGGACCGGACCGGCCGATCTTCGAAGGCTGGGCGCTGCAGGCCGCGATGGCGGAGGCGACCAGTCGGGTTCGCATCGGCTGCCTCGTCACCGGCAACACCTACCGCAACCCCGCGCTGCTCGCGAAGATCGCGGTCACCGTCGACCACCTGTCGGGCGGCCGCCTCGAGTTCGGCATCGGCGCGGCGTGGGCGGAGATCGAGCACCAGATGTACGGCATCGAGGGGCTCGATCACCGCGTGGGCAGGCTGAGCGAGTCGCTCCAGATCATCAGGTCGCTCTTCACGCAGGAGCGCACGAACTTCGACGGCCGCTACTACAAGATGAAGGACGCGATCTCCAATCCGAAGCCTGTGCAGAAGCCGCATCCGCCGCTGTGGATCGGAGCGTCCGGCAAAACGACGCTCCGGCTGGTCGGGCGATATGCCGACGTGTGGAACATCGCGGGCGGCGACGCGGACCGCGTGCGAGAGCTGACGGCCATGCTCGAGGAAGCATGTGGAGAGGTGGGCCGGAACGCGAAGGGGATCCGGCGCTCGATCCAGTTCGGTTGGGATGGAGAGAGCCGTCAGGAGCTCCTCGAGCTGTCGGCGGGCCTCCTGGAGCAGGGTGTCACCGAGCAGGTCATCTACCTGCGTGGCGAAAACCCGCAGTCACTGGCCGAGAAGATCGCGGAGGCGTTGCCGGACCTCCGCAAGCTGAGGGCCACAACCGGCTCCTGAGCCAGGCTCCCAAGAAAATATTGTTGACGCGACATATGTCGCTCGAGTAATATATCGCGGTGCCCGACGTGTTCCAGGTCCTCGCCGACCCGACCCGCCGTCGCATCGTCGAAGCCCTTAGAGCGGGCGAGCGCTCGGTCGGCGAGCTCGTGTCGGCGGTCGACATCGGGCAGCCAGGAGTGTCGCGCCAGCTGGCGATCCTCGAGGACGCCGACTTCGTGACCGTCCGGCCCGAGGGCAGGCGCCGGCTGTATGCGCTCCGGCCTGAGCCGTTCCGGGAGCTGTCCGAATGGGCGACGGGCTACCGAGCCATCTGGGAGCCGCGGCTCGACCGGCTCGAACGCGAGCTGCAGCGCCGCAAGGAACAACGCAACAGCACTCATAAGGAGAAGCGACCATGACGACAGTGACGGGTGGGTCGATCAAGCCGTGCATCGTGTTCGAGGACGGTGCCGAGGCGGCGATCAAGCTGTACACCACGACATTCCCCAACTCGAAGGTGCTGAGCATCCAGCTGAGTGACACCGACGGCCCGGTCGCGCGCGGCAAGGTGCTCGGCGCGACGTTCACGCTGGATGGTCGGGAGTTTCTCGCTTTCGACGGTGGACCCTCTTTCAAGTTCACGGAAGGCGTCTCGCTGATGGTCACGTGCGAGACACAGGAGGAGGTCGATCGATACTGGTCGGCGCTTACGGCGAACGGCGGCGAGGAGGGCCCTTGCGGCTGGCTCAAAGACCGGTTCGGGCTCTCGTGGCAGATCGTCCCCGCGGTCATGATCCAGATGTTCGGCGACCCCAACAGCGGCGACTCCAGGGCGGCCATGGAAGCCATGCTCAAGATGAGGAAGCTGGACATCGCGACGCTGCAGCGCGCCTACAAGGGGGCCGCATGAACGTTCGCGCGACCACGAGCGTGGAGCGCCGGGTGCACGCCTCGCCGGAGGACGTCTGGGAGCTCTGGACCACAAAGGACGGAATCGAGGCCTGGTGGGGCCCGGACGGGTTCAACGTCCGGGTGCGATCGCTGGACGTCAGGGCAGGCGGCACGCTCGACTATTCGATGCGGGCGACCGGCTCTGACCAGGTGGAGTTCATGCGCAAAGCCGGCATGCCGCTGGAGACGCATCACCAGCTGAGATTCACCGAGGTCGAGCCGCCAATGCGGCTGGCGTACGTGGAAACCGTGGACTTCGTCCCCGGAGTCCAGCCTTATGAGGTGCAGGTCTCGATCGAGCTCAGGGCCGAAAACGAAGGCACGCTCATCGTGGTCACGTTCGACCGCATGCACGACGAACACTGGACGCGGCTTGCGGTCATGGGACGGGAGGAGGAGCTGGGCCGTCTCGAGAAGCTGCTCGCGGCGCGAACCTGAATCGCGCAAGATTGGCATGTCACACATGTCCGATTAGAAGGAGGCAGCCATGGCCGACAGCGTTTACCGAGTAACCGAGCTGATAGGGACGAGCAGTCAGTCGTGGGAGGCGGCGGCCAGGACCGCCGTGGAGACCGCGGCGAAGACCCTGCGCGAGCTGCGCGTCGCGGAGGTGGTGGAGCAGGACATGACCCTGGAGAAGGGCAAGGTCACGAACTATCGCGTCAAGCTCAAGGTCTCGTTCAAGTACGAGCCGGACGCGCGGACGAGCCGGGCTCGCACGACGACGCGCCGCCGCAAGTAAGCTCTCTCGCGGCCGGGGTCTTCCCCGGCCGCATCCTTGCTCCCGGTCCTAGGGAGCCGTCGCGGCCTGCAGCTGGCAGCCGGCCGCCCTCATCTCTTCCATCGCGGCCTTGCCCGTCTCTTCGTTGACCGCGGCGCACAGGTTGACCAGGAGGCGGACCTGGAATGCGTTCTTCCGGGCATCGAGGGCGCTCGCCTTGACGCAGTAGTCCGTCGCGATGCCGCACACGTCGATGTGGTCGATTCGCTGCTCCTTGAGCACGTCGAGCAGAGGGTGGCCGCGGGCGTCCACGCCCTCGAATGCCGAGTACGCGGCTTCGTTGCGGCCCTTGCTGACGATGGCCTGGATGTACTTCTCGCGCACGAGGTTCTGGATCGCAGGCACGAAGGCGGCGCCGGGGGTCCCTATGACGCAGTGCGACGGCCATGAGTTGACGAAATCGGGCGGGCTGCCGAAATGCTCCTTCGGGTCCTCGTGGTAATCACGCGAGGCAACCACGAACTGGTATTCGTGCTTGAAGTGCCGGATGTGCCGCGCGATCATCGCGGCGACCTCGAGCCCGTTCGGGACGGCGAGGCTCCCACCCTGCACGAAATCACCCTGGACGTCGACCACCAGCAGCGCGTTTCTCATCTCAGCTCTTCTCGCGTCCTTACTTGGCGGTAATTACACTGCCTTTATGGCCTCCGTGATAGTAGCGGGAGCGCGCACGCCTTTCGGCAAGTTTGGCGGCGCTTTCAAGGAGGTCCCTGCGACAAGCCTGGGCGCGCACGCCATTCGCGCGGCGGTCGAGCGATCTGGCATTAAGCCCGAGGACGTGGATTACGTGATCATGGGCCAGGTCCTTCAGGCGGGTGCCGGGCAGATCACCGCCCGCCAGGCGGCCATCGAGGCGGGCATTCCCCAGGAGGTGCCCGCGATCACGATCAACAAGGTCTGCCTCTCCGGCTTGAACGCGATCGCGCTGGCCGACCAGCTGATCCGGGCCGGCGAGGTCGACGTGGTCGTCGCGGGCGGCATGGAATCGATGTCGGAGGCCCCGTATCTCATGCCCAAGGCTCGGTTCGGTGCTCGCATGGGCAACGCTCAGATGGTGGATTCGATGATCCACGACGGCCTGTGGTCGACGTTCACCAACCAGCACATGGGAGAGAGCTCTGACGAGGTGAACACGGAGCTCGAGCTCAGCCGTGAGGACCAGGACGCGTGGGCGGCGCGCTCGCATCAGCGGGCGGATAAGGCGTGGGAGACGGGCGCCCTGCGCGACGAGGTGGTCGTGGTCGCACTGCCCCAGAAGCGCGGCGATCCCGTCAAGGTCGAGCGGGATGAGGGTGTTCGCGCCGGGACGACGGCCGAGTCGCTGGGCAAGCTCGCGCCGGCCTTCAGCAAGGATGGAACGATCACCGCCGGCAACGCGTCGCAGATCTCCGACGGCGCTGCCGCGGTCGTGGTCATGTCGGCGAAGAAGGCAGCCGAGCTCGGGCTCGAAACCCTGGTCGAGATCGTGTCGCATGGAATGAGCGCCGACCGCTATGCGTGGCTGCACACCGTGCCGGCGCTCGCGCTCAGCAACGCTTTGAAGAAGGCCGGACTGGAAAAGAGCGAGCTGGACCTCGTCGAGATCAACGAGGCTTTCGCCGCCGTCGCGCTGAACACGACGCGGATGCTCGAGCTGGACGAGGACAGAGTGAACGTGAACGGCGGCGCGGTCGCGCTCGGCCACCCCATCGGCGCGAGCGGCGCAAGGCTTGTCCTCACCGTCGCCCACGAGCTGAAGCGCCGCGGACTGCAGATCGGCGCGGCCGCGCTGTGCGGCGGAGGCGGCCAGGGCGACGCGCTCATCGTGCGACGCCCCTCCCGGTGACCGAGCCGAAGGTCGCGCCCTATGGTTCGTGGGGGTCGCCCATCACCCCCGACCTGCTTCTCAAGGGCACCGTCCACACGAGAAACCAGATGGTCCGCTGGGATGGCGAGGACCTGTACTGGTCGGAGCTCAGGCCGTCCGAGGGCGGCCGCATCGTCGTGTGCAAGCGCAGCCCTGACGGTTCGATCTCGGATGTCACGCCTCCGGGTTTCAACGCGCGCAGCCGCGTCCATGAATACGGCGGCGGCCATTTCGCGGTGAAGGACGGCACCGTCTACTTCACCAACTTCAAGGACCAGCGGCTGTACCGGCAGGACGCCGGCGGCGCGCCGCGACCGATCACGCCGGACGCGGACATCCGCCACGCTGACATGGAGGTCGACGCGCCCCGAGGCAGGCTTGTCGCCGTGCGCGAAGACCACACGACGGGCGCAAGCGAGGCGGTGAACACGCTCGTGTCGATCGCCCTGGACGGGTCGGGCGAAACTTTCACCCTCGCGGCGGGCCACGACTTCTATTCCTCGCCCAAGCTCAGCCCCGACGGCCAGCGCGTCGCCTGGGTGAGCTGGGACCACCCGAACATGCCGTGGGACGGCAGTGAGCTCTGGGTCGGCGAGCTCGACGCCGGCGGCCGCGTGGCCGCCTCGCGGATGATCGCGGGGGGGCGGGACGAGTCGATCGTGGAGCCCGAATGGTCGCCGCAGGGCGAGCTCTTTTTCATCTCGGACCGCAACGACTGGTGGAACGTCTATCGTGCCCGGGGCGAGGGTGACGAGCCGGTGTGCCGGCGCCCCGCCGAGTTCGCGGCGCCGCAGTGGGTGTTCGGCCAGAGGTGGTACGCATTCAGCGCCGAGGGAGACCTGCTGTGCATCTACGGCGAGCAGTCCGGCAGCAAGTTGGGGCGGCTCAACCTCGCGACCGGTAGGTTGACGCCGATCGAGCTGCTGTACAACAGCCTGCACAACATCGTGGTGAGCGGGAGGCGCGCAGCGATGTTCGCCGGGTCTGCGACCCACGCGGAGCGCGTTTTGACGGTCGACCTCGAGACGCTTGCGCAAGAGGTCGTCAAAGTCTCCAACCCGGCTCACATCGATTCCAGGTACTTCTCGATCCCGAGGCCGGTGACGTTTGACACCGAGAACGGCCTTACCGCCCACGCGACGTACTACCCGCCGCGTAACGAGGACTACGTGGCGCCAGCCGGCGAGAAGCCGCCGCTCGTCGTCCACTGCCACGGCGGCCCGACGGGGTCCGCCGGCCAGACCTATCCGTTCGAGTACCAATACTGGACGAGCCGTGGTATCGCGGTCGTCGACGTGAATTACGGCGGCTCGGCGGGATTCGGTCGCGCGTACCGTCAGCGTCTCAACGGCCGGTGGGGCGTCGTCGACGTCGATGACTGCATCAACGCAGCGCGCCACCTCGTCGCGCAGGGCCTCGTCGATCGCGATCGCATCTCGATCACCGGTGGGTCGGCCGGCGGGTACACGACCCTTCTTTCGCTCACCAAGCGCGACTTTTACAACGCGGGCGCGAGCCACTTCGGGATCGGCGACCTCGTGCTGTTCATCAAGGAGACCCACAAGTTCGAGTCGCATTACTGCGACACGCTCATCGGGCCGTATCCCGAGCGGGCGGACCTCTATCTGGATCGGTCGGCCATTCGTTTCGCCGACCGCATGCGGTGCCCGGTGATCCTCTTTCAGGGTCTCGAGGATGAGATCGTCCCGCCTGACCAGGCGGAGGTCTTCGTCGAGACGTGCAAGGCGAAGAAGCTTCCGTACGCGTACGTCGCGTTCGAGGGCGAGCAGCACGGGTTCCGCCAGGACAAGAACATCCGGCGCTCGTTCGAAGGCGAGCTCTACTTCCTGTCGCAGATCTTCGGTTTCAGCACCGCCGACCGGATCGAGCCCGTGAAGATCGAGAACTTCAAGCCGCAGCCTGGTGTCGGCGAGAGGATTTGAACCTCCACGCCCTTTCGGGCACCAGCTCCTAAGGCTGGCGCGTCTGCCATTTCGCCACGCCGACGCCTGAAGCGCAACGATAGGCGACGAAGCGGGCGCCCCGCCTCCGAAACTGTGTTCGGCTTCCCACTCCCTCGGCCCCGGCCGGTGGCCTAAAGTTCAGGGTTCGTGGGAGAGGACAGGCCGCATTCCAACGGCGCTCGACCGGGTGCGGCAGGCAACGGCAATCAAAACGTGGGCGGCTACCGGCTGCTGCGCGAGCTCGAAAGCGACAGCCTGGGCTCCGTGTATGAGGCCGAGCATCCCAAGCTGAAACGTCGCGTCGCGCTTCGGACGATCGAGGCGTCAGTGGCACGCGACGTCAGCTTCTCGCGACGGTTCCTTCTCGAGCTCCGCTCGTACACGGCGCTGGAGCACGAGGCCATCCCGCGGCTGTACGAGCTCGCATACGACGGCGAGTCGCCATACCTCGTGACCGAGCTGGTGCCTGGGCGCACCCTCGACCAGATGATGGGCGAAGGCCAGCGCTACGAGCCGCTGGGAATCATCGCTCTGCTGCGGCCCATCGCGAGCGCTCTCGACTACGCGCATTCGCGGGCGACAGTGCACCGCGACGTCAAGCCGGCCAACATCCTCCTTGCCGACGACGGGAGGACGCTCTTGACCGGGTTCGGACTCGGCACGGTCGCCTCCTTCAACACCGGGCCGGGTGCGACCGGCCCCGTCGCGCCGGATTACGTCGCACCCGAGCGCCTGGTCGGTCGCGAAGTCGACGGGCGCGCCGACGTCTATTCGGTGGCCGCCGTCATCTTCGAGGCGGTCACCGGCCGCAGGCCCTTCTCGTCGAAGAGCTGGATCGAGACGCTGAGCCGCCGTCTCTACGAGGCGCCACCCAACGTCCGCGACGTCGCACCCGACCTACCTGTGAACTTCGCGTCGATCCTCCTCCAGGCGATGGACCGCGATCCCAACCGGCGCCCCGCGACGGCGGGCGCGCTGCTGGACCAGCTCGAGGCGTCGCTCTCTCCGCGCGGAGGCGGCGGGGACACAAGCCACTGGCTGGAGCCTGTCATGCATCGAGGCAGCATCGGTGTGAGCGCGATACTCGTGCTGCTCGTCGGCGTCGCCGAGGGCGCATGGCTGCTCGAAGGTTCAGGCCTCACGCTGGCGATGCGCGCGGTGCACCGGATCTTCGGAGGAGGCTGACCGCCTCAGGCGTTGTGCCCGTCGATCATCAAGACGGAGCTGCAGGTGAACAGGCGATCGACCGTGAAGCCTGGACTCACGTTCGACGGGTCCCGGCCCGTCATGGATCCGATCTGCTGCACCACCTGCTGTGCGGGTACGGTGATACCGAACACGGTGCCGCTCACGGCCATCACATCGATCGCGCCGGCGTGCGGTACCAGCAGGACGGTGCCTCCCCAGCTGACGCCGCTGTAGGTCCCCGTTCCACTGACGATCGATCCATACACCTGGTCCGGGCCGATCGCCAGGGAAAGGTTCGACATCCCCGAGATCTGGACCGAGCTGACGACGTCATGGGCGGTGTATCCGCGGTGGGTGGCACCGTTCTGGTCCACGTCGGCGCTGGTGCACGGCTCGACCGAAGCGACCGCGACGAAAGGCTCCTCTCCCGCTGAACCGAGGCCGCTCACGCCGCGCACCGTGATCTTGTAGATCCCGGCCGGCGCGCCGCTCACGATCACGACGATCGGAGACGCGCCGGTGCCGGCGTGGCTCTGGCCGTCTGGCGAATCGACAGTGAGGGACATCGCGCTGCCGCGGTAGCCGAGCGAGGCTTTCACGATGCTGCCGCCCGCGTAGCTGTACGTGAACTGCTGCTGCTGGCCGTCATGCAGCGGTGGTCCGATGAAGTCCTGCTCCGTGCCGGGCGTGGTGCCGACCGCGACCGCGCTGGAGGCGGCGATCGCCGAGTCGAACGGATCGTTGGGGTCCGGCGCTATCGGGACAGGCTGACTGACGTTGCCGGCCGCGTCGGCGGTCGCCTGTTCACCCGCCACGAGATGAACGTGGTTCTTCCCGTCGAAGTCGAGCTGACCGTCGAACAGCTTGACGGTCATGCTGCCGTCGGCCTGGATGAACACCTCGAACTTAGTGCCGCGAACCGTGGCCGTCGCAGCCTTTCCCGAGACCTGAAAAGATGCCCCGGACACGAGATGCTGCACGTCGGTCAGCGTGCGTCCTACCGACTGCGCAAACGTCGTGTCCTGCAGCCGTCCCGAGTGATTGAAGTGGTCGCCGGTGAGCGTGACCTGCGTTCCGGTCGCCAAGCGCATCATCGAACCGTCGGGCAACGTGATCGACGCCCGGCCGATCGCATCGGTCTTGACCGAATCGCCCGCCTGGACCAGCGTGCCCGTGGACGCGGCGGTGAACTGGCCGCTCCCGCCATGGGCCACTGATGCCGTCGGAACGAAAACCGTGAGGGCTGCGGCCTCCTCGACCGCGGCAGCCGCCGCGACGTTCATCCAGATGATGCCGCCCACCACAAGGACGATCACCGCGGCGATCGCGATCAGGATGCGCCGTCCGCCGCGGCGGCGTGGGGTCGGCCGCGCGGCTACGGATGACATGGTTGCCGGGGAAAGATAGCTTACCGGTGGCCCTGAGACCCGTCCTTAGCGGAGCCTTCGGCCGTCGGGCTTAGCGGTGCCCCTCGATGACCATCAGCCCGTCGCCGCCGAGGCCGGTGCATGAATAGACGCGGTCGACGATGAATCCGGATGGCAACGACGAGATGGAGTTGTGGGCGTAAGCGGTGAGCTGGGAGACGAGCTGGGTCGTGACGTTGAAGTTCTGCACGGTCGCCTGCGTCACGACAACGCCCAGGTTCGGGGTGGCCGCGTAGAAGGCGATGGTCCACGAAATGGGCAGGCCACCCAGGTTCGAGTAGTACACCAGCGTTGCCGAGTTGGACGACGTGCCCTGGACCTGCAGGGTCACGCCGGTCGAGCCCGCGTTGGCGATCGCGTTCGAGATCTGCGTGTTGCTGAGCGTCCACCGCACGATGGTTCCGTCGTCGATGTTTCCAGGCGTGCAGGCGGCGTCGGTCGCGAACGCGACGGAGTACGCCTCGCCACCCGCGGGCACGTTGAGCGCGCGAACCACTGCGCGATAACGACCCGGTGGTGCGTTGGGCAGCTTGAAGATGACCGGCGGCGGGCCCTGTCTCGTGTACTGCCTGCCGGCAGCGTCGACCAGGGTCAGGCTCATCAGGCTGCCCGGGTAGCACAGCACGACGGTGAGGTTGCCGCCGGACGAGGTGTAGTCGTCCTCGGCAGCCTGCCCCGTCGAGAGGACTCCACCCGCCGAAGCCTGCACCGTGCCAGAGGTGTTGCCGGCGATCGCGGCTGCGCTGCACTGGGCCGTCATGGGGAACGCATCCGTGTTGTCGAACTGGTTGGAACGGCGATTGGTGAGATTGCCGTTCGCGTCGGCGTCGATCTCCTGGCCCGCGGTCAGCGTCGCAGATGTCCGGCCGGTGACCGTGACGGTGCCGACGAACACCCAGATCCGGTTGGTGCCGTCCGGGCGGACAAGGACCTCGAACTGGGTTCCCCGAACCGCCGCCGTGACCGAGTGGCCCGAGACCTGGAACGTCGCGCCCGACGCCAGGTGCTGCACGTCCGCGAACACCCGTCCGACCTTGTCGGCGAGTCCCGCGGATTTCAGGCGGCCGTCCTTCTGCAGCTGGGCCGAGGTGACCTGCGCGGTCGTGTTGGGGGAGAGCCGCACGAAGGAGCCGTCGGCGAACTGGACCAGCGCGTGCCCGCCGTCCTGCGTGGCGACGGTGTCACCCGGGTTGAGCGACTCACCGGGGATGCCCGGGTGCCCGTCGACGGTCACCGGCTGGCTGATCACGATGAGGGTCGCGGGTGCGTTGACTGCGGCCGAGGCCTGGACGACGAAAAACCAGTAGCCGCCACCGAGGACGAGAAGCGCGACGAGCACCACGGCGAGAAGGCATCCACCGCAACCGAACCCACAGCCCCTGCCGCATCCCGACCGCTGGGCCGGAGTGGGGGGGACGCCCTGCTGCTGGACCGCGGCCGGAGCGGGCGGTGGAGCAGGTGCGGGCGGCGGCTGGACTGCCATCGCAGCGGAGGTTAAGGCCTTGCCACTCGCCGTGAACGGCGTAATCCCGAGATAGGTCCGACTAGCTGCTGCTCGCGCTGGTGAGAACCTGGAAGTCGACCACCAGCCGTGCGGGGCTGTCCAGCGTCAACACGCGCATGCAGGCCGGCTGGGTCAGACCGAGGCCCCACGATACGTAGCCCTCGTAGTCCTGGAGCTGCCGCGCCTCGACCAGCACCTGGTTTTGCGGGTTCACGATGTCGGTCGGCCCGACGAACGTGGTGGCGCCAGTGGCGGAATGCACCGTCACGAGCACTCCAGCGGTGCCCTTGAGCGTCACGCTCTGGCCGCTCGGCGACTGCTGGAACACTGGCTTGGCCTGGCGCGTCACCGTGAATGTCGGGACGATCGAATCCATCTGGAGGACGAAGCGGTCGTAGTCGGTCTGCTCCTCGACCCGCGCCGATGTCGTGTTGGCCACTCCCGTCTTCCCGCCGGATGCATCCTTGCAGGCAAAGTCGGGCAGGTTGGTCCCGGGTGGCGTAGGTGGTGTGACGGGTGGCGGCGAGATCCGCGGAGCTGACGCGACGGTGGTCGCGGGTGACGCGCCGGGCGTCACGGAGGCGCTCGTGTTGAACTCGGGCCCGCACGCGGTGAGGACCACGATCAGGGCTGCGATCAAAGCGGCTCGCACCGGCCAATGGTATGGTCGTGGCTCGTCTGGGGAGCGCCGAGGTGGCGGAACAGGCAGACGCGTCGGTCTCAAAAACCGATGTCCGCAAGGACGTGCGGGTTCGACTCCCGCTCTCGGCACCACCTGGGGCTTCCTGGGCAAGGCTTAACAGGCTAGCTTGATCCCCGGCCGGGCTGGTCCGGGTGTCAGGGATGGACCGCCTGCCTGGTCCAGGCTTGCCGGCCGCCTCGGGGCAAGCACAAACATCGCGTCTGCCCGGTCCGTTGTGCGGATGAGGTCGGCGGGCCACGCTCCACAATGTGCGATCGTGCCCAGGCCGGCTACGCCGCTGCCTCCACTCTGGCTAGCGATCTCGGCGGTCACCGCCGGGATCACAGTCGTATTCGGAGTCCAGCGCTGGATCGATCACTTCGTGACCGCTCCCGGCGCCCAGGACCTGTACCTCCACCTCGTCGCCGCCCGAGTCGGACTCACTCACGGCTGGTCGCACATTTACGACATCGGCCTGCAAGGCCAGGCCGCACGGACTCTCGGCCCATCCGGAACGCTCATCGACTCGATGCACCTGTTCATCAGCCCACCGCCGACAGCCTGGATGCTCGTCCCGCTGGCCTGGCAGCCACCGGCCGTCAGCTACCTGGCCTGGACGGTGCTCAACCTGTCCGCCTTCATCGCCGCGGGCTGGCTGGTCGTGCCGGGACCGCGGTTTGCGAAGCTCACGGTGCTGCTCGTGTCACTCGCCCTCTGGCCCGTCCACTACCAGTTCTGGGCAGGCCAGACCGTCGTGGCGACCCTGTCACTGATGGCTTTGGCGTACTGGCTGCTCGAGCGCGATCGCTGGGTGCTGTGCGGCCTCGCCATGGCGGCCGCGTTCTGTTTCAAGCCCCAGGACGTCCTGCTCGTTCCATTGGCTTTGCTCATCAGCGGCCGGTTCAAGCCGGTCGCCGCTTTTGCCGCAGCCGGCGCGGTGATGGTCACCCTGTGGGCCGCGACGCTCGGCTGGTCTGGAATCGCCGCCTGGCAGCACGACCTCGCGATCATCCAGGCCGATCCTCACAACTCCCCGCTGAGCTACTCGTTTCTCATCGGCCGGAACCTTGCGACGAGCGCAACCGAAGCCGCTCTCGGGATTCTCACTCTTGGGTTCGCCTGGTACAGGCGGACGCGCGTCGACCTCGTGTTCTGCCTGGGCGTGGTCGGCTCGACCATGTCGGCGGGATACCTGCACGAGTTCGACATGGCGATCCTGGTCCTTGGTGCCTGGATCGTGTTGCGATCGCGGCCCAGCGTTTCCCAACGCGTCTGGCTGCTGGCCGGCATCGTGGCCGCCCAGTTCATCGCGCTCGGACAGCCGGTCCCGATGCTGCTCTGGGAGCCGGTCTGGATGCTGCTGCTCGGTCTCGAGCCCTGGCTGCATGGCCACGAATCGACCGTCCTGTCTCACATCAGGCCGGTTCAAGCGCCCGCGCTGGAGTCATCGCGACGATGACTGTCTCGGCCTCCAGCCGGCGACCACCTCTATGGCTCGCGTCCGCCGCCGTCGCGGCAGGCTGGGCAGCCCTCTACTCGCTCGGCCGCTGGATCCTGCTCTTCCTTCTGGGCCCGACCCACGAGGACATGCGGTTCACATACGTGGCGGCGAAAGCGGGGCTTCAGTACGGCTGGTCGACCATCTACGACCCCGTGATCCTCCACCGCCTGTCGACCGGGTTCCCGGGCACCGAGCAGTACATCCGGGGCTCGTACACATACATCAACCCGCCGCTGCTGGCCTGGCTGTACTCACCGCTGACCCTCTTCTCCGAGCCGGTCGCCTACGCCCTGTGGACATTCGTCTCGCTCGCCGCGCTCGTCTGGGCATGGCGCATGGCAGCTCCATACGCCGGCCTGGCCAGGGTGACGCTGCTGCTGATCGCCATCGGCCTGTGGCCGCTTCTCTTCGGCCTTTACCTCGGCCAGCCGGACCTGGTCGTGATCGGACTCGTGGCGGCGGCGTGGTGGCTTTGCGCGCATGACAGACCGATCGAGACGGGCATCGCGCTTGCCCTGGCCACCTTTCTCAAGCCGCAGCTCGTGGCGCTTCTTCCCCTGGCTCTGCTCGTGAGCGGCCGCCTCCGCCATTTCTGGGCATGGGCGCTCGCGTGCGTGGTGCTCGGCCTGGCCACCGTGATCAGTCTTGGAGAATCAGGCCTGCTCAGCTGGTGGCACGCCCTGGGCGGCGTGCAGTCCGACCCGGCGCAAACCGCCGAGACGCTCGTCCACGTGTTCGGCCTTGGACCTCTGACTGTCGCTCTGTGGATCGTCCAGGGAGCCGCCGCGCTGGTGGTCGCGTACCGCCGCCGCGAGCACGAGATCGTCTTCGCGGCGGGGATCCTCGGCTCAGCCGCGGTGGGGTTTCACTTCCATTACTGGGACTACACGATCCTGGTCCTGGCGTCGTGGCTCGTGCTGCGCACGTCTCCATCGATGGCACATCGCATCTGGCTCGCGGTGGGAATCATCCCGATGCAGGTGATCACCTACCAGGCTTCGCACGCCGACCTTCTCCTGGTTGCTCCGCAGCTGGCCTGGGACGCCCTCTGGCTCGCGATCCTCGTGGCCGGCACATTCGGGGGCCGGCGAGCGTCGGTTGCGGGCGTTCGCGGTTTGGCGCGCACAGGCGGTACGTAGGAGCCGCGCGGCCCCGCGTCCGCGCTGCGCAGGCCGATTCAGCTCATCGAGCGAGCCGGTGCGCAGGACGCTTGGTTGTGGTTTGCGGGGGCATTCGACCCTGCCCTCGTGCACCATCGAGCGGCAAGCTGAACCCATGCTGATCGAGAGCCTGAACCTCGGTCGCCCTCTCGACGGCGAGGTCGCCCTCGTCACCGGCGCAGGCCGCGGAATCGGACGCGAGACCGCGCTGGCGCTGTCCGCCCTCGGCGCATCGATCGTGATCCTGGAGATCGACGATTCCGGCAAGAGCACCGAGAAGGCGATATGGGACCGTGGCGGCCAGGCGAGGTTCTTCCAGGTCGACGTATCGGACCCCACCGCGATGGAGGGGTTGAAGCAGCAGGCGATCGCCCGCTTCAACCGCGTCGACATCGTGATCAACAATGCCGTCACGTTTGTCGTCAAGCCCCTCGTCGACTACACGATCGAGGAGTGGGACCGCGTCATGGCCGTGAACCTCCGTGGCGCTTTCCTCACCGCCAAGCTGTTCCTCCCGTCGATGGTCGCCCAGGGTCATGGCGTCTTCGTGACGATGCAGTCAGGTGACGGGATGCCCTACATGGCGCCGTACTTCGCGTCCAAGGTCGCGCTGCGCTCCCTTGCCGGTTCGCTGAGCCAGGAGGTCGGCAACGAGTCGGGCATATCGGTGTTCTGCTTCGGCGCGGGTATGGTCGACACGCCCGCCATTCGTGAGGCGGTGCCTCGGCTCGCACCGCTGTACGGCCTCAGCGAGCAGGACTTCATCAAGCAGAGCGCGCCCGGAGGCGTGCTGATGAGCGCCGAGGAATGCGCCACCGGGCTGGCAGGCTGTGTGCTCCACGCCGCCGAGCTCCACGGCCAGGAGCCAGCGGCGATCACGGGGCTCGGCCTGCTGGGCGTCAAGACATCCGAGTGGAGCTCAGCCGATCCCGCAGCGCCGGTGAGGGCGAAGGCCGAGCCCGCCGTGGCCGATGTGGCGGATTCGCTGGCCGACCTCATAGCCGGGTTGCGCAACGAATACGAAAGCCTCGGACTGTTCCAGCGCCAGTGGTACAAGCGGACGCTCAAGCAGCGCAGCGGAATGAGCCTCGACGAGTGGTCGGACGCAGCTTCTGAGATCCGCAAGCAGCCTGCCGGCGCCGCGCGCTACATCCCGGCCCTGCGCCGGCTGGCCGCGTACTTCGCGCAGCTCGAGTCAGACGCCCGCGGGTACATACACGATCCCACCAGGCTCGGCGAGGCGATCGCTGCTCTCGAGGACCGGCGTGCGGTCGCCGAGAAGGCGGCCTCGGTCCTAGGGTGATGGGATGATCGCCGGCACCACGTAGGCCTCGATCATCGCGAGAACGCCGACGGCCGTCGTGAGGATCAGGCTGTAACGGATCACGCGCCGGAAGATCTCACCCTCCGAGCCGACCCTGTTGACGCCGGCGGCGCCCACCGACAGGTTCTGCGGGCTGATCATCTTGCCCATCACGCCACCGGACGAGTTGGTGCCAGCTGTCAGGATCGGGCTGACGTTGCCCAGCTGCTGCGCGGTCTGCGCCTGGAGCGGGCCGAACAGGGTGTTCGATGAAGTGTCGCTTCCCGTCAGGAACACTCCCAGCCAGCCGAGGAACGCGGCCACGAACGGGAATATGAAGCCGGTCTTGGAGAGCGCGATGGCCAGGCTCGAGGTCATTCCCGCGTAGTTCATGACGTATGCGATGCCCAGGATGAACGCGATCGTGACGATCGGCAGCGCGAGCTGGCGCACCGTGCGGCCGTAAACGACGAAGAAGTTGACTCGCCGGCCCATGATCAGCATCAGGAGAAACGCGACGATCGACGCGTAGAGGACCAGCGACCCGGCCGCCGCGAGGAAGTCCCAGTTGAACGGATTCTGGTAGGCGGTCGACTTTGCGACGATCGGCTTCTCGCGGAAGACAGTCGACACCGGGGCACCCTTGGCGTTCAGCTCGTAGGTGCCGGGCCAGTAGAAGTTCCAGTCGGGGAACTTGAAGGCCTGCCGGTCTTTGGCCGCCGCCGGGCCGAACCACGGGTCAAGGCAGAGCTTGAACAGCGGCGTGCCGCACTTCAGGTCGGCTGTGACGTTGGCCGGCGTCGCGAGCGCCGACTTCGGGTCGCCGACCGGGTGGCCGGACCACCAGGGCAGGTTGCCCATCTGGCCGACGAGGATGACCACGACCAGCACGACATACATCAGGTAGGCGCGGAACACACGGCCGGGCGGGTCGATGGCGCCCTCGAACGGCGACGCGCTCTGCATCGCGGCCGTGCCAGGCAGGCCCGAGCCGCCGCGGATCCGGCGCGGCGCGTCGTCGCCCGCGGGCGACGCCGCCGGCGCCACGGTTTCGTGCTCGAACCGCCAGATCTCCTTGGGCCGCCAAACGCGCAGCAGGGCCGCAAGGCATCCCATCGAGACCAGCGCCGCGATGATGTCGGTGAGCTCGGGACCCACGAAGTTGCTGACCAGGAACTGGACGATCGCGAACGAGACGCCGCACACCGCCACCGCCGGCAGCACTTCCTGCATCCGCCGCCACCCGGCGAGGACGACGATGAGGTACGCGGGGATGATGATCGAGAACAGGGGCAGCTGACGGCCGACCATGGCCGACAGGGCCAGCGTCGTCGCGGTCACGTCCTTGTGCAGGATCGGCGCGACGAGGCCGCCCAGCGTGACGACCGGGATTCCGATCGACCCGAATGCCACCGGCGCGGTATTGGCCAGGAGCGAGAGTACCGCGGCTGTGACCGGCTCGAACCCGAGGCTCGCCAGGATCGACGCGGAGATCGCCACGGGCGCACCAAACCCGGCGATACCCTCCAGCAGCGCGCCGAAGCTGAACGCGATCAGCAGCGCCTGCAGGCGGCGGTCGGTGGTCAGCCGGGTGAGCGAGCGCTTGATCACGTCGAAGTCGCCGCTCGCCACCGTGAGGTTGTGAAAGAACACCGCGTTGAGCACGATCCAGCTGATCGGCCAGAGCCCGAAAGCCATGCCTTCGGTGGCGGCGCCGACGGTGATCCCGAAGGGCATTCCCCACACGACCCAGCCCAGGACGGCGGCGGTGAGCATCGAGGTCAAGGCACAGATCCACGCCGGCAGGCGGAGCACCGCGAGCATCACGAACAGGACGTAAAGAGGCAACCCCGCGACCAGCGCGGAAAGCAGGATGCTGTCCAGCACCGGCTGGTACGTCTGGTGAAACGCCAGAAACAACCCCATCGTCTCCCCCAAGAACGACAGGCCAACGTCAGCCGGTTATTTATTCAATCCGAAGCGAGACTTTTTTGCAACGGGCGCTTGCTACCAGCTCCCGCCGCCGCCTCCTCCTCCTCCTCCGCCCGAGAAGCCGCCGCCGCCGAATCCGCTGCCGCTTCCGCCCGAGGGGGGCGTGTAGGTGATCGCGCTCGAGATGCCGGCGTTCATCGATTCGAGGGTGCTCGCCAGGTAAGCGGCCTGGAACGGCCCCGGGCCCACGTACCACGCACCCGTCGAGGCGCTGGTGTCGAGGCCTTCGAAAGCCTTGGCCCACATCGACACGCAGCCGAAGACGATGGCGTACGGCAGCAGCTGGGTGAAGATCTCGGCCTTCTCCGCGAACTGCTG
>Ga0070741_10009698_pt1 | contig 18555 bp, 31 predicted proteins | sample Coa_R1_4_FD_66440 | JGI IMG/M metagenome (GOLD analysis project Ga0070741, IMG submission 66440) | Surface soil microbial communities from Centralia Pennsylvania, which are recovering from an underground coalmine fire - Coalmine... | ecosystem: Environmental > Terrestrial > Soil > Unclassified ...
TGCAAGGCTCTCCAATGCCAGCCTGGAGATGTCCTGGAATATAGAGATTAGATAATCCCTCCATCGGCGATGTGAGAACAAAGCGGCCGACCACCATTGCCTGCTTGCAACATACGACGCGTGGTTGATAGCTCCTTAGGAACGGGCAGATGCTCAGGAGACATACCGGTGATTGACGCTGTTGCAACGGCTTGAAGGAGGCCGCTGCAATGGCGAAATGCGAAATCGAAGACGAAGCGGGCACCCAAATTGGTCCTAAAGCTCCCCGATCTTGAACAGTCCAAATCGGCTGTCCTCAATAGCTTGACCTCGCCCAGTTCTCAACGTTCCTACGATCACGCGATTCCCGAGTTCATTGACTGGTACTGCTCGGAGCCGCGCCGTTTTCTGGTTATGCCGAACCCGCAGGCAAACGGGGTGCTCTCATAGACGCCGAACAGTTACTCGGTTTCTGCGGGAGCCGCGACGCCCAGAAAGACGAGAACTGCACGATTCAGTCGCACTATATCCTCGTCAGCAAGTCGACCAACCCGTCCGCCGATCTTTGATTTCGGGACGGTCGTGATCTTGTCCAACATCAGCCGGCAAACAGTGCGCAGCCCATTGCTTTCGCTGGGCTCGATTGGCAACCGAAACAGAGGAGCATCGGTCGGGTCGGTCGTGAAGGCGCAAACTGTGATCGAGTCCGTACAGTCGAAACGGTCGTCTTCGAGAATCACCACTGGACGAGACTTGCCGGCATAATCCTTCCCGCCGGCAACAGTCCAAATTTCCCCGCGCTTCACTTCCCGCCCCAATCCGAAACAGCGTCGATGAATTCCTGGTCCTGTCGAGCGTTAGAACTCTTGGCAACCGCCAGAGACTGCCGGTGGGCTTCCTTCACGAAGGCAGGCGAGCGCATGTCAGGGACCCAAATCTGGATAGGCCGTAGTCCCTGTTGACGAAGGCGCCTGCGGTGCGCACTAAGCTTGTCCCGAGACGACTTCGAGTGAGTTCGTGCTCGCATTTTCACCTCGCTGTGCGGTTACATGTAACCTATAAGGATTCCCGCCAAGATCCAAGCCCGAACGAATGAAGATCGGGAGTGCAGGCCATTTCTACACTGCTGCTTCGCTGTTTGCTTCTGGCTGTTGCTGATTCGAGAACAGTGACGGCGCTTCTGGCGCGGTCGGCTCCGTCGCTGGTTTGGCCGTGGCTGACTGAGGCGCCGGGGTCGCTGGCTTCGCTTTCTTCCTCGCCTCCTCCCGCGCCGCTTTCGCTGCGGCCTCCATCTCAGCCTTGGCCGTTGTGAGGGTGCTCTGCAGTTGGAGGTGAGTCGCAACAAACTCGGCCAACTGAGCCGGAAGTTCCCGATCCAACTCCTCAGCGGTTCCTGTGATCGCAAGTGGAGTTGTAATGGCGTTGTCTTCTGTCTCGGTCACCTTCTGGGGAATCAGTGTGACTCGGATGCGTTCGCCGTCCGCAAGCGAGATACTGAGCAGCAAGCGGCGTTTTTGTAGTAGATGCATGAGTTCTGTGAACATAGTTCTTCTCCGTGGTGAATACCGTGTGTCAAAAGAGCATGACGAGAGGCCAGCGTGGTCTGAAGCCTGCTTGCAACTAAGTCCGGTCGCGCGGTAGAGGCACAAGGGTCGACGTGCTTCGTAGAGCTTTCTAATAGCAGATCTAGAGCAGAGGAGGCGCAATGCCATTGAATGTGCCGGTGAGGCTGATGTTTTTTGTCATGGGCGTTCTGGTTTTACCGATACCTATGGCTGTCTACGGCGCGACGAGAGTCGCGCATCAGTGCGTACCCAAAACTACTCTTGATGCTCAGGATTTTCGGTCCGTGATGGAAACCGTTGCCGACAGCTGGAATCGCCGAGACGCGAAAGCTGCCGTGTCGTGCTTTGCCGAGGATGCTATCTATTCAGGACCGCCGTCGCCTCCGCATCGTGGACGTAGAGCTCTGTACGAATTCTTTGGGGGAGCGAACGGCCGTGAATTGCCGATGCACATGACCTGGCACCACCTGATATTCGATCCCGTTCAGCAGATCGGTGTTGGAGAATACACGTTTCAGTACAAGATTCAAACACACGGTTTGGTCATCGTCCGCATGTCAAACGGGCTGATCCTCAATTGGCGAGAGTATGAGATCGAGTCCACATTGCCCTGGGAGCAATTTATGGGGGACAATCGCTTCTGAGCTGAGGTGGCATCGATGAAGGTTGTCCTTGCCGTATTGTGTGAATTGCTTGCGGTGAGCGTTGCGTCTCAAGAACCCCCGACCCCGGCATCCCTGAATACCAAAGCGATTGCGGCCTACCAGGCGAAAGATTATGGCGCGTTCCTCAGACTTGAGCAGCAGGCACTCCATCTTGAGCCGGAAAATCCGCAATTTACTTACAACGTAGCTTGCGGCGAAGCCCTGAACGGCCATCCTGCTGAAGCCATACCATTTCTCGACAGACTCCTCGCCCAGAAACTCGATTTTGGTGCCGCGACTGACCCGGACCTCGCGAGCGTCCGGGCCACACCTGAATGGAAAGGCTTCGAGACACGACTGGCAGCGCTTCGCAGACCGCTGGTCAAGAGTCAGGTGGCCTTCACGCTCCCTGATGTCCATCTTCTGGCCACCGGCATTGCCAGCGATCCGCAAACGGGCAACATCTTCATTGCCAGCGTAAGGAAACGAAAAATCCTCCGACGTACTGCGCAAGGCAAGCTATCCGATTTCATCCGCGAGGCTCAGGATGGCTTTTTAGCGGGCGACTCGCTTGCCGTGGATGCGCCGCGAAGGCTTCTGTATGCGACAACCTCGGCAGTCGCTTACATGGAGGATATGAAAAGGCAGACTACGGCCGATCCGGATTGTTTGCGTTCGATCTGAAGTCCGGCAAGATGGTCAAAAAAGCCATGCTCCCGGCGGACGGCAAAAGGCATCTGCTAAACGCTCTTGTCATCGACCATGATGGCAACGTGTACGTATCCGATACTGGGGTGTCGGGAATCTATCTGCAGCGCCGTGCGAGCAACACGTTGGAGCAGTTTCATCCCGCGAGCGCTTTTGAAGCAACCCAAGGTCTTGCGCTCTCGGAAGACGACAAAACCTTGTATGTTGCCGATTATGCGAGCGGTTTTTGGGCCGTGGACATCGCCACCAAGCAACTGCGGAAGCTGGATACTCCCCGCGGGACTTGGTTGCTTGGGTTGGACGGGATCTCTCGAATCCACGACGAATTGATCGCTGTGCAGATCGGACCGAAACCGGAGCGCGTGCTGCGAATCCGGATTGATCCGAAGGCAACGCGGGTCACGGGCGTTGAAATTCTCGAAATGAGTCATCCGGACTACGAAGGCCCGATCCAGGGCACGGTTGCAGGCGATAGCTTCCTCTACGTCGCCAATAGTCAACTGGACCTAGGTGATGCCAAAACCGGTGCCTTCGCGGCGGAGCGGGCACGCCCGACCGTGGTTCTGCGGCTCCCGCTCTAACAGATTGAGTTTGATTCAATCCAAACCGCACATCCAGCGACGCGACGGGAAGGAACTTTCATCAGCCTGGTCCCGTAAACCACAAATGTGAAAGCGCCGCTTGTATTTCTGCTGCAATCACTGGCCACTGGTTCGCTTTGGATAGCCTTGCTGCTTCCGCTAGTACTGGTGGCCTTCCGGAGCGCCAAGCCTCAGGCCGCCAGACCAATGGCCCTTGTCGGGGCTTTGATTTACGTGGACCTGGCCTGCGCGATGGCTCCCAGGATGGCTTGGTTTCGTGGCTTGTCTTGGAATTGGCAGGGGAAGATCCTGGAAGTGTTATGGGTCCTCGTGTTGGCCGCCCTGCCCGGCTACAGTTCTGCTCGCCTAGGGATCCGTGCTCGGCTAGCGCCACGAAGCTTCGTGCCGGTTCTGGTGGTGACGGTTGGGGCTGTGGCGCTACCAATGATCTTTTGGGTTCAGGGTATGCGCATGCCGCCTGATCGCGAGAGTTGCTGTTTGAGTTGACGATGCCGGGTCTGGCCGAGGAGTTTGTATTTCGAGGGGTGTTCCAATCTTTGCTCAACGAAGCATTCGGCCAGCCTTGGCGGCTAGCGCGGGCTTCGCTGGGCTGGGGCGGGATAATTACGGCAGTGCTTTTCGTGGTTGGTCATGGCGCACTCTTTGATCGCTACTTGCACCTACAGATAAGCCTGTCCGCATGGTCTTCGCGATTTCTCCAGCCATTCTTCTCGGCTGGCTGAGGGAACGCACGGGGAGCATGTGGCCCGGAATTTTGGTCCACAATCTGGTTGACGGCTTGCCGCTGTTGGCAAGCTGGTTGCTCTGAAACGACGTTACCCAGGAGCAAACTAGCGGGTAGTGAGAAAGAGCACCCAAGGCATCAATGGCCCATCCGGACGCGCAGCGTTTCCCCGAACGGCGGTGATCGTCGGAGGGGTAGCAATGGCGTTGTCTTCGGTTTCACTCGCCTTTTGCGGAATCAACATAGCTCTGACCGTGCTGCCTTCAATCAGCGACAGCGTTAAGAGCAGGCGGCGCGTGTGTAGCAACGGCATGAGCGCTACGAACATGCTTCTCTCCATATCGGGGGGATTTTTTCCAACCGAGCGAGTGGCGTCGCAGTGTGTTTACAGCTAGCTGGGCAAGCTTGACTGCGATACCCGGGCGAGGACAGCTTGTGCAGTTTCGATTGCCGGTGAAGCCAGCACTCTACCTGATTGGTCGAATCAACGAAGCTCCACGCGAACTCTTGCCGCTGGCCAGTCGCCGAAGGCGAGCAAAGGAGTCAGATTCGGAAGAAGAAGTGCAGGGAGTGGCTCGGTTCAGAACCTATGGACTGAGCAATTCGCCCGGGTCCATTACTGGATGTTCTTCTTGCTCTCCCTTGAACTCCCTCCATGGGCTCGTGCAAGAAGATTGCGGACTGATGCGGGTGGGCGAACCGTTTCTATGCTCAGCGTGTTTCGGCCAATGCAGGTTCGATTTGCCCAGAACTCAGCTGGCGCAACTCAACGGCGTAGGAAGCAGATGCGATTGGTCCAATCCCAATCAGAAGCCTCGTGGACCAGATCCGCCAGAGCCCGCACCAGACCACCGACATCAGCCGGGGAGATGGTCTTCTCGTCCACAAAGATCACCCCGGCGTGGTTTCGTCCTTCCTCTCCCCAGGCTTTGAGGAGCGGCGGGATAGTCCTTCGGTCATAAGTAACGAGCGTGAGCCCCTGCGCACCCGCTTGCTGCAAACAGGCCGGGTCGTCTCGCCCAAGGAACTCGCCGTTCTGCCACTCCGCCATACACCAGACCGCAAGCCGTCGATTGCGACGCTGGAGACCAGCGGCAACGGCTGGCGAGATGTGCTCATCGAGAAGAAGCTTCAGCATTTCAGGCCTTACTTGCTTTTCTCGAAGTGAACTGCTCGGCCTGTGGAAGCATCCGCTTCAGCTGCTCGAAGCCGGTTGCTCGATTCTCGGCGATTGCTTCGTCGATCTCATCCGGAAACGCGTCGGCATAATTCACCGCCGCCTGCACCTTTGCCTCTGGCCAGCGGAGATGTCGGGCCACGGCCGAGATATTGGACTTATAGCTTCGAACGAGCAGCACTACCTCCCATACGGCGAGCGTGGTGCCCTGCAGGTACGCCTGGCGGCCTGCCGGTGAATCCCGAAAATCGATAAACGCGAATTCCGAACGCCTGAGGCCCTCCTCCACCAGCCGGGCGCTGACATCACTGGGAGTCCAGCCGTGCCGGATGGCCATTCGTTTGAGGCGCTTTCCGCTTTCCTGCGGAAGGCGCATGCTGATGACGATGGAACGGGTTGTGCTCATGCTGTCACCTACAATGTAATTGATGTAACTATCGTAGCATGAGCTCCATAACTTTGAAGTGTCTTTTCCACTAGACTGTCCTTTGGGAGCGATGTGCAGTGTTTCCCCAAACGGCGCGACCTTGTGGGAGTCGGTGATCCATAACACCGGGTAGTCGGGCGCCTCAGGAAAGGAATTGCAGCAGAGGTCCGTCAGGTAAACGAGGCATTTTGGCTCGACGCCCAGTCATCCGTTGCTGGTGAGGTTATCCTTGATTAATGGAGTCGTCGGTGACGGGAACTAGTGGAGTCGTCGGTGACTACAGCTGATTTTCGCAGGATTGCGCTGAGCCTCGAGGGTGTTGAGGAGTACTCTCACGCGGGATTACCGGCTTTTCGTGTAGAAGGCAGGAAGTTTGCTTCGCTCGCCTCCCAAGCACAGGGCTACGGAAACCTTATGCTTACGCCAGAACAACAAGCCGCGTTTGTGGAGGAGGCACCCGAGATCTTTTTGCCGATTGCCGGTGGATTCGGCAAAATGGGACACACCCATATTCGTTTGGCGGCCGCGAGCGAGGATGTACTAACTGGAGCGCTCCGGACCGCGTGGAAGCTGCGAACCGAAACTAACGCAAAGAGACGAGGTAAGACGCGGTCGTCCAAGAGATGATTCATCCTGAACTTCTGAGTCGACTCTGTCATGCGCGCGATTTGTTACGGGATTGGGAAGACGAGCCGCTTCCGGTCAGCGCAGTAGCTCGGGCTTCTGGCCTCACACGTTTTCATTTCATTCGGTTGTTCAAGGCCGTCTTTGCCGAAACCCCGCACCAATATCGCTTGCGAGCGCAGATCGAGAAAGCCAAACATTTGCTGGTCCTCACCGATTTGTCCCTCACCGACGTTTGCATGGCAGTCGGTTTTTCCAGCCTAGGCAGCTTCAGTGCTCTTTTTTCCCGCCGTGTTGCCATGTCGCCGTCGGAATTTCAAAGAAGGTACCGCCCCGCATCCGCACCGGAACGACAGCTGCCCGCCAGCTTGATCCCTGGCTGCCTTTCGCTGATGGCTGGAATTTCGGAAAAAAAGCAATTTTCGAGAAGACAGCCAGCGGATGAGACTGATAGCGTCTGAGGCTATGAAAATCAAGCTCAGCAGCATCATGGTCGAGAATCAGGCAGCTGCCCTCGCGTTCTATACCGACGTCCTTGGCTTCAAGAAGTCCAAGGACATTCCGGTTGGGGAATTCCGGTGGCTGACGGTCGTTTCGCCGGATAGTTACCCGGACGTGGAGTTGGTGCTTGAACCCAACGCCAACCCTGCTGCAAAAGCTTTTCAAGAAGCGATGTTTAAGCAAGGGATCCCTCTTGCCGCATTTGAGGTGGACGACATCGAAGCCGAAGCAATGCGGCTGAAGAAGCACGGTGTCAAGTTCACGATGGACCCGAAGCAGCAGGGGCCGGTGAAGCTTGCGATTTTTTCGGATACCTGCGGAAACCTGATCCAGATGTACCAGCCGCCTCAGACGAGAGGCTGATTCGGGATTCTGCGCGCATGGGATTTCGTTCCCGGAAAACCTCTGGGCAAGTTCGCTCCGCGGAAATCAATCCAAATCTTGTACAGGGCTCAATGTTTAATCAGCAACTGACCCTCAGCGTTTCTCCAAACGGCGCCCTCTTGTGGGAGCCGGTGACCCACAGCACCGGGTAGTCGGGCGCCTCAGGAAAGGAATTGCAGCAGAGGTCCGTCAGGTAAACGAGGCATTTTGGCTCGACGCCGTTCTCTTCCACCCATCTGAACGGCGGCACGAAATCCGTTCCTCCACCGCCCCTGGGTGACAACGTGATTAGTTCCGCGGGGCTGAACTCTTCTACAGCCTGTACAGCGGCATCGCAGTAGACGACCCGAATCGATTGCGGCTGTACTTCGTTGGTGATGGCGTTAATTTCCCCCGCGAACTGCTCCAGTTCTTCTGTTCCGATCGATCCGGAAGTGTCTACCACGATCACAATGTCGCCCACGCCGGTTCGCTCCACTGACGGCAGGTACAGTCCAGAAGATACGAAGCGGCGGTTCGGCGGAGACCAGCGATAATCCGACGGGTTGGTGGCCGCGACGAAGTCGCGCAGAATGGTTCGCCAGTCATTTTCCGACTGCCGTACTTGTTCAAGCGGCCGTTCAACTCCGCCTGGCTCACGACCGCACGCCTTGGCGGAACACCGTGCCTGCTCAGCGTTGATGGCCCACTCGTGCATCTGCCGGCTCAGTTCCGCTTGTGATGCTGGTTCTCCGTCTCCGTCCACTGCATCCAGGACCTCGCCGATGCCGCCTGGCCGTTCCGGAAGGGGCTGACCCCATTGTCCCAGTAGTTCGGGCTGTTGCTGGGATTGCAACTGCTGCGACTGCGTCTCTTGCGACCCAGTTTGTGGTGCATGCCCTGAGCCGTTGCCGCCGCCTCCGCCAGTTGCCGACTGTGTGCTCGATTGCTGCGGGCTCTCGGCCTCGCGATAATCTTGCCCTTGTTTCTGCAGCCGGGCATAGATCTCCTCTGCACTGAGATCAGCGAACGAGGGACCGATCAGCGCGTCCTTCGGAAGCGTTATCCCATTTCCGACGAGAATTGGGTTGACCGCGTAGTCTGCCGCCTGGTTCCACAGTTGCGCATCGCGGTCTCCGCGTCGGCAATGGTGTGCCAGTGCACAATGCATGACCTCGTGAGCGAGCACACCTTCCAACTCCGCAGGAGTCAACCTCTCTACGAACGCTGGATTGTAGGCAAGTCGCCGCCCGTCCGTGGCCATGGTGGGAAAATTCGGCATTGGAACCAGCTTCAGGCGCAGGCACAGCGTTCCGAAGAAGGGTTGATTCAGCAGGAGCTGAGTGCGGGCGCGGGAGAGCCTTTCTTCAATCGTTAGTCGGGTTGTGATTTGAAGCATAAATCGGCATTGTGGGAGGCATACGTTGGCATCGAGAGATAATAGGGTCTTAGAGACGCTGGGCGGCCTAGCGTTTAGCGGCCTCCTTTGCCGCTTGCGCCACGAAGGGGATTGAAGACATCAATCGTCGGGAAATGCTTTTCGTTATCGGTGACAAGAATGCAATGGTTGGACTGAGCAATTGCGGCAATGACCATGTCAATCGCACTTCGGGGGCGACCGGCAGCGCTGCCCGCCGCCATGAGATGGCCCCAAATGAGTGCGGCGTTTTCGTCGAATGGCAAGACCCGCCCACGAAAGAGGGCTTGCGGACCTTCTGGTCCACTGAACCATGCTTCCAGTTCCAGGCGCTTTTTTCCGGCAGGCTTTTCCAAGATCCCGCTCCAGATTTCCGCTAAGCTGAGCGACGAAATAAATAACGAATCGTCTGTCTGTTCCGCCATCCACTGAAGAAGCGCTTCGGAGGGGAGGGGCTTGATGGTATTGCTGATGATGTTAGTGTCCAGCAGATACCGCGTCACAGGTCAACGTTCCTGCCCGCATCGAACGGGCGCTCAATCTTCAGGTCGGAACCAACGAGCGGTGAACGCCGCAGCGCCGCAAGGATTCCACCCTTTTGGGGAATGCCGGAGACAGCGCGTGTGACTTCTGTGCGAATCCGTTTTGCCTCCGTGTCATCTTGCGCAAGCCTCTTAGCGAGGGAGCGAATCAACTCGCGATCGGCATTGAGGCCGAGCACCTCGAAACGCGCCACGCCCCGCTTCTGAAGCCGACGCCTATAGTTCTTGATGGCTCGTTTTTGAGCTGGATTGCTCATCTTCGGGAACTCCTTATCTATATATCCAGTAATATAGCCGGGATTGGGTGTAAGAGCAAGGCTCACGCTCGGATCACGTTGTGGAATGCTTTGCCATTTTGTGATCCAAGGGGACCCGGTCATGATGCAACCGCCGTCAACTGATAGCCGGCCATGTATGCCGACATCTGCTGTGCGATCCTCGCCGCCTTCGTCGCCGTCTCCGCGCGAACGCTCTCCGACTTGCGCAACTCCGCGGGATCTACCAGAAGAGACGCACGCACCTGGTCGGTGAGACGCACGAGTTCCGGGTCGTGCGTGACATTGAGGCGCGGCATCACGTCCACCAACTTCGCCAGACTGGTGACAATGGAATCGCGGAATGGATGCTCGACACCTTGCTCGGTCGTCTTATAGGCGGACAAACGCTCCGCCATATGTGAGACAGCCTCGTACATTCGTTGCCACAGCTCCCGGCTGGCAATGGTCAGCGATGCCTCGACCGACGCCGTGATTTGCCGCTTGATCCGGTCCCGCTCTTCGTCGCCCAGATTGACTCGGAAGTCGCCAGCATCGGGCAGTGGCATGACCTTCGTTTCAAACCCAAACTTGTCGAGGATTTCTTTGGACGTGGGGTAGTCCTCGGCCCGGAACAGGCCGCCCAGGCGGGAGCGCGATTCGATCACCAAGTGATCGAATCGCGCCGCAAAGACTTCAACCGCTGTCATGAATTGGCGTGAATACTCGCGTAGCCTCTCCGTGTGCTCCATATAAACGGCTGCCGGGAGGACGCGGTATCCGTTGTCATCCCACGGCAGAGTCATGAAGTAGTACTCCCGCCGACCTTCACCGGCGATCCGGTGCACTTCAGCCAAGGTCTCTTTGGGGATGAGCAGTTTGTTATAGCGGCCCACGTCGGGCTGCGCGCCATGATGGGCGGCAATCTCCTCGGAGACCTCGCGATCGTGCTTGGACGCCGACCACTGCGAGATAGAAAGCGAGCACAGCATGGCTCGCGTGGATAAGGTTGGTTCGGGGATCGGGATGGAAGACATGATGTTTCTGCTCCTTCAAAACTTGGCGTTGAAACTGCGGACATTCAGCGCGGAACGTTTTAGTGCGAATAAGCGCCTTCTCGTAGTGCGTTGTCGCTGCAGGGACAAAGGAACACGTGAGGCTTGGTACTGGGGGGGTTCGGGGTAAGATGACTTGGTTCTTCGGGAGAAGTTGCAGTGGCGAAATTGAAGATACTGTCGATTTCTGTTGCTTACCTCGCAGTCGAATTCAGTTTGGCGATTCTGGGCTGGGGAGGACTCACTTCCTTCTTTTCCCACCCGCAATTCCTTGCCCTCGCGATCCTTACTGTTGTCCTGACAGCGGCCTCATTTTTCACTGGTGCAAGCATCAGCACGGGCGTCAAAGAAGATCGCTCCAACCGCTGGGTAATCGGGGCGCTCAGCCTTATCGGACTATTCTTGGCCTTCTTCTCCGCGTACACTGACCGCCGCGGCTTGCTTGTCTTCGGTGGAAATACCCTTCGTTGGGTAGGCGTGGTGTTGTTCACGGTCGGCGGCGTTCTTCGCCTATGGCCAGCGTTCGTGCTGGGCCGGAGATTCAGCGGGCTGGTGGCCATCCAGGAGCACCACACACTCGTCACGGATGGAATGTACAGTCGAGTTCGCAACCCAAGCTAGCTGGGCTTGCTGGTGAACATGCTCGGATGGGCGCTCACCTTCAGGTCCGGTGTGGGAGTGCTGCTCACGGCCCCTCACAATTCCAATCCTCATTGCCCGCATCACCTCCGAGGAGCGGTTTTGCGCGACCACTTCGGTGGTGAGTACGATGTCTATCGCGCTCATTCCTGGCGCATGATTCCCTGGGTCTACTGAACAGACGCCGAGCCAGAAATTAAGCCTGCCCCGGTGCGAAGGCTATTCCGGCAACTGCAGGTCTTCTTCTGAGCCGCTCGCTGCGGAATTGGGATGAGCAGGGATTCCGTGATCTAACCTAAGCGTGCGACGCCCAGTTTCTTCGCGGCTTTACGCAAGTCCTCGTCCAGAGTCGCCAAAGGCAAGCTGCGACGAATGGTCAAATCGAGATAAGTCGCGTCATAGCTGGTTAGTCGATGGGTTTGGCACAATGCAAGAAGATGTGTAAAGGCGCGATCAGGAGCTTCATTGTCTCGCTCGATTCCGAGGTTGCTCAGGTCGGCGATAAAAGCGTCGGGCTGCCTCGCAGTGATCCGACCCTTGCCCTCGGCCATCGCGAGGACGTTCGTGATCGCGATGAACCACTAGGCTGGCACAGGTGCCGTTTCGGTTGACAGTCGATTTAAGAGGGCCACCGTCTTCGGCGTTGCTTCATCGTGGAACAGCCAAGCCATGGCGATCGAACAATCCAGCACAAAGAGCGCTCATCGGCGGCCCTCGCTCGCGAGGTCCTTGACCTTTAATTCCCCTAACGATAGACCGGTCGAAAGCTCCTGAATCCGCTCAATGGCGGCGATGCGCTCCTCCGCGCTGACTCTCTTTTTGACAGGGACGAGCTTGGCTACCGGCGCTCCATGTTTGGTAATGGTGATCTCTTCGCCCGCTTCAACCCTTTCGAGCAGCTTGGATAGGCGTGCCTTTGCTTCGTAAGCGCCCACGGTTTTGCCGAATTCGAATGTCGTCATGCTTCCTCACACGGTCCGTATTGGCCCGGGGTAGTGCGCCAGCAAAGAATCGGTCGTGAGCAGGGTTATGCCTTCGACCGTCGCCTGCGCCACTAAAACACGATCGAATGGATCTTTGTGAATCGCGGGCAAGCTATCGATCTCGACAACGTGATCGCTCGCAATCGGAAGTTCGCTATAACCATTGTCGAGCAGGCCCCGCCGGAGCACCCGAGGATCCACAGTAAAGTCTTTGCGGCCCAATCCTCGCTTTATTGACACTTCCCACACACTGGCCGCACTGAACAGGAGTTCATTATCGGTGTCGCCGATCAGCTTGCGAGCTTCTCGGGACAGCCGGCTGGGTTCGCCGGCTGCCCAGAGAAGAAGATGTGTATCGAGGAGCAGCTTCATGCACCATCCCCACCGAACATCCGTTCGATCTTCTCACGACCCATTTGGTCGAAGTCGTCTGGCACCGAGATCTGCCCCCCCAGAAACCCGAGACGACGCACCTGAGAACCAGTTGGAGCACCGAGGGCCGTAACCTTGACGACAGGCTTCCCAGCCTTTGCGATCACAAACGACTCGCCCCTGGAGGCCTCTTCTACAAGTTTTGACAAATGGGTCTTGGCTTCGTGAATGTTCACCGTTTTCATAGACTAAGTCCGATTGGTCTAGTTTATCGTAGAAGGCACTCTTTGGCAACCAAAAGGAAAACCCGTAGCCATGTCCAATTAGACCTAAGCCTCATTTATACAAGAAGATAGATGACCGTTCCCGGGGCAGTTTACGCCAGCACATCGTGGTTCTGAACCGCCCACTTGGTGTAACCGGCGGTGTATTTGACCTTCGGATCCCGCATGGTGGCATCGCGCACACTCAGCACGCGAAACTCGGTGGGCATGCGATCGAGATACAGGCAGATGCGATCGAAATTCGTGTCCGAGGCGCGATGAGCCAGGGCCGATGCGACCGCATACTGTGCTGCTGGTGAGTCCGGCACTGGCTCACCGGATGGATTAAGCAGAATAGCGTCGATGTTGGGCAGCTCCCGGAACATCCGTAAGAATCCCGAGAACTCTGTGGCCGCGCCTGTCCCTACTGCGCCAGCAAACATTTCGTGTTCCACACTAGGATCGGGGCAGCTGTCGAGAATGCGAGACACGAACTCCCAAGAGCGCGGGGAAGGAAACGCATTGGCGTCGCGATCGAACGCGCTCAGCAGTTGTGGCCGGAAGCGGATGAACGCAATCACCTCCGGCCGAATGCCAGCGCCGACGGCCCACTCCGACCACTCCTCGGAATCCACCTCAAAGTCGAGATGCACAAATCGATTCCGCAGTGGAGTTGGCATCCGGTTAGTGTGCGCGCGATCTCCATCCCGGTTTCCAGCGGCGATGATGACCCAGTCGTCCGGAAGCGTGTATTCCCCGAGCCTGCGGTCAAGGACCAACTGATAAAGCGCAGCCTGGACCATTGCCGGCGCTGCGTTCAGCTCATCCAGAAACAGAATGCCCGCGCCGTCTGCAGGCAGAAATTCCGGAACCGCCCACTTGGATCGTCCCTCGGCTACGTAAGGAAGCCCGCGCAGGTCCACGGGATCTAGCAGCAGGGCGCGTATGTCCCGCAAGGAGAGATTCAGTGCTTTGGCAAGCTGAACGATCACGGACGACTTGCCCACACCCGGCGGACCCCAAACGAAGACCGGTTGACGCGCAGTGACAAGAGTGCGGAGTGCATGTGCTACAGCAGATGCCTTCATAAATGCTTCCTTTCGCGGAAGTTTAGGTTGGACGCCGGGGTCGGAAGGCAAGAATGGCAGGCGGACTATAACCTCATCCGTCGAAAGCGCCGGGACGAGGACGCGAACTACCACAAGTGTTGTGGCAATCCCGTCCTCGTCCCTTTCCATGGCTCTGCCAATCTGGAGAGGTTTCCATGAACATCTGAGAGTGCGTTGGGAGAACGCGATGCAGGTGAGCGCGATTCTAAACAGCAGGAATCGATTCTATCGTGCATCAATTCATGCGACTGCGTCCGCCTTGAATAGCAGCTCACAAAGTGCGCGTTTCAATTCCTCGCGACATCCTGAGTCCTCGACTCGCGGCAACGCCCGGATCGCAGCGCACAAAAGTTGTCCAAATGCGCCCGTGTTGAGTACCTGGCGATTGATCTCACCCGAAAACAGATCGGGATTGCGCAGTGGGAACTGCAGCAGTTTTCCGTTGATCATACTTCACCGCCTACGGGCCATCGGTCCCCCAGCAATGATGGTGTGCATCGGAGATCGAGGCTTTGCAATTGTCTTAGATGGATCTGGCCAGCCCGTTCGTCACCACCAACACACGTCGCTCCACGCGTCGGTCCGCAAGTCAGGCGCGGTCTGCGTGGACGAAATGGCTGCGGGAGGGGTGCTTGTTCTAGCCCCTTAATCCTCGAGGCGCTGACCGTACATCCACCGTTTTGGATTTCAGTCAGCCAATCCGCCGCCGTTGGGATTCGTCCCAGATCCTCTGTGACGTGTTGTTCTCCCAGGTAGCGGACGGGAACTTGCTTCCCATCGCTGTTACGTATCGCGACTCCAAACACCTTCTCGGCCATGAGGATCCCTTCTGAATGGTGCCTGAGCGCCCGGTGTCGGAAGTCGCTCAGATATGCTTTAGACTCATCGAACCAGGAATGAATGGGCAAGTAGTCGTCCGGCTTGCCGCCAAACTTCCTTGCGCTGCTCTCTGCATGTTTGAGCGGGTGTGCCATCGCTAGACCTCACACGTGGTTGTTGTGTAGTCCTCGAACCGGTCATTGCGCTCGACTGTGATCTTGCGGGCGGCCACATCGAGGACCACATCGCCGAACCCACCGCAGTCATTTTCGTAGCCGAAAGGGACCAGCGCTTCAAACTGTTCCTGTAGGTGAGAAGCATCGTAGTCAACGGGTTCGTGCTCCTGGTATGCGTAATAGTCGCTCTCGAAGCACTTCACCTCCTCGGTGGCCCCATCACCTCCGTAGCCGTCGAAGTGGATCGCCACAAATGTGATCCCTGCCTCCGCGAGCTTGTCGCATTCAGCCAGGATTGCCGCTTTCGCGGCCTCCTCCTCGCGACTCAACACACGCTTCTCACTGCCTGCATTGTGTTCCATCGTGCATTTCCCCTGGTGATTCGATCTCGTGCGGATGACGGACCGCGCTCATCCTCCTTGCGCCCATCACCCAACCTTCCTAGTCCCACGGTCGTGAGCTAAACTTAGTCGCGCGCCGTTCGCTTCGAGTGAGGTGCCCACATGGCAAAATGCGAAGTCTGCGGTAATGAATACGACAAGGCTTTCGAGCTGATCGCAGCGGGAGCGCATCACACGTTCGACAGCTTTGAATGCGCTATTCAGGCGATTGCTCCGATTTGCGAGCACTGCAAGTGCAGAGTCATCGGTCACGGTGTAGAAGTGAGTGGTCGCTTCTTCTGCTGTGCTCATTGTGCGCGGTCTGCCACGTCAGCAGATGTTCGAGACCGCGCAGCCTAGATTGCTTACAGCGATTGCACCAACCCGTTGGTGACCAAGTCGAGAAACCAGAGTTGGTCTACCTTACGTAGGTCAATTTCCGTGGGATGTTCGAGGATGAAGCGGCGTACATCTTTCTCACGAATCAGATAGATGTCACCATTTTGCTTCTCTCCCCGCGCTGTTCCGCGCAACCTTGCTTTGAGATGACCGCTCCTGATCCAGCGTGTTACTGCGTGCGAATCAATTCCCAGCGCTTGCGCAAGACCATTGGCAGGGTAGAAGCCGGGATCGTGCTTGAACTTCATGCGGCGCAGCTTCAGGTGGATTCCGGTTGCGCTGCGCGAGTACCCTGCAGCCTTCAGCTTCAAGCGAATGCGCTCGTCACTCATCCACGCATAGCGCGCGAGAATCTCGAGTTCGGGCTCGCTCCAGGACTTCTCTTTGGTGCGTGCCAACCCCAATTCGCGCGCTCGTTTCTTCAAAGCCCAGTGTGGAATACCTACCTTCTTCGCTAACACACGGATGCCAGGTCGCGTCTTGGCACCTGGGCGATCAAGATAAATCGCCCTGATCAACTCATCGATCTGATCGGTGAACACGTACTTGCGCCTGCCTCGCGCCTGGATCGGACGCGTCTGAAGCTGCTCTCTGTAGTGCTGTTCAAGCAGCAGCGCACATTCATCGCTTGTCTTTCTTATGAGGACTGTTTGCATGGGCTTTCCTACTCCGAGGAGTGTCGGTGGCGATTGGAGTGCTTGCTGGAGGGTTGATTCGATGGGATGGAGCAATTCAGAAGAGTGACAATTGGTCGTCTGGCGTAGCTTTCCGCGAACTGCGATGGGGCAGTGTGGGATCATCCCAAGGCGAGGCGTTCGGAATTTGTTCGACCAGAATTGGCGCTGGCTCAAATGTCTCAGCCCCGGCCAGCGGCGTGGCGACCACAGAATCTTCCGGGGAAGGCAACACGGGTGCCGGACAGAGCCGCCGCCAGACCGAATCCGCCGATTCGCCAATTCCTCTGTTCTCCACTAACTCGCGTGCCATGGCGGTGAGCATATCGTCGTCACCATCGATTGCCTGTAACCCGTCCGCGGCGAACTTGCCCTCCATAGCCAATGCGACGAGCAGCTTTTTCCCCATCAATCGAAGGCAAACCTCTTGCATGGTGTCCTTGTATGCAAAGAACTTGACCTCTACAGGACGCCTCTGGCCGATGCGCCAGGACCGTCGGCTTGCCTGTCGCAGTGTGTGCAATGAGTAGCCGGTCTCGTGAAACAGAATTACTGGGAAGGCGAATAAGTCGAGTCCAGTTTCCACGATCTTGGGATGACAAATCGCAACATCGATTCCACGGCGCAACTGCTCGCGATACCACGCTTCGCGCTTGTGCGTCGGCACGCTTGCCCTCAGTACTCCTACGCGGATGCCTTCTCTGTGCATCAGAGCTTCGAGTCGGGCGATCACGTCGTGCTTGGTGGTATAGACTGCGTAAATCTGGCATTTGCGGCCGTGGGCCAGTTGAGCTTTGATTTCACTGATGAGTGCGCGTTCTTTCGCGTACATGACACTCGTGTCCAGGTCCACCGTTTCCGCGATCACAAAGCGCTCGCGGCACTTCGTCTCTGGATTGAACTCAAACCCGTAAAGCGTGCCGAACCCATAAGGGTGATCAGGCCAGCCGAGCAGCGTATTCAACATCGTGCTGACGACGCTGTGGTTGCCGTGATGCTCTTTCAGGCAGGCAGTAATCTCTTCCTCCATCTGCTCGTACGCGGTCTTGAGTGCCTCGTCCATGGCTACGGGTACAACCTCTTCCCGATAGCTCGGAAGATTTGCTGAGATGTCTTCCAGGCCAACGAAGGCGCAGTGGTCCATCAGGTACTTGCCGAAGAGCAACGGCGAAGCCCCAGGCTTGCGTTTGACAGTGACCGTTTTCTTGGCTTTCTTCGAGCAGGCATTGTCCTCAGCCGATATTCGCTCGATCGTCTCGATTACGCCGAAGTCACGAGTGAATCTCTCCCGCCCAGTGGGCCCCCACTCATACCCGTCAGCGAGCATTCCCTTGGCGTTCGTCCGGAACAGCGTATTAAAGAGATCATCGGCGTAGCCCGATAGCAAAGTCCCCGTCAATCCCAAAAATCGCTTTCCCGCGCGCGTTAACACGCCGAGCGCATTGCCTTGTGCGGTCAAGTTCGCCAACTGGTGCAATTCATCGGCGATGGCGTAGTCCCACCACTCCTGCATAAACCTCCCGATGTATTCGATCGGGGCCATGCGGACGATCTTCGTGCGGTCGGCTTGCCACAGCGCCGAATACTTGGTCCTTCCGCCCTTCAAGTCCTCCACCACTTCATGCAGTCGCTTCCTATCGAAGTCCTCGGCCGTGAGGCGCACCCCATCAGTTTCAATCGGGCATCCTGTGTCAGGATTGACTAATGCCCCGCGATATCTTCCTGATCTGCTCTTCAGATAACAGTGCTCCCAGAAATAAGACAGCTTCGCCTTCTCCCGTCCCACGCACCAGACAGAGCTTTGCGGGCACAATTGCCTCCACCCACTTCGGCCCAGCCTCCGCAGCTCGGAAAGTGTGGTATGCAGTCCTTCGCGTACGATCGCGCCGGCGCGTAGACGTACTTCGTTGATGCCATGGGGTTCTCGGGGATTTCCGCCGTTGCGCATGTCATCGATGAAGAACACCCGCATCTGTGGGAGAGTCAGGAATGTCTCTCGCGCCCATTTTTCGACGAGGTGCGGCGGCGCCATTACTAGGCCGCAGATCGGCCGGCCGGCGCTATGCACCAGCATGCTTCCCAGCGCGATGAGCGTCTTCCCAGCCCCGCATTCGGCAATGACGTTGGCGTTGCGCGCGATCTGCCACCGTTTGCTGATC
>Ga0070741_10009699_pt1 | contig 18555 bp, 20 predicted proteins | sample Coa_R1_4_FD_66440 | JGI IMG/M metagenome (GOLD analysis project Ga0070741, IMG submission 66440) | Surface soil microbial communities from Centralia Pennsylvania, which are recovering from an underground coalmine fire - Coalmine... | ecosystem: Environmental > Terrestrial > Soil > Unclassified ...
GGAATTCCTCGTGGAGCTTGGTGAGCTCGCGCGCGAGGACGATACGGTGCGTGGGGCCGAAGGTGGCGGCGATGTCGGCGAGCGCTTCGAGGATGCGGTGCGGAGTTTCGTAGAAGATGTGCGTGATGGAGGCGTCGCCGGATTGCGGGGTCTTGGCGACGGAGAGCGCAGCTCGCAGTTGTTCCAAGGCGGTTCGGCGCTGGCCGGACTTTGAGGGGAGGAAGCCGTGGAAGGTGAAGCGCTCGGTTGAAAGGCCGCTGGCGATGAGCGCGGTGAGGACGGCGTTCGCGCCGGGGATGGGGAAAACGGGGATGCCGGCGGCGATGGCGGCGGAGACGAGGTCGGCGCCGGGGTCGGCGATGGCGGGTGTGCCGGCGTCGGAGACGAGGGCGATGCGGGCGCCGGTTTTGAGTTCGTCGATGAGTTCGGTGGTGCGGCCGGTTTCGTTGTGGAGGTGGTAGCTGACGGTCGGGGTGGCGATGGCGAAGTGGTTCAGCAGCTTCGCGGTCTGGCGGGTGTCCTCGCAGGCGATGCGGTCGGCGGAGCGGAGGATGCGGAGGGCGCGGAGGGTGATGTCTTCGAGGTTGCCGATGGGTGTGGCGACGAGGTAGAGGCCGGGTGCGAGAGGGGCGTCTTGCTCGGTCATGAGTCGGTGCGGTCGGGCTGGGGGGCGCGGGTGAGGCGGGTGAGCTGGACGGCGCGGGAGAGGCTTTGCGGCGTGAGGATGCCGAGCATGGCGCCGTCTTCGACGACGGCGAGGATGCCGGTGGGACCAAAGGAGGGTGCGTGACGGAGGGCTTCGACGAGTTTTTCTGTGGGTTCGGCGAAGGAGAGCGTGCGGTTCATGGCGGCCTGGAGATAGCCGTCGCCTTCGAGCTGGAGTCGGGAGAGGAGGGTGTCGCGGGTGATGGAGCCGACGAGGCGGTCGCCGCGGATGACGGGAAAGACGTCGTGGAGGCTGTGCGCGGTTTCGGCGAGGGCACCGCGGAGGGTGTCAGAGGCGGAAAGGAGGGTGTACTCGGTGAGCATGACGTCGGAGACGAGGATGGCGTTGGTCTCGACGGTATCGAGTGGAGCGGACATGCGGAGCTGACTCCAGAGCAGCATGAGGCCGCCGAAGAAGATGAACCAGACGTTGGAGAGGGCGAAGCCGGCGATCATGAGGATGATGGCCAGCGCGATGTTGAGGCCGAAGCCGGGGTTGAGCGTGCGGAGCACGGGCGCGGGCGTGGATGGGCGTGCGCGGATGATGCGGCGCGTGGGCATCGCGGCGGCGGGAAGGAGATTGACGGCGCCGACGACGAATTGGATCCAGACGGTGCTGCGCAGGATGTGATGGAAGCTGAACCAGGGCTGCGCGACGAGCGAGATTTTGGGCTCGAGGCCGTAGCAAAAGCCCATGAGGATGAGGCCAACGGCGAAGTTGGCGATGGGCGCGGCAGCGGTAACGAGCTTCATGTTGGGCTTGCGAACGCCGTGTTCGCGCGGGGCGAACGCCATGACGCCGCCGATAGGAAGAAGCAAAAGGCCCCGAAGCTGGAGACCGATGTAGAGTGCGGCGATGGCGCGCGCGACTTCCCGGACGAGAACGGCGAAGCAGAGCGCGAGCCAGAGCGCGAGGCCGCGGCCGAGGTTGTTGAGCAGGAGCGTGGAGTAGCCGACGGACAGCGCGAGGAGAAGGAGGAACGAGATGTGCACACGCACCTCGACGCCGAAGAGTCTGCCGAAGGGGATGGAGGAGCGGAGCATTGATGAGATTGTAAGGGGTAAGGGGTAAGGAGTAGAGAAGTGATGCGGGTGATTGCGGGGGAGTTCAGGTCGAGGCAGTTGCAGGCTCCGCGCGGGACGGCGACGAGGCCGACAAGCGATAAGCTGCGCGAGACGCTGTTCAATGTGCTGGGGGCGCGGGTGGCAGGCGCGAACTTTATCGATCTGTATGCGGGGTCAGGCGCGGTGGGGATTGAGGCGATCAGCCGGGGAGCGGAGTTTTGCTGGTTTGCGGAGAAGGCTGCGCCGGCGGCGGCGGCGATTCGGGCGAATCTGCGCGCGCTGAAGATTGCGGGAGGGTATGCGATCGAGGATCGCGGTGTGGCGAGATTGCTATCGGGCTTGGTGAAGAGTGCGCGTGTGGTAAATGTGGTGTTTCTGGATCCGCCGTATGAGGCTGTGGAAGAGTACGCGCGCACGATGGGATTTCTGGGTGAGCATGCGGCGGAGGTGCTCGCACAGGATGCGGTGGTGGTTGCGGAGCATGCGCGGAAGGCGGAGCTGGTGGAGAGGTACGGGGAGCTGATGCGGTATCGGGTGCTGGAGCAGGGGGATGCGGCGCTGTCTTTTTATAAGCGGGTCAGCGAGTCAGCCAGTCAGCAAGTCAGTGAGTGAAACGTGAGGTTCGATACCTCACCGAGCCTTTTTATCGTTCGCTACCCTGCCCCAGCGAGCAAGCTGGCCGGGGACCGCGTTCGCGAGCGACAACCCAACCTTTCACGATGAAGCTGTGAAAGGGCAGGTCGACCCGGTTCTTCGAGTACGAACGACGTCCCTGACTCGCTGGCTGGCTGACTCACTTAGCTGAATGCTCCGCCGGTGTGACGGCCGGTGGCGAGGTCGACGGTGAAGGGGAGCTCGCGGTCGGTGCGCATGTCCCAGCCGAGGCCGTGGAGTTGGTTGTCGCGGATGCCGGTGAGGGTGAGGCCTTCCCAGGTGAGGCGTGCGGTTTCCCAGAGAAGGCCGGAGGGGGCGATGGCGGCGATCGTGTGGAAGCCGGCGAGAAGGAGAAGGTTGTGTTCGGGAGCCGGCAACACTTGGGAGACGGGGCGGAGTGGGATATGGAGTGGGCGCTCGGGAGCGAGGGTGTTGGCAAGGTAGGCGTAGCCGCCGGCGACGGCGAGAAGGTCGTCGGGACGGGGGCAGGACCACACGCCGGTGAGGGCGCTGGCGTCGCGGAAGCCGAGGGCGCAGGTGGCGAGGAAGGCGCCGCCGGATGCGGGGCGGACTTGCAGGAGCATGGCGCCGCGCGCGAGGGTGTCTTCTTCACCGGGGACCTGCTGGGGCCAGGTGAACTGGCGCGCGGGTGCGATGAGTGGAGGCGTGGAGAGGATCTCGGCAGACCAGGTTGCGGGGAAAGTGAGATGGGTTTGGGATTGAGGCGGCACTGACTGAATTATTTCAGGTGCTCCCAGCCGCCGGGGTCGAGGGCCGTGCGGGTGTCGTCGGGGGAGATGACGGTCATGAGCGCGCGGTTGCGGCCGGCGCGGCGGATCTCGCCGATGCGGGTGAGCGGTACGCCGGCGATGTTGCGCGGGACTGAGGCGGAGGGTGGCGCAGTGAAGAGCAGTTCGTAGTCCTCGCCGCCGTGGAGTGCGGAGTGGAGCGCGGCTTCGGGTGATTGAGTGCGGGTGAGGGGATGGAGCGGGAGCAGTGCGGTTTCGATCTCGGCGGCGACGTTGGAGGCGGTGCAGAGGTGGGCGAGGTCGGTGGAGAGGCCGTCGGAGAGGTCGATGCAGGCGGAGGCGAGGCGGCGGCGGAGTATGGATTGGCCGGCGGCGAGGCGAGGCTGCGGGTAGAGGTGGGGATGGTCGGCAGGGGCGGCCTTTCCGCTCATCCGCGATGAGGCTGCGGATGAACGGGGCACCTTGACTTGTGGCTTCGCTGAAAGCGAGGCGAGTTCGGCGGCAGAGCCACCGAGGGCTCCGGTGACGAAAATGCGGTCGCCGGGCTGGGCGCCGGTGCGGCGCAGGGCGCGGCCGGTGGGTGTGGCGCCGAGGAGGACGATGTCGATGGTGATGTCGTTGCAGGCGGCTTCGGCGGTGTCGCCGCCGGCGAGTGGGGTCTTGGTGGCGGCGGCGAGAGCAAGCAGGCCGTCGAGGAAGCCTTCGATCCATTTGGCTTCGGCGGCGACGGCGCGGGGGATGGCGATCGATAGGAACGCGGCGAGGGGGCGGGCGCCCATGGCGGCGAGGTCGGAAAGGCCGCGGGCCAGGGCGCGATGGCCGACGGAGCGGGCGGGATGCCAGTCGCGGCGGAAGTGGCGGCCTTCCAGGGAGAGGTCGGTGGTGAGGACGATCTCGTGGCCGCGCGGCGGGGCGAGGATGGCGCAGTCGTCGCCGATGCCGAGGCGGAGGGCTCCGGCGCCGCGGGCGGTGGTGGCGGCGCGCTGGCGAATGCGTTCAATCCAGGCGAGTTCGCCGTGAGGGGACGCGGAAGGCGGCCGGTCAGGGATTTCGGGTGAGGACGGCGAGGGAGCGCTGGTCGAACTCTGCGTCAGGGGCATTGAGGGGGACGGGCGAGATGTCTGTTGCGGGTCCAAGGATACGCCGGCGGGCTGTGCGGGCTTTGTGTGTGCGGTGCAAAACGCTTGAAGCGGAGTGGTGCAAAAGTCGTACGCAAATGGCATTCGCAATTGGTCATTTGCGTTTGCCGCAGGGCGGGCAACCATTTACGATAGAGGTACACGGACCAAGCGCGGCTTCGGCTGGCTACTCCGTCTCCGCCTTGAGTGCCGCGCAACGTGGACCGAGGCAAAACCACGACCTGAAGCTGCGCGCCCAAGCTGAGTGTGCGCGCTGATGGCAAGCACGGAGCGGCCCGAACGTTGCGCAAACGATCGATTGTCTACGTTACCCAGGGAGAGGACGGCACGACAGATCGTGTCTCCATTCCCATGCGATATGTCTATGTTTTCATCGCCGCGGCGGTGGCGGGCATGTTTACGTTTGCCGGGATGGCCGGCTCGTATACCCGGATGCTGGTGAAGGCGGAATCGGTGAACACGCTGCGCGACCAGCTGGCGGTGAGCCGCAAGGACTACGCGCACCTGGAGAAATCGAATCGCGAAAAGGATGTCCAGGTGGCGAGCCTGGGGTCGCTGGCCGGCGAGATCTCGGCGATTTATGGATTGACGGCGGGCAAGCTGAGCTTGCCGCTGTCGCACATGCATCACGCCAAGGCGAAGCAGACGGCGGCGCAGGAGGCGGCGAATGCTCCGCTGACGAGCGATGAGAGCTACCACCAGTCGCTGGATACGTACCTGGCGCTGGAGAAGACGGCGGACGCGGGGCTCTCGATGGGGACAATGCATGTTGATCCGTCGCTGGGCGAGCGAGCGGCGCTGAGTGGCTTTGCGGGCATGGAAGCGTCCGGCATCAATATGCCGGATATGTGGCCGATCCTGGGGCCGATTACGAGCGGCTTCGGCGAACGCGAGGACCCGGTCCTGGGCAATGGTGAAGGCGAGTTTCACAAGGGAATCGACATTGGATCGCCGACTGGAACGCCGGTACATGCGCCTGCCGATGGCCGGGTGATCAAAGCCGGCTGGGGCACGGGCTACGGACGCGAGGTCCAGATCGATCACGGCAACGGGATCGTGACACTGTATGCGCACCTTTCGGGGTTCAACGTGACGCTGGGTGAGCAGGTGGTGAAGGGTCAGGTGATCGGATACGTCGGTCACAGCGGCAGCCGGGTAACGGGGTCCAACCTGCACTACGAGGTGCAGGTGCGCGGCACCGCGGTGAATCCGCATAAGTACCTGCGGACCACGATGGCGCAGCTGGGTGGAACGGGAACAATCGGCTAAGGATAGCGAGTCAGCGAGTCAGCCAGTCAGCGAGTCAGGAAAAAACGTTGGGCACCCGGCAGAGGTCGCAGGGTGCCCAAGGTTGCTTCGCGCTTGATTGGCCGAGGCCAGCCAGCCATCCATTGCTGACTTGCTGACTTGCTGACTGGCTGATGGGCTTCTAGCGTTCGACGTACCCGGCCAGCTTGTCCAGGCACCCGTTCCATCCTCTGTTGTGGCCCTCCGCCGCGGCTGTCGAGATAAAGCCTTCATGCAGCAGCTCCAGCTCGGTGCCGCCGGGGACTTCCTTGAGGCGGATGGTGACGATGGTGTGCTCGCCGGGCCAGAAGGTGGGGTTCCAGGTGAAGCGGATGAGCTCGGGCGGTTTTACGTCGAGATACTCGCCGGTGGTTGCGCTCTCGTGTGTGCCGGCGGGAGCGTCGGGACCGCAGTTGGTGGTGGGGCCACGCATCGCCAGGTGATGACGGCCACCGGGCCGCGGGTCGGATTCGGCGGCGGTGCAGGTGAAGCCAGCGGGTCCCATCCACTGGGTGAGCTGCTCCGGCTTCGTCCAGGCGGCGAAGACGCGCTCCCGCGGGGCGCGGAAGAAGCGGGTTAGGTGGATGCGCGGTGCGGCGGTAGGCAGGGTGGTCTCCGGGGAAGCGACGGCGGTGCTCATGGCAATTCTCCTTTGTCGGGCGGATCTGTGAGGAACTTTTCCAGGTTGTCGAGGCGTTCATTCCAGAAGCGGGAGTAGAAGGCAATCCACTCTTCCGCTGGCTTGAGCGATTGGGCGTGCAGGCGAACGATGTGAAAGCTCCCGCGGCGTTCGCGCGCGACGAGCTCGGCAGACTCAAGCACCTTGAGGTGCTTGGAGACGGCGGCGAGTGTCATCCTGTGCGGCTTGGCGATCTCGGTGATGGTGCGCTCTCCGGTGGTGAGGTTGCGGAGGATGGCGCGCCGTGTGGGGTCGCTGAGGGCGTGGAAGACGGAGTCGAGGCGAGCTGCGGATGATTCAACCATTCGGTTGAATAGTAGCGAACATGCAGGAGGCAGTCAACCATTTGGTTGAATGTTTTTCTGCTTGACAATATCGCAGATTGCGATAGACTCATTGCAATCCGCAATGAGCGCCCATTGCGGATGCAAATTTGAGGCTTTCGGACTTTATGAAGCTTTGCGACAAAATCCGGTACCTGCGGGAGGTTGAGGGGGAGCTTCGCGGACTGGGTCGTGCGATGACGCAGGGTGAGATGGTGCGCGCGATTCGCGAGGAGATGAATGAGCCTCTGAGTCAAAGTTACCTGTCGCAGATTGAGAGTGGAGCGCGGCCGCACCTGACCAACACGACGCGTCTGCTGCTGGCGAAGTTCTTCAACGTGCATCCCGGGTACCTGGTCGATGATCCGGAGGGATATCACGCGGAGCTGCTGAGCGATCTGCGCGCGCAGACGACGCTGGACGAAAAGCTGGACCTCTGGCTGATCGGCGGAGCGGAGCGCTTCCGGCGCGATCCGGAGCTGCGGCGCGCGCTGCTGGCGATTGCACAGCACGACGATTCGCGGAGCTGCCTGCTGCTGCTGGAGAGTATTTTGGAGACGCCGTCGTTGAGTGAGCGGCTGCTGGAGGTCTTGCGGCCGGAGGGTGGGTCGATGCCTTCGGCGCGTAAGACGCCGCTGCTGGTTTCGCCGGAGCCGGTGCGAGAGAAGAGCGCAGCGCGCGGCAGTATCTCCGGCAAGGGTTCCGGCAATGGCTCGCAGGGCAATGGCTCGCAGGGGAATGGAGTGAAGAGTTCGCAGGCAAAACGTGGAGGGTCGAAGCGATGATTACCTTCGCTTGGGAAGCGATCTATCTGACGTGTTTTGGTGTAGGGCTGGTGCTGAGCCTGGTGGCGTTTCTGAGCGGGTTTGGGCATCTGCACTTCGGGCACATACGGATGCACTTCGGACATCATCCTGTGGGCGCGGCGCACCATATCGGCGGAGCGCACCATATCAGTGGAGCGCATCAGGGCGCGGCAATGAAGGCCGGAGCGCATCATGCGGCGCAGGTGTCGCCGCTGAACGGGTTTACGGTGGTGGCGTTTCTGTGCTGGTTTGGAGGCACGGGATATCTGCTGCATCACCGCAGTGTTCTCTCGAATGCGCTGGTGCTGTTGCTGTCTGCGATCAGCGGGGTTGCGGGCGCGTCGGTGGTGTTCTGGTTTTTGAGCCGCGTGCTGCTGGCGAGAGAGAAGACGCTGGAGCCGGCGGACACGGACATCGTTGGCATGGTCGGCAAGCTGAGCGGCGGGATACCGAAGGGCGGCGTGGGCGAGATGCTGTATTCGCAGAACGGCGCCCGCTGGTCGGCGATGGTGCGTGCCGAAGACGGCGAGCCGATTGACCGGGGCGCGGAGGTGATTGTGATGCGGCGCGCAAAGGGTGTGGCGTACGTGCGACGGTGGGAAGAGTTTGAACATGGGCTGCTCGGCAGCGAGCCGGCCCGCAATGCAGGGGAGTAGTGGTTTCGCAGTACGCAGAGGTTTTGAAAGAAGAGAGGCAAGGAAAATGTCCAACAATATGATCGTCGTGATTGGTCTTATCGTTCTCGCCACGCTGGTCCTGATGGGGATGCTGGCGCGGTTGTTCCGCAAGGCAGGCCCGAATGAAGCGCTGATTGTGTACGGCATTCGCGGCCAGCGTGTGATCAAGGGTCACGGCACGGTGATTATGCCGGTGATGGAACACGCGCGCGTGCTTTCGCTCGAGCTGATGAGCTTCGACGTGGCTCCGCAGCAGGATCTGTATACGAAGCAGGGTGTTGCGGTGACGGTTGAAGCTGTGGCGCAGATCAAGGTGCGATCGGATAACGAGAGCATCATGACCGCGGCGGAGCAGTTTCTGAACAAGACGCCGGCGGAGCGCGAGGGCTTGATTCGCCTGGTGATGGAAGGACATCTGCGCGGCATCATCGGTCAGCTCACGGTGGAGCAGATTGTGAAAGAGCCCGAGATGGTGGGCGAGCGCATGCGCGCGACGTGCGCGGAAGACATGAGCAAGATGGGCCTCGAGGTCGTGAGCTTCACGATCAAGGAGGTTCGCGACAAGAACGAGTACATCACCAACATGGGCCGGCCGGACATTGCGCGCATCAAGCGCGATGCGGAGATTGCTGCGGTTGAAGCCGAGCGGGACACGGCGATCCGGCGGGCGATTGCACTGAGAGAAGCGGCGGTGGCCAAGGCGACGGCGGACCAGGAGCGCGTGCTGGCCGAGACGCTGTCGCTGGCGAAGCAGGCCGAGGCACAACGCGATCTGGATGTGCAGAAGGCGCAGTTTACCGAGACGGCGAAGCGTCAGCAGGCCACTGCGGATAAGTCCTATGAGCTGCAGACGAACGTGATGCAGCAGAAGGTCATCGCTGAGCAGGTGAAGGTGCAGCAGGTGGAGAAAGAGGCGCAGGTGAAGGTGCAGGAGGCCGAGATCCAGCGCAATGAGAAAGAGCTGATCGCGACCGTGCTGAAGAAGTCGGAGATTGAGAAGCAGCGCATCGAGAACATCGCGAATGCGGAGCGCGCGCGGCTGATTGCCGAGGCTGAAGGACGCGCGCAGGCGATCCGGGCGCAGGGCGAGGCGGAGGCTTCGATCATTTATCAAAAGGGCGAGGCCGAGGCGAAGGCGATGAACGTGAAGGCCGAGGCATACCAGGAGTGGTCGCAGGCTGCGGTCGTCGACAAGCTGATCACGAACCTGGCGGACGTTGTGCGCGCGATGAGCGAGCCGCTGGCGAACGTGGACAAGATCACGATCGTTTCCACGGGCGATGGGAAGACGACGGGCGCGCACAAGCTGACCGGCGAGATGACGGAGATTGCCGCGCAGGTGCCGGCGCTGTTTGAGGCGCTGAGCGGCATGAACCTGAAGGACCTGATGACGAATGTGAAGAGCATGGCGGCGCGGCCGGATGGCGTGTCGAGCAATGGATCGTCGGGGAATGGCACGCACTCGAGCCCAAGCCCGGCGATGCTGGAAGGCACCACGGACGGGAGTTCAAAGTAAAGAAAAGGTAACGGAAGACCAGCTACAGGAAGGAGCATGTCATGGGACTTATGGAACGAGTTGCGACGCTGCTGCGCGCGAACGTGAATGATCTGATCGATCGCGCCGAGGATCCGGAGAAGATGCTGAAGCAGCTGCTGATCGACATGGAGAACCAGCTGCTCCAGGTGAAGACGCAGGTGGCGATTGCGATTGCGGATCAGCACCTGCTGGAGAAGAAGGCCGTGCAGCAAAAAGAAAATGCGGAGGGCTGGCGCAGAAAGGCGGAGCTCGCGGTGGAGAAGAATGAGGACGATCTGGCGCGGCTGGCGCTGGAGCGCGCGATGAGCCACGACAGCATGGCAGAGGCGTTCGCGCGGCAGGTGAACGAGCAGTCTGCCGAGGCCGATGCGCTGCGCACGACATACAATAAGCTGCAGCAGAAGCTCAAGGAGACCCAGGCGCAGTGCGAGTTGCTGGTGGCAGAACATCGTCGCGCGAAGATGGTTGGAAAGGCGACGGCGGCGCAGGAGAAGGTGACGGGCGTGGCTGTCGGATCAGTCGCGCGCGGCAATGCGATCACGCGGATGAAGGCGCGGATCGGCGCTGAGGAAGCGGAGAACTATGCCGCGAAGCAGTTGGGCAACGGCGCGATCTCAGGCGATTCGCTGGAGGATAAATTCGAGCGGTTGGAGAAGGATGAGAAGATCGAGCGGCTGCTGGGCGAGCTGAAGCAGAAGCAGGGAAGGATGCTGGAGGCGGGCTGAGGTCAGGGGCCAGACGGAATCGTGGATTGATTGGCCTTGACTGCGGTGCAATTTGTGAGTGTGAACTCCACGGAAACGCCCGTAGCTAAAACGCTGACCGTCGTTGGCAGATGGAATCCGTCGACGATCGAGTACCCGATGCCGATCCGGCCTGCGTGTGTTGCCGTGGATCCGGCAGGTGTCGTTTCCAACTCTACCGATGTGACAAGGCGACCATCGGGCGTGTCGGCGAAGTGTGGTTTGACGAGGCGTGTGCCGTGGGAATCGACGGTTTTCATTGAGAGCAGGAAGAGATCTCTATCGAATGTCTCGTCGATGCTTTGGGATGCGTCAGCCTCATGAGTATGCCATCCGGTTGTATCGCGCGTGATCCCGCCTGCATCAGCTGGTTGAGAAAAGATGTCTCCGGTTACGACGGCATTCCAGAAGCTGAAGAACACCTCGAATGCTCGATCAAGCCCCTGGCGCAGGGGTGGCAACCGACCGGCGAGCTCTGGAGGAGGAACTATGCCGTCCGGGATGTTCCAGTCCACGGAACCACCTTGTGTCAGGTTGTCTTGTGCTGTAAGCCGGATGGACTTGAGGAACTGTAGATCGCTTTGATCGGCCAGTGTGTTGGTTCCGCCGAACTGTTTGGCGAGGCCTTCCCAATCCGGAGTCACGTGGCAGCTGAAGCTCTGCAGGTTATGCGGGGCATAGTAGAGCGTGGGAACGCGGGCGATCTCCGCTGCGCCGTCCGGCTGTGTTGCGCTGGATTGCGCCATCGCCGGACAGGAAGAAATGGCCGCGAGGAGGAGAGCTGAAATGACAAGCGGGCGTGTGGATGACATTGATCGCGCTTATTGCGTGTCGTCGGTTACTTTCTTTGCGGTCTCGGTGGAGCAGGCGGAGAACTTGAACTCGAAGGAGCCGACGTTTTTTAGCTCGTAAGCAAGGCTTGCGGGAAGGCGGAAGCCCTGGATGGGTGCGTAGGAGACGCGGATGTTGAGCTCGGCTGGGGGTGCGGTCGGCGGCTGGCGAAAGACGGTGCGCACGGCGGAGACGAGGCGGCCGTCGGGTGTGTCGGTGTAGGTGGGGTAGGCGTAGACGTCGTTGCTGGGTTGCAGGATGTGCGCTTCGGTGAGGAGAAGGTTCTTGTCGTAGAGCTCGGTAACCTCGGTGCCGGTTGAGGTCGCGTGGAGGCGGAAGCCGTCGGGGGTCTCGGTGATGGTGGTGGTAGCGTCGGGGATGGGCACCATGTTGCCGTTCATGTAGGCATTCCAGGAGGAGAAGAAGCCGGTCATCATCTGCTCCATGCCTTCCTTCATCTTGGCGGCGGCGTCCTCTTTGCCCGCGGGCGGCGAGGTGGAGTTGGTCCATTCGAGATGGCCATCCTCGTTGAGCTGATCGGTGACAGCGAGGTGGACCGCGCGTAGATATTGCAGGAAGGGGTTGTCGTCCTTGATGTCACCGCCGGAGTAGCGGGAGAGGAAGTCTTTCCAGTTGAAGTCGACGGTGCACTTGAACGAGCGGAGACCTTGCGCGGTGGGCGTGTAGTAGAGCGCGCGGGCGGACATGAATTTCGTGTTCGCGGTGGGTGGTGCGGGGGTAGGGGCGGCTGTCGCAGGTATGGTGGAGGTCCCGGCGGGCGGTTTGGTGGGCGGTTTCGCGGCTGGAGTGGCAGGGGCCTCCGCCGGTGGGGCGGTGGTCTGCGAGCCAGCCGATGGTGTCGCGACGTAAAGCGCCGCGGAGCAAACGAGAGCGCAGACTGTCCGGCTGGTCATGCGCGCCATGATACGGCAGGCGCGCATCGCCGGAGCAGATTTCTTGCGGTGGTGACGGTGACGATAGTGCGTTATGCGAGTTACTTGCCGGTGTAGGTGACGCGCCAGACGCTGCGCGAGCCGTCGTCGGTGACGAGGAGCGAGCCGTCAGGAGCGACCGCGACGCCGACGGGACGGCCCCAGACCTGGCCGTCCTTGGTGACGAAGCCGTCCAGGAAGTCGTCGTATTCGCCGGTGGCGTGGCCGTTGTGCATGGGGATGAAGATGACGTTGTAGCCGGCGCGAGGCTTGCGGTTCCAGGAGCCGTGCTCGGCGGCGAAGGCACCGCCTGAGTAGGCCGCCGGGAAGTTGTATAGAGCAGGGTTGCACTCAGGATGAATTCCCGTCATCGCTCGTCCGGAGCAGTTTTCTGTATGGCCGCCCGGGTAGAAGGTCATCTCCAGCGAAGCCATGTGCGGTTGCACGAGGACGTCGGGCGTGCGGACCTTGGAGGCCATGTTCTCGCGCTTGCAGTTCCTGGCCTGTGATTCATCGAGCGGTTTCGGAAGCTGCGGGTTGGGGCCGGTGCCGTTGGCGCAGGGATCCTCGCGGCGCGGGTCGCGGTGGCCGCCCATGTAGTACCAGGGCCAGCCGAAGAAGCTGCCTTCGGGGACGCTGGTGACGTAGTCGGGGACGAGGTGGTTGCCGAGGTTATCGCGTTCGTTGACCGAGCACCAGAGCTGGTGCGTGTCGGGGTTGATGGCCTCGCCGACGCAGTTGCGAATGCCGTGCGCGTAGACCTCTTCGAACTTGCCGTCCGGGGTGTACTCGAGCACGTCGGCGCGGTGGAATTCGCGGGGATGAGTGTCGGCGTCGTCCACATTTGAGCCCGAACCTACAGACACGAGCATGTGCTTGCCGTCCGCAGTGAAGACGACGTCGCGCGTCCAGTGGCCGCCGCCTCGAAGCTGTGCGTAGCCGGGGATGTCAGGGACGATGGTCTGTGGGCCGCCGGTCGCGTGGAGGTCGCCGTTGTGGTACGGGAAGCGTGCAATCGTGGTCGCGTTGCCGAGGTAGACCCACTGCGGGTTCGCGCCGAGCGGGTAGAAGGCGATGCCGAAGGGATGGTCGAGGCCGGTGGCGAATTTCTCGATGGTCTGGGCCTTTCCGTCAAGCCCGAGGCCGCGGAGGACAAAGATGGTTCCGGCCTGTGAGTCGGCGAGGAAGAGATCGCCGTTGGGCGCGAAGCGGATGAGGCGCGGCATCACGAAGGTGCCCTCGCTCGCCTGGTGGGTTTCGCGGCGATTCTCGCTGCGCTGCATGGGCGTGGAGTCGCCGCCGGCGTACAGAGTGACTTTGAATCCCGGAGGCGCAGTGGGCCAGGCGTTGGCAGGCTTGGGAACGACCGTCGGGCCGTTGTCGACGGCTTCGGCTTCGTTCGGCGCGGGCAGGTCGGCGACCGTGATCTTGTGGCGAACGCCGGGCTGCTGCTGGGCATAGTCGGTGAAGGCTGGCTGCCCGGTGAGGAGCGGCTGCTGTTGTGCGGTCGCGGTGAGGGCAGCTCCGCAGAGCGAAGAGCAGAGTGCGGAGACGACGACAAGATGATTCAGCCGGAACATCCAGGACCTCGCTAAGTTTTTTGGGATACAGGTTTGGGAACAGACCTACTGCTTCGACGTTGCTGTATTGGATGTGGTCTCAGGCTGGATTGCTGCAGAGGCCGGGTCGTGCGCGGAGAGGATGGCTTTGAGCTGGTCGAGCGTAGCGGAGGCATGGAGCATGGCGCGGTCGTCGCGGTGCTGGAGCGTGGCGGAGTCGAGCACCTGCCGGAGCGCAATATCAGCCGGGCCGCGCGGCGGCTCGGCGCTGGCGATGCCGCGCACGATGCCGAGCAGAGCGTTCAGCGCGTTCACGGTACGCTCGGCATCCATGGGATCGCCGGCAAACTCCTCGACGCGGAGATCGGCCGAGCCGCCGTGCAGTGGAACGGCAGTGGTCCAGCGGATGCTGGCGACGAGGTCGCTTTCGGACGAGACAGGAAGCTGCAGGCCTAGGAACGAGATCTGTCCGTTGTGCGCGAACGGCAGGCCGATGTGGCCTATGCCCCACGCTTGCGCGAGCAGCGGAACGTTGTGAAAGCGAGCAGCGAGCAGCGAAGAACCGGGCGAGCTGACGGCTGAGGCGCGCGAGCGATCGATCATCGAGTGAATCTGCTCGGGCGTAGGCGTGTTGGAGGCAGCGACCATGTCGAAGCCGAGCTGCGCGACACGAAGCTGACGGCCTTCGATAGGGATGGTGTAGATGGTCTGGCCGGCGTAGGTTTCCTGCGACCTGGCGATGCTGGAGAGATATTGCGCGAGGCGGCGGCCGTCGAAGTGACCGACGAAGACCTCGGAGTAGGCTACGGCGCCGTTGGGGCCGTGCGGGTTGGGCATGCGATGCAGCGCGAAGGCAGCGGCGTCGAGGTCGCGCTCGGGCACGATACCGGTCTGGTCGATGAAGCGGTCGAGATCGGAGCTGCGCGTGACCTGCGCCTCGTCAAAGTGCGTGGCGGCGCGGAGAGGCTTGAGATTGACGTAGATGATCGCGTCGCTCTCAGGCAACAGACGCGCAGCCTCGGGCGGAGCTTTCGCGCGGAGGTAGAGCGCGAGGACAAGCGCGCCGAGAACGGCGAGCGCGATGACGAGAGAGATCCAGGTGCGTCGTCGCATCAGCGATAGAAAGACCGCGAAGGTGAAGACTCGGGATGAATCGGGGACTTCACGGAAACAATATTAAGTTTACTCGCGAATGGAGAATGTGAAGATCTTACCCGCGTTGGAGATGCCGGGAACGTTCGAGGAGCCCGGCGGAAGCACGCCGTATTCGCCCTTGATGATGTCGACGGGAACGGTGAACACGTACATCTGCGGGGCGACTTTGTGCGCCGTGAAGTCGACCTCATCGCGATCTGAGCCGGTGGTGGAATGGAAGAGGCCGCCGGTCTTTACGCGGAAATCGCGGCTGTGGGAGTGCTGCTCAAAGCGGAGGAAGTCATACTCCTCAGCCTGGGTGCCGGCGGGTGCGTAGATGAGGATGTTCACGCCTGTGGGCAGGACCAGAGGCGACTTGTCACCATCGAGATGACCATTCATGTCCTGTTTTATGAGGCCGTCGGTGGCGGCGTTCTTGAGCCAGCCGCTGGACTTGAACTCGACGCGCTCGGTCTTGAGCGGGAGCCACTCGCCGGTCTTCTTGTCCTGGTAATAGACGCCGATCTCGTCGATGCCCGCGGCGAGCGGCGCGGGGGCGATCTTTTCCTTGGCGTGGAAGACAAGGCCGGCGCTACGGGCCTGCATGGCGGCGATGACCTGCTGCGAGACGCCGGCGTTCTTAAGCGAGATGAGGTCGTCCGGTGTTGTGTCGTAACGGCCCGGCTGCGTCTGGATGGTTTGAATGATGACGGTGTCGTCGAGTCCGGCCTTGCTCATCTTGATGATGGTGGCGTTGTCGAGGAAGTGAGGCTTGGAGACGTCGTTGGAGGGCTGGAGCGGGCCGTCATCAGGGGAGGAACTGGCCTGTGCGAGCGCGCTTTGAGCGCCGAACGAGAGGAGAAGACCGAGCAGAACTGCGACAGCAGCGTGCAGGCGGAGGGCCCTGGGCGACGAGACAGACTTCGTCATGCGCAGAATGCTATCACTGTCGGGAGGCGCTGCCGTGGCGGCGAATGACGCTTTCGTCGGGCGTGCGTATGTGGTACACCCTCGGGGTAGCTTTTCGCGTGAGTTCGGGCTGGGCTGTACGCGATCCTTCATAGACGGGAGGCTCCTGGTGACCATCTCCGAGCTTCTTTTCCTTTCAGCACTTCTGCTGCCTTCAGCGATACAGACGCAGAATGGTAAACCGCCGGTTACAGCACCTCCACCGGCTTCGGGGATCCTGTCGGTTCCGCCCATCAAGATGGGATTGTGGGAGGCGACGATCACGAATTCGCTGGTCTCGAAGACGCTGAAGACACGGTCGTGCATCACGCCGCAGAGTTATCAGGAGGCGATGGCGCGCATCCCGCCGGGCTGCACCATTACGAACAAGGTGCAGACCGCGACGAGCATCTCCGGAGACCTGAGCTGCAACCTGCAGCATGGCGGCACGACAACCGGGCATATTGACGTGGAGATGCCGGACGCAACCACGATGACCAGCAGGGTGCAACTGAGCGTAACCGCGCAGGGCCAGACGACGCCGATGACGCTGATGACGGAGTCGCACTTTATCGCGGCAAACTGCGGTGATCTCGCGCCGGGGCAGAGCAAGATGGTGCAGTAGCTGTATCTTTGCAATTGCGGTTCGGGCCGGGCTGTATGCGACCTCATTCGAGGGAGTCCGCCGATGTTTGTGAAGCTGCTGCTTTTCGTTCCGCTCGTTTTGACAGCTTCTCCCTGGCAAACGCAAAACAACAGCTCGTCGACCATGCCTGCAACGCTACCCATCAAGATGGGGTTGTGGGAAGCGACTACCATGACCTCCAATTCGCATGTGTTCAGGACTCGATCCTGCGTCACACCGCAGAGCTACCGTGAGATGCTTACCCGGATGCCGCCGAATTGCGCGCTCAGCAACCAGACGCACTCCGGCACGACCATCACCGGAGACGTGAGTTGCACGGCATCCAACGGGAATGTCAGCACCGGGCGCGTTCGTGTGGAGATTCCTGACAGCGGAGCGGCCCACAGCATCATGACGATGTCAGCGTCTGTAAAGGGGAGCACCATGACGCTGACGGTCAGGACCGACTCGCATTTCGTCAGCGCTGACTGTGGTGATATTGCGCCGGGTGAGTGGAAGGACATCCAGTAAGTTCGTTCAACGTGCCAATCCGGGTCAGCTTTTCGCCGCAAGCGGCCTATGGTAAAGTCATATTCAGCGCTGCGCATTCTGGCAGCGCGCTGTGCTGTTTGCGCCCGTTCGGCTTCAGTGCCGTGCGGGTCTCAGAAATCAGGCTGGCGTAGCTCAGCTGGTAGAGCTCCTGATTTGTAATCAGGCGGTCGGGGGTTCGAATCCCTTCGCCAGCTCCAGTCCTCCGGCGCGACTCAGGTCGCTGTTCGGAGCAGCGCAGGCATGAGTTTGGTTGTTCTGCTTGTCAGGATTTCTCCTCTGAAGAGTGTCCTTCAGCCCACAGCCTTCCGGTAGCTACTGCGTGCGTTTGTTTGCACGGAGCGCCGGCGGCGGGCAGGTCCCTCCAGAGAAGATTCGGGCGGGCAGAGAGCAGGGCACAGGTGGCCGAGTGGTTAATGGCAGCAGACTGTAAATCTGCCGCGCAAACGCGCTACGGAGGTTCGAATCCTCCCCTGTGCACCACGTTTTGACGGAGGACCGGATGGGCAAAGGTCCTTCGAAGATGTCGCCCGCTAGCACCGGCCGAATGGTGGTCGCGCTGGCGGTACTGGGCGGTCTGGCTCTGCTGGTGTGGCGCACGATCGACCCGGGAAAGGTGCAGCAGGTTGCATGGCTGCTGCTCGGGTTTTTTGCGGCTCGTGTGCTGATTGGTTGGCAGCGCGCGCGGCGTAAGATGGAGTGATAAGGCGGTAGCTTCGGGCTTTAGCCCGAAGTGAATGATGTAGCGGTAGCCTTGGGTTTTAACCCAAGGTGAATCGCGCAAGCGATTCATGAGATGCATAAGAAGGCTGATGTAGCTCAGTGGTAGAGCACTCCCTTGGTAAGGGAGAGGTCATGGGTTCAAGCCCCATCATCAGCTCCAGATTTTTGAGCGGGTTTTCAACTCCGCGGCGCGAGGCTGACTCGCTGACTCGCTGATTTGCTGACTCGCTGCAGTAAGGGCGGGAGTAACTCAGTGGTAGAGTCACAGCCTTCCAAGCTGTTGGTCGCGGGTTCGATTCCCGTCTCCCGCTCCAGATTTTGAATAGCAGTCCGGAGACGAATGTCGCAACCACAACACACAGATTTCAGCCAGGTGGACCGCACGCACGCACTGTATGAGCGGCCGCCGGTCGCCATTGCCGACGAGCCGACCTTCCGCACCGTGAAGTCGGCGATTGAGAGCTCGTTTGCTCCGCACAACGTGGAGAAGTTTCTGCGCTCGCTGGATCGCGCGGGCCTTCGCATCCGCGATTTTGAGTCGGTGCTGAACGGCGGCAAGCTGGGCGTCAGTACGGCGGTCGAATACAACAAGCTGACCGACGGCGACCAAGGGCAGATCCGCGAGTTCTATCTCGCCTCGCTCGAGAAGGTCGAGCCGTCGCTGCGCGAGAAGTATTTTAAGCTTTACGCCTATTACTGATTTATTGAGGCGGAGAGCAAACGCACAAGTTTGATTTGAATCGCCGGGAATCCGGCTGGATACAGGAGAAAGAAGGATCATGGCGAAGGAAAAATTTGATCGCAGCAAGCCGCATGTGAACGTTGGGACGATTGGTCATATTGATCACGGCAAGACGACGTTGACGGCGGCGATCACGAAGGTGCTGTCC
>Ga0070741_10009700_pt1 | contig 18553 bp, 19 predicted proteins | sample Coa_R1_4_FD_66440 | JGI IMG/M metagenome (GOLD analysis project Ga0070741, IMG submission 66440) | Surface soil microbial communities from Centralia Pennsylvania, which are recovering from an underground coalmine fire - Coalmine... | ecosystem: Environmental > Terrestrial > Soil > Unclassified ...
AGATAGACCTCGGTCTTGCCCGAGCCGGTCACGCCATGGAGCAGATGGGTGCGGAATTTAGCCGCTTCCAGACTGCCGGCGATGGCCGTGACCGCCGCTGCCTGGTCGGGATTGAGCGCGTGCGGCTGCGGCGCCACCAGTTCGCCGTGGGCCCAGTCGTCGGCGTAGGCCACCCTCACCACCCGCCGCGCCTCCTCGCGCACCACGCCGCGCTTGACCAGCGCCGCCGCCACCGCCGCGCTCAGGCCAAGGCGGCCGAGCAGCAGCGATTTTTTCTGCGGACGGAACTGTTGGGCGAGCATGCGGCAAAGCCGGGCCTGCTGCGGCGCGCGCCGCTCCATCGCCCCCAGCTCTTCGGCGGCGAGCGGCCGGGCGAGGACGAGGAATTTTTCCTGCTTCAGGGCCGCTCCGCGGCGGACCGCGGCGGGCAGCGCGGTCTCGATCACGGCGTCGAGCGGCGCCGCGTAGTAGCCGGCCAGCCAGCGCGCCAGTTCCAGCAGATCGGGCGGCAGCGCCGGAAAGGGATACACCACCTGCGTCACCGCCTTGAGTTTTTCCAGCGGAAAGTCCCGCGGCGCGCCGATCTCGCCCACGACGCCGAGCGCATGACGGTTGAGCAGCGGCACCCGCACGAGCGAGCCGAGCCCGGCACCGGCGCCGAGCGTCTCCGGCACACGGTAATGCAGCAGTTTGTCGAAACCCGCCAGCGGGTGCACGCCCACGATCATATGCCGGTCATGGCGCGAGGCGCGCGCCCAGGCAAGCGCGACGAACGGATTGACACGCTGCGGAGCGCTGCCGACATTTCCAGAGTGAGCATCAACGCCGCCCGCGAAAAATTCAAAAGCTACCTCGCCGACAACGGGCTGCGCGTGACCAATCAGCGGCTGGCGATTTTTGACGCCGCCTTCGCCCAAAAGGAGCACTTCACCGCCGAGGGCCTGCTCGACCGCGCCCGCGCGATCGACGACTCGGTCTCGCGCGCCACGGTTTACCGCACCCTGCCGATCATGACCGAGAGCTCGCTCCTCCGCGAGGTCGACATCGGGGCGGGCGAAAAATATTACGTGCCCAACCGCGACAACGCCACCGAGCAGGCCCAGGTCATCTGCCTCGATTGCGATAAGATTTTCGAGATCAGCGCCCCCTTCATGGAATGGTACGGCAGCACCGTCTCCTCCAAGCTCGGCCTCACTCCGGTTTCCCAGCGCCTGCAGGTCAACGCGCATTGCGACGTCTTCCGCCAGACCGGCGCGTGCAAGAACCGCAACTGACTTTCCGCTCCGATGTCTTCCAAAAAAACCGATCCCGAATTTGACATAAAATTTTTTGAATCGATCCACCGCCGCGACCCGCGCTATGCCGACGTGATCGAAATCCTCGGCGGCCTCTACACCAAAACCGGCCGGATCAACGATGGCCTGCGGATGGACCGCAAGCTGGTCCGCCTCCAGCCGGACAACGCCACCGCCCACTACAATCTCGCCTGCAGCCTCGCCCTGGTGAAGCGCAAAGCCGACGCCCTCCGCGCCCTCGAACGCGCGATCGAGCTGGGCTACAACGATGCCGAGTGGATGCAGCAGGACCCCGACCTGGAGGGGTTGAAGGAATCGCCGGCTTTCAAAAAGCTGCTCGCCCAGCTTGCCCCGCAGAGCTGACGACCGCGTCCGTGCTTCCCGCCGCGTGCTTTTGCGTCCTTGCTTCTTTGCGTTAAGCTGATCCATGCCCACTGTCCTCGACTACGAGCCGCTTGTCCTCACTCCGCGCACGGGCACGCCCGCGCCGCTCACGCCGATCCAGGAGGAGGTCCTCGAGCTCAAACGGCGGCGCAACGCCGTCATTCTCGCCCACAATTACCAGGTGGAGGCGATCCAGCGCGTGGCCGATTATGTCGGCGACTCGCTCGGCCTCTCCTACCAGGCGCAGGCGGCCAAGGCCGATGTCATCCTCTTCTGCGGCGTGCACTTCATGGCCGAGACGGCCAAGATCGTGAATCCGGAGCGGATGGTTTTGCTGCCCGATCTCAACGCCGGCTGCTCTCTCTCCGACTCCTGCCCGGCCGAACGTCTCGCCGCCTACAAGGCGGAACATCCGGAGGTCTATGTCGTCGCCTATATCAATTGCTCCGCCGGAGTGAAGGCGTTGAGCGATGTCATCTGCACCAGCGGCAACGCGGTCAAAATCGTCAACCGCGTGCCGGCCGGCCGCGAAATCCTCTTCGTGCCCGACCAAAACCTCGGCCAGTGGGTCGCTCAGCAAACCGGTCGGAAAATGCGCCTCTGGCCGGGCAGCTGCTATGCCCACGTCCAGTTCACCGTGCAGGCGATCGAAAAGACCCGCGCCCGGTTCCCCGGCGCGCCGGTCGTCGCCCACCCGGAATGCGTCCAGGCGGTCCGCGACCTCGCCGACGAGGTCTGCAGCACCGAGCTGATGGTGAAGTTCGCCCGCACCCATCCCGCGCGGGAAATCATTGTCGTGACCGAGAGCGGCATGCTCCACCGCCTGCAGCGCGAGGTGCCGGAAAAAACCTTCATCGCCGGGCCGACCGACACCTGCGCCTGCAATGACTGCCGGTTCATGAAAATGAACACGATCGAGAAGGCCCGCGACGCGCTGAAAAATCTCGCCCCCCAGGTGGACGTGCCCGAGCCGGTGCGGACCCGCGCCCTCGCCCCCATCCAGCGCATGCTGGAGTGGAGCCGGTCCTGACGGCGGCGCACGGCGCACGAATTATTCCGCCGACCGTGCACCTCGGCCGCATCACCCTTTTCCCGATCAAGTCGCTCGATGGTATGGCGCGCACCGAATCGGCCGTGACCGCCGGCGGCATTCTCGAGCATGACCGGGAATACGCCCTCTTCGATGAAGCTGGCCGATGGGTGAACGGTAAGCGCACGCCGAAGATCCAGCAATTGCGCTGCGCCTATGATCCGGAGGTGCGCGAGGTGTCGTTATGGGAGCAGGGCCAGACTGTCCGGACCACCTTTCCGCTTGTCGACCGCGCCGCGCTCGGCCGCTGGCTGAGCGATTTCTTCAGCTTTGCCGTCACCGTCCGGCATGAACCGCGCGGCGGCTTTCCCGACGACGCCGAGGCCTTTGGTCCGACGGTGGTGAGCGAAGCCAGCCTGCGCGCCGTCGCCGCCTGGTTTCCCGGCCTGGATCTGGAGGGTGCACGGCGGCGTTTCCGCGCCAACCTTGAAATCGCCGGCGCGGATGCCTTCGCCGAGGATGCCTTTTATGGCGGGCCGGACGAGCGCCGGCCGTTCACCATCGGCACGGTCCAGCTGCTCGGCCACAATCCCTGCCAGCGGTGCGTGGTGCCGACTCGCGACCCGGACACGACGGAACCGATTCCGCACTTCCAAAAGATCTTCATGGAAAGGCGGGAAAGGCATTTTCCCGCCTGGGCCGACGCGCGCCGTTTCAACCATTTCTACCGTTTTGCGGTGAACACGTCGATCAGTCCGACCGAGGCGGGAAAAGTCATCCGGGTGGGCGATCCGGTCCTTTGCGGTCCGGCGCGGCGGCGTTGACGACAAAACCGATCCAGCGCCTGGCGGGGCAGAGCCGTCCGGCAAAATCACATCGGGGCGTATGGACGGGGTTACGAAAAAGGTGAAACACCGCCAACGCCCCGGTCAGCACCGCGGCAAAACCCCAGGCATACGGCAAGTAAGTTTTTCCATGCCTGAATAAATCAATGGCCACAAAGCCGCAAATGACCATTTCGATCGCACCGATTGACGCCAGCAGGCGCGGATGATGATGGAGGTGCAGCTTGGCATAGACAAATGCGCCGGTGAGAGCCACCAAGGCCAGGGCGGTCGCCCAGCAGATGGCGATGAACACCTTGTATCCCTCGGGGTGCTCAAGTTTATCCAAACCTTCCATGAAAAATTGAAATGCGAGCAGGAAATGAAGGAAGACCTGCACGCGCTCGATTTTCGAAAGTGCCTTGGATGCAGATGACATGGCCCGGAAAAACCATCTCAGCGATGAAGCGACTGGTAGATGGAGTAAAGGTTGTTGAGGGAGTGCAACACCGCCGGTACCAAAACCGACCGGCTGCGATAGCGGGCCAACCCCAGGATGATGCCATCCAAAAAAATCATCACGATTGTCATCCATTCGTAGCGAAAGTGCAGCACGGCCCAGGTCGCAGCACAGAAAAAAATCGCACCCCATGCACCGATCCTGGTCCGGCTGATGAGATGAAAAATCAGTCCCCTCCAGAGAATTTCCTCCGCCATCGGCCCCAGCAACCCGATCGCAAGAATCCGTAGGGCGACAATGAGCGGAGGATAGTGCCATGGTCTGGGCTGCTCCATTCCAAGCAGGTTGCTGCTGATTTCACCGACGACAATCCAGCCGATCCCGATTCCCAGCCAAAGCAGGAACACCGACCATTTCGGCCAAATCAAGCCCAGATCCTCCCACCAAGCCGCATGGTGCAGGCGGGCTGCGCGCAGGCGCATCGCAAGTAAAACCACTCCAATGGTAAAACACGGCCCCGCCACGTTTAGCAGCGTCGATTGCAGCTGTGCATCCATTTGATTAAAAACTGCGTAACCCGAAAAGCTGCTGTAGTACCATCGCCAGATCGGTGTCAATCGCGTAGCCGGAGCCCTGCGGGTAGATGAGCGATTTGGAGGGGTGCTCGCGCTGCGATTTACCGTCGGCCCAGATCACCACCGGCTGCTCCGGCGCCAAACCGGCGGCCTCGTTCGCCTCGAGCGGCGTCCAGCGGAACGGGAGGCCGGTCCAGTCGCAGGCGATTTCCCATCCGGCCACCACGCCGGACGGCGGCAGCGGTTTGGTCAGCAGCGAAGGATAGCGCTGGACGAAATCGGGCACCTTGGCGGTGGCGAGGCGCACCCGCACCGCCGGCTGCATTTGCGCAAAATAATCGGCGAAATTGTTCACCTGGCGGGTGCGGAACTTGTTGAGGAAATCCAGCGGATCGAAGCCCATCAGATTGAACCCATTCCAGATGCCGTGCTCATTGGGGTCGGGGAATTTTTTCCAATCATACCAGGCCTGGAAATCGCGCGTGATCATCAGCCCTATTTCAAAATGCAGATGGGCGCGCTCCACCGGGAAAGGATAACCGCCGGCGGAGTGGCCCATCCGGGCGATAACCTGGCCGCCCGCCACATTCGCCCCGGCCGCGACGCCCGGCGCCACCGCCGCGAGATGCGCATAGAGGGTGTAAACCGCCGGCGTCATTCCCGGATGCTCAATCACGATATAGCGGCCGTAGGTGCTTTCCTCCGGCCGGAGATTGACGTAGCGCACCACGCCGGGCAGCGCGGCAAAAATCGCATCGAGCGGCTCGCCGCGCGCATCACGACGGACCGGCTTGAGGTCAATGCCCTCGTGAAACTGGTGGCCGTTGCTGCGCACGCCGCCGAAACAGCCGGACTCCGGCTCGCCGGACTCGGTCGGCTGGATGTACTCGGGAAACGGCCGGCCCTCCGCCCAGGCCCGGTTCGGCGTCGGCCAGACGAAGTCGATGCGCTGGGCGCGCAGCGTCGCCACGCCGATGAGAAAAAGCAGCAGCAGCCGTTTTTTCATGCCGAAGCGGGCTCGGAAAGCTTTTCGAGAATTTCCCCACCGACGGCATCGGCCAGCAGCCGCCCGCGCGGCGTCAGCCGGAGCGTGCCGTCCGTCAGCTCGGCCAGGCCCTCGGCGACAAAGCGCGCGGCCAGCGCCTCGGCCGCCGGCCACGGTGCATCCGGCCAGCGACTACGCAGCGCCGGCAGGTTCACGCCTTCATTCATGCGCAAGCCGAAGATCAGCGCGTCCTCGGCCAATAACGCCGGCGTCAGCCGCACGCGCTGTTCGGTCATGCGCTCGCCGCCCGCCACCAGGGCGAGCCATTTGTCCAGATCGGCGATGTTGGCGCCGCGCCAGCCGGCGTGCTGCGAGGCCGCGCCTGGCCCCAGGCCGACCCATTCGTGCATGCGCCAGGTGGCGACGTTGTGCCGGCAGGCGTGACCCGGCCGGGCGAAGTTGGAAATTTCGTATTGCGCGTAGCCGGCGGCGGCCAGCTCGTCCGCGGTCAGCTCGTAGAATCGCGCTTCGGTCCCGACGTCGCGTTTCACCTGGCCGCGCGAGAGTTTCAACCATAACGCGGTGTCCTCTTCGAAGGTCAGGCAGTAGGTCGAAATGTGGTCCGGCCCGAGCGCGGCCGTTTCGCGCAGGTCCGCCCGCCACGCCGACTCATCCTGGCCGGGCACGGCGAAAATCAGATCGAGATTGACGCTGGCAAACCCCGCCGCCCGCACGCGTTCGTAGGCGCGAAGCGCCTGTTCACGCGTATGGCGCCGGCCGAGCGCGTCGAGCAACGCCGGCTGCAGGCTCTGCACGCCGAGCGAAAGCCGCGTCACGCCGGCTTCGCGCAATGCCGCCAGCCGCGCCTCGGTGACCGAACCGGGCGCGAGCTCGACCGTCCATTCGACGGCCGCGCCGTCCAGGCGGGCCCGGACAATTTCACCGAGCTTTAGCAAGTCGCGCGGCGCCAGCAGACCGGGGGTGCCGCCGCCCCAGAAAACCGTCGCCACCGGCCCCGTCCAAGCCACCAGGGCCGCCTCGTCGGCCACACCGGCAAGGAACCTGGCGATGTCTTTTGCGGTCGGTGCAACCTGGTAAAATGCGCAATAATCACAGGTTGATGCGCAGAACGGCACATGGACATAAAGTCCAACCGCCCGCCCGCCCGCGGCGGCTTTTTCTTGCGCTGGTGCAAAATCGCTCATTACAAACACACTGCGGGCTTTAACCGGAATCCGTTCAAAAACCCAATGCATAAAAACCACTTCGTCCACGCGAGAAAATTCGCCCTCGGCCTCGGCGCCGCGCTCTGCCTCTTCCTGACCGGCTGCGGGCTGAAGATCGTCAATCTGACGCCGTCGACGCTGCCGGAAAACCCCTCGCAAATTTATACCATTTCCGCCCGTATCGAGACGAGAAACAGCGACATCGTCGAGGGCAGCGTTGTGCCGCACCTCATCATCGACGGCCAGGACCTGATCATGAAGAAGAGTCCGCTTGGCGGCGATATTTACCAGCTCGACTACCAGCTGCCCCCGGGACGCGACGAGTTCGCCTATTACATTCTGGTCAACTACAAGATCAATAACGGCGGCGGCGCCAGCACCGACAGCGAAGCCTACATTGAGACGGTGCATGTCAAGATCGCCAGTCGCTATGTGCTCTCGCTCGAGACCAGTCGCGGTCCGGTCGGCGCACGGATCAGCGTGCTCGGCCGCGGTTTCACTCCGCAGGACATCGTTTATTTTGAAAACACGCCCGCCCGCACGGTCTACGAATCGCCCAGCTCATTGAGCTTTTTCGTCCCCTCGGTCGAGCCGGGGCACGATTACAAAGTCTCGATCAGCGGCGCCTCCGGCAGCTCGCCGGTCGGCACCTTCCGCGTCGATGCCCTGCAAGTCCAGGTTTCGCCCGCCTCGCTCACCTTGCGCACCGGCGAGCGCCAGCCGCTCACTTTCACCATGCCCGTCACCGCCCCGCCCGGCGGCCTCCTCCTCGATGTCACCACCGATGTGCCTGACAGCGTGATCATGCCCGAGGTGGTTGTTCCCGCCGGCGGCAATTCTGTCACCGTCACCGTCCAGGGCGGCCGGCCCGGTTCCGGCACGCTCGTGCTCAAGGGTTACGGCGAAGGCCAGCTGACCATCCCGATCACGGTGCAGTAAGGCGCCGGTTTTTCGGGCAAATTACGGACGGGCCGGCTCTTGGGCCGGCCCGCCTCGTTTGGGCCCTTCGGCCTTGCGTCCGGCCAGGGAGGCGGGCACTTTCTTTCCTTTTCGCATGAATCCGAACGTTCGCAACATCGCCATCATTGCCCATGTTGACCATGGCAAGACCACGCTGGTGGACAAATTGCTCAAGGAGGGCGGCGTCTTTCGCGCCAACCAGCAGGTCGCCGAGCGCGCCATGGACTCGATGGATCTCGAGCGCGAAAAAGGCATCACGATCAAGGCGAAGAACACCGCCGTGCACTGGCACGACAAGACGATCAACATCGTCGACACCCCGGGCCATGCCGATTTCGGTGGCGAGGTCGAGCGCGCGTTGCGCATGGTCGACGGCGTCCTGCTCCTCGTCGACGCCTACGACGGCCCGCAGGCCCAGACCCGCTTCGTCCTGCGCAAGGCCCTCCAGCACGGCCTCAAGGTCATCATCGTGATCAACAAGATCGACCGCGAGAACGCCGACCCGAAAAAAATGTACGACAAGGTCCTCGAGCTGCTGCTCGAGCTCAACGCCAACGAGGAGCAGTTCAACGCCCCGGTCGTCTACGGCTCCGGCCGCGACGGCTACATGATGAAGCATCTCGGCGACGAAAAGAAGGATCTGACGCCGCTCTTCGAAACCATCCTCGACCACATTCCGCCGCCCTTCGCCAAGACCGGCGAGCCGTTCCAGATGCTCGTCTCCAATATCGACTGGAGCGATTACGTCGGCCGCATCGCCATCGGCAAGATCCTCGCGGGCCGGGTCGCCGTTGGCGACAACGTCTGGATCACGCGCCATAACGACCCGAAGAAGACGCGGGCCAAGATCACCAAGGTTTTTGAGTACTCCGGCCTGACCACCTCCGAGTCCGTCAATGGCGTCGCCGGCAACATTGTCGGCCTCTCCGGCTTCGAGGACATCGACATCGGTGACACGATCAGCGCCGAGGAGGAGGCGCATCCCCTGCCCTTCACCGAGATCGACCCGCCCACGCTCGAGATGCAGATCGCGGTCAACGACGGTCCGCTCGTCGGCCGTGATGGCAAGCTCGTCACCTCGCGCCAGATCCGCGACCGACTCTACAAGGAGGCGAAGACGAACATTTCCATCAAAATCGAGGACACCGCCGCCGCCGCCGTGTTCAACATCAAGGCCCGCGGCGCCATGCAGATCGCCGTGCTGGTCGAGACCATGCGCCGCGAAGGTTATGAACTGCTCGTCTCGCGCCCGACCGTCATCACCCGCACGGTCAACGGCCATGTCCACGAACCCTATGAAACCCTCTGGGTCGAGGTGCCGGAGGAATGCGTCGGCGCCGTGATGCAAAACCTCGCCAATCGCAAGGGCCAGATCACGAACATGGAAAAGCATCCACACTCCACCATGGTCGAAGCCACCATCACCACCCGCGGCCTGATCGGCTTCGAGATCGACCTCGTCAACGCCACCAGCGGCCGCGGCGTGATGAGCCATTTGTTCAAGGAGTACGGCCCAGCCGCCGGCGAACTCACCACCCGCCTCACCGGCACGCTCGTGGCCACCGAGGCCGGCACCACCACTGCCTACGCCCTCGAGGCCATCCAGGAGCGCGGCAAGCTTTTCGTCGGTCCGGGCGAGGAAGTCTACGAAGGCATGGTGGTCGGCGAAAATCCGCGCCAGGAGGACATCCCGGTCAATGCCAGCAAGTCAAAACAGCTGACCAATTTCCGCTCGCAGGGCGAAGGCAAGGGCATCCAGCTCATCCCCGCCACCAAGCTCTCGCTCGAGCGCGCCATCGAGTATATCGCGTCGGACGAATTCGTCGAGGTCACGCCGAAGAATCTGCGCCTGCGCAAGCGTATCCTCAAACAGGTCGACCGCCGCAAAGCCAGCCGCGCCGAACGTGGGGGATGAACCCGCTACCGTGTCAGCGAACCTAAGTAGTTCCCGGCGTTTGGACCAAAGAGATTTTTCAGATAGGCAAAAAATTCGGGTTGATTTTCCTTGATCTTATCCCGCTCGAAAGGCTCCTGCGCGGTCACGCCGAACAAATAAGTGGTCGCGGAACAGGCAAAAAATTCGCGATTGTTCTCCATCATGTGCGAATTCGCCGCGAAGGCTGTGATCGTTCTGGCCTCTTCAAAATAGCCTAAGATGGTCCGGTTGCCGAAGCCGCCATCCAAGCGTTGGTCATGAAAAGCGTGCAGCAGCTCATGCAAAAGCACCGGCTTGTGTCCGACCCTTACGATGCCGGCGGCCACCCGCACGCTCTTGGTCCTGGCATCGTAGAGGCCAGGAGTAGGCATTGAAAAGGTGCCGGGCGGCACGAGGATGAACGGCACGCTCTGGAAAAACGCAAGGATTTCAGGCGGCAGACCGACTGCGCATACGATATCGATCTGCTCCTCCGTGGCCGTTCGTACCGCCTTGATATTCGCCAGGTCCCGCACGCGCGAGTCATCAATGGAAAATCCGCGATATTCCAATCCCGTCGTCTCAGCACGAAGAAACAACGGTGAGATGAACAATCCAATCAGCCACGCGCCGGCGCGCCATTGCTGGCGTGTGCCAATGGACCCCATGTCAGCATGTCCATCCGCGCCCCAGCAGCCGTGCGGGCAGAAACAGCAGTGCCCGGATCAGCGCCAGCGCCGCATGCACCACCATGCCGGTGACGCGGAAGGGAATCGAAATCAGCCAGAGAACCGGCCAGAGCACCAGTATGAGGAACGCCAGCGGCCAGCAGAGGGTGAGCAGAATCGCCCAAAGCAGCAGGATGATCAGCAGTTTCATCGCACCGGCCAGCCTACCCCGCACAGACCGCGTGGCGAGCGGAAATGCGGCGGGCGCCCTCAGGCGGCGTCCTTCTTCAGCGAGGCCATGTCGATGACGAAGCGGTAACGCACGTCGCCTTTCAGCATGCGATCGTAGGCTTCATTGATCTCCTGCATGCGGATCAGCTCGATGTCACAGGCGATGCCGCGTTCGGCGCAATAATCCAGCATTTCCTGGGTCTCGGCGATCCCGCCGATGACCGAGCCGGCCAGGCTGCGGCGTTGCATGATCAGGCCGGAAAGACCGATCGACAGCGGTTTTTCCGGCAGGCCGACGTCGGTCAGGGTGCCTTCGAATTTGAGCAAGTTGAAAAAAGCGCTGATGTCATGCTCGGCTGCGACCGTATCAAGAATGAAATCGAAGCTGCCCTTGTGGCGGTCCATCTCGTCCGGATTTTTCGAGATCACCACCTCGTGCGCACCCAGGCGCAGCCCGTCCGCCACCTTGCCCGGTGAGGTGGTAAAGAGAACCGTGTGCGCGCCGAAAGCCCGGGCGAATTTCACGCCCATGTGCCCCAGACCGCCCAAGCCGACGATGCCGACCTTTTTGCCCGCCCCGACCTTCCAATGCCGCAGCGGCGACCAGGTGGTGATGCCGGCGCAAAGCAGCGGCGCGGTCGCCGCCTGATCGACTTTGGCTGAAATCTTCAAGGTGTACGCCTCGTCGACGACGAGTTCCTCCGAATAGCCGCCGTAAGTCATGCCTTCGAGGTGGGGATCCGGGCTGTTATAGGTCCAGACCGGTCCGTTCGCGCAATATTGCTGCAGCCCCCGCTGGCAGCTCGGGCAAATCCGGCAGGAATCGACCATGCATCCCACCGCCGCCAGGTCGCCTTCCTTGAATTTTTTCACCTTCGGCCCGGTCTTGATCACCCGGCCGAGAATCTCGTGGCCGGGCACACAGGGAAATGTCGTGCCGCGCCACTCATTGCGCGCCTGGTGCAGATCGGAATGGCATACCCCGCAGTAAAGAATATCGATGACCACGTCGTGGGGCAGCGGCTCCCGGCGCTGGAGCGTAAATGGAGCCAGGGGCGACGTGGCGGATCGGGCGGCATAAGCTCTAATGCTCATAGTTTTGTCGGTACAGGTTTGAGAATCCGTGCGAGCGGAAAAAGCGCGGGCGCGGGCAACGGGCGAAACGGAAGATCCTTAACCCCTCATCTAACCGCAAAAAATTCTTCATGCAAGCCTCTGGCGACAAGCCGCGGTGCAAACCGGGTCTGGTATGGTGGACCAGACCGGACTCAAACCGGCGACCTCCTCGTTGCGAACGAGGCGCTCTATCAACTGAGCTACTGGCCCGTGCTGCGGAAGGGTCGTTTTGTGGAAAGCTCCCCGTCAAGTAAACACCAATTTTGCCGATCAGCTCCGAATACGCCTGCTGACGGCAATTTTCAGCCGGCGGCTAGTCCGGACTGCCCGCCAGCCGGGCAAAAATCATTTTTCCACCCGCCGTGGGCAGCACGCTGGTAATCTCAGCATGCACGCGCTGGCCGATACGATCGCGCGCCGACGTGACCACCACCATGGAACCGTCGTCGAGGTAGCCCACGGCCTGGCCGTCCTCCTTGCCCGGTTTCATCAGCTCCACCTCGAGCGACTCGCCCAGCACCAGCTCCGGACGCAAGGCCCGCACCAGGGTATGAATATTGAGCCAGGGCACGCGGTTGAACTCGGCGATTTTCGCCAGATTGTAATCGGTGGTGAGCAACTTGGCGCGCAGCGATTGCGCGAGAAAAACCAGCTTGGCGTCGATATCCTCGCGCCGGGCGACTTCGCTCTCGTGAATGCGCAGATCGAGATTCTTGATTTTGCGCAAATCGGAAAGCACCTCCAGCCCGCGCCGTCCCCGCGCCTGCTTTAGCGGATCGGGCGAATCGGCCACCGCCTGCAGTTCCGTCAGGACGAATCGCGGAATAACCAAGGCCGCGGTCAAAAATCCGGATTCGCAGATGCGCGCCACCCGGCCGTCGATCAATGCACTCGTGTCCACCACGACCAGGGGCACATCGACATCGTGCGGCACGAAGCGCACGTAGGGAATGACGAGATTGAACTCGTCCTTGCCGCGCAGCGCCATGACCGTGGCAAGATAGGTGCAGATCAGAAACAGCGCCAATCGGAATAAAAAGATGATCTGTGGGTCGCCGGCGGCAAAAAGCGGTGACTCCCCGATAAGGTAGGCGATGAGGGTGCCGATCCCCAGCCCGAAGGTGACGGCCGAAAGTCCGCGCAGCGAAAAGCCCTTTAGTAGCAGGTCCACAAGCACCATCAGCACGCCGAGCAAAAGTCCGATCAACGCCCCCAACCACCGCTTCGAATCCCAATCTTCCGACGCATAACAAACCAGCCATCCCGCCGCCGGGCAGATGATCAGGAATACCATGCGGATGGGGAACAGCGTCTTGTTCATGCGGGAAAAATGTCAGCTGCGGCGAAGAAAATAAATCACGAACGGCACAATGATGAATACGACCATGATGCCATAAAGCAGAAGGATTGCACGCCGGGCCTTCTTTGGAGTAGCTTCATCCTCGGTCATCGACTCCAGCCAACTCCACAACGTTCCCCATGACAACGCAATACTGGCTCGTAAAACAGGAACCGGAGGCCTACGCGTGGGAAGCTTTTCTGCGCGACGGCCTCACCACCTGGGACGGCGTGCGCAATTTCCAGGCGCGCAATAATCTCAAGGCCATGCGCGCCGGCGACCGCGTGCTTTTTTATGCGAGCGGCGGTCCGAAGTCCGTCGTCGGCATCGCAGAGGTCGCGCGTGCCGCCTTTCCCGATCCGACCGCCGATCCGGCGGAAGGCTGGGTTGCGGTGGAATTAAAACCGCTCAAAAGCCTCTACCGGCCGGTCGCCCTCGCCCAGATCAAGACCGATCCCGCCCTGAAAAATATTGCCCTCGTCCGCCAGGGCCGCCTCTCCGTGATCAAGCTCGCGCCGGCGGAATTCGCCCGGATTGTGGATCTCGGCGGCGCCTGACCGCGCCGTGATGTGCTCGACACCGCGTCGCCTTTGGCCTTTGCACTGGGGCGTGCTTGCTCAACTCACCATTCTCGCGCCGGGCCTGCTCGGCGGCTCCGTGGCCAAGGCCGCTCGCACGCGCGGCCTCGCCCGGCGCATCGTCGTCTGGTCGCGCCGGCCGGAGTCGCGGCTGAAGCTGCAGAACCAGCCTTGGTGCGATGCCGTGGCCGACACGCCGGAAGCCGCTGTCGGCGGAGCCAACCTTGTCGTCATCGCCACGCCGGTGGACAAGACCGTCGAACTCGTGCAGCTGGTGGCCCCACACCTCGCCGCCGGCGCCATCGTCAGCGACGTCGGCAGCGTCAAGGGCGAGATTTGCCGCCAGGCCCACGCCGCGCTCGGCCCGCACAGCCGCTTCATCGGCGCCCATCCCATGGCCGGTTCGGAAAAAACCGGCTGGGAGCACGCCAGCCCGGACTTGTTTGCCAAGCGCGCCTGTTTCGTCACCCCGCTGCCCAAGAGCGACCCGGCCGCGGTCGAGACCGTGGTCAAGTTCTGGCATGACCTCGGCGCCGAGGTCTCCACCCTCGATCCCGATGCGCACGATGAAATCGTCGCCCACATTAGCCATCTTCCGCAGGTCCTGGCCTCCACCCTCTGCGCCTTTCTCGCCAAAAAAAATCCGGGCTGGCGCAATTTCGCCGGCGGCGGCCTGCGCGACACCACCCGCATCGCCGCCAGCGACCCGCAGCTCTGGCGCACCATCCTCGAGCAAAATCGCGACGAGATCCTCCGCGCCCTGCGCCAGTTCCAGGACGAGTTGCAGGCCATGCAGGCCTCCCTCGCCAACCGCGACTGGTTTGACGTGGTCGCCCGCCTCGAACGCGGCAAAGCCTACCGCGACCAATTCCGCCCCGCGCCATGACGCCGCTGCCCGACGTCCTGCCGATCAAGCCGTTTACCCGGCCTGCCCGCGGCGAAGTCACCCTGCCCGGTTCGAAGAGCATCACCAACCGCGCCCTGCTCCTCGCCGCGCTCTGCGACGGGCCGGTCACGCTCACCGGCGCGCTCTTCAGCGAAGACACCGAAATCATGGCCGAATCGCTCCGCCGCCTCGGCTTCACCGTCAAGGAAGACCAGCCCGGAAAAACGATCTCGGTCGAGGGCCGCGGCGGACAGATTCCGAATGAAAAAGCCGAACTCTTCGTCGGCAATGCCGGCACAGCCGCGCGCTTTTTGACCGCGCTCTGCGCCGCCGCTCCGCGCGGCGTCTACAAACTCGACGGCGTTCCGCAGATGCGCAAGCGGCCGATGAAGGGGCTGATCGACGCGCTGCGCCGGCTTGGCGCCGAAATTCGCTGTCTTGAAGAAGAAGGTTTTTTCCCACTCGAAATCTATCCGCATGGTCTCAAAGAACTGAGCCAAGCAAAGATTGATTCGAGTGAGAGCAGCCAACTTTTATCTGCACTATTGATGGTCGCTCCACTGTCCCATTCTGGGGTTTTTATCGAGCTATCGAGCGAAGTGCGTAGGCCATTTGTTAGAATGACCACAAAGATAATGGAGGATTTTGGAATTCTCATCATGCGAGAATATAAACCGAAGGAACTTATTTCCATTCGCAGTGGAAATTATCGCCTCGGGAAAAAGCATTACTCCATTGAACCAGACGCAAGTGCAGCTAGCTATTTTCTCACACTACCACTCATTACTAGTGGAAATTTAAACCTTCCGGGATTACATGGGAAAGAGGTTGGATTACAGGGGGATATACGTTTTATTGATGTATTATGCATGATCGGCGAAAAGATTGATGAGGGTAAGGGTTATGTCGCTGTTGAATTTTCGCCCAATGAAAAGCGTCGAGGCTTAAATGAAAACTTCAGGGAGTTCTCTGATACGTTTCTCACGCTTGCGGCGATCTCACCGCTGCTCGAAGGAACGACCACAATCACCGGCATTGCCCACACGCGAAAACAGGAGACCGACCGCGTCGCCGGCGCGGCGCGTGAATTGAAAAAGCTCGGCCAGGATGTCGTCGAAGAGGAAGACTCGCTTACCCTCACGCCGAATTTGAATGAACTGCGAAAGCGTGCTGCAGAGGGAATGATCGAGATTGAAACCTACAACGATCACCGCTTTGCCATGAGTTTCGCCATCCTCGGCTGCCATGATTTGCTCGGTAACGGCCGGCCCTGGCTGGCGATCAAAAACCCCGCCTGCTGTGCGAAGACCTTCCCGAACTTTTTTGACGTGCTGGAGCAGGTTTGGAAAAACTCACATCAGTGAGTTCCAAAAAATTCATCCTCGTGGCCATCGACGGCGGCGCGGCGTCCGGCAAATCGTCCACCGCGCGCGCCCTGAGCGAGCGTTTCCGTTTGCTCCATGTCGACACCGGCTCGTTCTACCGCGCGCTGACCGCCGAGTTACTCCGGCGCGGCGTACCCGCCAGCGATTTGGCGGCGGTGCGCGCGGCACTGGCCCAGCTGCGCCTCACCACCCGAATCGACGGCCGTTTGGCGGTGATGGAAATCAACGGCCAGGCCATGACGAGCGACGAGATCCGCAGCGCGGAGGTGAACGCCGCCGTATCTTATTTTGCGGCGGTTCCGGAGTTGCGGGCGGCGCTTCTGGCCTACCAGAGGGGTCAGGTGGAGGTGGCGCGCGCCCATGGCTTCCGCGGTTTGGTCATGGAAGGCCGCGACATCGGCTCGGTCATTTTCCCCGACGCTGACTTCCGCTTTTTTCTCCAAGCCGATCCGGCGGAGCGAGCCCGTCGCCGCGCACGCGAGGGCCGGCAGGATAAAATCGCGGAGCGCGACCGCCTCGACCTGTCGCGTCCAAACGCGCCGCTCGCCTGTCCGCCGGGCGCGATCGCGATTGATTCGACGGATCTCAACCTCGAGCAGGTGGTGGAGAAAATTGCCGCGCCGATTGCGGCCAGCCTGGGCATTGCATGAAGGGGGATGGCCATCTGGGAATGCCGCCGATCTATGGCATTTGCCATTTCGCGATCTGCTGCGTTTATGAGGCGTTTTTCCGCGGCGAGGTCACCGGCCAGGAATACATTCCCGCCCGAGGCGGCTTTATTCTCGCCGCCAACCATGCGAGCTTTCTCGATCCGCCGTTCGTCGGCTGCCAGATCCCGCGGCAGCTCGCCTTTTTCGCCCGCAAGACGTTGTGGAAGCCGGGCCTGGCGGCGTGGTGGCTCGACGCCGTCGGCACCATTCCGGTGGACCGCGATGGCGGCACCGACGTGGCGGCGATCAAGCGGGTGCTGCAGACTCTGCGCGACGGCCGCCCGATCATCATGTTTCCGGAAAGTACCCGCTCCCGCGACGGACGCCTGCAGCCGGCCAAGCCGGGGGTCGGCCTCTTTGCCTGCCGCGCCGGCGTGCCGGTATTGCCGGCGCGCATCTTCGGCTCGTTCGAGGCGCTCGGCCGCAGTGGCCGCCTGCGGCTGGGTACGCCGCTCCACGTCACTTTCGGCCCGGTGCTGCCGCCGGAGGTTTTTGATGACGCCACCGCGGGCAAGGATCGCTACCAGCGGGCTTCGGAAAAAATCATGACCGCCATCGCCGCGCTCGAAGTGCCGCGCCCGGCGGTGGTCTAGGTCACTCCAGCCCGCAGGCCTTGCGTGCACGCTTGAGCACCCCGGCCGCCACGGCGCGGGCCCGCTCGGCGCCGTCTTGCAGGACGCTTTGGATATAGCCCGGGGCGGCGGCCAGTTCGGCCCGGCGGGCGCGGTAAGGCGCGAAATAATTCCAGTAGTGTTCGAAGAGGGTCTTTTTCAGATCGCCGTAGCCGAGCCCGCCGGCGCGCAGGCGCTCTTCGCAATCATGCGCCGTGCCGGCCGGCGCCAGGAGCCTGAGCAGCTGGATGGCGAGATTCTTGTCCGCGTCGGGCTTGGGTTCCTGCGGCGTGCGCGAATCCATGACGATGCCCATGATTTTTTTGCGCGCGACTTTTTCATCGGCGAAAATCTCGATCGTATTGCCGTAGCTTTTGCTCATTTTCTGCCCGTCGAGGCCGGGCACGATGGCCACCTCGTCGCGGATGTCAGGTTCGGGAATGACGAAGGTCTCGCCGTAGGTCTGGTTGAATTTGATGGCCATGTCGCGCGTCATTTCGACGTGCTGTTTCTGGTCCTTGCCCACCGGCACGACGTTCGTGTCGTAGAGCAGGATGTCGGCGGCCATGAGCACGGGATAGGCAAAGATGCCGAAGTTCGGCGAAATGCCCTTGGCAATCTTGTCCTTGTAGCTGTGGGCGCGCTCGAGCAGGCCCATGGGCGCGAGGGAGCCGAGCAGCCAGGTGAGCTCGCAGACCTCCGGCAGGTCGCTCTGGCGCCAGAACACGGCTTTTTTCGGATCGAGCCCGCACGCCAGCCAGTCGATGGCAATTTCCAGCGTGAAGCGGCGGCGCCGGTCGGCATCGGTCAGCGCCGTCATGGAATGGTAGTCGGCGATGAAATAATAGGCCTCGCCGCGCGCCTGCAGCTCGATGGCCGGACGCATCGCGCCGAAATAATTGCCGATATGCAGCGTGCCCGAAGGGGTGATGCCGGTGAGTATGCGCATTCGCAAAGGTTTCAGCGACCGGGGGCCGAAAGTCAGGAGAAAAATGCGTCCGCTGGCCTCAATCCCGGCGGGGCAGGATGGCAACCTGGATGCGGGCGCGGGCGATGGTCGCGGGCGGAAGATAGCCGCCGAAGGCGATGGCGGGCATGACGAGCGAGCGCGGACCGAGGAGCGTGCCGGGCTGGAGCACGGCGTTGCAGCCGACCTCGGCCCGGTCGCCGAGGATGGCGCCGAATTTGCGCAAGCCGGTTTCGACGTTGCGATCGGCGAGCCGGAGAACAACGGGTTTCTGGTCGAGACGAAAATTGGAGAGGATCGCGCCGGCGCCGAGATGGGCGCCGTTGCCCAAAATGGAATCGCCCACGTAGCTGAAATGCGGCACGTGCACGCCGTCGAGCAGGAGGCAGTTTTTAAACTCGCAGGAGT
>Ga0070741_10009701_pt1 | contig 18550 bp, 19 predicted proteins | sample Coa_R1_4_FD_66440 | JGI IMG/M metagenome (GOLD analysis project Ga0070741, IMG submission 66440) | Surface soil microbial communities from Centralia Pennsylvania, which are recovering from an underground coalmine fire - Coalmine... | ecosystem: Environmental > Terrestrial > Soil > Unclassified ...
CCCATCTTCCGGATCGTCTTCAGCTGATCGCGGAAGTCCTCGAGCGTGAACTCGTTCGCCCGGATCTTCTCTTCGATCTTCGCCGCGTCTTCCTCGTTGACGGCGGCTTCGGCCCGCTCGATGAGCGACAGCACGTCGCCCATCCCGAGCACCCGCGACACGAACCGATCGGCGTAGAACGCGTCGAGGTCCTCGAGACGTTCGCCGGTGCCGACGAACGCGATCGGCACGCCGACCACCGACACCACCGACAGCGCCGCGCCGCCGCGGGCGTCGCCGTCGAGCTTCGTCAGCACGACGCCGGTGACGCCGACCCGCGCGTTGAACTCGCCCGCGCTCTTGATCGCGTCCTGCCCGGTCATCGCGTCGGCGACGAACAGGCGGTCGCTCGGGTCGGTGACCTTCTGGATCGCGACCAGCTCGTGCATCAGCTCGTCGTCGATGTGCAGGCGCCCCGCCGTGTCGACGATGACCGTGTCGAACCCGAGATTGGCCGCCTCCGCGACGGCGCCCTGCGCGCGCGCGACCGGATCCATCACGCCCGCCGGATCGTGGACGCGCACGCCCGCTTTTTCGCCGACGACGTTCAGCTGCTGGATGGCGGCCGGACGCTTGACGTCGGTCGAGACCAGCAGCGGATGCTTCCCCTGCCTGGTCAGCCACTTCGCCAGCTTCGCCGACGTCGTCGTCTTGCCGGCGCCCTGCAGCCCGAGCATCAGCACGACGCGGGGCCGCTTCGTCGACGGCTGGAGCCCGCCCTGCGCGTCGCCGAACAGCGCGACCATCTCGTCGCGCACGATCTTGACGACCTGCTGCGACGGCGCGAGGCCGCCGCGCAGCGCGCCGCCGTCCTGCGTCACCGCGTCCATCGCCCGATCGCGGACGCGATCGATGAACGCCTTGACGACCTTGAAGTTGACGTCCGCTTCGAGCAGCGCGAGGCGGATCTCGCGCAGCGCGGTTTCGATGTTTTCGGGCGTCAGCCTCGACTCGCCGCGAAGCGTCTTGAAAACGTCCTGCAGGCGTGTGCTGAGGGACTCCAACATGACCGCTACCTGCACCCCGCCGCGCCGACAACTCGCGCGACCGGGGGCCGCTAAACGTCAGTACAGCAAACCCTTATCGTAGCGGACGGGCTGGCGGGGTGTCAACCGGTGGTGGTCGGCTTGGCCGGCGCGAGCTCGGTCCGCAGCGCGTGCAGGCGCTCGATCGCGCTGCGCAGCGCCGACGTGATCGCCGGCGACAGATCGTCGGAATACATCTCGGCGGCGGCCTTGTTGAGCAGCGGAATCGTCGCCTCGACGTCGTGCAGCTTCACGTTCTCGGACAGCCGCACCAGCAGCTCGACGTGGTCCATGCAGGCGCGCACCAGCTTCTTGCCTTCGTCGGAGTTCTCGCGTTCGGCGGCGCGCATGCCGACCATCAGGAAGTCGGTGCACGCGCGGAGTTGACCTTTCACGCTCATAATCTTGGGACGCCTACCTCTTTATACCCCGGACAGCTTGTGACCGAGCTTCTCTTTCTTCGTCTTCAGATATCGCCGCGTGTGCTCCGACACCGGGATTTCCAGCGGCAGCCACTCGCTGACCGATAGCCCGTAGCCCTCGATCCCCACCAGCTTGCGCGGATTGTTGCTCAGAAGCCGCATGGACCGGATCCCCAGCTCGCGCAGGATCTGGACGCCAACTCCGTAATCGCGCTGGTCAGCTTTGAAACCGAGGCGCTCGTTCGCCTCCACCGTGTCGAACCCTTCGTCCTGCAGCTCGTACGCACGGATCTTGTTGGCAAGACCGATGCCCCGCCCCTCCTGATTGAGGTACAGCAGCACGCCGCGCCCTTCGGCCGCGATCTTGCCGAGCGCCGTGTGCAGCTGCGCGCCGCAGTCGCAGCGCGCCGAATGGAACACGTCGCCGGTCAGGCACGACGAGTGGACGCGCACGAGCACGTCGCGGCCGTCGCCGATCTCGCCGCGCACGAGCGCCGTGTGCTCCTGCTTCGAGATCCGATCTTCGAATACGTGGATGGTGAACTCGCCGTGATGGTCGATCGGCAGTCGTGCCGTCGCCATCCGCTTGACGAGCGATTCGGTCCGCGTGCGGTACTTGATCAGGTCTGCCACCGTCACCATCAGAAGGTTGTGCTTCTTCGCGAAGCGGGCCAGTTCCGGCACGCGCGCCATCGTGCCGTCTTCGTTCATGATTTCGCAGATGACGCCGGCGGGATACAGGCCCGCGATGCGCGCCAGATCCACCGCCGCCTCGGTCTGCCCGGTACGCACGAGCACGCCGCCGTCGCGGGCCCGCAGCGGCGAGACGTGACCCGGCCGCACGAGGTCCGACGGGCGCGTCGCCGGATCGATCGCCGCCAGCACCGTCGCCGCGCGATCGGCCGCCGAGATTCCGGTGGTCACGTGGTGCTTGGCGTCGATCGGCACGCAGAACGCGGTGCCGAACGGCGTCGTGTTCGACGTGACGGCGAGCGGGATTTCCAATTCGTCGAGGCGCTCGCCGGTCATCGACAGGCAGATCTGGCCGCGTCCGTAGCGCGCCATGAAGTTGATCGCCTCGGGCGTCACCTTCTCGGCCGCGATCGTCAGATCGCCCTCGTTCTCCCTGTCCTCGTCGTCGACGACGATCACCATGCGCCCGTCGCGGATCGCGTCGACCGCGTCCTCGATGCGCGCGAACGGCGACGGCTTCCGGCGCGCGCCCTTTGCGATCTCCATCAGCGGACGGCCTCCCCCGCCTTCGCGCCGAGCGCGGTCAGGCCGGCGAGCTCCGCGGCCCGGACGACGTACTTGCCGACCATGTCGCATTCGAGGTTCACCGCGGCGCCCGCCTGCATCCGGCCCAGGTTCGTATGATCCATCGTAAACGGCACGACCTGCACGTCGAAGCAATCTTTTGCGAGACCGGCGACGGTGAGGCTGATGCCGTCCACCGCGATCGACCCCTTGTGGACGATGTAGGCGGCGAGCGGCGCGGGAAAGCCGACGGTCAGCCAGTGGAAGTCGTCGGCCGGGCGCAGCGCCTCGACGCGGCCCACGGCGTCGACATGTCCCTGCACGAAATGGCCGCCGAACCGGCTGTCGGCGCGCATCGATCGCTCGAGATTCAACGCCGCGCCCGCCGCGAGCGATCCGAGCGTCGTCACCCGCACCGTCTCGGGTCCGATTTCGGCGTGGAACTCGCGAGGCTCGGCGAGCACGACGGTGAGGCACACGCCGTTGACCGCGATGCTGTCGCCGGCCCGGAGCTCCGGCGCCAGCGCCGTCCCGATCCGCAGGCGGAAGCCTCCGCTCGTCGGCGTGCGTTCGATCAGCGTTCCGACCGCTTCAACGAGTCCCGTGAACATATCCTTCGATCAGCACGTCCGGACCGAGCGTCTGCACGACGCGGTCGTGCAGCGCCGCCGACACGCCTTCGCGTCCCGGCAGCAGCGCGACGCCGTCCTGTCCGAGGATGTGCGGCGTGACGTACAGGCTCAGGCAATCGACGAGCCCCTCGTCCCACGCCGACGCGATCACCTCGGCCCCGCCTTCGAGCAGCAGCGACCCGATCTCGCGGCGCGCGAGCGGCTCGAGGGCGGCGCGGAAGCTGCCGTCGCGCGCGACGACGATCTCGGCGCCGGCGTCCTCCAGCGGCGTGCGCAGTTCTGCACAGGCCGCCGCGTCAGCCGTGGTCACGATGATGACAGGCCCGGCGTCGCGTGTCGAGAGCACCTTGGCGTCGCGGGGCGTCCGCAGCCGGCGGTCGAACACGACCCGCACGAGCGGCCGCTCGCGATACGGGCCGCGCGGCGTCAGCAACGGGTCGTCGACGAGGAGCGTGTTGATCCCGACGCCGATGGCGTCCACTTCGGCGCGCACCGCGTGCGCGTGGCGATCCGCCGGCGCCGACGTCAGCTGCGTGCGCCGGCCCGGCGCCTCGGCGATGCACCCGTCCAGGCTCGTCGCCGCCTTCACGATGACGAACGGGCGGTGCGCGCGCATCATGGTGAAGAAGGGGCGGTTCAACGCGCGCGACGCCGTCTCGCCGAGCCCGACGTCGACCGTCACGCCGTGCCCGCGCAGGTAGCGAAACCCGCGGCCGTGGACGAGCGGGTTCGGATCTTCCACCGCCGCGACGACGCGCGCGATCCCGGCGTCGACCACGCGCTCGCAGCACGGACCGGTCCGCCCGTGATGCGCGCACGGCTCGAGCGTGCTGTACAGCGTGGCGCCGCGCGCTGCCGCGCCGGCCTGGGCCAGCGCGACGATCTCGGCGTGCGCCTGTCCCGCCGGCTGCGTGTGGCCCTGCCCGACGACGACGCCGTCCGGCGAGACGACGACGGCGCCGACGGTCGGGTTCGGGCTGGTGCGCCCGCGGCCGCGCGCCGCATGGAACAGCGCGCGTTCCATGAATCCAGCGTCGAGCGGCCCGGTCACCACACTCGCTCCTCGAACAACCCGTCGACGTACTCGGCGGCGTCGAACGGCACGAGGTCGTCGATGCCTTCGCCGACGCCGACGTATCGAATGGGCAGCTTCAGGTCGTGCGCGATCGCGACGGCGACGCCGCCTTTCGCCGTCCCGTCCAGCTTCGTCAGCACGATCCCGTTCACGCCGGCGACGCCCATGAACTCGCGCGCCTGCGACACGCCGTTCTGCCCCACCGTCGCATCGAGCACGAGCAGCACCTCCTGCGGCGCGCCCTCGACCTCCCGCGCGGCGATGCGGCGGATCTTCTCGAGCTCGTTCATCAGGTTGACGCGCGTGTGGATGCGCCCGGCGGTATCGACCAGGATGGGATCGCGGCCCTTCGCCTTGCCCGACGAGATTGCGTCGAACACGACCGCCGCCGGATCCGCGCCCTCGCGCGCGCGCACGATGTCGACGCCGGCGCGCGTGGCCCAGATCTCCAGCTGCTCCACCGCCGCGGCGCGGAAGGTGTCGGCAGCGCAAATCAGCGGCTGCTTGCCCTGGCGCTTCAGCAGGTTCGCCAGCTTGCCGACGGTGGTCGTCTTGCCGGTGCCGTTGACGCCGACGATCAGCGTGACGCACGGGTGGTGCGCGACGATCGCCGGGTGATCGACGGCCGCGAACACGCCTTCGATCTCGCGCTTGACCATGTCGCGCAGGCTCGCGCCCTGCCGCGGCTGGCTCTTCACCTTGGTGATGATGCGGTCGGTGGCGGCCACGCCGATGTCGGCCGAGATGAGCAGCTCTTCGAGCGCGTCGACCGTCTCGACGTCGATGGCACGCGTGCGCTTCGCCGGTTCGTCGGCGCTGCGCACGATCTCGTCGAACCGCTCGACGATCTGCTGCTTGGTGCGGGAAAGGCTCTCTTTGATCCGGCCGAACAGACCCATCCGAACGATCTTAGCCGGTCTCCGCCTCGGCGCGTTGCGGCCGCAGCATCAGCGCGCCGATCGCGGTCTTCACGTCCGAGCGTCCGCTCAGCACTTCGGCCATCTGGCTCGTGATCGGGAGCTCGACGCCGTGCCGTTCGCCGAGCGCGAGCGCCGCGCCCGTGGTGCGGATGCCCTCGGCGACCATCTTCATGCCGGCGACGATGTCGTGCAGCGCGCGCCCGCGCGCCAGCTCGACGCCGACGTGCCGGTTGCGGCTGAGTGCGCCCGTGCACGTCAGCACGAGGTCGCCGAGCCCGCTGAGGCCGGCGAGCGTCTCGCGGCGGCCGCCGGCGGCGCAGGCGAGTCGCGTCACCTCCGCGAGTCCGCGCGTGACGAGCGCCGCCAGCGCGTTGTGACCCAGTCCGAGCCCTTCGACGACGCCTGCGGCGATCGCGATGATGTTCTTCAGCGCGCCGCCGATTTCGACGCCGACCACATCGTCGCTGCCGTAGATGCGAAATGCCGGGCCGCGAAACTCCGCCTGGACGAGATCGGTTGCGCTCGCCTGCGCCGACGCGGCGAGCACCGCCGTCGGCAGCGCCTGCGCCACTTCGGACGCGAAGCTCGGCCCGGACAGCACGACGACGGGATGACGCGACCCGACTTCGTGCGCCGTCACCTCCGACATGCGCAGCAGCGTGTCGGTCTCGAGCCCCTTCGTCGCGCTGACGATCGTCGCGCCGCGCGCGAGATGCGGCGCCGCAGAGCGGACGGTCGCCCGGAATCCGTGCGACGGTATCGCCGCGACGACGATCTCCGAGCCGGCGAGCGCCGCGTCGATGAGGTGCGTCACCGAGACGGAGGGCGGCAGCGTGACGTCCGGCAGGTACACCGCGTTCGCGCGCCGATCGCGCATGTCGTCGACGAGCGCGGGATCGCGTCCCCACAGCCGGACGTCGTGTCCGATTCGGGCGAGGTGGACGGCCAGCGCCGTTCCCCAACTGCCCGCACCGAGGACGGTGACGCCGCGCACTAGGCCCGGACTCCGATCCGCCGCTCGGTTCCGGTGCGCAGCCGCGCCAGGTTGGATCGATGGCGGAACACGATGATCGCCGACGCGGCGAAGGCGGCGGCGACGGCCGGCGCCGGCGTGCCGATCGCGTACGCAATCGGCGGCAGCGCGATCGTCGCCAGCATCGAGCCGAGCGAGATGTACTTGGTGATCCAGACGGTGGCGAGAAAGATCGCCATCACCGGTGGCATCACCGCGGGCGTCAGCACCGAAAAAACGCCGCACGCCGTCGCGACGCCTTTGCCGCCGCGGAATCGCAGCCACACCGGGTAGATGTGCCCGACGACCGCGGCGACGCCGGCGAGCGCCGGCGCGGCGCCGTTGTCGACGAACCGCTCGGCGAGCGCGACGCTGACCGCGCCTTTGGCGAGGTCGAGGAAGGCGACGAGGACGCCGGCGGTCACCCCGGACGCGCGCATGACGTTGGCCGCGCCGAGGTTGCCGCTGCCGATCCGGCGCAGGTCGGCGGTCCCCCAGCGGCGCGCCGTCAGCAGCGCGAAGGGGATCGATCCGAGCAGGTAACCGGCAACCAGGGCAGCCGCCATCACGTCGGTGTCAGACACCGCTGAGGGTAACACGCGCGAGCGGCGTGTAAATCGAGCCGCCGGAGGAGAGCTGACTGCGGTAGAGCGTCGCGTGGTCGACCCGCACGCGCGCCACGACGCCGGTGTCAGACACCTGATCGAAGGCGCGCCGATCGGCCGGCCGGGCATCGCGCCACCGCGCCAGCGTCAGGTGCGGGTGGAACGGCCGGGCCTCGAGCACCACGCCGACCCCTTCGACACGTGCGGCGACCTCGCGTTGCAGCGCCGCCATCGCCGCCGCGCTGTCGTCCATCCCGAGCCACAACACCCGCGGCGCTCCGCGGTCCGGGAACATCCCGACGCCGGCGAAGCGCGCCTCGAACGGCGCCTGCGCCACCCGCCGCTGCATGGCCACGATCAGCTGCGCCGAGCGCGCCTCGTCCGCCTCGCCGATGAAGGCGAGCGTCACGTGCATCTGCTCCGGCCTGGTCCACTTGATCGACGACCGATCGCGCGCGCGTCGCTCGAGGCCCCACTGCAGCGCCGCCATCGCCTCGCGCGCCGCATCGTCCAGATCCGTGGCGATGAACAGTCTCATATCGCGGCGAGCGTGATCCGACCCTGTGACCGACCGACGCGTCGCGGCGTGCTCAGGGCCCCGCTCACACCCGTCCGAGCAGCATCAAGCGCAGCATGTTCAACGCCGCCGTGGCCGACTGGTACTTGACGAGCCCGCGGTCGCCGACGAACTGGAACGTGCGCACCCACTCCCGATCGTCGACGACGACCGCGACGCACACCATCCCGACCGGCTTCGACTCGGTGCCGCCGCCGGGTCCCGCGATGCCGGTGATGCCGATGCCGACCTGCGCGCCCGCACGGACGCGCACGCCCTCGGCCATCGCGCGCGCCACCGGCTCGCTGACCGCGCCGTGCTCGGCGATCATCGCGTCCGGGACGCCCAGCAGATCGGTCTTCGCCGCGTTGCTGTAGCAGACGACGGCGCGATCGAGATAGTCGGAGCTGCCCGGAATGTCGGTGAGGCGCGACGCGAGCAGCCCGCCGCTGCACGACTCGGCGAGCGCGATCGTCAGCCGCCGCTCGCGCAGCAGATCGCCGACGACCGCTTCGATCGGTCGCCCGTCGATGCTGTAGATGATGTCGCCGAGCTCGCGGCTCAGCTCGGCGACAGCCGCGTCCAGCGCCGCTTCGCCCGCCTCGCGCGTCGGCGCCTGTGCCGTCAGGTGCAGCTCGATCTGACCGCTGACGGCAAGAATCGTCGTCGCAATCGGCACGCGCTGCGACGTCCATCGCGTGTAGATCGTCTGCGCCTGCGCGTCGACGTCGGACTCGCTGCGCCCGGTCAGCTTCAGGACGCGGCGGAACAATCCGGCGCCGCTCGCGCGCGCCGCCAGCCTGTCGCGGATGACCGCATCGAGCATCGGCTTCATTTCGCGCGGCGGACCCGGCAGCAGCACGAGATCGGTCGATCCGCCGTCGTCCGCGGGCCGCCTTCGCGCGGTGATGAAGAGCCCCGGCGCCGATCCATGACGATTCTCGAGCACGGTCGCGCCGCGCGGCACCATCCCCTGCCGGCGGTTGTTGTCGGGCATCTTCATGCCGCGCTTTGCGAACCGTTCGCGGATCCGCTCGACGATCGCTTCGTCGACCGACAGGGGCGCATCCAGCACGCGCGCCACGGCGTCGCGCGTGATGTCGTCCTCGGTCGGGCCGAGCCCGCCGGTGATCACGATGAGGTCGGCCCACTCCAGCGCGTTCTCGAGCACCCGCGCCAGCTCGGCGACGTCGTCGGCCACGACCGCCTTCAGACGCACGTCGTACCCGATCGCGTTGAGACGCTCTGTGACCGTCAGCGAATTGGTGTCGACGCGAAACGGCGTCAACATCTCACTGCCGACCGCGAGAATGCAGGCTTTCATGCCGTCGGGCTCGACTACTTGACCAGGTGACCGGACAACCAGATCACCAGATGCAGGGCGCCGTTGGCGTACACCGCCGCCATCGCATCGTCGGCCATCACGCCGACGCCGCCCGGCAGCGCTTCGAGCTTGTTCGCCGGCCACGGCTTGACCACGTCCGACACGCGAAACAGCAGGAACCCCAGGATCGCGCCGGGCCACCCGACCGGATTGAGGAACAGCGTGATCAACATCCCCATCACCTCGTCGATCACGACCTGCCCCGGATCGACCCGGCCGAAGTGATGCTCGGCCACCGTGCCGCCCCACGACCCGAGCGCGAAGGTGATCACGATCGCGGCGGCCTGCGCGGCCATCGTGTGCGGCAGCAGCGCCCAGAGCACGAGGCCGGCCGCCGATCCGAACGTGCCGGGCGCGACCGGCGCGTAGCCGACGCCCGCAATCGTCGCGATGAAGAGCGCGAGACGTTTCACCGGACGACGCGCGTGCCGGCGAACCGATCGTGCAGACCGCGGTGGTCGCGGCTGAGGACGGCGGTGAGGAACCCGAGGCCGGCGGGCACGGCGAGCACGATCCACATCAGCGTGCGCAGCAACGCGCGGCCCAGGTCGAGGGCGGAGTCCTCGTCCGACGAGACGACGCGGATGCCGGCCGCCATCTTGCCGAGCGTCTGACCGCCGGCGGTGAAGGCGACGAGATAGCCGCAGTTCTGCAGCAGCAGGAACGCGACGAGCGGCCCTTTCGGAAGGATCGCGAGCTCGTCGAACGTGATGCCGCAGATCTGAATCGTCAGGTAGACCACCAGGGCATCGACGGCGGCGAGGATGAGGAGGTCGAGGACGACTGCGAAGAGGCGCGCGCCGACGGTCGCGTCGAGGTGTTCGAGGAGCGGTTCGACCGTCGCGTTCATCTGGAACGCGCGCGTGCCCGGCGTGACCGGCGCCGTCGTGTGCTGCTCGGGATCGAGCGACAAATCGAGCGACTGCGATCGCGGTTCGGTTCGCAGCCGCGGAACCTCGGGCGTCGCGCGCCGCACCGACAGCGGCGGCCGCGGCGGCGACGGCCTCGTGATGAGCGGCTGGTCGTCGTCGACGACCGAGGGCCCGAAGAGCGGCAGTTCGGCGGTCGTTTTGCCCGGCGCGCGCGGCGGCGTATCGCCGAACGTCAGATCGTCGAGCGGATTCGGCAGCGGCGACTCGCCGCGGAGCGGCATCTCCGGGATTGACGCCAGCGCCGCCAGGGAGAAGTCGTAGCCGCAATTGCGGCAGCGCTCGACCTCCTCGAATCCGAGATAGCCGCACTTCGGGCACTTCATGGCAGTCGCGTGACGGCCAGGAGCTGACGCTGGATGTCGGCGCGGATCCGGTCGGCATCGGGCCGCTGCGGATCGGTCGGTTGGATCGCGTCGAGCGCCGCGATCGCGTCGCGCAGATGGCCGCTCGCGGCGAGCGCGCGGGCGCGCGCGAGCGCCGCGTCGCTGCGACGCGGGAGCGGCAGCGTCGTGTCGCGCACGACGGTCGCGGACGCGCGCGGCGGCGGCGCGTCGACGGACGGCCAGAGGGCGCCGAAGTCGATCCGCGGCGAGACGAGCGGATAACCGACCGCCGCGATCAGCACGGCGGCCGCCATCGTGATCGCGATCGTCTTGGCCAGGCTTCGATCCCGATCGGGCGGCGCGCCCGCCGGCCGCGCGCGCTCGACCCGGGCCGGCGCGGCGCTGACCGACGTCGGCTCGAGCCGGTCGAGCCGGCCGAGCACGGCGAGCGCTTCCTCGGACGGGGCGCCGTGATCCATGGCCGCGGTGAGCAGCCGCCGCGCCTCGCCGCCTTCGCCGCGGTGGAACGCGTCGACGCCGTGCTGCAGCATCTCCTCGGACTGCCGCTGCCGCTCGGCCATCGCGCTGCGCGCGCGCTCGATGTAGGCGCGGGCCCGCGCGTGGTTGCGATCGAGGAACAGCGCCCGCGTCCACACGTTGATCGCTTGTTGGTACTGGGCGGCGAAGTAGTGGTCGAGGCCGGTGAGCAGCAGCTGTTCGATCTTCGCGTCGCGATCGACGGCGGCCGCGTCGTCGTGCGCGGGCGCCATGTCGCTGCGTGAAGAATCTGACATCGGCGTCAAGGATTATAATTCTGCACTCTGCGATCGACAATCTGAAATCTCATGGCGCTCATCGAATGCATCCCCAACGTCAGCGAAGGCCGCCGCGCCGACGTCGTCGACCGCCTGGCCGACGCGATCCGGTCCACGCCCGGCATCCGTCTGCTGGATCGATCGTCTGACGGATCCCACAACCGATCCGTATTCACGATGGCCGGCGACAAGGACGCGGTCGCGCGCGCCGTCCTCGCGCTCTTCGAGCGCGCGGTGGCGGAGATCGATCTTCGAACGCATCGCGGCGAACACCCGCGGATGGGCGCGGTCGACGTCGTCCCCTTCGTGCCGATCGCCGGCGTGACGATGGCCGAGTGCGTCGAGCTTGCGAAGACCGTCGGCGCGCAGGTCGCGGAGCGGTTCAGCGTGCCGGTGTACCTGTACGAAGAAGCGTCGACGAACCCGCTGCGCAAGAACCTCGAAGACATCCGACGCGGCGAGTTCGAGGGACTCGCGACGAAGATGGCCACCGACGGATGGGCGCCTGATTTCGGCCCGCGGGCGCCGCACCCGACCGCCGGCGCGACGGTCATCGGCGCGCGCATGGCGCTCATCGCCTACAACATCAATCTCGCGACGGATCGGCTCGACGTGGCGAAGAAGATCGCTGCCGCCATCCGCCACAGCAGCGGCGGGTTCCGCTACGTCAAGGCGGCGGGATTCAAGCTGGAAGACCGCGGCATCGTGCAGGTGTCGATGAACCTGACGAACTACGAGAAGACGCCCATCTTCCGCGTCTTCGAAACGGTCAAGCGGGAGGCGGAGCGCTACGGCGTCGCGGTCCTGGAGAGCGAAATCGTCGGGCTGGTGCCGTCCGCGGCGCTGAACGCCGCGGCCGAATTCTACCTGCAGATCGCCGGCTTCGCGCCCGAACAGATTCTGGAACACAAGCTCCGAGGCGACGGCTAGACCGTCTCGTTCTCTTCCTCGGCCCGGCGGCTCGGCGCGATGCCGAACGCCTTCATCTTGCGATACAGGTTGCTGCGCTCGACGCCGAGCACTTCCGCGGTGCGCGACATGTTGCCCTGCTGCTCCGCGAGGGTGCGCAGGATCAGGTCGCGCTCGAAGCGATCGCGCGCCTCGTGCAGCGTCAGCCGGCCTTCGGGGGCGTCGGCGGGCGGCGCGCCGCGCGCGAACCCGGAGGGATCGAGGAATCCGAGGTCGTCGGCCGTGATGACGTCGCCGGGCACCATGATCATCAACCGTTCGATGACGTTGCGCAGCTCGCGCACGTTGCCGGGCCACGTATAGGCCTGCAGCACGCTGCGCGCCGTCGCCTCGAAGCTCTTGGCGCGGCGGCCGTACTCGCGCGCGAGATCCGCCATGAAATGATCGGCGAGGAGCGGGATGTCCTCGCGGCGGTCGCGCAGCGGCGGCACGAAGATCGGGATCACGTTCAGGCGGAAGTACAGGTCCTCCCGGAAGCGGCCGGCGCGGATCTCCGCCTGCAGCTCCTTGTTCGTCGCGGCGAGGACGCGCACGTCGACCTTGATCGTCGTCTTGCCGCCGACGGCATCCACCGTCTGCTCCTGCAGCACGCGCAGCACTTTGGCCTGGGTCTTCAGGCTCATGTCGCCGATTTCGTCGAGGAAGATCGTGCCGCCGTCGGCGGTCTCGAACTTGCCGCGGCGATCGGCCACCGCGCCGGTGAACGCGCCGCGTACGTGGCCGAACAGCTCGCTCTCGATCAGCTCTTCGGGGATCGCGGCGCAGTTCACTTCGACGAAGGCCGCGTGGCGGCGCCGGCTCAGCGCGTGCACGGTGCGCGCCACGAGCTCCTTGCCGGTGCCGTTCTCGCCGTAGATCAGCACGCGCCCGTTGGTCGGGGCGGCCATCGCGACCTGCTCGCGCAGCTGCCGCATCGCGTAGCTCTCGCCGACCATCGTCTGCGTGCGGTCGACCTTCGCGCGCAGCGCCTTGTTCTCCGCTTCCAGCCGGCGCTGCCGCAGCGCGTTGCGGATGACGAGCACCGTCTTCTCGAGCGACAGCGGCTTCTCGACGAAGTCGAAGGCGCCCAGCTTGATCGCGCGCACGGCCGACTCGATGTTGCCGTGGCCCGAGATCAGCACGACCTGCGCGTCGATCTGCCGTTCGCGCAGCCGCGCGAGCGTCGCCAGCCCGTCCATGCCGGGCAGCCACACGTCGAGCACGACGAGGTCGACCGGGCCGCGCGTCAGGCGATCGAGACACGCTTCGCCGCTCGACACGGCTTCGACCGCATACCCTTCGTCTTCCAGGACGCCGGTGAGCGCCGTCCGGACGCCAGGTTCGTCGTCAACGATCAGGATGGTGGGCGTCAACTCGGTAGTTCAATTGTAAAGCGTGTCCCGCGCGGCGTGTTGTCGCCGACCTCGATGCTGCCGCCGTGCTCGGCGACGATCCGCCGGACGATCGCCAGCCCGAGCCCGCTGCCCCGCCGCTTGGTCGAGTAGTACGGCAGGAACAGCTTGTCGCGTTCGTCGGGCGGGATGCCCGGACCGTCGTCGGCGACCACGACGCGGATCACGCTGTTCGCCGCATCGTGCTGCGCCTCGACCACGATGCGGCCGCGCCGTTCCATCGCTTCGATCGCGTTGTCGACGAGGTTGATCACGACGCGCTTGATCTGCTCGGCGTCGATGCGCGCCAGCGGCAGATCCGGCTGGAAGCGCTGCTCGATCGCGACGTCGGAGAACAACCCGCGATAGAGCGCCAGCGTCTCGGTGGTCAGCTGGCGCAGATCGGTCGGCACCGCCCGGGGCGCCGGCATGCGCGCGAACTGCGAGAACTCGTCGACGAGGCCCTTCAGCGACTCGACCTCGCCGATGATCGTCGTCGTGCACTCGTCGACGAGCGCCTTCGCGTGCGGCGGCGCCGTCGACAGGTTGCGCCGGAGACGCTCGGCGCTCAGCTGGATGGGCGTCAGCGGGTTTTTGATCTCGTGCGCGAGCCGCCGCGCCACCTCGCGCCACGCCGCGACCTTCTGCGCGCGGATGAGCGGCGTCACGTCGTCGAGGACGACGACCATGCCCTCCGAGGCCGCGGCGTCGCCGACGAGCGCCGTCGCGACGACCGCCAGATGGACCTCCTGGCCTTCGCGCGAAATCGAGATCTCCTGCGCGATCGACTCGGTCTTCATGCGGCCGCCCGACGCGAGCAGCGCGCGCAGCGGCTGCAGGTCGGGCCGATCGAACACCGCCAGCACCGCCTGGCCGACGACGCGGCGATCGACGCCGAGCAGGCGCATCGCGGCGGTGTTGATCGTGGCGATCTGCCCCGCCGCGTCGACCGACACGACGCCCGTCGCGATCCGCTCGAGGATTGTCTCGATGTACCGGCGACGGTTTTCCACTTCCACGTGCTTGCGCTCGAGCTCGACGGTCGATCGCTCGACCTTGCGCCTCGACGCGGCGAGCTCGCTCGCCATCGTGTTGAACGCTTCGACGAGCGATCCGAACTCGTCATTGCTCTGCGGCTCGATCCGCTGATCGAGGCGGCCCGCGCCGATCTCGCGCGCGGCGGTGGCCAGGCGCTGCACCGGCCCGGTGATGCGCTTGGCGAGGTACAACCCCATCCACGTCGAACCGACGAGGATGAGCAGCGTCAGCATCAGGAAGAACGACAGGTACACGCCGGTGAGCGGACGCTTCAGCACGCGCAGCTGGTTGTAGTTCTCGAACGCCTGCGTCAGCCGGCGGGAGCGCGCCGACACCTCTGCGCTCAGCACGTCCGTGGCGACGACCACGCCGGCCGGCCGCCCGTCCTTGCCGCGAACGATCGACGCCGCGTGCAGGAGATCGCCCGCCGCGCCGAGCGGCTCGACGGCGCGCGCCGTCCGGCCGTCGGCCAGCGCGCGGATCGCAACGCGATCGGCGGCGCCGCGATTCGACGTCACCGCGAGCGACGGCGCGCGCGCGTCGGCAACCGGCTCGATCGTCGGCGCCGAACCCGGCTGCGGCACGGCGCGGTAGACCCGCGCGAGCTGCACGCGCTGCCGCGCCAGTTCCGGCTCGAGGATGGCGCGGATCGGATCGATGTCGGCCGCGGCGAGATCGACGCCCGCCAGGTCCCGCGCGAGGCGATCGGCCTGGTCGGCGACCTGCAGCTGCCGCTCCGTGTAGTAGTCGCCGGCGATCGTGTTCGCCGAACGGAGGATCTCGTCCATCGGCGCGTTGAACCAGCGGTCGAGGCTCTGGACCATCAATTCGCTGCCGACGAGCAGCACGAGCACCGCCGGCACGAACGTCATGCCCAGGAGCAGCAGCACCAGCTTCGCGCGGAACCGCGCGAACGGCAGCGCGCGCCGGCGTTCGACCACCAGCTTGACGATGTTCCGCACCAGCACGAAGAGCAGCGCGGCGAGCATCGTGAGGTCGGCGGCCGAGAGCGCGTACAGGACGAATTCGCTGAGGACGTCGGGGGAATAGCGCGACGTGCCGCGCGCCAGCATCAGCAGCGCGGCGAGCACCGCGACGAGCACGGCGATGCCGGCGAGGATCAGCTTCGGGTTGTCCCAGACGCGGCGGCGCGGCGGCTCCGGCGTGCGCGCCGCGGAGGGCGGCGTCCGTCGTGGCGTAATCGACGTGACGCTGGCAGGCATGCGCTATTCCTTCGGGTTCAGCAGCGCTTTCAGCTCGTTGGCGAATTCGTTGATGTCGCGGAAGTGGCGGTACACCGAGGCGAAACGCACGTACGCGACCTTGTCGAGCTTCTTCAGCTCCTCCATGACGAAGCTGCCGATTTCGGCGGTCGCGATTTCCTTTTCCGGCCGCTCCTGCAGCGTCGCCTCGACGCGGTCGGCGACGCCCTCGAGCGACGCGACGCTGACCGGCCGCTTCTCGCACGCCTTGAGCAGTCCGGCCACGAGCTTCTGTCGCTCGAAGCGCTCCCGGGTCCCGTCCTTCTTCACGACCATATACGGGATCTCGTCGATGCGCTCGTAGCTGGTGAAGCGCTTGCCGCAGTCGAGACACTCGCGGCGCCGGCGGATCACTTCGCCTTCCTTCGACTCGCGCGAGTCGACCACCTTGTCGCCGAGATGGCCGCAGTAGGGACACTTCACAGCGTGCCGCTCCGCGAGTTGATCCGCGACAACTGCGCGATGTCGAGCCCGGCCCGGCCGGCGAACCAGAGCCCGAGCAGCAGCGTCGGACCCACCGAGAACAGATGCGCGACGATCCCGGCGCCCACCGCCGAGGCGTCCGGCGCGCCGAAGAAGGTCGTCGTTCCGTAGCGGTACGCCGCGTGGAATCCGCCGACGGCGCCGGGCGTCGGCACGGCGACGCCGAGCGCGAGCAGCGCCACGAGCACGAAGCTTCCCGTAAACGGCATGGTGATGCGAAACGCCTTCGTCACCGCCCACAGTCCGGCCGCGATCGACAGCCACAGCGGAAAGGACCACAGCAGCGCGACGAGCAGACGCGACGGACGCCGGACGACCGCGAGCCCATGGGCGAAGTTCTCGACGAGGCGCACGAGGAACGCCGAGAGCACCGGCACGAGCCGTGCGACGCGTTCGGCCGCGCGTCCGAGGCGCGCCGGGTCGCCCGACAACACGAACAGCGCCACGAGGACCACGGCGGCGAGGGCCGCCGCCGTCAAACCGATCCACGTCAGCCACGCGAACGCCGTCGGGTTGATCGCGCCGGCCGAACGCCCGAACAGCAGCACGTACGATCCGAGCAGCGCCAGCACCGTGACGACGTCGAGGATGCGCTCGAGGACGATCGTCGCGAACGCGCCGGCGGTCGTCATCCGCGGGTTGCGCGACGCAAGACGGGCGATGAAATACGGTCGAATGACCTCGCCCGCGCGCGCCGGCAGGACGGCGCTCGCCGCAAAGCCGACCGCCGTCGCCCGAAACGATTCGCCGAACGTCGTGTGGCCCAGCGGCTCGAGCAGATAGCGCCAGCGATACGAGCGGATGGCGAGGTTCACGAACGTCAGCACGAGACCGACCGCGAGCCACGCCGGCTCGGCCCGGACGATGTCGGCGCCGACGCGGCGCAGATCGACGCCGCGCAGGAACAGCGCGACGAGCACTGCGGCGACGAGCAGCACGGCTGCGGTGCGGACATGCGATCGCATTCCTGTTGAGCGCTTCTACTATACCGTGTAAGATGCAGACCTTTTCCCGTCAGAGGATCGTTTGTTGCCGCTCGCCCCGCCCATCCTCGAAACCACGCTCGCGGACCGACGCCCGGATCGCCGGGGAAAGGTTCGGGACATCTACGAATTCGGCGACCGCCTGCTGATCGTCGCCACCGATCGGATCTCGGCGTTCGACTACGTGCTCGGCTCGGGCATTCCCGACAAAGGGAAGGTCCTGACGCAGATTTCACAGTTCTGGTTCGAGCGCACGCGATCGGTCGTCAGGAACCACGTGATCGCAACCGATCCCGCCGAGTTTCCCGAGCCGGCGCGCTCGGCCGCCGATCGGCTGCGCGGCCGATCGATGCTCGTCGCGCGGACCGAACCGCTCGCGATCGAATGCGTCGCGCGCGGGTACCTGTCGGGGTCCGGCTGGAAGGACTATCGCGCGACGGGCGCGATCTGCGGGATCGCGCTGCCGCCGGGACTCCGCGAGTCGGATCGCCTGCCCGAACCGATCTTCACGCCCGCGACGAAAGCGCAGAGCGGCCACGACATCAACATCAGCGAACGCGATGCCGCGGCGATCGTCGGCGCCGACGTCCTGGCGCGCGCGCGCGCGCTGACGATGCGTCTGTACGCGGAGGGGTCGGCGCACGCCGAGTCGAAGGGGATCATCGTCGCCGACACGAAGTTCGAGTTCGGCCTGCTGCCCAACGGCGAGCTGATGCTGATCGACGAGGTGTTGACTCCCGACTCGTCGCGCTTCTGGCCGCGGGACGGCTACGCGCCCGGCGGCCCGCAACCGAGCTTCGACAAGCAGTTCGTGCGCGATTACCTCGAGTCGATCCAGTGGAACAAGCAGCCGCCCGTGCCCTCGCTGCCGCCCGACGTCGTCGCCCGCACGCGCGAGAAGTACGTCGACGCGTTCCGCCGCCTGACCGGCCGGGAGCTCCAGTGATCGCCGAACGCCTGCAGAAGCTGGTCGACGAGATGGTGGACAAAGGCGTGCACTTCGAGGACGCCGTCCACGAGTTCGAGAAGCGCTTCATCGCCACCGTCCTCGGCCACCACGACGGGAGCCTCACCAAAGCCGCCGACGCGCTCGGCATCCACCGCAACACGCTCACCCGCAAGATGGGCGCGTACAAGCTCAAGCGTCGCTGAATTTACACGGCCGTTAGCACTCCACGGTTGACACTGCTAGGCGCTGCACTATAATTAGCAGTCGCCCACGTTGAGTGCTAGCACTCAGTGGGCACCCTTCAACCTTACGGAGCGATACGCATGAACGTCAGACCGCTGCACGACCGCATCATTGTCCAGCGCCTCGAGGAGGGTGAGCAGAAGATCGGCGGGATCATCATCCCCGACACCGCGAAGGAAAAGCCGCAACAGGGCAAAGTCGTCGCCGCCGGCAACGGCAAGGCGAAAGACGACGGCAAGCGCGTCCCGCTGGACGT
>Ga0070741_10009702_pt1 | contig 18547 bp, 19 predicted proteins | sample Coa_R1_4_FD_66440 | JGI IMG/M metagenome (GOLD analysis project Ga0070741, IMG submission 66440) | Surface soil microbial communities from Centralia Pennsylvania, which are recovering from an underground coalmine fire - Coalmine... | ecosystem: Environmental > Terrestrial > Soil > Unclassified ...
GAGCGGAACAGCCTGAGCGTCGCACCCGCACCGCAGTACCCTCCCGCGGGTGACCACCAGCACGATCGACGTCGACGCGCACGTCGCGCGCATCGCACGTGAGGGCTACACGATCGTCGAGCACGCGATCGAGCCCGACCTCGTCGACGAGCTGTCCGAGGACCTGGTGCGGCTCGAGCGCGTCTACGACGTCACGCCGTCCGCGAACAGCTTCGAGGGCGCGAAGACCGTCCGCATCTACAACCTCCTCGCGTTCGGCGAGTGCTACGAACGCATCCCGGTGCACCCGAACGTGCTGCCGATCGTCGAGGGGGTGCTCGACCGCGGCTGCCTGGTGTCGTCGCTGTCGTCGATCGCGATCTGCCCCGGCGAGGTCGCGCAGCCGATCCACGCCGACGACCAGCTCATCCCGCTGGCCAAGCCGCACGCGCCGACGGTGTGCAACACGATGTGGGCGCTCACGGACTTCACCGAGGCGAACGGCGCGACGCGCGTGATCCCGGGCTCGCACCTCGCGGACCACTCACCCGACTACGGCCGGCCGTACGAGAGCGTCGCGGCCGAGATGCCGCGCGGCAGCGTCCTCGTGTGGCACGGCAGCCTCTGGCACGGCGGCGGCGCGAACAGCACCGACGATCGTCGGGTCGGCATCGCGATGAACTACTGCGCGGGCTGGATCCGCCAGCAGGAGAACCAACAGCTCGGCATCCCCCGGGAGATCGCGGCGCGCTTCTCACCCCGCCTGCGCGAGCTGTGCGGGTACGGCGTCTACAACGGGCTGATCGGGCACATCGACAAGCACAGCCCCGCCGAGATGCTCGACGCGATCGCGGCGAGGGGCGACGGCCGCCGCGACGCGACGAGCCCGATGGTGTGGGACCACCTCACGTGACCTTGTAGAGCGCCTCCATCCCCGCGACGAGGTGGTCGTTGACGTGGCAGTGGAACAGCCACGTCCCCTGGTTGTCGGGGCGCATGTCGGCGACGACCATCGATGCGGGCAGGAGGTTCACGACGTCGACGCGCATGCCCATCGACGTGACGTCGTTGCCGTGCCAGTGCGGTGTGTGGAGGTCGACCTCGGTCCCCATGCCCATGACGTACCAGCGGACGCGCTGGCCTCGCTTCATGGTGAGACCGGGCAGGTTCCCGAAGTCGTACCCGTTGATCGAGTGCATCAGGTTGCTCTCGTGGAACTCGTCCGACTGCTTGTCCACCGCGGATGGGTCGAGCGTGTACTTCTGGATGTTGGTGTCGATCCACGGGCTGTCGTTCTCGTCGTCGACCTCGAAGTTCACGACGAGCTCACGGTCGACGTCGCGCGGTGAGCCGTCGGCGCGGGCCATGCCCTTGCGGGTGACGATGATGGCGCCCATCAAGCCCGCGTAGACGTCCGGGCCCTCGTCGCTGTGCGAGTGGTACATCCACATGATCGAGCTCGGGTCGGCGGGACCGGGACCCGAGCGCTCGCGCACCTGCCACACGTACGTGTGCGTGCCGCCCGTCGCGACGCTGTCGTCGGCCTTGTCGGCACCCGACGTGCCGTCGTCGTACGGCGCGCCTTCGGAGTCCTTCTCGTAGTAGACGCCGTGCGCGTGCATGCTCGCCGGGAACGGCGTGTTGTTCCTGAACACGATCTTCAGCGTGTCGCCGACCTCGGCGTGCAGCACCGGCCCGAGGTCACCGAGGTGCTGCCACTCGGGAGCGACGGGCGCGAGCTTCGTGAACGTCGCGTCCGTGTACTCGCGGTAGATCGACTTCATGTACACGTGGCCGATCGTCGTCGGCCCGCGCTCGTCCCAGGTCGCCTCCGGCTCGCCGAGCGGCTTGCCCGTCACGAGGTTCTTGCCGCTCGGCGCGTAGTCCCAGGCGACGGGATCGGCCGCGATGTAGTGCACGCGGACCTTGCCGTGCAGCGCCGCGAACGCGCGCTCGTCGGCCTCGTCGGAAGATGCGGCTGCCGTGGTCGTCGGTGTCGCGTGCCCCGCGTGCGCTGCGTGCCCGTCGTGGGCCGGGGCCCGGGCCGCGCCGCCCCGCGGCGATGCGCCGCAGCCCGCCGCGATGATCGCCCCGAGCGCGAGCACCGCGCCCAACCGCCGTGTCGTACGTTCCGCCCGCATCCCGCCGCTCCCCTGCACTGCACGACAGGGGCCCACCCGCGCCCTGCCTGGCCCTGCACCGATTCGAGGGCGGGAGGTTAGGGCTACCTTCCCTTCCCCGGCAAGGCCGGGCGCACGATCGGCCGGTGCCGGCGCACGACGCGCGCGACGTCGCGCCGCAACGGGAGCCTGTACTCGATCACGCCGTCGCGGTGGTCGAGGAACTCGACGCGATCCTCGGGCAGTCGCGGGAGGGCGGGTCGGCGTGCGTCTCGGCATCCGGTCGTTGTGGGTCAGACTGACGCCATGCAGACCGTCCTCGGCATCGACATCGGCGGCAGCGGGATCAAGGGCGCGCCCGTCGACCTCGAACAGGGCCGCTTCGCCGTCGACCGCGTGCGCATCCCGACGCCCGAGGGCGCGCCGCCCGGGCCGGTCGCGGAGGTCGTCGCGAAGGTCGTGTCGTCCTTCGAGACCGACGGACCGTTCGGGTGCACCTTCCCGGCCGTCGTCGTCAATGGCGTCGCACGCACGGCCGCGAACGTCGACCACGCGTGGATCGGGACCGACGTGCACGCGTTGCTCTCCCAGCAGACGGGGCGCGACGCCGTCGTGATCAACGACGCCGACGCCGCCGGCCTCGCCGAGGTGCGTTACGGCGCGGGGCGCGATCGGGACGGGACGGTCGTGGTCCTCACACTCGGCACCGGGATCGGCTCCGCGGTGTTCATCGACGGGCACCTGGTGCCGAACACCGAGCTCGGCCACCTCGAGATCCGCGGGAAGTCGGCCGAGGAGCGCGCGTCGGACCGCACGCGCGACGACGAGGACCTCGGCTGGCACCACTGGGCGCAACGTCTGAACGAGGTGCTGGCGACGATCGAACGCCTGCTCAGCCCCCAGCTGTTCATCCTCGGCGGCGGCGTCAGCAAGCGGAGCGACAAGTTCCTGCATCTCCTGTCGACCCAGGCGGAGGTCGTCCCGGCGTCGCTGCGCAACGACGCGGGGATCATCGGCGCGGCGTTGGTGGCGAGCGGCGCGCGGTAGAAATGCACGCACCGTGCAACCGTCCCCCGTGCACCCGGGAGGTCTCGTGACCGACGCGACCGTCGACACCCGTTCCGGCAAGGTCAGCGGCACGTTCAGAGACGTGCGGACGGAGCCGGGCCGTGCGCGGACGCGCGGGACGGCCCGGCCAGAGGGAGCCGACGGCAACGGCGTGCACGTGTTCCGGGGCATCCCGTACGCGGCGCCGCCCACCGGACCGCGCCGCTACCGCGCGCCCCAGCCACCTGATCCCTGGACCGACGTGCGCGAGTGCCTCGACGCCGGACCGGTCGCGCCGCAGCCGCCCTCGCCGTTCGAGGCGATGCTCGGCGCCCCGAGCCCGCACTGGGACGAGGACTGCCTGACGCTCAATGTCTGGACGCCCGGCCTCGACGACGCGCGCCGGCCGGTCATGGTCTGGATCCACGGCGGCGCGTTCGTCAACGGCAGCGGCTCGACGCCGTGGTACGACGGCACGCGCTTCGCCCAGCACGGCGACCTCGTCGTCGTGACGATCAACTACCGGCTGGGCGCGCTCGGCTTCCTGCACCTCGCGCCGTTCGACCGCGACCGGTTCGCCGACGCGGGCAACTGCGGCCTGCTCGACCAGATCGCCGCGCTGGAGTGGGTGCGCGACAACATCGAGAACTTCGGTGGCGACCCGTCCCGCGTGACTGTGTTCGGCGAGTCGGCGGGCGGGATGAGCGTCGGCACACTGCTCGGCATGCCGGCCGCGCAGGGACTGTTCGCGCGCGCCATCGTACAGAGCGGGTCGGCATCCTTCGTCGCCGACGAGGCTCGCGCGACGCGCATCGCCGAGCGACTGCTCGCGAAGCTCGACCTCGACCCGTCGCGCGTCGACGAGATCGAGACGATCCCCGCGCAGGCCGTCGTCGACGCCCAGTCCCGCCTGTACGACGAGGAAGCGCGCACGCAGCTCCCGTTCGTCCCCGTCGTCGACGGGCTCCACATCCCACGCCCGCCGCTCGAGGAGATCGCCGCCGGTGACGCGGGTGACGTCCCGCTGCTGATCGGGACCAACGCCCACGAGATGACGCTCTTCCTGCTCCTCGACCCGTCGCTCGCGTCGCTCGACGAGGCGTCGCTCACCAAGCGGGCGGTCGGCGCGCTCGGCGAACGAGGCGAGGAGGCGGCCCGGCTGTACACGTCGAACCGTCTCGGCGCGCCGCTGGGCGACGCGCTGATCGCGCTCGAGAGCGACCGGGTGTTCCGCATCCCGGCGATCCGCCTCGCGGAGGCCGAAGTGCGCGCGGGCCGGCCGGTGCACATGTACCTGTTCGCGTGGGAGACGCCCGCGTTCGGCGGCGCGCTGCGGTCCGCGCACGCCCTCGAGCTGCCCTTCGTGTGGGACGCGCTCGACCAGAACGGCGTCGGGATCCTGACGGGTGACGGCCCCGAGCGCCAGGCGCTCGCGACCAGGATGCACCGACACTGGATCGAGTTCGCGCGCACCGGCGAGCCCGGATGGCCCGAGTACGACCTCGAGTCGCGTCGTGTCGTCGTGTTCGACGGCGAGGGCGAGCGCGTCGTCGCGGACCCGGCCGGTGACGAGCGCCGGCTGTGGGACGGCGTCGGGTGAGGATCTTCCGGCGCTCCCGTCGCGCCCGTGACGACGCCGGCGCTCGCCCGAACGAGCGCATCGACGAGCTCGTCGAGGAAGCGCGCGAGGACAACCCGGACGAGACGACGCGCCGCGAGGCGTACGAGCTGGAGCTCATGGAGGAGGAGCGCTCGCGGGAGGGCGCCCAGGTCGAGGTCGACGAGCCCGACGAGCGCTAGGACGTGAACCAGACGCGTGCGGACGCGCGCGTCTCGCCGTCGACCCGGATCCAGACGGTGAGCGGCTCGTCGCCGCGCGCGGGCGCGACCACGACCGCGACCTCGTCGTGCGGGTTGATCGGGGTGTGGTACTCGAGCTGCGCGCACCGCACTGCACCGCGCTCACCCGCGGCGAGGAGCTCGTCGACGGGCTCCCAGTAAGCCGCGTTGTTCATGTGACCCATCAGGTCGAAGTCCGACGCGCGGGTCGTCCAGACGCGCGCTGTGGCGTCGGCCGGCGCGGGTGGGTGGATCAGGTGTGTGCTGACGCGTGGCGCGCCGTCGGGGTGCGGGAACCACGCGTCGAACCCGTCGGGCAGACGCGCGGGCCGACCGGTCCGCGGGTCGACGAAGATCCACACCGCGCGTGACACCACGTGCGCGCCGCGGTCGCCGCGCAACGTCGTCACACGTTCGGCCCAGCGGGGCCCGAGACCGGTTCCCCGCGTCTCCATGCGCACGTTCTCGAGGAAGCGTGGGAGCGCACGGACGTCGAGGTCGATCCGGCGCAGCACCCACGCGCCGCTGCGACCGAAGCCGGCGTCTGAGATGTCGTCGTAGGCGATGTCCTGGTGATGGCGCGCCAACGGCGCGAGGCGGAGACGGCCGTCGCGCCCGACGTCGCCGAGCCGGACCGTGACGTCTTGCGTGAAGACGCGGTCGCTCACGACGCGCGCGCCAGCGTCGCGAGGGTGTCGACGAGCGCGCGCGTCGGTGGCGCGAGCTCGCCGTCGGCAAGATGACGCCATCGCGGACCGAGGCCGCGCACCCGCGGCGGGAGCTCGATCTGCACGCCACGCCGGGCGAGGTTCACGGGGTTGGCGGGGTGAAGCCCGCGCAGCGCGACCGGGATCGTCGCGACGTCGTCGACGATGTCGTACTCGGGGAGCGCCGCGCGCAGCGCGGTCGCCACGGTCGCGGCGAGCGCGCGGTCGGTGCCGCCGACGAGCAGCGTCGTCCAGTAGCCGTCGCGGCCGTGACCGTGGAGCGAGAACACCATGTCACAGTGTGCGAGGAACGCGCGCAGCGCGTCCGACTCGGCCGGGTCCGCGAGATGCGAGGGAAGGTGCCAGCGCAGGTCCTCCGGCTGCAGGACCGCGTAGAGCGACGCGCCCGCGCACGTCGCCGCGAGCGCCGCGACCTCGGCCGTCCGGCGTTCGAGGCTGCCGCCGTGGAGCGCCATGAAGCCCACTCGCGAGCGCAGCTCGACGCGCTCCTCGACGCCCGGCGTCCCGAGCAACTCGGCGAACACGGCCGGAAGGCTACGTCGTGGGAGGAACCCGACGGAATGCCCGCGGCTCGGGCAGCTGCTCTCCTTGCAAAGAGGTGGGGCCGGCTGACGCGCCGCCAGGCGAGAATGCCGTGCGATGGACACCGACGCGCTCGTGCTCGTCGCTCCCCGGCGGCTGGAACGCCGGCGGCTGCGGGTGCCGGACGTCGGCGAGGACGACGCCGTCGTGCGGGTCGAGGCGTGCGGGCTGTGCGGGACGGACCACGAGCAGTACACGGGGACGCTGCCGCTCCCGTTCGCGTTCGTGCCGGGACACGAGACCGTCGGGACGGTCACGGCGATCGGCGACATGGCGGCGCGGCGGTGGGGCGTCGAACCGGGCGACCGGATCGCGGTCGAGGTGTTCCAGTCGTGTCGCGAGTGCGCGCCGTGCCGGGCCGGCGAGTACCGCCGCTGCATCCGTCATGGGCTGCGCGACATGTACGGCGCGACATCGGTCGAGCGCGCGCCCGGGTTGTGGGGCGGCTACGCCGGACATCAGTACCTCTCGCGCGACACGATGCTGCACCGCGTGCCGGGCAATCTCGATCCGGTCACGGCCACCGTGTTCAACCCTCTCGGCGCCGGGATCCGATGGGCGGTGACGGTGCCCGGGACGCGTGAAGGCGACGTCGTCGCCGTGCTCGGGCCCGGGATCCGCGGGTTGTGCGCGACCGCGGCCGCGAAGGACGCGGGTGCGGGGTTCGTCATGGTCACGGGCGTCGGTCCGCGCGACGCGCCCCGGTTGGCGATCGCGTCGCAGTTCGGCGCGGACGCCGTGTGCGACGTCACGAGCGACGACCCCGTCGACGTGTTGCGCGACGGCGCGGGGTGTCTCGCCGACGTCGTCGTCGACGTCACCGCCAAGGCACCCGAGGCGCTCGCGCAGGCGGTCGCACTCGCGCGGCCGGGCGGGACGGTGGTCGTCGCCGGGACGCGCGGCGTCGCGGAGACGCCCGGCTTCCATCCCGACCACGTCGTGTACAAGGAGCTGCGCCTCGTGGGCGCGCTCGGCGTCGACGCCCCCGCGTACGCGCAGGCGCTCGACGTGCTCGCCTCGCGGCGCTACCCGTTCGACACCCTCCCCCGGCGCGTCGCGTCGCTGGGCGAGACCGAGACGCTCCTGCAGGCGATGGCCGGCGAGACCGATGTGCCGCCGCCCGTCCACGGCGTCGTCGTCCCCGACGCGTAACGTCCTTCGCTCATGAGCGACATCCGCACGCCGCTCGAAATCGTGAGAGAGGTCTACGCCGCGCTCGGGGCGAAGGACCTCGACCGCGTCGTCGCACTGTGCGATCCGGACGTCGTCGTGATCCAGGACGACGCGCTGCCGTGGGGTGGGCACCACGTCGGCGCGGACGGGCTCGCCCAGTTCGCGATCGCGCTCGTCGGCACCATCGACTCCGCCGTCACACCGCACGCGATGTTCCAGGCGGGGAACCGCGTCGTGCAGTACGGCCGCACGGTCGGAACCGTGCGCGCGACCGGAGTGTCGTTCGACCTCCCGGAGTGCCACGTCTGGACGGTCGACGACGGCCGCGTGACGAAGGCGGAGTTCTTCATCGACACGCCCGCGATGCTGGACGCGCTCGGCAACACCGCGTCCGGCTAGCTATCGGCTCGTCCGGTTCGCTCGTGCGTAGCGCTCCGGTGTCGTGCCGATCGCGGCGGCGAAGTCCCGGATGAGATGCGCCTGGTCCGAGTAGCCGAGCTCGGCCGCGACCTGGGCCCAGTCGACGTCCGCGCCGTCACGCACGCGCTCCGCCGCCTCGTACAGCCGGTACCGGCGCACGACCGCCTTCGGGCTCACCCCGACCTCATCGGCGAAGCGCCGTTGCAGCTGCCGGACGCCGATGCCGACGTCGCGCGCGAGCTTCTCGACGCGCGCGTACGTGGGGTCGGCCGCGACTCGCTCGACGAGCGCCGTCATGTCCTCCGACGGTTGGCGCGCCTCGGGAGCGCGCGCAGCAAGGAACCGATCGATCACCGCGACGCGCGACTCGTTCGTCGTCTCGTTGCGGACGGCTTCCACGAGCTCGTCGCCCGCGGCCCCGAACACCTCCGCGACAGGCACCGAGCGGTCGCGTAACTCCGACATCGGGCCGTCGAGAAACGGGCGGAAGCCCGCGGGCCGGAACATCACGCCGAACGCGCTCCCCGTCCCCTCCAGCCGCCGTTCCGTGACCCGGGTCGTCACACCGTGGACGAGCGCCACATCGGGCTCGAAGACGACGTTGACGACCGGGTGCGCGAAGACCCGCTGGGTATACGACTCACCGGGCGGAAGATCCCACGTCGGGACCCAGTAGCGGTCGACGAAGCGGGCGACGGGCGGGCGCGGCGGATACCGGTCGAGCCGGAACCGTTGCAGACCTGCAGCGGGGGCGATGATCCCGCGCGCGTCCTCGTCGACCGGTCGCACCACGTCGTGGACCGTATCGGAGCCGATGTCGTGTTTCTTCAAGATGGCACGTGGGCCAGTACGCGATCGTGGGCGCATGAACGAGATCTCGGAGCGCTACGCACGCCTGGCCGGCGAGTTCGCGACAACGATCGCCGGCGTTCCCGACGACCGGTGGACCGCCCCGTCGCCGTGCGAAGGATGGACCGCGCGCGACGTGGTGCGGCACGTGGTCGAGACGCCGGCGATCTTCCTGCGCCTGGTCGGACGCGAGATGCCCGAGGTGCCGTCCGTGGACGACGACCCGGCTGCCGCGTTCGACGCGTCGCGCAAGGTCGTGCAGGCGGACCTCGACGACCCGGAGCGCGCGAACGTCACGTTCGAGGGCGTGTTCGGGACGATGACGTTCGCGGAGTCGATCGACCGCTTCATCAACTTCGACCTCGTCGTGCACCGATGGGACCTCGCGCACGCGACCGGTCAGGACGAGACCATCGCTCCCGACGAGATCCGGCGCGTCGAGGACGCGACCGCGGGCTTCGGTGACGCGCTGCGCGGCGAGGGTGTGTGCGGCCCGGCGCTCGACCCGCCGGCAGGCTGCGACGAGCAGACGAAGGTTCTGGCGTTCCTCGGCCGGAAGGCGTGGTGAGCGAAATCGGGTGAAGCGCCGCGTCCCGTCGCCGTAGCGTTCGCGTTGCGTGCGAGTTCGCCTCGGAGACGCCGACGACACGGACGCCGCGATCGCGGTGTGGAAGGCGTCTCGCGAGGCGCGAGACGCCGGGGTCGTGACGTCGGCCGACCGGGAGCGTCGCGCTCGCGACGACTTCTCTCGCCCGGACAGCTTCCTCGTGGTTGCCGAGGACGATCGCGTGGTCGGCATGGCGCTCGCGATGCACACACGCGACGGTGACGGCAGCGGACCCGTCGTCCCCGGCCGCTGCCACGTCGAGATGGTGTTCGTCACGCCGGACCGATGGGGCACGGGCATCGGTGCCCGCGTGCTGGATGGGCTGCTCGACGAGGCCTGCGCACGCCGCTACGAGTCGATCGAGCTGTGGACGGGGATCGACAACGAACGCGCGCAACGGCTGTACGAGAGCCGAGGCTTCGTGCGGTCGGGACAGGAGCAGGACACCGAAACAGGCGATCGCATCGTCCAGTACGAGCGACCTTTGGGGTATGAACGGTACAGAACACCGGGCAGATCCCAGAGTTCGGCCTGACAGGCGGTCCCGCGGGACCGCCGGCGCGCGGGTGCGGCGCGTCACTCCACCCAGGTGCCGTCGCGCATGACGACGCGGCCCTCCAGCTCGTCTGCCTCACGCCACGCGAGGACGCGCACCGGGCGCATCAGCAGGTACACCCAGCCGCCGCCGTACGGGCGCGGATCCCAGCCCAGCCGCTCGGCGAACAGCTGCGCGTGCGCGTCGCCGACCTCGGTCGCGCCGACGACCTCGACCTCGGTGTCGACGACCACGACGTCACGCGTCGGACCGAGCCCGAGACGAGCACGTCCTGACGCCACGACGTTGCGCGCGGTGACGCTCGTCGCTTCGGTCGCTATCACGACGCGCTCGCCGTCCCACACGAACGACAGTGGTACGAGATGCGCGACGCCCGCGGGCGACGCGGTCGCGACCCACGCGTCCTCGTCGTGCGCGAGCTTCTCGAGCGCGTCCGCCTTCCGCTGCGCGCGTGGTCGTGGCGGCACGGCGACGCCTGCCTCAACCGTTCCGCGGCACCTCGCGGAACGGTTGGCCGCGGTACGGGTCAGGCTCCTTCGGGAGACCGAGCACACGCTCGCCGATGATGTTCTTCTGGATCTCGTCGCTGCCGCCGTAGATCGACGGCGCGGGCGAGAAGAGCGCCATCTCCTGGATCGCGCCGCCGCCCGGCGTGTCGGGACCCATCAGCGTCCCCCACGGCCCGAGGATCTCGAGACCGACCTCGCGCGACAGCCGCGTGATCCGGCTCATCATCAGCTTCGCGGTGTTCGCCTCCGGCCCTGGACCGCGCCCGGCTGCACGCGCGGCCTTCGTGCGCAACGCGGTCATGCGACCGATCTCGTTCAACGTGTAGAGCTGCGCGAGGTTCTGGCGGACGACGGGATCGCGGTCGCGCCCGAGCTCCTTTGCGAGCTGCATGAAGAGCTTCCCGCTGCGCGTCGACCCGACGTTTGCACCGGCCCCACCACCGCGCGGCGCGCCACCCGCGAGATCGCCGGCACGCCGGTCGAGGAAGCCGGCCTTGCGTCCCGGGAACGCGCCGCCGAGCGCGCCGCTGCCTCCGCTCCCGAGGCCCGCGCGCTCGTTCGCGAGCGTCGTGTTCGCGACGGCCCAGCCGCCGTTCAGCTCACCGATGCGCGCGTCGTCGGACACACGGGCATCGGTGAAGAACACCTCGGAGAACAGCGCGCGCCCCGTCATCTCGCGCAACGGCCTGACCTCGACGCCGGGCTGGTCCATCGGGAGCGCGAAGTACGTCAGCCCCTTGTGCTTCGGCACGTCCCAGTCGGTGCGCGCGACGAGCATGCCGAGGTCCGCGAGCTGGCCGCCCGACGTCCAGACCTTCTGCCCGTTGACGACCCACTCGTCGCCGTCGCGCTCGGCGCGCGTCTGGAGACCGGCGAGGTCGGATCCCGCGCCCGGCTCGCTGAACAGCTGGCACCACGCCTCCTGGCCGTTGATGATCGGCTTCAGGTACCGGCGCTTCTGCTCGTCGGTGCCGTGCGTGATGATCGTCGGCCCCGCGAGCAGGATCCCGAGCCCCGACGGCGGCCCGACCGCGCCCGCAGCCGCGATCTCCTCGGACACCGCGGCCGCGAGGTCGCGGGTGAAGCCCTTGCCGTACCACTCCTCCGGCCAGGTCGGCACCGCCCAGCCCGACTCCGCGAGCCGGTCCCACCACTGCGCCAGCGTGAGGTCGGGGTCCCAGTTCTCGGCGAGCCACGCCCGCACCTCTTCACGAACGAGCTCAGCCGTGAGCACAGCCATCGAGGCTCCTCTTCGTCTCGCTCAATCGAGCAGTTCCAGCACCTTGTCGGACGGGCGGGCGATGATCGCACGCTCGCCGCGGAACACGACAGGTCGCTGCATGAGCTCGGGGTGCGCGAGCAGCACGTCGACGACCTGCTTCCGGGTCCGGTAGTCGGCCTCGTCCAGCCCGAGCTCCTTGAACCGCTTGTCCTTGCGGACGAGATCGGCCGGCGGGTCGGGGATGTGGTCGAGGATTCGTTCCAGCGTGACGCGATCCGGCGGGGTCTTCAGGTACTCGACGACGTCGAACTCGACGCCTCGCTCGCGCAGGATGTCCACTGCGCCGCGCGCCTGGCCTCAGCCGGGATTGAAGTAGACGAGCAACTTCTCCATCGCGTTCACCCTAGGCGGTCGACCCGCTCCCGCAGCGCCCGAACCTCGGCGCGGAGCTCACCGATCTCGGCCCGTAGCTCGGCGAGTCCGTCCCGCTCGCGTTCGGCGGGATCCGCGACGGGCGCCGGCGACGCGGGTGCGTCGGTGCCGAGCAGCTGGGCGTACCGCGTCTCCTTCTGACCGGGCTCACGGGCGAGACGGGCAACGAGCGGCTCGTCGCGCGCCGCGAGCGCGTCGAGCGTCGCGACGACGTCGTCGAGCGCCTCGAAGTGGTGCAGCCGGTCGGCGCGCCCCTTGAGCTCTCCCGGCGTCTGGGGGCCGCGCAGCATGAGCACGGCGAGCAACGCCGTCTGCGCGTCGTCGAGACCGAGCGACTCGTCGAGCAGCTGCCAGTACTTGATGACGCGACTGCCCGATGTGACACCGCGCCGCGACAGGCCGCGGTCACGCAGACGGTCGAGCGCGGCCTCGATCGTCGCCTCGTCGTACGACGCGACCGGGTCACGGTTCGTCGTCTGGTTGCACGCGCTACGCAGCGCGTTGAGGCTCAACGGATACGTGTCGGGAACGGTGCGCTGCTTCTCGACCAGACAACCGAGAACGCGCACCTCCTCAGGCGTCAGCTCGTGCACGGGTCGAGCCTACGGAGCGTGGTGGGTGTTCAGCACAGCCCTCCACGAGCCGATCTACCGTTGTTCCCCGTTCGGCTCCCGGGAGGGTGGGCCCCGTGTCAAGGCTGGATCGGCTCGGTCGCGCCGCGGCCCGCCGCCACTGGTTCGTCATCGCCGCGTGGCTCCTCGCGGCCGTGGTGGTCGTCGTCGCGGCATCGGCCTCGGATGGACGTCCCGTCGACGTCTACTCCATCCCCGGCGCCGAGTCGCAGCACGCGCTCGACCTCCTGCGGGAGCGCTTCCCCGCGCAGGCGGGCGACAGCGCGACGGTCGTGTTCGCCACGGAGACCGGCACCGTGCGCGCCGCGGCGCCGTCCGCCGGGATCGCGGCCACCGTCGCGAAGCTGCAGAAGCTGCCACACGTCTCGTCCGTCGTCGCGCCCGAGGGTCCGCTCGCGGCCGCGCTCGTCTCGAAGGACGGCCGCATCGCGTTCGCACGCGTGCAGTACGACCGCAGCGCGGAGCAGCTCGGCACCGTCGCGTTCCGAGACCTGCAAGCCGCCACCGCGCCAGCGCGCGCCGCGGGGCTCGACGTGCAGCTCGGCGGCACCGTCGTCGACTACGGGAACCAGTCCGCGCACGGCAACGGTGACGCGATCGGCCTGCTCGTCGCGATCGTCATCCTGCTGTTCGCGTTCGGCTCCGTGATCGCGATGGGGCTCCCCATCGGGACCGCGCTGTTCGGTCTCGCGATCGGGCTCTCGCTCATCACGTTGCTCGCGTCGGTCACCGACGTCGGGACGGTCGCGCCCGAGATGGGGACGATGATCGGCCTCGGTGTCGGTATCGACTACTCGCTGTTCGTCGTCACGCGATACCGCGAGTCGCTCGCGACGGGGCTCGACGTCGACGCCGCAGTCGGTCGCGCCATCGCGACCGCCGGTCAGGCGGTGTTGTTCGCGGGCACCACCGTCGTGCTCGCGATCTGCGGGCTGCAGCTGTCCGGCATCCCGTACGTCGCGGTGCTCGGCTACACCGCGGCGATCGTCGTCGCGGTGATGATCGCCGCCGCGCTGACGCTGCTGCCGGCCCTGCTCGGGCTCGTCGGCCGCGGCATCGACCGCCTGCGCGTGCCCGGCATCCGGTCGTCGATCCCCCGTGAGGGCACCGGCTCGCACGCGCACGGGTTCGCGCGCTGGGCGCAGTTCGTGGCCCGTCACCCGTGGCCGCTCGCGGGCGTGAGCCTCGCGGTGCTGCTGACGCTCGCGTACCCGGTGACGCAGATGCGGCTCGGCCAGACCGACGACGGGAGCGCGCCGGCGTCGTCCACCCAGCGCAAGGCGTACGACCTCCTCGCCGACGGCTTCGGCCCGGGTGTGAACGGACCGCTCGTGCTCGCGATCGCGCTCCCCCGTCCCGGCGACACGACACCGGCGAACGCCGTCGTCGACGCGGTGAAGGGCGTGCCCGGCGTCGCCGCGGTCGCACCGCCCCAGATCAGCCCGGACCACGACGCGGCCGTCGTCACCGTCGAGCCGTCGTCGCGCCCCGACTCCGCGGCGACGGCGTCACTCGTGTCGACGCTGCGGCACGACGTGCTGCCGCCCGTCGTCGCGAAGACCGGCGCGAAGGTCTACGTCGGCGGCGTCACGGCCGCGTACGTCGACCTCGGCGACCGCATCGCGGCGCGGCTGCCGTGGTTCATCCTCGCCGTCGTCGGGCTCTCGTTCCTCTTGCTCATGGCCGCGTTCCGGTCGGTCGTGATCCCGTTGACCGCGGGCGTCATGAACCTGCTGTCGATCGGCGCGGCGTACGGCGTCGTCGTCGCGGTGTTCCAGTTCGGGTGGGGCAAGGAGCTGCTCGGCCTGCACAGCACCGTGCCGATCGTGTCGTTCGTGCCGATGATGATGTTCGCCATCCTCTTCGGCCTCTCGATGGACTACCAGGTCTTCCTGCTCACCCGGATCCGCGAGGAGTACGAACGGACCGGCCAGACGCGCGCCGCCGTGGTGTCCGGCCTGGCAACCACGGCGCGCGTCATCACGTCGGCCGCGCTGATCATGATCAGCGTGTTCCTCAGCTTCGTCGCGACACCCGCCGTCGTCGTGCAGATGTTCGGCGTCGGGCTCGCCGTCGCGGTGCTCGTCGACGCGTCGATCGTGCGCATGGTGCTCGTCCCGGCCGCGATGGAACTCCTCGGGCGAGCCAACTGGTGGCTGCCGAGCTGGCTCGACCGCGTGCTGCCGCGCATCGCGCTCGAAGGTGGGGAGGGTCCGCGGCCCGCGACCCCGGAGCCCGTCCCGGTGCCCGAGACGGTCGCCGCCCGCTAGGCCTCAGCGCGCGCGGCAGGCGGGGCGAACGCGGTTCGTCTTCTGCGGGCTCGCGGCGAGCGGCCCGCGGCTGCGGGCTGGGAGCGGCGTCGCCCGGACACGGTGCGAGGAGTCGCGCGACGTGTCGCGACCGAGCGGCGGGTCGACGGCCGACACCGCGAAGAATCCCAGCAGCATCCCGAGGATCGCGACGGCGCCGCCCAAGCCGAGCATCAGCAACCCGACCACGTGCTCGTTACCCCCCAAGGGTGCCGGCCGCCGGAGGCTGCGGCCGTTCGTGCGAACGTTACCCGCGCGTCACTTGGTGACCAAGGCATCCGCGCCCGCCGACGGGTCGGGCCGTCAGACTGCCGTCACCGGCGCGGGCAGCGCAGACTCGCCCGCGAGCCAGCGGTCGACGGCGGCCGCGCACGAGCGCCCCTCGGCGATTGCCCACACGATGAGACTCTGGCCCCGGCCCATGTCGCCGCACACGAACACGCCGTCGACGTTCGTCGCCCAGTGCTCGTCCCGGGCCACGTTGCCGCGGGCGTCCAGGTCGACGCCGAGCTGCTCGAGCATCCCGCCCCGCTGCGGCCCGGTGAACCCGAGGGCGAGGAGGACGAGCTCGCACGGCAGCTCGAAGTCCGTGCCCTCGATCTTCTCGAACGCGGTGCGCCCGTCGTGGGCCACGCGCTGCACCTCGTGGGCGCGCAACGCGCGGACGCGCCCGTCGTCGTCACCGACGAAGCACTCGGTGTTCACCGAGAAGACGCGCTCGACGCCCTCCTCGTGCGCGGACGACGTCCGGAACATGAGCGGCCACATCGGCCACGGTGTGCTCGGGTCCCGCTCGTCGGGAGGGCGGGGCATGATCTCGAACTGGTGCACCGACGTCGCGCCCTGCCGGATCGCCGTGCCGAGGCAGTCCGCGCCCGTGTCACCGCCGCCGATGATCACCACTCGCTTGCCGTGCGCGGTGATCGGCGCCTCGGTGATGTCGCCCTCCTGCACGCGATTGCCCCACGGGAGGTACTCCATCGCCTGGTGGATCCCCGCAAGGTCACGTCCCGGGATCGGGAGGTCGCGCCACTGCGTCGCGCCGCCCGCGAGCACGATTGCGTCGAACGACGCGCGCAGCTCGTCGACCGCGACGTCGACACCGACATTCGCGTTCACACGGAACTCGGTGCCCTCGGCGCGCATCTGGTCGAGGCGGCGGTCGAGGAACCGCTTCTCCATCTTGAACTCGGGGATGCCGTAGCGCAGCAGCCCGCCGATGCGGTCCGCGCGCTCGAACACGACGACGTCGTGACCCGCGCGCGTCAATTGCTGCGCGGCGGCGAGCCCCGCGGGACCGGAGCCGACGACGGCGACGCGCCGACCCGTCTTGACCGTCGGCGTCACCGGCGGGAGCCAGCCCTCCTCCCAGGCGCGCTCCGCGATCGTGACCTCGACCTGCTTGATCGTGACCGGGTCCTCGTTGATGCCGAGGACGCACGAGGCCTCACACGGCGCGGGGCACAGCCGGCCCGTGAACTCCGGGAAGTTGTTCGTCGCGTGGAGTCGTTCGCTCGCCTCGCGCCAGTCGTCGCGGTACACGAGGTCGTTCCACTCCGGGATCAGGTTCCCGAGCGGGCAGCCCTGGTGGCAGAACGGGATGCCGCAGTCCATGCAGCGCGCGGCCTGCGTCTGCAGGCGCTCGGCGGGGAACGGCTCGTACACCTCGTGCCAGTCGCGCACGCGCAGCTCGACCGGGCGCCGCTTCGGCGTCTCCCGCCGGTATTTCATGAACCCCGTGACCTCACCCACGCTGTCTTCTCGCTCGTTTCATTGAAACCTGAGTACCGCCCAGCAACCGATTTCTCTCAATGAGAGATCGCGCTAGCCGTGGGCCGCGCTCATGACGGCTTCGTCGACGGACAGGCCGCGCTCCTCGGCGATGCGGGCGGCTTCGAGGACGCGCTTGTAGTCGGTCGGCATGACCTTCGCGAAGCGCTGCACCTCGTGGCGCCACGACTCGAGCATGCGGCGCGCGACCGCGGAGCCGGTCTCCTCGTGGTGCCGGCGCACGATCTCGCGCAACCACTCCTGGTCGTCCTCGTCGAGCTGCTCGAGGTCGACCATCTCGCGATTCAGCCGCGTGTAGAAGTCGCCGTCGGGGTCGTACACGTACGCGATCCCGCCCGACATGCCGGCACCGAAGTTCCGACCGGTCGAACCGAGCACGACGACGCGACCACCCGTCATGTACTCGCACCCGTGGTCGCCGACCCCCTCGACGACTGCGGTCGCCCCCGAGTTGCGGACGCAGAACCGCTCGCCCACGACGCCGCGGAAGAACGCCTCGCCGCCGGTCGCGCCGTAGAGCACGACGTTCCCGGCGATGATGTTGTGCTCGGCGACGAACGCGGACTCCTTCGGCGGGAAGACGACGATCCGCCCGCCCGACAGGCCCTTGCCCGTGTAGTCGTTGGCGTCGCCTTCGAGCCGCAACGTGATGCCACGCGGCACGAACGCGCCGAAGCTCTGCCCCGCCGACCCCGTGAAGTGCACCTGGATGGTGTCGTCGGGGAGCCCGTCGCCGCCGTAGCGCTTCGTCAGCTCGTAGCCGAGCATCGTCCCGACCGTGCGGTTGACGTTGCGGATCGGCAGCTCGAGCGAGACGGGCTGGCCGTCCTCGAGCGCGCCCTCGCACAGCTGGATCAGCGTGTTGTCGAGCGCCTTGTCGAGCCCGTGGTCCTGGCTCTTCGTGCAGTACCGGTCCTGGGCCGGGTCGTACTCGGGGACGTACAGGATCGGCGTGAGGTCGAGCCCGGACGCCTTCCAGTGATCGACGGCCTTCCGCACGTCGAGCATCTCCGCGTGCCCGACCGCCTCGGCGACGCTGCGGAACCCGAGCTGCGCGAGCAGCTCGCGCACCTCCTGCGCGACGAACTCGAAGAAGTTCACGACGAACTCGGGCTTGCCGCTGAACTTCTTGCGCAACTCCGGGTTCTGCGTCGCGATCCCGACTGGGCAGGTGTCGAGGTGACAGACGCGCATCATCACGCAGCCGCTCACGACGAGCGGCGCGGTCGCGAAGCCGAACTCCTCCGCGCCGAGCAGCGCGGCGACCACGACGTCGCGACCGGTCTTCAGCTGACCGTCGGTCTGGACGACGATCCGGTCGCGCAGCCCGTTGAGCAACAGCGTCTGTTGCGTCTCCGCGAGCCCGAGCTCCCATGGCGCGCCGGCGTGCTTGATCGACGTGAGCGGTGACGCGCCGGTGCCGCCGTCCTGACCGGAGATCAGCACGACGTCGGCGTGCGCCTTCGCGACGCCGGCCGCGACCGTCCCGACACCCACCTCGGCGACCAGCTTCACATGGACCCGCGCGCGCGGGTTCGCGTTCTTGAGGTCGTGGATGAGCTGCTTCAGATCCTCGATCGAGTAGATGTCGTGGTGCGGCGGCGGCGAGATGAGCCCGACGCCCGGGGTCGAGTGCCGCGTCTTCGCGATCCACGGGTAGACCTTGTGCCCGGGCAGCTGCCCACCCTCGCCCGGCTTCGCGCCCTGCGCCATCTTGATCTGCAGGTCGTCCGCGTTGACGAGGTACTCGCT
>Ga0070741_10009703_pt1 | contig 18544 bp, 16 predicted proteins | sample Coa_R1_4_FD_66440 | JGI IMG/M metagenome (GOLD analysis project Ga0070741, IMG submission 66440) | Surface soil microbial communities from Centralia Pennsylvania, which are recovering from an underground coalmine fire - Coalmine... | ecosystem: Environmental > Terrestrial > Soil > Unclassified ...
GGGCGCGACCTCTTCGTGACGACGAGCATCGGCATCGCGGTGTCGCGGGACTCGATGCTCGCGGCCGACGAGCTGCTGCGCGAGGCCGACCTCGCGATGTACGTCGCCAAGGAGAAGGGGCGGGGACGCTACGAGCTGTACGACCCGTCCAGCGCGCCACGCGTCGCCGAGCGGCTCGAGGTCGAGGCCGATCTGTGGCGCGCCGTGCACAACGGCGAGCTCGCGGTGCACTACCAGCCGGTCGTCGCGCTCGACGACGGCGAGGTCGTCACGCTCGAGGCCCTCGCGCGCTGGCACGACCCGGCGCGCGGGCTCGTCGCGTCGGACGCGTTCGTGCCCCTGGCGGAGGAGAGCAGCCTCATCGTCGCCATCGACCGGCTCGTGCTGCGCACCGCCTGCGTGGACGGGCGCCGCTGGCACGAGCGGCTCGGGCCCGACGCGCCCCGTGTCGGGGTGAACCTCTCCGCGCGGTTCCTGCGCCAGGTCGAGGCCGTCGACGAGGTCGCCGCGCAGCTCGACGAGACCGGGCTCGACGCCGACCGGCTGCAGATCGAGATCACCGAGCGGTGCGCGGTGACGGACGAGGCCCGCACGATCGAGGCGCTCGAGCGGCTGCGCGCGCTCGGCGTGGTCGTCGCGATCGACGACTTCGGGACGGGCTACGCGTCGCTCGACTACCTCAAGCGACTGCCCGTCGACACCGTGAAGCTCGACGGCTCGTTCGTCGAGGGGATGGACGAGGCCGCGTCGGAGGCCGCGATCATCCAGGCCGTCATCACGATGTCGCACGCGCTCGGCCTGCAGGTGACCGCGGAGGGCGTCGAACGCGCCGAGCAAGCCGCGGTGCTCCGGTCCCTCGGCTGCGACAACGCGCAGGGTCACCTCTTCTCGCCCGCGCTGCCCGCGGCGGCGATCGACGACCTCCTCGCACCGGCTCAGGTCGTGCCGCTGCCGGTCCGCCGGAACGCCGCGTCGTAACGACACGCCCAGGCTGTGGTCCGATCCCGGGTCAAGGCGCCCCCGCGCGCCGTCGATCAACGACCTTGTGACCGTGGACATGCAGGGACCGCCGCCTCCCGCCGACTCGTGGGCACCGCCGGCCGTCGTGACGCCGCCCGATCGCCCGGGCGGTCGCCGGCGCGGCCGGCTGGTTGCCCTCGTCGTCGCGGCGGTGCTCGTCGTCGTGCTCGGCGCGGGTGGGCTCGTCTACGCGCTCGTGGGCCGTTCGGGTGGTCACTCGTACCCGAGCCACTGGGACGCCCGCATCGCACCGATCGCGCACGAGGTCGAGAAGCTGCGCGGCCTGAAGTTCGAGCACCCGGTGCCCGTCGACTTCCTGTCCGACGCGAAGTTCCGCAAGCTCGTCACGACGGACGACAAGGACCTCAGCGCGTCCGACCGGCGTGATCTGCAGCGCAGCGAGGGCCTGCTGCGGGCCCTCGGGCTGATCGGCCGCGACGTCGACCTGCTGTCGGCGACGAACACGCTCCAGGGATCGGACGTGCTCGCGTTCTACGACAACGACACGAAGCGCGTCAGCGTGCGCGGTCAGCGGCTCGACGTGGACACACGCGTGACCCTCGCGCACGAGCTGACCCACGCGCTGCAGGACCAGCACTTCGACCTCACGAAGCTGCAGGACCAGGCCGACCGCGACAACCGGCAGCTCCCGCTCACCGCGCTCGTCGAGGGGGACGCCGTCCGGATCGAGGACGCCTACGTCAACACGCTCTCTGAGGCCGACCAGCAGGCGTACGACGCGAGCCAGAACGCGGACTCGTCGTCCGTCCAGCAGCAGACCGACGACGTCCCCGGCATCGTCGTCGCGTTGCAGCAGACGCCCTACGCGCTCGGCCCGACGATGCTCGAGACGTTCAAGGCGCTGCACGGCGGCGGTGCGATCGACGACGCGTTCCGCGACCCGCCCCGGACGGATCTCGACGTGCTCGCGCCGATCCTCGGCGACGACCTCGGCGGCGCGCGTCACGTCGCGACGCCGGCGCTGCGCGCGGGGGAGCGTCGGGACGGTGCTCCCGACACCTTCGGTGCCGCCGGGCTGTACTTCACCCTCGCCAGCCGGATGCCGGCCGCCGACGCGCTCCGCGCGGCCGACGGGTGGGCCGGCGACTCGATGATCGAGTTCCGTCGTGGTGACGAGCTGTGCGTCCGGGCCGCGTTCCGTGGCCGTGACGCGTCGGCCACGACCGCGATCGCGGACGGGCTGCGGCGCTGGGCCGGCGCGATGCCGGCCGGCATGGCGACGGTGGACACGAACGGCGGGCTGGTGACGTTGTCGTCGTGCGACGCGGGGACGCCCGTCCCGACGGCGAAGACGTTCGCGGACGACGCGCTCACGATGGTCGGGACGCGCAACGAGCTCGCGGCCACGTTCGTCGAGCAGAGCAGCGTTCCCGGCGGCGTGGCGCAGTGCGTCGCCGACGGGGTCGTCGCCCGCCCCGACCTCTACGCCGAGGTCCAGAAGAACGAGGACAACCCGCCGCAGTCGTTCGTTGACGCCGTCCGCGGCATCGCGACCACCTGTCGAGCCTCGACGTAGCCCCGGGTCGCGGGCACGCGCACCGGGTGGCCGGGGACGTGCGCGACGATCGTCGCGTCCCGTCCGCCCACCGAGAGGCCTCTCATGTCCGTGCACGCGGTGACGACGTTCCTGTCGTTGCTCGCGCTGGTTGCCCTCGCCGGTGCGGTCGTCACCGTCGTCGCCGCCACGGGTGCACGCGCGAACGGCGCACTCGGGCTGACGCTGCGGCGCAGCGCGCTCGGCCTCGCGGCGACCGTCGCGGTCGTCTCGCTCGCCGGCTCGCTGTACCTGTCCGAGGTCGCGCACTTCCTGCCCTGCCGCCTGTGCTGGTACCAGCGGATCGCCATGTACCCGCTCGCGGTCGTGCTCGTCGTCGCGGCGCTGCGGCGTGACGCAGCGGTGCGGTGGTATGCGATCCCGCTCGCGGTCGGCGGGCTGGCGATCTCGCTGTGGCACCTCGGCGTCGAGCACCTCGGCATCGGCGAGGGTGCATGCGACATCGCGAACCCCTGCTCGATCCGGTGGGTCGAGCACTTCGGGTTCGTGACGATCCCGTTCATGGCCGCGTGTGGCTTCGTCGCGATCGCCGTCCTCACGGCCGTCGCCGACCCGTTCGCGGACGACGACGCCGACGTCGACGGTGACGGTGACGACGCAGCGACGCGTCCCGCGCCGTCGCGCGACCGAGGAGCGCGCGTGATGGAAGGGAGCGGCACGTGAGCCAGCGACCCGGTCCGGGCGGCGGTTCCGGCCGGCGGCCCCCGCCGCGGAAGCGCCCCGTCACGCGGGGGCGCCAGGGCCCACCCGCCGGCTTCGTCGTCGCCGTCGCGGTCGTCGTCGTGATCGGCGTGGCCGCGCTCGTGGCCGTCGTCGCGTCCGGGGGTGGCGGCAGCAGCAAGAGCGCGAGCAGCAAGAGCGGCGGCTCGACCGGGTCGTCGGTCGACTACGGCAAGGTCGCCGTGCAGGGCAGCGCGCTCCCGCAGTTCGACGAGAACCAGCCGGCGAAGGGTGACGGGGCGGCGCTGCCCACGATCACGGGCGAGTCGCCCACGGGCGCGACCGTCACCATCCAGCCCGGCGGTGGCCCCCAGGTCGTCGTCGTCGGCGCGCCGTGGTGCCCGCACTGCAACCGCGAGCTGCCGAAGCTCGTGCAGGAGCTCGACAGCGGCTCGCTGGGCCACCCCCGCATCACGCTCGTCGTGACCGCCCAGGCGCCGAGCTACCCGAACTGGCCGCCGGGCCGCTGGATCAGCTCGACGATCCGCTGGCCCGCGAACCTCGCGCCCGTCATGCTCGACGACAAGAACACGACCGCGGCGAACGCGCTGGGCACCCCGGCCTACCCGTACTTCGTGTTCGTCGACTCGCAGGGCAAGGTCGGGTCGCGCCTCACCGGTGAGATCGGGCTCGACGTGTTCCAGCAGCACCTGCAAGCGCTGCACTGACCGCCCGGGGCTGGGGTCAAGGGTGGGCGCGGCGTCGTGCCGCGTCGAGCTCCGCCCAGGCCGCGTCGCGCCCTTCGAAGCCGGCCGTCGACGACGACTTGCCCGGCTCGAGCGCCTTGTAGACGTCGAAGAAGTGCTCGATCTCGTCGAGGAGGTGCTGCGGGAGGTCGCGCAGGTCGGCCACGTCGTCCATCATCGGGTCGCGGTCCAGCACGCAGATGAGCTTGGCGTCGGGCCCCTTCTCGTCGCTCATCCAGAACACGCCGACGGGCCGCGCGGTGACCATGCAGCCGGGGAACGTCGGGTCCTCCAGCAGCACGAGCGCGTCGAGCGGGTCGCCGTCCTCTCCGAGGGTGTCGGGCACGAACCCGTAGTCGGCCGGGTACACCGTCGCCGTGAACAGGCGGCGGTCGAGACGGATCACGTGGCGCTCGTGGTCGTACTCGTACTTGTTGCGGCTCCCGCGCGGGATCTCGATGACAACCTCGATCGTCTCGTGCCCGTCGTGCGTGCCCACGCCGTCTCCTCGCGCTCGCCCGGCGGCGGGGTACGTACCCGCCACGCGTCCCTAAATTGCAGCCGTGATCCCTGACCGCACGCGTGCCGCCGGCACGCGCGCGATCGGGCTGCGGACCGACGCGTACGAGCTCACCATGCTCGACGCGACGCTGCGCTCGGGAACCGCGGACGTACGCGCTGTGTTCGAGGTGTTCACCCGCGGCCTGCCCGACGGGTACGGGTACGGGATCGTCGCCGGGCTCGGCCGGCTCGTCGACGAGCTGCAGGAGTTCCGCTTCGGCGACGACGAGCTCGAGTACCTGGCCGCGACGCGGCTCGTGCACGACACGACCCTGGACTGGCTCGGCCGGTACCGCTTCACCGGCTCGATCGACGCGTACCGCGAGGGCGAGACGTTCTTCCCGTTCTCGCCGGTGCTCACCGTCGAGGCCGGCTTCGGCGAAGCGGTCGTCCTCGAGACGATCGTCCTGTCGGTGCTCAACCACGACTCGGCGGTCGCGTCGGGCGCGAGCCGCATGGTCGACGCGGCCGCCGGCCGGACGCTGATCGAGGGCGGCAGCCGGCGGACGCACGAGGACGCGGCCGTCGCCGCGGCACGCGCGGCGTACATCGCCGGCTTCGCGTCCACGTCGAACCTCGAGGCCGGTCGCCGGTACGGCATCCCGACTGCCGGCACCGCTGCGCACGCGTTCACGCTCGTGTACCCGTCCGAGCGCGACGCGTTCGCGGCGCAGGTCGCCGCGCTCGGCCCGGGCACGACGTTGCTCGTCGACACGTTCGACGTGGCCGCGGGGATCCGCACGGCCGTCGACGTCGCCGGGCCCGGCCTCGGCGCCGTCCGCATCGACTCGGGCGATCTCGCGACGGAGGTGCCGCGGGCGCGCGCGCTCCTCGACGAGCTGGGCGCGACCCGGACCCGGATCGTCGCGTCCGGCGACCTCGACGAGCACGCGATCGCCCGGTTGCGCGGCACGCCCGTCGACACGTTCCTCGTCGGGACCAAGGTCGTGCTCGCGCCGACACCCGGGTTCGTCTACAAGCTCGTCGCGGTCGGCGAGGAGCCGCGCGAGGAGCGCCGCCTGCGCGGTGTCGCGAAGCTGTCCGTCGGGAAGGCTTCCACCGCGGGCAAGAAGCGGGCGTTCCGCTTCCGGGACCCGGAGGGCCATGCCGACGCCGAGCACCTCTTCCTCGACGACCGCACACCTGCGGGCGGCCGCCCGTTGCAGGTGCGCGTCGTGACCGACGGTGTCGTGGCCGCGCAGCCGTCGCTCGAGGAGTCACGCGCGCACGCGTCTGCGGCGCGTGCCGAGCTGCCCGAGGGGGCGCGCGAGCTGTCCGGTCGCGGCGCGTCGATCACCGCGACCGTGGTCTGAGGAGCGCGACCATGGAGCGCATGGACGGCGAACGGCGCGCGCTCGTCGTCGTCGACGTGCAGCGCGACTTCTGCGAGGGCGGCGCGCTCGCCGTCGCCGGCGGCAACGACGTCGCGACGCGCGTCGTGCTGCTCGCGCAAGAGGGCGACTACGAGGTCGTGATCGCCACCCGCGACTGGCACGTCGATCCCGGCGAGCACTTCGCGAGCGAGGGCAGCGAACCCGACTACGTGCGGAGCTGGCCGGTGCACTGCGTCGCGGGGAGCCGAGGCGCGGCGTTCCATCCCGCGCTCGACGACGTCGAGCTCGACGCCGTGTTCGACAAGGGTCACCGCGGCCCCGGCTACTCGGGGTTCGAGGCGATCGAGCACCTCACGCACGAGCCCTTCGACGGGTGGCTCGAACGCCACGGCGTCACCGCACTCGACGTCGTCGGCATCGCGACGGACCACTGCGTGCTCGCCACCGCGCTCGACGCCGCGCGAGCCGGCTTCTCGGTGCGCGTCCTCGAAGGCGCGGTCGCCGGCGTCGGTGCGGACACCAGCGCGGCGGCGATCGCGCGGATGCGCGCCGCCGGCGTGGAGGTGGTCCCGGGCCTGGGTGACGGGTGAACGACGACGAGGCGACGGACCTCGGCGACGAGGCACGGTTCCTCGCGTCCTACGACCCGTCGCGCTACGACCGCGTCGCGGTCACCGTCGACGTCGTCGCACTGACGGTGCGCGACGGCGAGCTGTCGGTGCTGCTCGTGCGGCGCGGCGGCCACCCCTTCAAGGGTCGTTGGGCGCTCCCCGGCGGGTTCCTCGACGCGACCGACCGCACGCTGGACGACGCCGCGCGCCGGGAGCTGCAGGAGGAGACCGGACTCGACCTCACCGCCGACACGCACGACCTCGTGTACTTCGCGCAGCTCGGCAGCTACGGCGACGTCGGTCGGGACCCGCGTCAGCGCACCGTCACGGTCGCCTACCTCGCGCTCGTGCGCGACCTCCCCGAGCCGCACGCGGCGGACGACGCGGCCGATGCGCGCGTGCATCCCGTGCGTGACCTCGCGCTCGGCGGCGACCGCGTAGGCGTGCAGCTCGCGTTCGACCACGCACGGGTCGTCGCGGACGGCGTCGCACGGACGCACGCGCTGCTCGGCGATCGCGACCTGGCCACCCGGTTCGGGATGCGCTGACCAGGAACACCACGGCCCCCGCCCGGCGTTGTCCCCAGTAGACCGATGGGTAAGGGCGGAGGGACATGAAGAACAGCGTGCGTCTGGGGCGGATCGCCGGCGTCGAGGTCGGCCTCCACTGGAGCCTCCTCGTCATCGGGGCGCTCCTCGCGGCCGGGCTCGCGGGCGGCCGGTTCCCGTCCGACGCGCGCGGCTACTCCGACGTCGCGTACGCGATCGCGGGCGTCGTCACCGCGGTCGCGTTCCTCGCCGCGGTCCTCGCGCACGAGGTGAGCCACGCGGTCGTCGCCCGGCGTGAGGGCGTACGTGTCGACGGCATCACCCTGTGGCTGCTCGGCGGGATGACGCGCATGCACGACGAAGCACCGACGCCGCGCGCGGAGCTGTGGATCTCGGGCTCCGGTCCGCTCGTCAGCCTCGTGATCGGTGTCGTGCTCGCGGGCGTGGCCGGGATCGCGCACGCGGTCGCGGCGCCTGCACTCGTCGTCGCCGTGCTGTGGTGGCTCGGTGCGATCAACGTCGTGCTCGCGGTGTTCAACGTGCTGCCCGGCGCGCCGCTCGACGGCGGCCGCCTGCTGCACGCCTTCCTGTGGGCCCGCCACGGTGACCGCGTGCGCGCGACCGAGACGGCGAGCCGTGCCGGCCAGGTGCTCGGGTGGATCCTGATCGGCTTCGGGTTCGTCGAGTTCGCCGCGGGGACGGGCCTGGGCGGCGGGCTGTGGCTCGCGCTGCTCGGCTGGTTCCTCGTCGCCGCGGCGCGCGCCGAGGAGCAGCGGGCGCAGGTGCAGGAGATGCTCGCGGGCCGCACCGTGTCGGACGTGATGACGCACCATCCCGTCGTCGTGCCCGCATGGATCAGCGCGCGGGAGTTCGTCGACCACTACCTGCTCGGCCACCACCACTCGGGCTTCCCCGTGGTCGACGCGCAGGGCGACGCGGTCGGCGTCGTGACGCTGGCGCGCGTTCGTGCCGTCCCACCTGATCGGCGCGCGAGCAGCGTCGTCGGCGAGATCGCGTGGCCGGTCCGGGACGTCCCGACCGCGCGACCCGACGAGCCCGCGCCCGTCCTCGTCGACCGCATCGGGACCGGCGCGGAGGGGCGCCTCCTCGTCCTCGACGGCGGCCGTGTCGCCGGGATCGTGACCGCCGGCGACCTCGACCGGCTCGTGCAGCGGCGCGCCGGCGTCTGGGGCTGACGCCCGCGGTCGCGCTCAGCGGTCGCGCCAGTCGGGCGCGGCGCGCGCGAACCAGCGGCCGTCGTGGCGCTCCACGCTGACGGGCAGGCCGAAGCACTGCTCCAGGCTGCGCGCGGTGAGGACCGTGTCGACCGGTCCGGCCGCGACCGCCCGGCCGTGCGCGAGCAGCAGCGCGTGGGTGGTGGTCGTCGGCACCTCCTCCAGGTGGTGCGTCACGAGCACCGACGTCGCCTGCAGGGCACCGCGGTCGCCGGTGCCGTCGTCGCCGGCGGCCGACTCGAGCGCGGCGAGCAACGCCTCGCGGCCCGGCATGTCGAGCCCCGCGGCGGGCTCGTCGAGCAGCAGCACCCGTGGGCGACCGGCGAGCGCGCGTGCGAGCAGCACGCGCTGACGCTCACCCTGCGAGCACGTGTCGAGCGTGCGGTCGGCCAGATCCGCGCACCCCAGCCGGTCGAGCAGGGCGCGTGCGCCGTCCTCCGCGTCGCGGTCGGCGCGCTCCCACCACGGACTCAGGGCTCCGGACGCGCCGGTTCGCACGACGTCGACGGCCCGCGCGCGGGGCGGGACGCGGTCCGCCACCGTGTGCCCGACGAGCGCGAGCTCGGGCCACAACGACCGCACGTCGACGTGTCCGAGCTCGTGGCCGAGGAGCCGCACTCGGCCCGCGCTCGGGTGACGCCGCGCCGCGAGCAACGACAGCAGCGTCGTCTTGCCCGCGCCGTTCGGCCCGAGCACGACCCAGTGCTCGCGCTCGTGCACGCACCACGTGAGCGGTGCGAGCAGGGTCGCGTCCGGGGTGCGGACGCTCGCGCCTTCGAGCTCGACCAGCGCGGCGGGACGCGCCACTAGTCGAGCAACGTGGGATCGGCGCGCAGCTCCTCGCGCACCATCGCCTCCCAGAACCCGCGGAAGCCCTCGCCGTCACTGCGCTGCATCCCGCGCACGTACGCGTCCGGCAGCCGTGACACCGCGGTCCCGCCTGCCGCGCGCACGTGCCACGCGCGCTGGCACCGTTGCTCGAGCGCGACCGCGCGCTGGTGGACGGCGCGCGCGGAGCCGCCGAGCACGAACACGCCGTGTCCGGCGAGCAGCGCGAGCTGCGCGTCGCCCATCTTCTCGACGGCTCGGCGCGCGCTCGACCGATCGTTGACCGGCCCGTCGTACTCGTCGACGAGGACCAGCTCGCCCCCGCCGAGCGCGGAGCTCTGGTCGAGCACGGGGGGCACCTCGCCGATGTCGGCCCACACCGTGCCGTAGAGCGGGTGGTTGTGCACCGCCCACCTGACGTCGTCGCGCAAACGGTGCAGCTCGAGGTGCAACGGGATCCCGAGCGGCACCGGCCAATCGCCCTCGACGAGCCCGCCGTCGAGATCGATGCGGATCACCTGGCCCGGGCGCAGCTCGTTCCACGTGATCAGCCACGGGTTGCACAGCAGGGTGCCGTCGCCGAGGTTGCACGTGATGTGCCCGGCGAGATGGTCGCTGTAGCCCTCGCGCCACAACGTCCGCGCGAGCAGCACGAGCTCCTCGCGCGGCGACAGGTCCGGGATCAGCTTCTCGGGGGTCGGTGTGAACTCCACGACGCCTCCTCGTGACGTGCGCGCGGTCCACGACGTTAGAGGCTCGCCGGTAGAGTCCCCGGCCCGCGTGGTCGACCCGCGTGGAGGAGCGGGAGCATGAGCGACGAGACGACGGCCGGCGGCGCGAGCGGGATCGACGACTTCACGACGCCGTGGCGACGCGACGTCGGCGAGCTCGCGTCCGCGCTCGCGAAGTGGGCCGCGCAGACGATGCCCGGCGCGGTCACCGTCTCGGACGTCGCCGCGCCCGGCAACGGGATGTCGAGCGAGACCGTGCTGTTCACGCTGCGCGAAGGCGACGGTCCGCCGCAGCCGTGCGTCGCGCGCCTCGCCCCGCTCCCCGAGGTCTATCCCGTCTTCCAGACCTACGACCTCGACCTCCAGGCCCGCTGCATGCGTCTGGTCCGTGAGCGGACGGACGTGCCCGCGCCCGAGGTCCGCTGGCTCGAGCCCGACGTGCGCTGGCTCGGCGTGCCCTTCCTCGTCATGGCGGGGATCGACGGCGAGGCGCCGCCCGACGTCCCGCCGTACGTGTTCGGCGGTTGGCTCGCCGACGCGACGCCCGAGCAGCGGGAGTGCCTGCAGCGCGACGCGGTGAGCGTCCTCGCGCGGGTCCACACGATCACGCCCCGGAATGCCGACCTGTCGTTCCTCGCCCATCCGGAGCACGGCGCGTCGCCGCTCGACCAGCAGCTCGGCCACGAGCGCGCGTACTACGAGTGGGCGCGCGAGGGCATCAGGTATCCACTCATCGAGCGGACGTTCGGGTGGCTCGACGAGCACCGTCCCGTCGAGGGCGACGCCGTGCTCGACTGGGGCGACGCGCGCATCGGCAACATCCTCTTCCGCGACTTCCGCGCGGTCGGGGTCCTCGACTGGGAGATGGCGACGGTCGGGCCGCGTGAGGTCGACCTCGCGTGGATGGCGTTCCTGCACCGCTTCTTCCAGGACATCGCGGCGCGCTACGGGCTGCCCGGCATGCCGGACTTCATGCGGCGGGACGACCTCGCGAGCACCTACGAGTCGTTGACCGGTCACACACCGCGCAGCCTGGACTGGTACGAGGTCTTCGCCGCGCTGCGCTTCGCGATCGTCTCGGTGCGCACGAGCACACGCGGCATCGCGTACGGCCTCGCGGAGCAACCCGACGATCCCGACGACCTCGTGATGTTCCGGCCGCTGCTCGAGGAGATGCTCGCGCGCCCGCCGTCTACGGATTCGTGATCTCGAGCTCCACGGTGTGCGCCACGTCGCGCGACGACCGGCCGACGCGCAGCTCGTAGACACCCAGGTCGACCCGCCAGCCGGGCTGCGCGCGTCGTCCGTCGTCGCCGTCCGCGCCGCCGCCCGTCGGGACGACCGATCCGCGGCTCTTCAGCGTCTCGGCGTCGGGGCGGCCGGGATCCCAGTACGCGAACGCGCGCTCGTCGAGGGTGAGCGTGACCGTCTCGGACGCGCCCGCCTCGAGCGTGACCTTCGCGAACGCCTTCAGCTCCTGCTCGGGCCGGACGAGCCGCGCGGCGCGCGGCGCGACGTAGCACTGCACGACCTCGCTGCCCGCACGCGTGCCCGTGTTCGTGACGGTGACGTCGAGGCGGACCGGCTCGCCGGGCGCGACTCGGGTCGACGACGCGACCGGCTCGCCGATCGTGAACGTCGTGTACGACAGGCCGTGGCCGAAGCAGTAGCGCGGCTCGATCCGCCGCGTGTCGTACCAGCGGTAGCCGACGAGCAGGCCCTCGCCGTAGCGGACCTCGTCCCGCTCGCCGGGGAAGTTCCCGTAGCTCGGGTTGTGCTCGAGCCGGACCGGGAACGTCGTCGGCAGGCGTCCGCCCGGCTCCGCGTCGCCGGTCAGGACGTCGGCGAGCGCGTCGGCCATCTCCTGCCCGCCGAACCATGTCTGCACGACGGCGCGCGCGTCGTCGGCCCACGGCATCGTCGCCGGGGAGCCCGTGTTCAGGACGACGACGGTGTCGCGGTTCGCCGCGACGACGCGCGCGACGAGGTCGTCCTGGCCGCCCGGGAGGTCCATCGACGTGCGGTCGTGGCCTTCGGACTCCCACTCGTTCGTCGTCCCGACGACGACGATCGCGACGTCGGCGTCGCGGGCCGCGGCGACGGCCCGCTCGACGGAGTCCGCGGCCGGTGTGGGCCGGACGCCGACACGCGCCGCGCTGATGACCGGTGACGAGCCGGACGCGTACTCGACGACGACGTCGACGGCGCGGCCCGCCGCGAGCTCGACGGTCGCGACGGCCTCGACGCTCCCCGCGCCGAAGAACGACTCGCCGCGCGGCGGCGGATCCGTGAACCCGTCGAGCACGGTCGTGCCGTCGACCACGACTCGCGCCCTGCCCGCCTGGACGAGGGTGAAGTCGTGCGGGCCGTCGACGGACGGCGTGAACCGCGTCGTCGCGCGCGCCGAGAACGCTCCCCGCAGGTCGGGTGACGGCGTGCCGAGGAAGAGCAGCTCGAGCGTCCCGCGGGTCGTGTCGATCACCGGTTCGCCGGCGAGCTCGGTGCCCGCGAACACCGCGACGTGGGTCTCCGCCGTGAGGACGGGGACGGACTTGTCGATGTCGAGCCCGGGCTCGTACACGATCTCGACGCGGTCGCCGAACTTGTCCCGCAGGGCCTGCAGCGGCGTTCGCCGGTACGGCGGCGTCACCTGGGCCGACCCGCCGCCCATGATCACGGCGCGGTCGGCGTTCGGGCCGATGACGGCGACGCGGCCCACCTGCTCGCGTCGCACCGGCAGCAGCCCGTCGTTGTGCAGGAGCACGATCGCGCTCGTCGCCGCCTCGCGCGCGATCGCGCGATGCGCGGGCGTGTCGACGCGCTCGGGTCGCCGCGGCTCGGGCGCGTCGAGCGCGCCGACGCGGGCGAACGTCGTCAGCAGGCGCGTGACGATCGCGTCGACGTCGTTCTCGTCGACGTCGCCGGCGCGGACCGCGTCCGCGAGCGCGGTCCCGTACGCACGGCCGGGCCCGGGCATCTCCAGGTCGAGGCCGGCGCGCGCGGACGCCGCCGTCGCCGCGATCCCGAACCAGTCGGTGAGCACGAACCCGTCGAAGCCCCATTCGTCGCGCAGGATCCCGCGCAGCAGGTGCTCGTCCTCGGTGCACCACGCGCCGTTGAGCCGGTTGTAGGCGGTCATGACGCCGAGCGAGCCGCCGTCGCGCACCGCGGTCTCGAACGGGAGGAGATAGATCTCGCGCAGCGTTCGCGGGTCGATCACCGACGACATCGTGTAGCGCTCCGTCTCGGCGTCGTTGCCGACGAAGTGCTTCACGGTCGTCACCACGCCCTCGCTCTGTGCGCCGCGCACGAACGCGGCTGCGAGCCGTCCGGACAGCAGCGGGTCCTCCGAGTAGCACTCGAAGTCCCGGCCTGCGAGCGGCGACCGGTGGATGTTCACGGTCGGTGCGAGCAGCACGCGGCAGCCCTTCGCGCGCGCTTCCCGTCCGAGCACGGCGCCGACGCGTGACACGAGGTCCGGATCCCACGTCGCGCCGAGTGCCGCGCCGCACGGCACGCACGTCGACGGCTCGCCTCCCTCTCCGGGCAGCGACGGGCCGCGCGCGCCGCTCGGGCCGTCGGTCACGTTCACGGACGGGATGCCGAGCCGCTCGACCGCGACGGTCGACCACATGTCGGCGCCGGCTGTGAGCGCGGCCTTCTCGTCGAGCGACATCGCGTCGACGAGTGCAGCGACGTCGACCTCACGCGTCATCGTGCGACCTCCACACCGCGCCGCTCCCCGGAAAGGGCGGGACTGTAGTGTCGCCCGCCATGACGAACCCGTTCGGCTACGAAGGCAAGCGCGTCGTCGTCACCGGCGCTTTCTCGGGCGTCGGCGCGGCGTTGGTGGAGCTCCTCGCCGAGCTCGGCGCGGCTCACGTCACCGTCCTCGACGTGAGGAAGCCGAGCGGGCCCGTCGACACGTACCTCGAGACCGACCTCGCGGACCCCGCGGCGATCGACGACGCGATCGCCGCGATCGACGGTGACGTGCACGTGCTCTTCAACAACGCGGGTGTCGCCGGCACCCGACCCTCCCGCACGGTGATGGCCGTCAACTACCTCGCGCTGCGGCGCCTGTCCGAGTCGTTGCTCGATCGCATCCCGAGCGGCGGGGCGATCGTGAACACGGCGTCGATCGCGGGGAACCAGTGGCCCGAGCACCTCGGAGAGATCACGGAGCTGATCGGTGTCGACGGATGGGACGCCGCGCTCGACTGGTGCGACGCGCATCCCGACCTGATCACCGACGCGTACGCGTTCTCGAAGCAGTGCGTCCAGGTGTGGACGATGTGGTCGTCGCGCGCGACCGGTCGGCGCGACATCCGCACGAACAGCGTGTGCCCGGCGCCGATCGACACGCCGCTGCTGCCCGAGTTCCGTCAGGTCATGTCCGACAAGATCATCGACTGGACTGTGTCGCAGGCGAACGGCCGCCTCGTGACGCCGCGCGAGGTCGCGACCGCGCTCGCGTTCCTCGGCAGCGACGCCGCCGTCTACGTGAACGGGGTGAACCTCGACGTCGACGCGGGCTTCTTCGCCGCGATGAAGACGGGCCAGGTGGACTTCAGCGGCCTGTCGTAACCGCGCGCGGCGCGCTGCGGCATTGCAGGTCGCTAGTGCGGCACGAGGCCGCCGTCGGCGAGCAGGACCTGACCGGTCACGAAGCTGCTCGCGTCGGACGCCAGGAACAGCGCCGGACCGACCATCTCGTCGGGGTCCGCGGCGCGGCGCATGAACGCCGCGTTCGCCATCCGCTCCTGCACCGCGGGCGGGTTGTTGCGCACCATGTCGGTGTTCACCGTCCCGGGCGCGAGCGCGTTCACGCGCACGCCGAGCGGCGCGAACTCCGCGGCCATCGACTTCGTGAACGAGAACAACCCGGCCTTCGCGGCCGAGTAGGTCGCCGTGAACGCCGAGAAGAGGAACGCGCCCGCGGAGATGACGTTGACCACCGACGCGCCGGGGCTCTCGCGCAGGTGGGGGAGCGCCTCCTGGATCAGGAAGACGGGGCCGCGGAGGTTCACGTCCATCGACTTCTGGAACGCCTCGGGCGTGAAGTGACCGAGGTCCTCGCGCAACGCGTTGGCCGCGTTGTTCACCACGATGTCGAGCCGCCCGAACCGCTCGACCGTCCGGTGCACGAGCGCCGCCAGCGCGTCGAGGTCGCCGAGGTGCGTGGGGACGCCGAGCGCCTCGCCGCCCATCGCCTGCAGGTGCGCCTCGGTCTCCGCGCACGCGTCGGCCTTGCGACTCGCGACGGCGACGTTCGCACCCGCGGCGACGAACCCCTCCGCGATGGCGCGCCCGATGCCGCGTGTCCCACCCGTGACGATCGCGACCCGGCCCGTCAGGTCGAACAGCGACTGCCAGCTTCTCCCGGTCCACACGTCCTCCCCTGCACTTGTGGTTCGGCGCGCCTCGACCGCGCTGAACCACAAAAGTGCCTACTCGATCGTCGCGGTGCCGTCGGGGCGCAGCGTCGCGGTGCGGCCAACGGTCTCCTCGCGCTCCATCGCGCCCAGCGCCGCCGGGTCCTTGACGGTGCCCCACGCGCGCCGGCCGTCGGGCAGCATGCACGCGAGGATCCCGTCGGTCGGCTCGCCGCCCCGGTCGTGCATGACGGTCGACGCCTGCACGGTGGCAACCCCGTCGGGTTCACCCTCCACCCCGCAGCGCGGTGCTGCCTCCACGGCGTCCTGCGCCGACACGCTGCGGAAGCCGTCCGGTGCGGGGTCCGACGACAGCAGGCAGAGCGCGAGCTTGGTCACGTACCCGCCGTTCGCGCACACCAGGCCGAGCGCGCCGGCATCGCCGCGGAGGACGTTCGTCATCGTCGCGACCGCGTGCATCGGGTAGTTGTTCCACGGACCGCCTGCGAACCGCATCCCGCCCGTCACGGTGAGGTCGCGGCCGAGGTCGACACCGAGCTCGGCCGCCTGCAGCTCGACGGCCGACGGGAAGCACGAGTACAGGTCGACGTGCGCGACGTCGTCGGGGCCGACACCGGTCAGCTTCCACAGCGCGTCACCGACCGCGCGCACCAGCGGCGACGTCGCGAGGTCGGGACGCTCCGAGACGTTCGGCGCGCGCGCCTCGCTCGCCGCGCGCGGGAACACCCACCGGTCACGCGCGATCCCGAGCGCGTCTGCTCGCTCGGCCGAGCACATCAGCAGTGCAGCGGCCTGGTCCACCTGCTCGTTGGAGCACAGCAGCTTCGTGTACGGGAAGCCGACCATGCGATTCGCACGTGACGGCGTGGCGATCTGCTCGGCGGTGTAGGCGGTGTGGTCCCACGCGTCGGGGTTGCGGACGGCGACCGCGTTGAAGCGCGCCCACAGCTCGCCGAGGAAGCGTGAGTGCTCGGCGAGCCCGCGCCCCGCGGCCGCGCGCAACGCGGACTCGAAGAGCGGATAGACCTGCACGGGCGTCGTGATGCCGCGCGCGACCTCGGCCGGGTGCCACATGTCGAGCGGCGCGCCGACCATCCGGTCCGGGGCGACGCCCTCGGGTTGCTCGGTCCACGGCAGCGGCTCCCCGGCGCGCCGGTACGCCGTGCGTGTGCGCCACGCCTCGGCGCCGGTCAGGAGCGCGACGTCGAGCGCGCCCGCCGCGATGTCGTCGGCGGTCCGAGCGAGCAACGTCCCGACGATCTGACCGCCGCCCTCCGTGTAGACGGTCTCCACGTGATCGCGCGCAGCACCGAGCTGCGCGGCGACCAGCGCGGCCGGGTCGCGGTAGTGCCACGACAGGAGGTTCACGACGCGGACGCTGTCGAGCGCGTCGAGGATCGCCGGTTTCCCACAGTCGAGCGCCGCGGCGCGTCCCGCGTCGGCCATCAGGTCGACGGGCTCGCGCGCGTCGTGGGCGTCCTCGTGTTGCGAGAGCTGGGCGACACCGACGATCACGGGCGTGCGCGCGTCGATCGGCATGCGTTCCTCCGGGTCGGGGCGGGTCGTCGGCCAACAGGACTACCAGGAGCGTGGTTGACCGGGCACGATCGTCGGAGTAGAGCACGCCCGTGACCGAGACCTTCGACCCGTACGCGCCGTCGTCGGATGCACGCTACGAGGCGATGCGCGCGGCACGAGCTCGCGACGGTGGTGTGGTGGCGACGCCGGCGGGGTGGTACGTCGCGACCGCGGCCGGCGTGCTCGAGGGTCTGCGTGACGTCGAGCGGTTCGTGGGCTCGTTCATGGACACGAGCGCGCTCCCACCCGACGAGGTGATGATCTCCGCCGTGCCGGAGCCTCGGCACGGTCGCATCCGGCGGGTCATCAACACCGTCGTCGCCGCGCACCGCACCGCCCAGGCCGAGCCGTTCATCCGGGCCGAGGCCGAGCGGCTCGTCGACACCGCGCTACGCGTGCACGACGAGCACGGCACGGTGGACCTGGTCGAGCACGTCGTCGATCCGCTCCCGTCGACCGTGATCGCGCAAATGCTCGGCGTGCCGCTCGCCGATCAGGCGACGTTCCGCCGCTGGTCCGACGAGCTGCTCGACGCGCAGAACTCTGGTGCCACCGGCACGCTGTCGTCCTCGCACCCGGAGTTCGCGGCCTACATCCAGGCGCTGATCGACGCGCGCCGGGCCGATCCCGATCCGCCCGACGACGTCGTCACGCGGTTCCTCCGCACCGATGTCGACGGCGAGTACCTGTCCGACGACGCGATCCGCACGCAGACGATGTTCCTCATCGTCGCAGGCAACGAGACGACGCGGAACCTGATCGGGAACTGCCTCCACACGCTCGCGTGCGATCCGGGTCTGTACGCGCGGATCCGGGCCGACCTCGCGCTCGTCCCGGTCGTCGTCGAGGAGTCGCTGCGGCACGACTCGCCCGTGCAGGTTCTCGCGCGTGCGGTGCTCGCCGACACGTCGATCGCGGGTTGCCCGCTGCACGCCGGTGAGCGCGTCGTGTTCGGGCTCGCGTCGGCGAACCGCGACGAGCGCGTCCACGACGACCCGGACGCGTTCCGCGTCGATCGGCCGCGACCGCGTGACCACGTCGCGTTCGGCGCGGGGCCGCACGTGTGCCCCGGTGCGACGCTCGCCCGGACGGAGGCCGTCGCGGTGCTCGACGCGCTGTGCGCGCGTGTCGGCGCGCTGCACCTGGCGGAGGGGTTCACGCCGGCACCGAACCCGGTGTTCTGGGCCCTCGGCCACCGCTCGCTCCCGGTGTCGCTGAGAGCCGCGGGCCGCGGCCGAGATGTTTGACCTGTGTTATACGATCCCGAAGTCGCGCGGGCTTGCGCGTGGGCCGCGTGGGCTTGGAGGACGAACGTCGGCCGCGGAGCGCGACACGACGACCCCGGGGGAGTGTCCGATGCCGAGACTCGGTCGTAGTGCTGTCGTGGTCGTGAGCGTGCTGGCGCTGCTCGCGCTGGGCGCGTGCAGCCGTTCGTCGAGCAAGAGCTCGAGCTCGAACACGTCGACGAGCGCAGGCGGCGGCTCGTCGGCGGCAGCCGGTGACTTCGGCTCGCTGAAGGGTGTGTGCGGACCCGGCAACGCGAAGGGTTCGACCGCCCAGGGCGTGAGCGACTCGACCATCCGCGTCGGCACGATGGCCGACCCCGGCGCGCAGGCGCAGCCCGGTCTCGACCAGGAGCTGTTCGACACCGCGGACGCGTTCGTCGGGTGGTGCAACGCGGCGGGTGGGATCGACGGGCGCAAGCTGCAGCTCGACAAGT
>Ga0070741_10009704_pt1 | contig 18544 bp, 17 predicted proteins | sample Coa_R1_4_FD_66440 | JGI IMG/M metagenome (GOLD analysis project Ga0070741, IMG submission 66440) | Surface soil microbial communities from Centralia Pennsylvania, which are recovering from an underground coalmine fire - Coalmine... | ecosystem: Environmental > Terrestrial > Soil > Unclassified ...
GGCGGCGCGGATCAGGTCCGGGATCTCGTAATAACGGATGAAGCCGCCGATGTTATCCGGCGCCTCCACGTAGAAATCGATCGGCGCCTTGATCGCCGCGCGAATCTCGGCGATCTGCGGGATGGTCAGATCCGACGGGATGTTGATGGTGGTCGCTCCGAGCCGCTCGAGCAGCGCCGCCGACGCGGGATTCGCGGGCGCCATCATCACCGAGGTCTTGATGATCAGCTCCGCGGGCAGTTCGCCCGACGCCTTCATCTTTCCGACCACGTCCAGCAGCCCGATGTCGGACACGAGCACGCTGCGCAGGCCAAGCCCGATCGCGCGGTGCACGTCTTCGAGGGCGAACCGGACCTGATCGCCGCCGCGCAGGCTCAGACCGAGCGCCTTCCCCGCCGCCGAGAACGCCTGCGCCCCGATATCGAACGTCGCGCGCGGACCGATGAAGAGGTTCACCTCGATCTCGAACTTGCGCCCCAGTTCCACCATCTCGACGATCTCGGCATCCGTCATCAGCATGATTCCGCTTCCCTGGCTGACGCGATGCACGGGCACGCCGCGCTTCGCCGCTTCGTCGATCACGGCCGCCAGGGCGCGCGGGCCCTCCGTGCTGGGGATTTCGATGCGATACTGCCCGCCGTCGGGGAATCGGAGCGGCGACACGTTCATACTTCCACCTCCTCGCGCAATTCGAAGCCGCACTCGGCCACGTTCGCGAACAGAACTTCGGACGCGTGGCCGTGCAGCGCGAACACCTGCCGGATGAGATCGCAAACCTGCTCGCATCCGCGCTCGAAAAATACCAGGATCGACGGACCGGCGCCGCTCAGCGCGCAACCGAGCAGTCCGGGCGCACGCAGCTTGAGGATGTCTCCCAAGCCGGGGACCAGATCCACACGATACGGCTGATGGAAGCGATCCTCGAGAGCGGTGGGGAACGCCGCGATGGAACCCGTGGCCAACGCCGCTACCAGCAGGGCCGCGCGCTGCACATTGAAGATCGCGTCTTCGCGCGTGTAGCAGGTGGGCAGCACCTCGCGCGCCTTGGTAGTAGGCAGGATAAAATCGGGCACCACGATAGCGATACCGAAACGCGGCGGCAACCCGACGCGCACGGCCCGGGCCACGCCCCCTTCGTCGATGGCGCTGGCGACAATGGAACCGAGCACGCACGCCGCTACATTGTCCGGATGGCCTTCCAGCCGCGCGGCCTCGTCCAATATGCGCAAAGGCTTCCAGCCGAGTCCAAGCAGCCCGTCCGCAATGACTACCCCGGCTGTGAGCGCGGCAGCACTGGATCCGAGCCCCTTGCCGAGGGGGATTTCGTTCGCGATGCGCAGCTCAATCGGCGAGATCGGCATCCGCACTTTCTGGGCGACGGCGAGCGCGGTCTGCCAGATCAGGTTGTCCGGACCGGTCGAGATCTCGTCGGCATCACGCCCGCTAGCCTGAATCGAGAGTTCCTGGCTCGGCCGGAATCGGCATTCCAGATAGACGCCGAGCGCCACCCCCAGCGCGTCGAAGCCGGGGCCGAGGTTGGCGCTAGAGGCAGGGACGCGCACGCACGACCAGTGCATAAACAGGCATTATCGCAGGATTTGAGCAGCCTTCTGGTTATGCCGCCGGATTGATAGTTTTCGCTTGGACTATTTTTCCGACGGCTACTGTTCACAAGGCGGCGCGGGCGGATCCACAAACCTCATCGTCCCCGGATTATCGGGCTTCACCGTCGGCATGTGAAGGTGGAACGCGGCGCTGCGTCCGTTCAGCGCATTCAGCAGCGGCACTGAACACACCCCCTTGTTCTTGACCGGCTGCGGCACGACCAAAGTGCTTGGAGCGAACCTGACGTTTTTTGGAAAAACCGTGCTGAACCGTTGCCGCGGTTGTGTCCCCGGCGGCAGTGCCAACATCGCGGCTAAAGCGGCGAGAGTGAGGACCGAAATCATACGGCCTCCTTGCCGATCATTGTACCTCCGGATTCATCGGATTATGCGGAAGAAATCACCCCGCTGTGGGCCGGAGTAAGGCTGGTTGGGGCAAACGCTTTGCCTGCCGCAGGGTTCGGTCAGGCTAAAGCCCGACCGATTCAGCGGCCGAACCAGCCCGGCCCGACTACCAGGTGGTGACTGATCGCGTCGGGCACCACCAGGTACAGCATCGATCCGATTGCTCCGTGCGCAATCCCTAAAAAATAAAGGTTGCGATACTGGATCCAGACGCGCGCGCAGACGTATCCAGTCGTCAGTCCCACCAGCATGAGAAACCAGTTCGGGGTGTGTGCGCAGGCGAAGCAGGCGGCCCCGAGAGCCGCGGCCTGGTGCGCGCTCGACGCCGCCGGCAGCATCCGGTTCACAAAGAACGCGTTCAGCAGATATTGCTGGAACAGCCCCCACGTGCAGTACGAGAGAAAGCCGATTACCGCGCGCTCCATGTCCAGAATCCGCAGCGTGTGCAGCAGGATTCCCGCGGCGAGCAGCAGCATCGAAAGGAAGACCAGCGCCGGCAGGAATGCCTTGAAGCACGTGCGGAAGTTGGTCCACCGGAATCCCAGATCCTGCGCCGATTCTCCGTGCCAGTGGTGTGACAGGATGATCAGTCCGAAGATGGCGAAGGCCCACGTCTGATGACCGGGCCGCAGCCACCAGATGTAGAGCATGATCAACATGAATACGACCGCCGGTTCCAGCCACAGCAGGCGCCGATCGCGAAGCGAGATTCTGGTATCAAAAAAAAGCATATTTGACCGTATCCACTGCGGCGTGCAACGACGCCGAAGAGAGAATGCTCGAGGACTTCTGGAAGACTCTGCCGAAGACGATCCCCGCCAGCGTCGCCAGAATCATATAGCGCCAGTTGGGCAGGGCTTGCGGCCCATTGTTCAGATGCGAGCAGCCGAAAATGAATCCGGCGGCCAGCAGGCTGCGATTGTTCGCGCCGAAGCGCTGCATGACCCAGTTCTGAATCAATCCACGAAACAGGATCTCTTCCGGCAGCGCGGTGGCGCAGAAAATTACCAGATACCTGAGCGGTATCCTGCTCCAGGCGGCGTGCGGCGCGTGCACTGGCGGCAGGAACCCGATGGTCAGCCCCAGCAGGGCCAACACAGGCGCCAGCACTGCAAACCCGGCGATCGGATTTAACAGATCTTTAGGGCTGCGCGGCAGGTTGTACTTCACGCCTTTCAGCGCGCGACAGATCAGGAACAGCCAAAGCGCCAGCACGATTGCCACGCCATAAGCGACCGCGTGCAAATATCCCTGCGCGGGTTTGGGCACCAGGCTTGCGCCGGCCGCGAACTCGAGCGGCAGCCAGAGCAGCAGGATTCCAGCCATGTCGGTCCAGCGCGCCACCCCCGGAGTGCCGCGCGGCCACATCGCGGCGAGTGTTGGCGCGAGTGTATAAGCCAGCACCAAACACGTGAGAGAAAGGCTCCCTGCCCCGGCATTCCACGCCGCAACCGCAAAGATCCAGCTGAGCAACACAGGCCCTACCAGGATGAGCGCGGCACGTTGACGCACCGCCGAGCGCAGCCGGGCCTGTAAACTCTGAGACAGCAAGCCCAGCACAATGATCAACAGCAATCCTGGTACGATCATCCCCGCACTCGTCAATCTATGCCCGGCGTCGAAGAAAGGGCAAGCAGTACCGGCCCTGTTTGGTAAGGCGGCTCACAACCAAAGACCCGCGGGCAGCCTTTTCGCTTACAGCCGGCGCAAATTTAACCCGCCGCGAACATCGCCACCGCCGCGGCCAGCATCACGAATCCGGTAGTCCAGCCGAGCCAGCGCAGTACCGGCGGATTCACATGCTCGCCCATCACCTTCCGGTTCGACGTCAGCAAAACCAGAATGAAGATCAGCGGCGGCGCCAGCACTCCATTGATCACAGCCGAGAAGAACAGCATCTTGACCGCATTCAGCCCGAAGTAATCGAGACACGTCCCAAGCAGCACAGCCATGCCCAGCACGAGATAGAACTTCCCGGCGATCTTGGGCGGATGCTCCAGCGACGCCGCCCACCCCCTGGCCTCCGCGATCGCGTAAGCGCACGATCCGGCGAGCACAGGCACGGCCAAAACCCCCGTGCCCACGATTCCCAGCGTGAACAGCAGGTACGCGGCATTACCCGCCATCGGGCGCAGCGCCTCCGCCGCCTGCCGCGCCGTCTCCACCTTGTTCACGCCGTGTGCATGCAGCGTGGCGGCGGTCGTCATAATGATGAAGTACATGATCAGGTTCGAGAGCGCCATTCCCGCGACCACGTCGGCGCGAGACTTTCGCAATTCTTCCCGTGTCGCACCTTTGCGCATCGCGGCGGTCTTCCGTCCCTGTGCGCGTTCCTCTTCCACCTCTTCCGCAGCCTGCCAGAAGAAGAGGTAGGGCGAAATGCTCGTGCCCAGAAGCGCGACGAAAACAGCCAGCCACGCGCGGCTGAATTCCACATGCGGCAAGAACGTGGATCGCAGCACCGCCGTCCAGTCGGGACGGGCCAGAAAGGCGGCCAACACATAGGCGAATAATACGAGCGTCAGCCACTTGAAAATGCGTGCGATCCGCCGGTACGAACTCCAGATGAGCATCGCCACGATCGCTACAGCGTACAGCGGTGTCCACACCAGCGACGAGACCCCGGTCAGCATCTCGGTAGCGTCGGCCATCCCGCCCAGATCCGCGCCGATGTTGATCAGATTGGCAATGGCCAACAGCGCGCACGCGCCCCAAAGCACCCACGGCGGGAAGTGACGCCGGATCACGGCCGCCAGTCCGCGGCCGGTCACCATCCCCAGCCGTGCACACATGAGTTGGACGGCTGCCATCAGCGGGAACGAAAACAGCGCCGTCCATAAAGGACCGTAACCGAGGCTGGCGCCAGTGACCGAGTAGGTTGCTATGCCCGACGGGTCGTCGTCTGCGGCGCCGGTGATCAGACCAGGCCCGAGGTCCTGAAAAAACCGGCGTACCGAAGCTTTCGACTGCTGTTGCAAGCTACGACGGATCCTTATGCCGCGTGTGCGAAACGCCGCTGGCAACCCCGATGCCGAGCATGATCAGGACGACCACCCCGATCCAGTGTGGCGGCACACGCATATAGTGCGCTCCCAATGCGACCCCGATCACGATGATGATGTACCCGAATATGTACAGCGCAAAAGACATTTCAGCTCCTTCCGGGCGCGTCCGAAACGTAGCACGCGCGCTACCAGCTCTCTGTGCTTTTGTCTTACGGCTGAGCTATTTCGTACGATTACGAAATTCCGGCAGGACTTTCCGGCCGGCTTCGAAGATCGCGTATTCCCCAGCGACGGCGGCTGCGCCGGATGCCTTCACCGTGAGCAACGCATCGTTGCCGGCGACGACGAGCACCATGTGTGCCCCGTCCAGCGGATTCGTTCGCGCGAGCAGGAGCGCCTCGCGTTCGGAAGCATGCGTTTTACCGCCGATCCGGAAGCTCGCGCCCGGATAGTCGAGACCGAGTTGCTCGCTCCACGCCGCCAGCGCCGAATTCGCCTCCGGCCGTCCGACGAAGATCACGTCGTGATGCCGAAGCACGTCATCGCTCGCTTCAAAGTCCTTGTAGATGGGCACGGCACTCTCGTACTCGTTGAGGCAACGCCGCTGCAGCTGCTCGGCCGCGTAACGATTCGCGCCTGCATCGCGCATGGTGCCGTAGACCAGCACGGCGGATGGAATACGCCGGTAAATGTCGTTCAAGACGTACGCCGGGCCGTCGCCCGGCCCGACGAAATCGAAAGGCACGCCGGCTTTTTCCAAAAAGGATTGCGCTGTCACCGTGCGGGTGGTATTCGCGTCGAAGAATTCGCGCATCAGATCAAAGAACCGGTCATCGCCCAGCTTTCGGCGCAGCGCGTCCAGGAAGAGCACGCCCTTCGCTTCCTCGAGGCGAAAGTGCTGCATTGGATCTGCCGGCGCCAGTTTCAGTCCGCGATACTCGGCGCGCTCCGTCTCGATTGCGGTCCCCACATCATCCGCCTGAAGCAGCCGATGATATGCGGCCGATCCCGCCACAAACCACATATCTGCCTCGGATGCCGGCAGGATCCAACCCTTCCACAAGCGATCCCGGTACGCGTCTTGTTGTTTCCCTGTGCGGTCGTCATTGGGGTCCGCGGACTTGCCCGCCAGGCGGGCCGCCTCGTTCACCTGAATGGCGCTTCGCAAACTCTCCGCCGGCTCGCCGTGTAACAAATAGTACCCGGACGGAAAGAGCCCGTCATTCTTCGAGTACCCGTCGCCGCCGCGTGCCGACGCGACCCACTCGCGCTGATTCGGCTTACCGAATGCCGCCCACACCATCAGGTGCGAAGCCATGTCGGCGGTCGCGACCTTCGCGTCCATGGTGCTGGAACTCACCAGCGGCGCCGTCCGGAACGCCAGAAATCCGAACTGCTCGTCGATCTCGCCCCGGTACTTGCGGTACAGGTCGTTCCACGCCAGATCACGAACCGCCGGCACATAAGGCACATACTCGGGCGCGCCCTGCGGATCAGGCACGTACTCCTGTTTGATCGCCAAATCCTTGGCGTTGTTGTTGCCCCAGTAGAATCCGGCCGTCCCACCGAACCATTCGTTGCGTGAACTCCGCCAAAGTTTCGTATGATTTGTGCCCAGCTCATACATTGCGATCTCGTTGTTCTTCGCATCGCCGATGATCCACTCGTTCGTGTACAGCCCGTTGTTGCGAGTGCCTAACTGTTTCACCACCTCGTCGACGTTCCCGCCGTACTGCGAGGCCATGCGGGCGCGGAACGCCACCGGCGTCCCCTGGATATTGAAAGGCGTCTGCCGGATGGTTGTTTCGGCCAATATCACTCCGGCATCGTTCTGATACCAGTCGGTGCCGCTTTCGATCCCGCCGGGGTAGCTCTGGATCAGCATGCGGTGGCCGGCCGCAGGCTTGATGTCCAGCATCACATTCGTCTGCTCGGCCAACGTCAACGGCCACCACGTCACATGCCCGACCACCATTTTGCCGTCGCGCGTGGCGGGGCCGGTTGCGGCAAATGCGCTGCAATGGTCGAGCGCGGAATCGCGCTTGCGATCGTAGTAAGCGGGCGGCTCCAGATGCAGGCCCTCGAGCCCGGTGGGCGTCGTCCACATGGCCGACCGCAGTTCCCCCATCTCGACCGCGGTATTCGCTACCACGACATCGACCAGATCGATCGCGCGGCCGAACCACTTCGCGCCGGCGGCCGACGCTCCATCGGCAATGCCGCGCATCTCTTCCAGAATCTCGCGATCGAATCCGCGCAGGAACAGGGCGTTGGCGCTCGTGCGCAGCTCGGTCCAGCCCTGCTGGTCGAGCTTGATGCCCAGGTCCGCCGCCACTCGTTCCATGTACTCCGGAATTTCGCGCGCCATCAGAAATCCGTGCTGATATCCGCGCTCGTAAGGGGCGCCTTCAATGTGAAGGTAGATCCAACCCGCCGCGGGATACCGATATGCCGGTCCGAACGTGCGCACGGCCTCGCGCGCGGGCCATTCGTCTTTGGAAGAGACTTCGTCGAGGCTGACGCCTTCGAACCATGCCTTTCCTTGAAACGCGCCGCCGTTGCCGACGGTCAGCAGGATCTGATCCTGCGCGCGGCTGGCGACGAACCGCAGAGAAACGCGCGTCCAGTTTCGCGTGCCGCCGAGCGACGCCGAATGCACGTCGAACGGCATGGACGCCATGGTGAGCGCCGCGCCGGTCGCGATCGGCGAACGATCCAGATCGCGCACCGTGAGCGCTTCGGTGCGCACCCATCCGCTCAGTTCGTAGCGCTTGCCGATGGTGAGTGTGACGGCAGCGGAGCGCACGCACGCATCGGGGGCAGCGCCCGGTTCGACACGGAACGATCGTTTGCCGTCGCGAACCACGGTAGTATCGGGCGAGCCCGCCCCGCGCACCACCGTCCAGCCGTGATCGGACTTATCGAACGATGCATGAAACAGCGGCGTGGCCGCATGTGCGAGCGCAACGGTCATCAGTCCGGCGAGGAGCCTCATGGGTTGACCCTCCACTTCTCCTATTGTAGGTGTGGCGCAGACTCGCGTGTCCGGCGCGCAGGGAATTGTCCCGGGGCTCGGGTGGTGCGCCGCCGCGCTATCATCGCAATGAGCCGTCGAGCCCATGCAACCGTGGAGCCAGTATCTGCTGTCGCTGCCGGAGCGCGTCCTGCGCTCCACCTCGGCCCTGGCCGCCGGCCTGGTGCGCGAAATCGGCAACGCCACGCTCCCGGCGGCGGTCCGCCGCACACGCCTCTATCAGACGATGGTGGAAGCCACCCTGCGTTTCCTGATCGAGCAGGTAGGCGAAGTGGAGGGCGCGTATCCGCCCGAAGGCAAGCTGGCCGAGAATTTCCTGCTTCAGCGGACCGTTGGGGACGGGTTGGACTTCGCGGGTGTGCTTGCCTTCCACGCGTCGCCCGTATGGGTGCTGGCGGCGCTGGCCGATCTCTCCGGCGCGGGTCGACAGCTTATGGACGAGATCACCGCAACCCTGAAAGACGAAGGACTGCTGGATCGCAAGCGCACGTTCGAAAGCGTCGACCAGGTGCTGGACGGCCTCGAACAAACAGCCGGTCAGCTAGCCACAACCATTCGTTTTCCGCCGCTGGACGTCGACGGTCTCCGTAAGGAGTGGCTGTCGCTGAAGGAAGCGGCAGCCAAAATTCCGGCGCCAAGCCTCCCTTCGCCTGACCTGGTCCGCCGGCAGTGGGAGGAACTCAAAGCGGAAGCGGCCGGACAGCAGCGCAGCGTATTCCAGCTTTCGTCTTTAATCGCGATCTCGACGGTCCGTGCCGTACCGGAAAACCTGGTGTGGCTCTCTCGTTGCGCGGGCACGGCCACACGCCGCACCGGCCAGATATTCGCAGCCGGACTGCTGGAACATTATCGCGCCACCCTGAGCGAAATCCGTGAGACCGGATACCTGAACTATTGGGCCCGCGAGTTCCGGCCGTACCTGAGCGCTGCAGCCCAACAATTCCGGAAATCGCACCGCTCGTTGACGGAGCGTCTCATCGATAAGGCCTCACGAAAAAGAAAACCGCTGGCAGGCTCCCATTCTCCGCCATCCCCATAGTCGAACGGCTCCCCCAGAGGTGGCGGCGGTAAATAGTTGCCGCCGGATTTTTTGTCAGCATTCTTGTAACGACGTTACAAGGCAGCAATAGCGCGAATCATCGCCCCAATCTGCTAGGCCAGGCCGTCATGACATATGCGGTCCTCGATCCGGCTTCTTCCAAAGCCTCGGCGACCAGAATTCGGGAACCGTCGCGTGTTACGGCCAGGATTTGTGAGTCGCCGACCACGCTGGCAGGTAGCCGCACATCAAACAGCGCCTTTGGCTTGGCGGCACCAATGTCATGACCGGTTGGTGCGATTTCAACAGAAAACAGTTTCGTCCCACTGCGGTACAGAATCTCCTTGCCGTCGCCACGCCAGACCGGATCGGTCCCGCCACCGGTCGAGATCTGCTGCCGCAGTCCCGGCGAGGCAAACGGTTGCACGAATACTTCCGGTCCCTTCCAAGTCGCGGCAGACGTCGACAGTGCAATCCATTTTCCATCGGGTGAAAAACGAAAAATAGTTCCGCCATCGGATATGACGCGCGATGGACTACCCGCCGGGCCCCCTAACGGAATCGCGTAGGTGCGCTTATCCGCGGAATAGAGCAGCACCTTACCATCGGGCGAAACGTCGCGCAGCGATCGGATATCCGGCAGCCGCGCTACTTCACGCTCGCCACCTCGTGCCAGATCGCGTTCTATTACTTTCTCGCTTCCCGTCATCAAGTAGAGCACGTGCGCGCTGTCGGGCATCCAAATGCCCTTTACGATGCCGCGAAGCGGCGTAACTGCACTCTGATGCGGGTCGAGAAAGGCTGCGAACTCGTTGTCAGTCCCAATCAGAAGATGTTTTTCGTCAGGAGAGAGGAGCACACTGGAGATCCCGCAGGGCTGCCCCGCCGTACCGATAACGTTACCCTGACGGTCCAACCAGGTCAGTTGGGCGAGCGCGGCCTTCCCCGGCGTCCATGTCAAAACGCCGTTCCTGGAGACGGAAAAAGCGGCATGCCGTGTGTTCGAGATGGAGAAAACCCCGTCCACCAATTGCTGCGGTGCGCCCTCCAGTTTGCCGGCGGCGGCATTCAAATTCTGCGCGAAGAGACGGTCGTCCTGCACGTAAAGCAACCTGCCGCCTCCTTCAGGCGCAAAGCGGGCAGCAGTCACATTGCGACGGAGAAGGAGCGGACCACGCACTACTTTGCCCCGGTTCAGACTCGCCAGATAAATGCCGGCTTGCTCTTCGCCGTCCCCGGCCCAAGTGAAGATGAAGTCTCCATTCGTGGGTAGGAACTCGGGTTCGTAAAACAGGCCGACATTCAATTCAGGAAACTTCAAAGGCGCTGCCGGTCCGCCGGAGGCGGGAATGAGATAAAGCTCCCCTTTGCCGTCACGTCTGATCACAGTGGCCAGAATGTCGCCCGCGGGTCCCCAGGCGAATCGCCGGCTGGTGGGAGCTTCCGGCCAAATGTTTACGGCTGGTCCGTGCGGCACACGCATTTTGATCAGCCCCGCACCGGCTCTGAAGAGCACTTCGGAACCGTCGGCGGACCACGCCGGTGCATCGCGCAGAGGGCTCTGCGTATAGAGTGGAATCTCGGCGGCCGTGTCGAAGCGGCGCAGAAAAAGACCGCGTCCGTCGCGGTATATAGCGGCAGAACCATCGGGAGATACCACGGCATCGTTGACTGCGCCGAGTGAAAAAATCCAGTTCCGCACCGGCGCGTCCGCTGTCCGGGGCCGGACCCAACCCGCAATCGCCAGCAGGGTCAACGTCACCATGGCTGTGATCAATTTCAAATCCCGGCTGATGCGCCGCCTTGGGGCTGGTTCCAGAAGCGTTGGGGCGGGCAAGGCTGCCCCGGATGTCTCACCGGACAAGTCGGGAGGGGCCGAGGTCTCCACCGCGGCGAGGAAGCGATATCCCCGTCCAGTCAGAGTTTCAATGAAACGAGGATTCTCCGGTGAATCGCCCAAGACCTCGCGCAACCTTTGCACGGCGACGTTGATACTGTGGTCGAACTCGACCACAGTATTGTCCGGCCAGAGTTCTCTCCGGATCTCGTCTCGTAGCACCACGTCGCCAGCGTGCTCCAGTAGCATGCGCAATAGCTGGACAGCCTGCTGCCGGATACGCATTCGGCTGCCGTGCTTACGCAACTCTCCGGCGCGGGCATCCAATTCAAATGCGCCGAAGCGGAAGCGGCGCGGAGACATCCCAGCTGTACCCAGCAGACGAACTGACGCGTTTGACATGTTCGGGTGGTGCTGCTGAGGCATTATTATAACCTCGATTTTCAATCCTAAGTTGTCTGACATCAATAAGCTGCCCGTTGACCCAGGGTTGAGGCGCAGTTTACCCCTCCTGCATTCACCTCGCCGGGGCTTCGGCGGAATAGTAATCTCCACCCCCGCCGGGGATAAGGAGACTTTAGAAAGATGCCAGGACATATGAGAAAAGCCGTATTCGCATTGATCATTTCAGGATTGCCCATGAGCGCATCAGGCGCGACTTTGAGAGTAGGACAACCGGGTACGCCATGCCCGGATGCTGCCTATAGCGCCATCAATGACGCCATCAAAGCCGCTTCGGCTGGCGATGTAATCGAGATCTGCCCGGCTCTTTATGCGGAACAACTGACGGTTACGAAGCCTTTGACGCTGCGCGGCATTAGCGTCCAAGGCGTGAATCGGGTGCTCATCCAGCCGGCTACGGCAGCCCCTACGGTTGTTCCTGGGGCGATCGCCGTGATTACTGTGTTGAATACGGCTAACGTCAATATCGAGAATCTGGCGATCGATGCCGCAAACAACACCGTCAGCGGCTGCGGCACGACATTGTCCGACATCCATTACTACAATGCCGGCGGCACGGTCGCCAATAACGTACTTACAGGGGCGCATTTGAGCGACCCCACGTCGTGCTCCGTGCTGTTCCCGGGGAACGGCTTCGGTGTCCTGATGGATAAGGATCCTGCGGTGTCCGCGCCCTTAGCCTTGTCCGTGCAAAACAACAGCATCACCAGGTTCGACAGAAGCGGTGTCCTGGTCATGGGGACGGGGATCACGGCTGACATTTCCGGTAATAATATCTCGGGCATTGGACCGGCCACGGGCGCCAATCAGTTTGGAGTCTTCCTGGCGAACGGGGCAGTGGGACTCGTGACCAACAACATGATCAGCCAAGGCAACTGCGGCGCCATCGACATGGACACGTGTTTCACACTGCGCAGCGAGGGCGTCGTGCTGCGGTCGGTCGGGGATGGAACGATCATAGACGGGAACAGCATCAGCAACGTGCAGAGTGGGATTTTCGCGAACGGCGCGAACCGCGCCCGCATCACGAACAACCTTGTCCGGAACGTGGATGCGCTCGACGGCATTCACGTGCAAGGCGTGACGAACAGTTTGTTCGTATCAAATCGAATTTACAATGTCGGCCCGATCGGACCCGATGCCAGCTCGAACGCGGAAGGCTGCGGGATCGAAGAGATTCCCGATACCGGCACAACGGGCAATACATTTGTTGGAAACGTGGTGAGCGATGCATTCTGCGGGGTGGCGTACGTCAGCAGCGCCTGGGTGGATGCCGGTTTGTATATCAATACTCTATATAACGAATTGAACGCGGACAATTATCCGGATGCCTTCCCCACGTACCTGGAGCCGTCGGCGGTTGCGAGCCCGCCACAGGCATCGGGGCTCCGCCGGGCGCGTAGATTCCGCGACCTGCTTAAATAGGGAAGTTTCTTCGGGACCACAGCCGTCAAAGTCGTGTACGTGCCAACGAAGCCAGTACTGTCACTGGGTCTTCCGTTTTTGTCTGGGTTAGCGCGCGTGCCGCTGCGCGCCGCTGACCCAGCGAAGAGGGCCGAACGCGTTAGGCGCGAGCCCGAATCGTCGTATTCGCATTGGGGCGGCAGGTACCGGACCTCCAGCATCCGCTGATCACGCCCCCTATTTTCGGGCATGTGTCAGCTCAACGTTGCCTGAACATTTGCTCCAGAAATATCGCGTCGCTCCAACGCGATTTATCGCAGACCGTGAAGTAGCGTTTCCAGTCTAGACAGCGTACATGCGGCCCTTGTGCAGTCCCAGCAGAATCTGCACCAGCCGATGCGCGACCAACTCGTGCAGCGTCAGCAACTCGCGATTGGCCGCGGTGATCGCCTCCGCGTCCATCCCGGTCTTCGGACCTCCGGCCTTCAGCGCATCTGTGGCCTCCTTGATGATGGGATCCGACATCACCTCGCCCGCCATCTCCCAGAGCGTGATGAAGCGATCGACCGCCGTCGGGAAGCTCACCGCGAACACACCGAAATTCGACGTCGTCCGCGGCGGCTTGTAGTCCAGATTGAACGGTCCGTTGTAGCCGTGGCTGCGCAGCAGCACGAGCACGTTGAGCCAGTCGAGCGGATTCACCAACCCGACGGCGATATCGACGTCGTGCTTCAGCCGGTAGCCGTCGTTGATGTCGAAGTGCCAGAGCTTGCCCGCCAAGAGCGCGCGCGCCAGCGCCGCGCGCGGCGCCGATCCCCACATCAGCTCATGCAAATATTCGGGATTCAGCCCGACCATCTCCGGATGGGTGAGCAGTCCCGCTGAGATAAAAGCCAACATCGCGTCGCTGGTGGGAAGCAGGATCTCGGCCTGGGGCTCGAACGGCTTGGCCTCCAGGCAATGTTTCAGCGTCGGCCGGCCCTTCTGCTTCGCCACTTCGATGTCGTGCTCGCACGCCGCATTGAGCGCTTCCGCATACCAGCGCAGCGTTTCGGTCTCCTCGATCGCGCCCTGCACGAAATAACCGAGCGATCCGGGCCAGTAGACGGCGAACTTGGCCCCAAGCTCGTGGCCGATATCCACCGTATTCTTCACCCGAAAGGCAGCATACTCGCGCACCGCTGGAGATTCGGCGGCCGGACTGCCGGCCCACACCGCGTGATAGAACGTCTCGGTGGTCACCATCGAGCACTCGAGCCCGTTAGTCTTCAGCGCTGAGCCGATCCGGGACACGATCTCCTTCTGCTGATCCTTGCCCAGTGCTTCGGTCGGGATGACGTCGGTGTCGTGCGTGGTCCAGTGTCCGATTCCGATCTCCGCGTATTTTCGGATGACCTCCTCGAAACCAACAGGCTGGCGCGTCGGGGCGTGAAACAATGCCTGCCCTTGATAAGCAGCAGCCCATTGCGGGCCGGAGATGTAATACTTGCGGCGTGTGGCGGGACTGTATGCGCCGCCGCAGGCCTTCATGAGTCGTTCGACAAGGGACTGCTGCTGATCAACGGGGATAGGGGTCATCGAATAGATGATAAAACAGCCGGGACATCACCGGAGTTGCAGTTTCACAACCAGGCCGGCGTGATCGGATGTCCAGACGCCTTTCGATTGCGCTCCGCTTATTTGTCCAATCACACAACCGGGGATTGCACACGCCATCGCTGAACTTGTATTGTTATGGTTGACCATGAGCGAAGAACTGCCCGAGGTTGAATTTCAGCGATTCTGGCGCAGGCTGCAGCGGCTCGGTCTCAACGCCTATGAATCACGCTCGTACCTGGTGCTGCTCGGCCATCCCAAATTCAAGGCTCTCGAACTGGCCGCGCGCGCACACGTGCCGCGGCAGAAAATCTACGAAGTCCTGGACAGCCTGGTCGAAAAAGGATTCGCACAGGTCGTGCAAGAGAAGACGAAGCTATTCTCCGCCGTCGAACCCAGCCTGGCGATTCCAGGGTTCCTGTCGCGCAAGCGCGCCCTCCTCGAACAGGAACTGACGGATCAGGGCCGCTCCGGCACCGCGCTGGTCGACGATCTCAAGGAGATTTACTCGGAAGGGCAGGGCGGCCGGGGTACGCTCGATTACCTCCGCATCGTCACCGAGCCGGCGCAAACCGGCGCCGAGTATCGCCGGATGCTAGCGGAGGTGAAATCGGAGTATCTCGAGTTTTCACGGCCGCCCCACGCCGTCGATCCGTTGGATGAGAAGCTGGTCAAGCAGGCTTGCCTGGGAGGCGTCGCCTGCCGCCTGCTGATTGAGGCGGGCACGCTCGACGATCAGCATCGCCAGCGACTCGCCGAGTACGAAGCGGCGGGAATTGAAGTGCGGCAGGCCGATTCTCTGCCCATGAAACTCGCGGTGTTCGACGGCAACCGCGGCATGATTGCCTTACTCGATCCCGTGATCACGCGGCCCACCTGGACATCGGTGGTGTTCCATCACGAAGGCATGGGCGAAGCCATGAAAGGACTGTTCGAAGAGCGATGGGGGCGCGGCGTCAAACTCTGAGCGCATGCATGCCGTCGAGAATCCGATCGTCCGTATCACCGGCATCTCCGGTAGCCGCCGGCAGAATAGCTATACGCGAATGGCTGTCGAAACGGCTCTGCGCGGCGCAGCGGAAGTGAATGCGGAGGTGCACCTGATCGATCTGGCGACGCTCGATCTCGCCTTCGCCGGCGCCGGCGGCTACAAAGGAAAGGACTTCGAACGCCTCTCGAACGAAGTCAAACAGTCCGACGGTATCATCCTGGGCACACCGGAATATCATGGCAGCTTCAGCGGCGTCCTGAAAAACGCCCTCGACCTGATGGGCTTTGACGAGTTCGAAGGCAAGATGCTCGGCTTGGTGGGAGTATCCGGCGGCGGCATGGGCGCGTTTGAAGGGATTAACAGCCTGCGCAATGTCGGCCGCGCGCTGCATGCATGGGTGGTGCCGGAGCAGGCAGCCGTTCCGGAAGCGTGGAAGGTGTTCGAGTCCGATGGAACGGTGAAGGATTCGCGGGTGGAGAACCGGCTGAAGGATGTGGGCCGGCAGGTAGCCCGTTTCGCGCGGCTGCACAAATGTGCCGCCGACAACGAGTTTCTGAAGAAGTGGCAGGAAGCGCCGGCGAATCCCGGGGGCTGATCGTAGATGCAGATCCGCAGTTTTTGTCTTGTCCTTGTGGCCGGCCTGGCCACTGCTGTCGCCGTGCCTCCGCCGGATGACAATTGGGAAAAACTCCCCGATGGCTCGTTCGGCCAGGAAACTGAATTCCACGGGGTGGACGGCATCGCTATCCCTTCCTACGTGCGCAAGCCCGACGGCCCCGGGCCGTTCCCGGTCATCATCCTGGCGCATGGCGGCCGTTACGGCAAAGCTCCGACGATGGGAATGGGCCGTTCGCCCAAAGGTCCCGCCGCCGACTTCATCAAGGCCCGGTGGGCGGTCTACTCGATCGACTATCGTCCCGCGGAGACGATCTCGCTGCCGGCAATCGAGTACGACGATACCGTGGAAGCGGTGAAAGCGGTGAAGAAACTGCCATTTGTGGATCCCCGGCGCGTCGGCTACATGGGCGGCAGTCACGGCGCGCAGGTGGGCGCGCGCGTCGTGGCCCGAATCGACCTCAGCGGGGCTGTCCTGTGCGCGCCGGCGGCCATGGACTTGATCGAAGACAAGAAGGCCATTGAACGCGGCGAGAAGCTCGTTCAGATTCTGTCCAAGCTGATCGGCGACATGGAAAAACAGTATGGCGCCTCGGCCGAGGAGATCGACAAGGACCGTAAAAAGTTCGGCTACCATTCGCCCATCGACGATGCCGCCCAGGTGCGCTGTCCTCTGCTGATCGTCAACGGCCTCGCCGATGACAATTCGCCGCCGTCGATCATCCGGATCTACGTGAGGGCGCTGCGCGTGGCGGGTAAGCAGGTGGAGACGTACGAACCTCCGAACATGCCGCACGGCTTTTATTTCGGACGGCCGGAAGGTCCGGAATATCTGGAATCGACGCGGCGGTCGGTGGAGTTCTTTAGGAAACAGTTTGAGACGGCGAAGTGAATATGCCCAGAGTACGCGCTCTAAAAAAGGAAGAGGTCACCGACCCGGAGATTCTCCGCGTCTTCCAGCGGCAGGAGCAGAACTACGGCGCGATCCTGGAGAATCACGCCGTGCTGGCACGCCGTCCGTCGATTTTTCGCGGATTCCGTGCCATGTGGGATGGCCTGGATGAAGATACTCTGCTGGGCACACGTCTGGCGGCAATGTTGAACGTGCGCGTCGCCGGTAAGATCGGGTGCAGCCTTTGAATCGGCGCCAACTCTGCCGTGGGCAGAGCAGCCGGGATTTCGGAAGAGGAACTCGCCGCCTTGCGCGAGCCGTCGGTGGACGAATGCTTCAATGAGCGCGAAACCGTGGCGCTTGCCTATGCGGACGCGATCGTAGCGGCGCACGTAGTCGGGAAAGAGTTATTCGCAAACGTACGCCGCCATTTCTCCGAAGACGAGATCATCGAATTGACGGCCACCATCAACTGGGAGATCTGCGTCGCGAAATTCAATCGCGCGCTCGAAATCGAGTGGGGAAGTTAGTTATAGTGCGCCGCGTTGGCAGCCGCAAACTCGGCCAGATCGCCCGGCAGTTCGTCAATCGGGAAGATGGAACTCGTCGGGCATACCGGCACGCACGCGCCGCAATCGATGCAGTCCGCCGGGTTGACATACAGATGAGGCGCGGACTCGAAGCTCTCCTCGTCCTTCTTCGGGTGGATGCAATCGACGGGGCAAGCTTCCACGCACAGTTCATCCTTGGTACACGTTCCTGTGATTACATAAGCCATAAAATGGTTTTCCAGCCTCAGGCGGTGCACTTCAAGTGCCAGCCGTGCCTGTAGCTAATCTCTTGAAAAGAATGTGCGTCGCTGTCGTGAGTCACGCTGCCTGTTGGGTGAAGGCGCGCAGTGGGAGGAATTCCACACTGGCCGGGGATGTGCTGATACCTTGATCTTTTGGATGAAGATCCTGCGCGGCATCTGTTGCTTGTCGGTTTTCTTGCTGCTCGCGCCGTGCGGTGCGATGGCGTATTCCGTCCTCACGCACGAGGCGGTTATCGATTCGGCTTGGGATAGCGATATCAAGCCTCGGCTGAAGGTCCGTTTCCCCAATGCCTCAGACGACGATCTCCGCAAAGCACACGCTTACGCATACGGGGGCTGCATCATCCAGGACATGGGCTACTATCCCTTCGGCAGCAAGCTGTTCAGCGATCTCGTCCATTACGTGCGCAGCGGCGACTTTGTAGTGGCGCTGTTCGAACAAGCCGAGACGCTCGATCAGTATGCCTTCGCTTTCGGCGCCTTGGCCCATTATTCCGCTGATATCAATGGACACAAGCTGGCGGTGAACCGTGCCGTCCCGATCGAATACCCGAAGCTGAAGGCTAAATTCGGCGACACCGTGACCTATGCGGATAAACCGAGCGCTCATATCAAGACGGAGTTCGGATTCGACGTCCTGCAGGTGGCGCGAGGCCGATACGCGCCGCAGGCATACCATGACTTCATCGGCTTCAAGGTGAACAAGGAATTCTTAGACAAAGCGTTCTTCGCCGTCTATGACCTGCACCTGAAGGATATATTTACGGCCGAGACCCTGGCCTTCGGCAGCTACCGCTGGTCGGTAAGCCGCACGATCCCGGAAGCGACGAGAGTTGCCTGGAAGCT
>Ga0070741_10009705_pt1 | contig 18543 bp, 17 predicted proteins | sample Coa_R1_4_FD_66440 | JGI IMG/M metagenome (GOLD analysis project Ga0070741, IMG submission 66440) | Surface soil microbial communities from Centralia Pennsylvania, which are recovering from an underground coalmine fire - Coalmine... | ecosystem: Environmental > Terrestrial > Soil > Unclassified ...
GAGCTTGGAATGGCGGGCAATCTCGCGCCGCGTCTTGCCGTGGTCATTCACGCGCCAGAGATAATCGCCGTTGGGCATGGGTGTGAAGGTGCCGTCCAAGGGCAGAATCTCAAGGCCATGGCGCGGCAGATCAAGATCGCGAATGATCTCTGGCCGGAGAAGTGAGACGACGTAGGAGCACACGGAAAATTTGAAGCCGGGGAACACCTCTTCCGTTACGGCTGCACCGCCCAGCACATGACGGCGCTCCAGCACCAGGACTTTCTTACCCGCACGCGCCAGATACGCGGCGTTGGTAAGGCCGTTGTGCCCGCCGCCGATCACGATGACATCGTATTTGGATTTACTGCCGTTGGAAACAGAAACCATAATTTGAGTCGGACAATTGCAAATCCTGCCGGGTTGACCATATTTTATCGGACGGTTTGCTATTCTGTCTCGATATCAGCGTGAAAGCGATCATCAGAAATGTGCGAAGTGCGATAACAATACTGTTGCTCCCATTCCTGTTTCTGATAATGGGATGCGATCCCGCCATTAGTATTTATCAGGTTAAATTAGTTCATCCCGCAGTTCCGGCAAGCGCAAAGCAGCCGGAATTATCTGTGAACGTCAAGGGCTATCGCAACCTCATTGGTGAAGGCTCGTACAGACCGGAAGTGACAATCAAGAATTTATCCAGTTCCCAGGCGACGATTATTGGCATGGAATTGATCACAACCAGGAAAAACTATACTGATAAACCGTCGCCGGAAGGGCTTTACCCGCTCATACTTCAGCCCGGAGCCACTGCTGTACTTCATGCTGAATTTGAACTTGACCAAGGCCTGCTGAATACGTTCTCCAAACCAGCCGAACTCCTGGTACATTATCGAATTGAAAACCAGAACGAGATTGTGAAAACGCGACTCGTCAGTGGCGCGGAGAAAAATTGGATTTTTTAGGAGCCAAAAGCAAATCAGGCTGAGAATCCCAAGGACGCATGCCCATCAGCATGAAATCCGTCCAAACTCCTGAATTTATATTTCTCAGTGGTATGCTTTTTCAATGCCTATTGGGACCGCATTTCATGAGCGTACTTTTGCCCTGTGCCAGAGCCTGAATTATCGCGAATGGTCGGGTTATTACACGGTCAGCACCTATGAGGTGCACCACGAGCACGAGTACAACGCTATCCGCAATGCGGCTGCGCTCATCGATATCATGCCGCTCTACAAGTACCTGGTCTGCGGCAAAGACGCTACCAAACTTGTGAACCGCGTCATCACGCGCGACATCAATAAGGTGAAGCCGGGGCAGGTGATCTATTGCTGCTGGTGCGATGAGCAGGGCATGGTGATTGATGACGGCACCATTACGCGCCTGGAAGAAAACAAATACCGCTGGACAGCCGCTGATCCCAGCCTGCGCTGGTTTCGCCAGAACGGTCTGAACATGGATGTTCAGATTGAAGATATCTCTGAAAGCGTTGCGGCATTGGCATTACAAGGCCCCACTTCCGGCAAGCTGCTCAAGTCGATTGCTGAAGCCGATATCGCCAACCTGAAATACTTTCGCATGACCAGCGGCAAAATTGCCGGCGTGGCGGTCGACATTTCCCGCACCGGTTACACAGGCGACCTGGGCTATGAAATCTGGATACCTCTACGCGACAAAAACGATGCAGTAAAAGTCTGGGACACGATGATGGAGCGCGGACGCCAATTCGACATCCATGCAGCGGGAATGTTGGCGCTTGACGTGGCGCGGATTGAAGCCGGCTTACTGCTGATTGAAGTGGATTACATCAGCAGCAAGAAGGCCTTGATCCCCGAGCAGAAATATTCTCCGTATGAGCTGGGCTTCAGCAAAATGGTGCACCTGGACAAAGAGAACTTTGTTGGCAAAGCAGCATTGGCACAGCAACAAAAATCCGGCGTGCCGCGGCAGTTCGTCGGGTTGGAGATGGACTGGGTTGAGATTGAAGAGCGCTATGAAGAATTTGGGCTCACGCCTGCTGCACCAGCGCAAGCCTCGCGTGTGCATGTGCCGGTTTATCTTGGCGGCAAACAGGTAGGCAAAGCTACTTCCACCACCTGGTCTCCACTGCTAAAGAAGATGATCGCACTGGCCAGCGTGGAAACGGCGCATTCGCGTCCAGGAACAAAGCTGCAGATGGAGATCACGATTGAAGCGGTGCGCCAAAAGGTGACGGCTACAGTCAGCAAGCTGCCATTTTTTAGTCCTGAGAGAAAAACCAAGACGCCGGTATAAAACAAACGGCGTAGGTTTATTGATCTCCCAATTGCTTGAGCTTTTGTTGGGCGTTGTCCCGAATTGCTTTTCTCTGGTCTTCGGGATAAGTAGTGTCTGCTGCCAGTAGCTCAAGCGTCTTCTTGGCATTCTGACGCGCCAGATCCTTCTGGCCATCGGCCAGATAGGCGTCAGACAAGCTGTCATAAACGTTCGGTGAGTTAGGAAAAGCTTGCGCGTTGAGCTTTAAGATTTCTATTCCGCCTTTGATGTCGCCGGCTTGCATGTGCTCATAGCCTAGTAAATTAACAATATCTTCAGAAAATAAAGCTGCTTTGGGATCATGCTTGCGTGCTTCAGCCAGTTTTTGCCCAGCCTGGGCGGCGCCACCTGGCTCATCGATCAGATTCAATATTTGCACCGTAGGAGGCACAGACCAAGCCGTTTTGCTCGGCGGCGCACTACCTGGAGTTTTGATCAGCGTGGTCACATACCAGTCTGTGATCTTGCTGCGCAGCTCCGGATGAACGCGGAACATATCTGCACCGTGTCCGCCAGTGGCATAGTGCACAATCTGCTTCCCCGGATCAGATGAGAGACTGAATATCCACTGAATGGCATCGATCGTAGGCTTGAATTCATCATCGTCGGCGAATCCCACCAGCAAAGGTAATTTCCCGGCTTTGCGAATAAATTGGCGGCCAGCAAGATTAGTAGTGCCGGAAAGCAGCACCATGGACTTGATTTCTTTAGGATGACGCCGAGCCGTCTGAATAGCGTTGTTCACTCCACAGCTTGCTCCGCCAACGCCCATCACATCGCGTTTGACCCCCGGCTGGGACTGCAGGTAATGAAATGCAATATCGATATCGCTGGGCCATTTCTGGCCTTCTGTCTGCGCTTCTTGTGGCGTGAGCTTATCATTTGGCGTGCCGCCGCTCTCGCCAAAGCCGCGCAAATCCAGCGTGAGAACGTGAATGCCAGCAGCGGCCATCCGCGTGGCAAGATCGTCCCACACTTTGCGCTGGCGATTGCATTGATGCAGCAGCAGAACGCCCGGGCCGGATTTAGCCGCAGGAAAATATGTGGCTTTAAGATGAATGCCGTCTGAAGCTGTTAGATCAACAACGCGGCTGGCTGGTGATTGCGCAAAAGAAGCCAATGCCAGCAAAGAACTCACTAGAAGAAAAGAGACAGCACGTCGGCCCATGGGAACCTCGCACCAATAGTCTCTATAAGACAGAAGCAGAGGTCAACCAGATTTCCGCTGCTGAGTTTCACCCTCAAATCACCATTTCTTAAATATAAAAAACGCCGCCACCACAATAAAGAAGAAGCCAACCGCCTGGTTCCACTTGATGTCCTGCTTTAGGTACCAAATAGAGAAAAATGAAAACACAATCAACGTGATGATTTCCTGAATGGTCTTGAGCTGCGCTGTGTTGAAAACATGGCTGCCGATGCGGTTTGCGGGTACCTGAAAGCAGTATTCAAAAAATGCAATGCCCCAGCTCACCAGTGTCACTTTCCACAGCGGCACATCCTGGTACTTGAGGTGTCCGTACCAGGCAAAAGTCATAAAGATATTGGAGAGGGTCAGCAGGATAATGGTCAGCATGATGCGGGTTTGATGCGGTTATCCAATTCCCAGGTCGGCTGAGGATTCAAGCGGTGTTCCGCAAACACGACAGATCACCGCGGAGCAATCGCCACAGATCAAAGGATCAGTAACCTCGTGCGCGCAGTTGGGGCAATAGAGCGCTTCAGATGACGGTTGGGCGGGATTGGCGGGCTCTGCCATGGTCATTCAATCTTGATTGCTCAATAGATGAGATCAAGCTCCTTAATGTAACATAGATGTATGGAACCCAAAGTTGATGTGCTCCCCTCCCCGGCTGATCAAAAAATCCAACAGGAGTTTAATCAGTGGGCCGCTGCAGGTCGCGGCGATGAAATGGAAGATCACCACTCTGATATCACTGACCAGACGCTTGCCTTAATGGATCTTCAGGCCGCTGACCGCGTTCTTGATCTGGGTTGTGGAACCGGCTGGGCTTCGCGCCGAATGGCCAAAGTAGCGGGTGAAGTTGTGGGCCTGGACGTAGCTGACGAGATGCTGCGCCGCGCCGAGCAGACTTCTTCTGCTTTTAAGAACATTCGCTATGTCTGGGGATCGGCAGAGAGCATTCCCGTGGGGGATAACTACTTCAGCAAAGTTCTCTCTGTGGAATCTTTTTATTACTATGCCGATCAGGGAAAGGCGCTTGACGAATTGCGCCGCGTGATGGCGCCCGGGGGCAAACTGTTTATCCTGATCAACCTTTATAAAGACAACCATTATTCACTGCGCTGGGTGGGCGAATTGAAGGTCCCGGTGCAGGCCCTTTCAGAAAAAGAATATATCGCCCTGCTTGAAAAGCATGGCTTCAGCAACGTTCAAGCCCAGCGCATCCCAGACCGTAGCCCCACGCCGGAAACGTATTCTGGAAAATGGTTCAAGAATGCTGAGGAGTTGCGCGACTTTAAGAAAATTGGGGCACTGCTGCTGATCGCGGAAAGGAAATAGCCCAGGCCTGAATGCTGGGCAATCCACCCAGCATCGGGTTTTGTGCTGCTCGGCAGAAATGGTAATCTTAAAGCTGTTCCAACCGTCTGCGCGCCCGTAGCTCAGCTGGATAGAGCGATTGCCTCCGGAGCAATAGGTCGGGAGTTCGAATCTCTCCGGGCGCGCCATCAATCAATAACTTAACAGCCTACAATTGATTACTCCGGTGATGAGGTTGCATGAACAACAGCTTTCCATGCACGTCTTAGCGACCGGCCAGTTGCTTTCATCCCTTTATCCAGGCTCCTTGATGTATGGCCGTTCGCTGTATCCAGCGCAGCGGCAGTATGCTGCGCACCGATGCCTGCCCCATCCAAAGCGGCATCGCTACCTTGAATTGTTCCGCGCACTGAGCTGCTCCCTCGCAACGTCATAACTGTTTCTCCTGACGTCGCATCAAGCCGCGCAATCACATCTGGGGAAAAATCACTGTCCATTTTGGCAGACAATGGCCAAGCGGGTGAGGTGATCCACAATGATCCATTTGCAGGAGCATTAAGCTCGCCCAGATTTACCACCGGGCCATTCTGCACAAGTTGTATATCGTCTATGCAGGAGTCAGCGCCGCAACCGTGGCCGCACATATTCTTTCGCAAGTAGAGTGCGTGCTTACCAGATGAGCTCCACACGCTCGGACCCTGGTTTTCCGCACCAATAGTATTGGCGCGAGCGCCGCTGCTTATATCGCAAGCAGTCCCTTCATGTGCACCGGCGTACCAATATAGGGCCCGGGGTTCCGTTCCTTGCTTTTGTTCAATAAGGACGGATACGTGCTCTGCATCCAGAGGGTGTTTGATTCGTCCGCAATCCCTGCTCCAAAGGGTGTAATAGTGAATCTCAATAGTGTTGGATCCGGTAATAGGGAATACTTGTCCGTAGATCGTGCCATCGGCCGCAACTGGCTTGGGATCAATCCGGTCCACTTCGAACCTTGCTGGTCGGGCGGAACAGTCTGTCGCACTAATCATGAATGTGGGCCGGAACTTCTGGAGCAAAATTTGCTCTTCCTCATCGGAAATCCCATCCTTATCGCGATCAACAGGTGCCTGGGATACTGCAGCCAGAGACCACAAAAGGCAAATCGAGATCCACAGGACACAGTAATGACCAAGTTGACGTTTCAGCATCTGGTCAGCATAAAACATTCTGGTGCGATGACGAAAGCTATGGGTACATGCGCGAAAAGCCTGCATGGTTCAAACTTGATCTATTGTGAAAACCTCAAGCAGCTAAACTGCTGTGGATTCCGCAGTTGGAGATAACTTAAGAAGGCTCGGGCTTATCCCCGGAGGGTCCTTGAATTCGCCCTGAATCAGACGAGTGACGCCCAGAAAAAACGATGCTTTGAAGATTAACGTACAATAGAACAAGGCGGGCTCCAGACCGGTTTTCCGTCAAAATTCTTGTATAGGAGTGCTGATGGGCGGAAACTCTCGAACTACCTTTGCCAAACGGCAGAAAGAGCGTGCGCGTCAGGAAAAGCAGGCGGATAAGGCCCAACGCAGGGCACAACGCAAGTTGGAAAACCAAGACAAAACCACGCCTGAAAAGCCCGGAGACGTAGTTATCACTTATGATGAAGAAGGGAATCCAGAGGGTTTGGGATTCCACGATTTCTAGAGATTTTGGTGGGATGCATCACTTTCCGCGTGTACCATGGAGTTTGACACGTTAGGTCCTCGACTTCAGTAGACACCATCCGGGTCTGATCCTTGTCTATTTCTGCTGAGAACAGGCCAATCTAAGCATCACAATAAAGGAGTCGTACGTGAAAAAGATTTACGTCGGCAATTTCTCTTTCCACATGACAGAATCAGAGCTCCGGGCGCTGTTCGAGCCTTTTGGCGCCATTGAGAGCGTGAGTCTCGCCACTGAACGTGACACCGGACGATCACGCGGGTTCGGCTTTGTTTCCATGACAAATGACGAAGAAGCTGAAAAAGCGATGGCGGCACTGAATGGCAAGGAGTCTGGCGGGCGAGCGCTCACCGTGAACGAAGCCAGACCGCAGGTTCGGCGTGGCGGATTCCGAGACGGAGGTCGCGGCGGCGATGGAGGACGTGGCGGTAACCGCGGTCCACGCCAGCGCCGGGAGCCTCGTTGGTGAAAAGCGGAGGCGTTGCAAGACGTCTGCGCGGAACTTCTGACTCTTCTTCGGATAACACCTTGATGGGAACAGTTGTCTGCGCTAAGTGCGGACAGCGGTTTGCCATCCGTTGTGACCCCCTTCCCAACGCTGAACTGGCCGAAAGGCAGGTGGCTTGGGTAGCGGACCAGCTTGTATGGGACCACATACAGGAACGCAAGCACCACGGCACAATCGAGCTTCCGGACCTGAGCGAACGCACTGCCATCAGGTAGTGTTGTTGATGTAACCCCGCATTGTTCGCAAAGGGCTTCATCCGTTTGTTGCCCAAAGGCGCGGAAATGGCTGTTGGGAACAATTCGGGGCCTGCCAGCGTTGCCACGGAGCAGCACGGGGCTGTGTTTGCAGCGCTGCGCCAAATTTTGAAACCCTACGAAAATCAATTCGCAGTGAAAACCGATAAGCCCGGCAATTGCTATTTTGAGACCCATGCTGCAAGTCTCAACGGACGACGCCTGTTCTTTGCAGGGGCCAAGATCAAGAAAAATTATGTAAGCTTCTATCTCACCCCTTTGTACATGTTTCCCGATCTCTTCAACAGGATTTCTCCGGATCTGAAAAAACTTATGCAGGGGCAATCCTGTTTTAACTTTAAGAAAATGGACCAGGATTGTTTCAACGAACTCCATCAGTTGACACAATCTGCTTTTCAAAGGCTCAAGAGTGAAGCGTTACTATAGTGATCACTTAATCCGATGCAGCAAACGAATCGTGATATACTGAAAGTGCTTTAGATCCGCCGGTTGCAAGGGTTTCTTCTGATCGAGATCTGGTCTTGAATCCCCTACTCTTGAGTACTTCCGATTATCTACGGCGAAATTGAAAATTATCGGCATGAGATCACTCTGCCCGGGCGCTTGCAAAGCGTCCTGCCAGCACCCGCCGCCGACTTAGGAAAATAAAAAGACTCACTGTGTTCACATTTGCTGAACTCCCAATATCTCCCTATCTAAAAGACCGCCTGCGAGCGGCCGAATTCGTAACCCCCACCGAGGTCCAGGCTGCGGCCATTCCTCATGCCCTGCTTGGCCGGGACGTCATTGCTACGGCCCAAACCGGCACCGGCAAAACCCTGGCTTTTCTTGTACCAATCATGGACAAACTGCTTCAGCAGCAACCAGGATTAGGTGCCCTGGTGCTGGTTCCCACACGTGAACTGGCGTTGCAAATCGGCAAGCAATACGAGCAATTGCGCGGCAAGCGGCTTCCAACTGTGGCGCTGGTGATTGGCGGCGCCTCAGAACGTTCCCAGTTGCAGGCAGTTCGTGCCGGGGCCAAGCTGATCATCGCCACTCCCGGCAGGTTTGAGGACTTGCTGGATAGAAAATTGATTGCTGTCGACGGCGTGAAGACGCTGGTTCTGGACGAAGTGGACAGAATGCTGGATATGGGATTTATCTCGGCCATCCGCAGAATCGTCGGCAGGCTGACCCGTTCGCGGCAGACTCTGTGCTTCTCTGCGACCCTTGAAACGTCTGTCGCACACCTGATCCACGACTATGTTCGTGAACCGGTCCGGCTTTCATTTGGCTCAACCAGAAAAGCGTCTGAATCGGTGGATTTAACGGCCTATGAAGTCCAGACAGACCAGAAGCTCGCGCTCTTGAAGCGTCTGCTGAGCGATGAAAGTGGCCGCACACTGGTTTTTGTCCGAACAAAGCGGGCCACGGACCGCCTCGCGGACAAATTGAAGCGGCATGGAATGAATGTCAGCGTGCTGCATGGGGACCGCACTCAGTCGCAACGCAATAGTGCCCTGGCCGCATTTCAGCACGGGAAGGCGCGCGTGCTCGTCGCGACTGACGTGGCTTCGCGGGGTATTCATGTAGATGACATCGCCCAGGTGATTAACTATGATCTGCCGGCAATCCCGGAGGATTTTATTCACCGCGTGGGACGCACGGGAAGGGCCGGAGCCAAGGGCTCTGCTGCAACCTTCTTTTCCGGAATCGAGCGCTCGGACCTGGCCCGGTTGGAGCGGACTCTGCAGTTGAGAATGCGGCGGGGTAGTGTCGATAAGAATCTTGATCGCGAAGATCGCGCCAGACCTGTAGATGTCTCCTCAATAATGCCAGTTCCTGCCAGCCCCGGCTCCAGGATGGTTCGCTTACCCGGAGAAGTTCTTCAGAGATATAGCGGATAACCCGATCTCGTTGAGGCTGGGATAGCGTCAAAAGACCTTATTCCAGCCAGATTTCACTCCGACCGGGTCGCCTGGAATGTGCAGCGTCACAAGCAAATTGCCTGCAATTGGGAGCAATATGCCTATAGAATAAGAATATGTCCAGCCAAAATGACCAGAAGATGGAATTGCTCGGCAAAACCGCCGATTTCTATCGCCGCTCCATCGCCAATTATCCTCAATTCGCGAAGACAGAACGAAAACCAAGGACGAAGAAGCAGTTGGAGTTGAGGCTCCAGACGATTCTTCAGGAAATAGAATCCTTAACACACAAGCCTGTTTTATAGCCCTTCCTCGTCCTCTCCAGGAACGCAGAATTTCGTGGTAGTGGATTGTCTCTCGGAACTTGGGCTGAAAACGAATTGGTGTGCTTGCACGCGGTTCAAGTCAAAGCGTCACCGTGACAACTGCGCACCTCTGTGAGCTGACAATCAAGCCGGATCCGTTTAACGCCTAGATGACACGAAAGGCAAAGCATTGGGAATCGACAAAAAACGCGACCTTACTAGAGAGTCGATGGATTCTGAAACTGAAGAACAGGAATACGCGATGACGAGCGAGACAGCCGCTTTTGTCGACGAAGAGTCCGTGCTGGATGAAGACCTCGATGAATTTGCAATGACGGTTGAGCATGAAGGCATCGACCTTGAGGAAGGAGTACTACCCTCGCAAGGTCTGCGAAAGAAATCAGAACTTGAGAATGAAGAGGAATTGGACCTCAGTTTTCCTCGGGAAGTACTGGACAAGACCAGCGATCCTGTCCGTCTTTACCTCCGGGAAATGGGCACCGTTCCACTCCTTACTCGCCAGGGAGAGATCGAGATTGCCAAGCGTTTCGAGCGCGGACATCTGCGGGTTCTAAAAGCCATTTCGCGTTCCCCGATTGTGATTCAAGAAGTATTGGCGATTGGTGCTGAAATAGAGGGTGGCCGTCTCTCCATCAGAAACTTCATAGTTTTTGATGAAGAAGAGCTGACGGACGATATAGTTATGGCGCGCGCACGGGCCACTGCTCTTCAAATCGCCGAGTTGTCGCGCCACTACAAAAAGGTGCAAGCCCTGGAAGAAAAACTCGCCGGTATCGATTCGCGGAAAAGCCCAGCGCCCCATCGCCGCTATCGCTGGAAAATCGGCCGGCAAAAAGTTGCGGTCTCGCGCATCATTCGTGCCTTGCGATTCACTCCCGCGCAACGCAAGCACCTTATTGCGAAGGTCACGACAACGTCAGACGCCATGCGGTCGCTGGACCGGCAATCCCAGCATCTTCAGAGAAAGATTGAGGGCACGCGCAGTGAGGAGCTGCGTGCTGAATACAAGCGGCAGCAGCGCATCTGCCGGGAAGACCTGAAGAACCTCGAATCAGAGGCCGGCGCCACTTTTAAAAACTTGACCCGCACGCATCGGGAAATTATTCAGGGCAATGTGGATGCGGAGCATGCTAAACGAGAGCTGGTCGAAGCGAATCTGCGCCTGGTAGTTTCTATTACCAAAAAATATACCAATCGCGGTATGCAGTTCCTGGATCTGATCCAGGAGGGCAACATTGGTCTGATGAAAGCGGTCGATAAGTTCGAATATCGTCGTGGCTATAAATTCTCAACCTATGCAACCTGGTGGATACGCCAGGCGGTTACTCGGGCCATTTCCGACCAGGCACGCACAATTCGTGTTCCGGTACACATGATCGAGATCATCAACAAACTGCTTCGGACATCGCGGCTGCTCGTACAGGAACTCGGCCGCGAGCCTAACTCTGAAGAACTCGCGCACCGCTTAGACATCCCAGTAGCAAAAGTTCGTAAAGCGTTGAAGATCGCACAACAGCCCATCTCGCTCGAAACACCCGTAGGACAGGAAGAAGATTCACGCCTGGGCGATTTCCTGCAGGATACGGCAGGAGTGTCACCTGCCGAAGCCGTGATCAGCGTAGATCTGAAGAGGCAGACAGCCCATGTTCTCCGCACGCTCAGCCCACGGGAAGAACGCATTATCAAAATGCGGTTTGGGCTTGAAGATGGTTCTGAACACACGCTGGAAGAGGTAGGGCAAAGTTTCCAGGTCACGCGCGAACGCATCCGCCAGATTGAGGCCAAGGCTTTGCGCAAACTACGCCACCCATCCAGATCGCGCAAGCTAAGAGCATTTACGACTGACGAGAATCCTTTGAATTAGACTGACAGGACAATCAGGACCAGACCTGACACAAAAATAATCGATCGCGGGTCTGCATCGTTTTGGGATTGTGTGGCTTGGCTGAGAAACTAATGAGCGTGAGAAGGCTAGCGAAAATGCGACACAAAGCCTGGATGTGATGTAAGCTCTAACTGTGTAATTTGCGCTGATAAACAAAGGGGGACTGTTTGGCAGAAATTCGATTGCAAGAAGGCGAGCCGCTGGACAATGCGTTGCGTCGTTTCAAACGCAAGGTTTTGGCAGAGGATATCATTAAGGAAGTAAAGCGGCATTCGTATTACCTTAAGCCGGGAGAGAAGCGCCGGGTAAAGCAGGCCTTAGCCCGGAAACGGGCAAAAAAGAAGAGCCGCAGGGACCGCGATTCTCGATCGGATCGTGACTAAATGCGCTGGAATTTTTGGAGACTTGCAATTAAAGCGCTGGCTGTGTGAGCTTCTCTGGAATCCAGAAAGAAAATACGGCCCCGTGAGGATTGCGGTGATTGCGCATTCGTATAAATCCCTTATGCCGGTCAATAATATCCTTGGTAAGCCACAGACCCAATCCAGTTCCGGTATTTCCTTTGGTCGTAAAAAAAGGTTCAAACAGCCTGTGAAACGCTTGGGGTGGAATCCCGTCTCCGTGATCGGCCACTGTTATTTGTAGTCCCGGCACGGAAGTTCCGGGGCGAGGACGGATTGAGCCGCGTACCAGCAGCCCTCCTCCATGAGGCATGGCATCAACGGCATTGGCAATCAGATTAACCAGCACCTGGCGAATCTCTCCCAGCACAAAGGTCGCCTTGTAATGTTCATTACATTCTATAGTCGCCTTGATACCCTGATTTCTGAACTTGGCCTTGAATAAGGCGACGGCTGAATTCAGCAGGTGCGCAACTTCCACAAGTTCTGGCCCGCGTGAAGAGCGATGGAAGAGAAGAGTATGGTTGGCGATTTCTGTCACGCGGCGTAGTTCATCATCAGCTTGCGCGGCGTATCGCTTTGCTTCCGCCAGGTCCCGGGAGCCTTTTATCAGAAAAAGCAGGTTCGTGACAGCGGTGAGCGGATTATTGATTTCATGGGCGAGACTGGCAGCCAGGCGGCCCGCTACCGCCAGTTTTTCTGTTTTGCGCAGCGCTTCCTCGGAATCTGCCTGCCGGCGCAAAAAATCACGCACTTCATATTGGCGCATCCGTGCGCGCATGGCGCTTTCCACCGCGCTAAGCAGGCTGTCTGAGCGGATAGGCCGCTCCACCAGCGTTACGTTTCCCAGATTGCGCAGTTCAGCCAGATAAGGCGATGGCACCCAGCTTTCGCCTGAGCCGGTCAGCACGATCAACGGAAAATCAGACCAGGAGGGCTGCATTCCCAACCTGCGCATCCACGCGTCCAGCGGTATGTTGAAGGATTCTTCCGTGACAATGCCTATTCCTGCTCCACGTTCCAATTCTTTGAGCATCTCTTCCGCACTGCTGACTACATGGGAATGAAAGTTATGCCGCTTTAAGAATGTTTGCAGCAGTTCACTGTCCCGCCCAAACTGGGCAAGCACCAACACTCGTAAATTCAGGGTATAGGCCATTACAAGAGCGGCTTGCTATCCCCCACAAATCTGGGTATGCCAGTCAAAATTCCCTCGAACTCACGCAGCGAAGCGCCGATCTCGATTCTATTGGCTGAGAAGCGAAGCTCGCGAATGGAGCGTTCATGCGGACCGCTGCGCCGCTTTACCACCGATATAGCCTGTCGGACCGCGCCCTGCGATTCAAAATAACGGAACAGCAAAACATTGTCTGCCAGATAGGAGACGTCCACCGGAGAGCCCATCTGCGTTCCTAATATCCCAAACTGGGCCATAATCAGAAAGGTGCTAACCCCCATATGGCTGAGATAAGAGAACAACTCATGGAGTTGCACCAGGATAGACTGCTCCGGCATGGCCTGGACCAGCCCGTTCAAGCTGTCGATCACCACAACCTTGCAATCGCGATCCACCACATCGGCACGAATACGGGCAATAAACTCTCCCGGTGAAAGCTCTGCCGGATCCACTTTTTGCAATTCCACCATTTTGTTTTTTCGGTGGTCGTCAAGCGGAATACCCAGACCGCGGCAGCGGATCAATACGGACTCTATTGTTTCATCTGAGGTAAACATCATGCCGCGCTCCTTGCGGCTCGCTGCAGAGGCAAGAAATTTGGTGGCAATGGAGGATTTGCCGCTGCCCGCGGGGCCTATAAAAAGCGTGCTTGTTCCGCGCGCAACACCCCCGCCAAAAATTTTATCGAGCTCCGCAATACCGCTGGGTAGCATGTCCCGATCAACATCTTCGACGTGATGTTCCGCTGAGATCAGGCGGGGATAAACCTGCAAGCCGCCTTTGGAGATCCTGTAATCGTGCTGCCCTTCGCGAAAGCGCGTGGCGCGAAATTTGAGCACCTGGAGTTGGCGGCGCAAAGGACCATATTCACGCGGCAATGATTCCATGCGAATGGCCCCATGGCAAATGCTCTGCAGTTGTGAATCCAGGTGTTCACTCGTGCGGTCATCCAGCAGCAGCACCGTGCTTCCGCGTCCTACAAAAAACTGCTTGAGTGAAAGAATCTGGCGGCGGTAGCGCAGGGGATCGCGCGCAAGCATGCGGATTTCTGACATGGAATCAAAAACAATGCGTCCCGCCTTCATCTTCTCCACTTTGCTCAGAATGTTCTGCATTACGTCTACCAGTTCCACCTCGGACGGATGGAAAACCGTGTATTGAGTGGAACCCTGAGCATCCAGTTCCGGAGGCTGCACTTCAAAAATTTCAACCTTTGAAATATCAAAGCCGTGAGAATCAGCCACGGCTTGCAGTTCCTGGCGCGACTCAGCCAGCGTGATATACAGAGTGGCCTCCCCATTGGCAACGCCTGCCAGCAGGAATTGAATGCCCAACGTGGTTTTGCCGGTTCCAGGGTCGCCCTCCACCAGATAAACGTGTCCGCTTTGCAGCCCGCCGTGCAAAATGTCGTCGAGGCCGGTAATCCCCGTCTTGAGACGCGCGTTGCCTTCATTTTTCATGAGTCTCTCTTTCTGAACAGGTTAGATGATAGAAGAGCATGAAACTGTAGATTTATTTGCAGCTTGTGATTCTAACGCAAGTTCAGCCCTGGAGACGTTGGCTTGTGCAGTTGCCAACTCTCTATTTCTTATCAACAAGGCGCACCCGGGATAAATGCTGGCTCTAAAGGAAACAGATGAACGAATGTAGAGACTATCCCGGACAATAATTTGGATGACTTTGCGCAGAACCGAAATTGCGAGGTAGAGTTCACGGGCAAACACGTGAGTACGTTGATGCATCTTTGGTTGTGTGTACAGGACCAGCGTACTTGCGTGTCTCGCACTCGCCGCCCTGACTTGCTGCTCCGGTCAAAAGCGTATTTCCCGAGACGAACTTCAGTCCAAACTCCGATCTGCAGCATCACTGGCGGCGGAAACCAGCACATTTCTTGATTATGTTCGCCAAAACCGCGCAACCCATCACTACGCCGAAGGCCACATCCAGTACTTGTCCTCTGAACTTGCTGATACCGTAAAAGAGCTGCACGAAGCCTTGCCGCCTACTGGCGCGGAGACAGAATTCATAGATAGCCGCAAGCAAGTCGATGCTCTGGCCGCGGCACTTGGTCAGGTGCGCAGTCACATCGATCAAACCAATGAATTCATCCGCGACCAGGATCAGATCGTCGTGATTCGCAACCGACTCCAACAAGCAATTTCCTCTTTATGAAGAAAGTACTGGGCCTCACGCTTGGAATCATGACCGCTCTTGGAGGTTTCGTTGACCTTGGCCAGATTGTTTTCACAACGCAAGCGGGCGCTTTATTTAGCTATCAATTACTTTGGGCGATCGTGCTCGGGACTGGCGCAATTATCGTCTACATGGAGATGTGCGGCAGGGTTGCGGTAGTTGCAAAGGAACCTGTTTTCGCCGTCGTACGCACGCACCTCGGCTTGCCGTTGGGGCTGGCGACTTTGGTAGCGTCGAACCTGCTGAACCTGATTACATGTGCCGCCGAACTAGGCGGGATTGCTGTTGTGTTGCATCTGCTCACCGGTTGGCCGGAAAAGGCCACACTTATCGGCGCGACGGGGGGCCTTGTCGTGATGATACTGCTCTCTCGTTTTCAGTGGATCGAGAGAACGTTAGGACTATCGGGGCTGGTGATGATTGTATTTGCTGTTTCGGCCGTGGTCCTTCATCCCGATTGGGGTCAGTTAGCGCATGGGCTGTTGCCAAAACTATCACAACCCGATACGAAGCATGCACTGCTTTACTGGTACTTCGCAGTCGGAATCTTTAGCGCCATGCTGATGGAATACGAAGTCCATTTCTATTCTTCCGGCGCCCTTGAGGAAGACTGGACGACGGATGACCTCGGCGAAAACTTTATGGTGGCGTCCCTCGGCTCGGTTCTCGGTTCGTTGTTGACGGTCAGTCTGCTTGCTTTAGGTGCATTGGTTTTTCTCCCTCGCGAAATTTTTCCTCAGATGCTGAGCACGACTACGATGGCTGGAGCCTTCCCATTTGGGAAAAAAGCGTTGGTGCTGGCTCTGATCGGGACATTGGCGTGCATTTCCGGGGCTGCGGTGGAAACGGCGCTATCAGGAGCCTATAACATATGCCAATTCTTTAATTTGGAATGGGGCAAGAATCAATCGAGCAAATCAGTGCCTGTGTTTACAGGTACGTGGATTGCGATGTTCGCTGGGGCTCTCATCATCGCTGTGACTGGACTGCGCCCGTTGAAACTTGTGAACCTCTCGATTGTGTTTGGCATGGTCATTATGCCGTTGACGTATTACCCCATTCTTCGGGTTGCAGCCGACAAAGGAATCATGGGAAAGCACGTGAATACTAAATTCGATACCATGATCGGAGTTGGATTCCTGGTTCTGATCACGGCGGCAGCAATTGCGGCTATTCCATTGATAATTTTCACGCACTCAGGTCAGCCGTAGCCATGATGCTGCGCTGTGCTCGTAATTTTCATGCCAAGCATTGACCCTGGTGGTCGTCTCGATTTCACCTGAAAATGAAACATACTCTACTGTGAAGCAGGCCAGCTCAGGGGTAAAATTCCGCGCGGCTTCCTCTTGTACTATAGGCAAAATTTCATTCCCGCTAGTTGCTGAACTTCACACCCTTTTGCCCGATAATCGAGTGCTTCTTAAATCTGGCATCATCATGCTCAGGGTAATCCGTGCGATAGTGAGCACCGCGGCTTTCCAATCGCGCCAGCGCAGAGCGTGTAATCAGCAACGCCGCAGTGTGGATATTGCTGGCTTCGCCGTTCCGGCGAGAGGTTGTCGGCGGAACCCGGCTGCCCGATTCCTGCAGGACTTTTAGCGCTTCACTCAAACTTTGGCGCGTGCGCACAATGCCGACGTTGTTCCACATAAGCTGCTGAATTTCGCGGATAAAGCGTTCCGTTTCGACTTCTGAGGCTGCATTGGCAAGCTGCTCAGTTGCAGCAACGGCCGGGTTGGGATTGCTTTTCTCTTCACGCATGGCTTGGCCTGCGCGCGATCCAAATACCAGGCCTTCAAGCAGGGAATTGCTGGCCAGGCGATTGGCGCCATGAACGCCGGTGCAAGCCGCTTCTCCAGCCGCATACAGACCGGCGAGGCTGGTTCGTCCTTGCAGGTCCGTTCGGATCCCGCCCATCAGGTAATGCGCAGCCGGGCGTATGGGAATCTGGTCAACGGTGATGTCCACATTATGTTTCAGGCAGGTTTGATAAATACGTGGGAAACGGGCCTTGATATGTGCTTCCTTAAGATGGGTTAGATCCAGGTAAACCACCGGATCTTTCAACCGGCAGACCTCTAACTCGTGCGCGATGGCCCGTGCCACCACATCGCGCGGAGCTAATTCGCTGGCCTCATGGTACTTCGCCATAAAGCGATGCAACTCCGCATTGCGCAATATCCCGCCTTCACCGCGCAGGGCTTCTGATAGCAAAAATCGCGGTGCGTTGTTTACGTACAGCGCGGTTGGGTGGAACTGCACGAACTCCATATCGCTGATCTCGGCCCCGGCGCGGAACGCCATGGCCACGCCATCGGCCGTTGCGACTGCGGGGTTCGTTGTATTGCTGTAAACGTGCCCGGCGCCGCCCGTAGCCAGCAGGACTGCATTGCTGGTTACTGCTTGCGTTTCACCCGCTGCGTTCATCAGCTTTACTCCGCAGATGCGCCCGCTTTCGCTGTGGAGTCCGGCTGTAAATTCAAATTCGGAAAAAGAAATATTTTTGAGCGTGGCGGCTTTGGCATAGAGCGCGCGTCCAATCTCTCGACCGGTGGAATCGCCATGCGCATGAAGGATGCGGTCACGACTGTGCGCCGCTTCACGCGTGAACGTCAGCCGCGTTCCTTTGCGGTCAAACTGCGTGCCCCAGTCAATCAGCTCTTGTATGCGGTCTGGGCCTTCTTCCACCAGCACGTGCGCGGCATCGGGGTTTACGATTCCATCGCCGGCGTTAATGGTGTCCTGCAGGTGGAGGCTGATTTCGTCTTCATCGCTCAGCGCTACGGCAATTCCGCCTTGGGCGTATTGCGTAGCGGATTCAGTAAGCTCCTGCTTAGCCAGCACCAGCACCTTGCCTGCCGCAGCCAGTTCAATAGCTGCGCGCAAGCCGGCCACACCGGCTCCCACAACAATGAAATCCACCTGGGCAGGAAGCTTTTTCATGAAGCCAAAATGGTAACAAAGAATCCAGCAATCAGCGCGTGCACCTCACCACTTAATAATTCGCTATTTCCGCCGATCTTGATGGCGATCATGCAGGTAATCACCCTTCTTCGGCCGATCATTTATCATCATTATCGCGTGCATACCATTCGGGTTCGAACCAAACCGGAGAGTTATAACGTACTTATAGGTGCAGGCCTCCTGCGGCGTGCGGGGCGCGAGCTGCGGCGTTTGCTGCCCTCGCCGGCCAGCCGTGTTTTTGTTATCACTTCTCCCAATGTGCGGCGGCACTGGGGTGAAAATCTTGAAGCTTCTTTGCGCCAGGCCCGGTTGCCTTATGAAGTGCTGGAAATGCACGATGGCGAACCAGCCAAGCAACTGCATACGGTCGAACAGTTAGCCGAGCGGTTAGTGGATGCACGTGCGGACCGCAAGTCTCTGCTTGTTGCTTTTGGCGGCGGCGTTGTGGGT
>Ga0070741_10009706_pt1 | contig 18543 bp, 15 predicted proteins | sample Coa_R1_4_FD_66440 | JGI IMG/M metagenome (GOLD analysis project Ga0070741, IMG submission 66440) | Surface soil microbial communities from Centralia Pennsylvania, which are recovering from an underground coalmine fire - Coalmine... | ecosystem: Environmental > Terrestrial > Soil > Unclassified ...
CCCGGAGGCGGAGGATCCTGAGGCGCTCAACTGCTGGCTGGAGCTGCCGCCCGGCTACTTCCCGCTGCCGCTCGACGACATCGACAACACGCTGGCCACCGCCGAGGCGAACCTGCGCGAGCTGGCCCCCGAGGAGCAGCGGCCGCTGCTGGCGGCGGTCGTGGGAACCCTCGGGGTGCTGCTGGAGCAGCTGCAGGAACGCAACGGCGCCTACTGCGGCATCGGCTGGCACACGGCCGAGGACGGCGCGGTCGTCCCCTCCAGCCTTGTGGTCTCGATCCAGCCCTTCCCGCACAAGCGCAATCCGCGCCTGGTCATCAAGGACCTGATCGAGGCGCGGGCGGAGGCCGGCGAGCACGGCCAGGTCGACGTGGTGGACCTCACCCGCGGCCCGGCGGTGTTCTTCGAGAGCGTGCTGACCCTGCCGCGCCCGCAGCTGCCCGGCCGGCCGCCGAACGAGCAGCCGGACGCCGAGGTCTACCAGCTGCAGGCGCTGGTGCCGAGCGAGGACGGCAGGAAGCTCGCCGCGATCGACTTCACCACGCCCGACATCCCACACGGGCCGAGATTCCGGGCCATGATGGTGCTCATGGCCGACTCGGTGTCCTTCACGCCCCCGCCGGGGAGCGAGGAGGCCGGGGAGACGGCCAGGTCGATCAGCAAGATCCTTGGAGGACTCGCCCCGTGACCGGCTCGCTCCCGTCGTGGTCGCCGCTCAACGATCCGCAGCTGTCCGCGGACATCCGGGCCCGGCTCCAGCAGGGCGACCAGGCTGGGCTGCCGGATGCCCAGCGCGATGTGTACTTCCTGGAGCGCTACGCGTGGCAGGAGTACCCGGTCAAGTGCGGCCGCTGGCACGTCGGCGAGGCCTCCGCGGCGACCAGCGGCAGCCTGATGTCCGGGCCGTGGACGAAGCGGGAGTGGACGCCGGACCTGCGGTGGGTGCTGCTGCTCGATCCGGCCGGCCGCCAGCCGATCGCCGCGCACATCGTGCACTGGTGGACTGAGCAGGGGCCGGACAACCGTCCGTTCGCGCCGGTGAGCGTCAACACGGCGAGCGTGTGGTTCGCCGGGGATCCGCGGGTGTGCGGAATGTTCACCCCGGCGGGCAACGGGCACCGCGCCGTGTTCGGGTACCGGGCGGGCAAGACGGGGCTGAAGTCGTGGGCCGAGGGCCCGGCGCGCTTCGAGAAGGCCGCGCCGCTGCTGGCCGCCCAGCCGTATCAGGACGAGCCGTCGAGCGAGTTCGGCCCGTGGGTCGCGGACCACCCGCAGCAGCCGCCGCGGCCGAAGCGCTTCAGCCGCGCGGCGTGGCAGACCTCGACGCCGACGGAGATCTGAGCGCTGTTCAGCGGCGGGCGCCACGGTCGAGGCGCAGCGCGAGGGCCGGGCAGTCGGTCACCGCTCTGCGCGCGTCGGCGAGCAGCGGCGCGGGGATGTCGCCGTCCGCGATGATCGGATAACCCCACTCGTCCAGCGCGATGTGCTCGCCGAGTAGTTCGGCGCATAGGCCGTGGCCGCTGCACTTCGTCGGGTCCAGCCGCAGGCGGGTGGCTGGGGCAATGCTCGTTCCGTTTGTTGTCATCGCCAGTCCTCGTCGGTGCGCGGCGGGTTCATCGGTGAAGGCAAGGGGAGGAAGGCGCCGGAGTTGGGCGCGACGCACGTGCCGTGCTCGTGCCGCCACAGCTCCTCTTCGAACACGGTCAGGGCGCTGCGCACCAGGCGCATGCTCCCGTCCGGGTGGTGGCACGCGCCGCGGCGCTCTACCTGTCCCGCCCAGCGGGACACGTCGGCGCGCTCTCGGGGATGCGCGCCGGGACCGGCCAGCGCGGTGAGTGCGTGTGCGATGCGTGGCAGACCGTTGAGGCAGGGTCCGCACTGCCCGGCCGACTCGGCGGCGAGGTAGGACACGATCCGCGCGGTCTCGCGCAGTCCGCAGGAATCCACAGGCAACGCCACGAGGACGCCTGCACCGAGCGACGCGCCGTGTGCGCGCAACGCCGCGTTGGTGAGCGGCAGGTCGGCGACGCGATCCGCGGGCAGCCAGGTTCCGTGGTAGCCGCCGATCAGCACCGCGCGCGCCGGATAGCCGTCCAGTCCCAGCAGTTCCCGCAACGCGACTCCCGCCGCGGTCTCGATCACCTTCGGGGACGCGTTCGGTCGGTGCACCGTCGCCAGGAGGCTGCCTGGTTCCTCCGGCGTCCCGGCGCCTCGAAACCACCCGGCGCCGTAGCGGGCGATCAGGGCGAGATGAGCCAGCGTCTCAACGTTCTGCACGAGGGTCGGTGCGCCGCCGATACCGCGTTCCGTGACTCGTACCGGCGCATACCGCGGCAGCGCGAGGCCGCCCTCGATGCGGTGCACCACCGCGGTTTCCTGGCCGGCGATGAAGCGCGGCGGAGCCTCGACGACCGTGACCGGCACGCGATCGATGCCGGCGCGCAGCCGGTCCGCGACGGCCTCGCGCACCTGCCTCAGTACACGTTGATCGGGGTGCACGTACGCGTACGCCTGCCGGGCTTGCACCGCTTCGGCGGCCAGCTGAAGACCGTCGAGCACCAGGTGCGGGTCGGAGTAGAGCAGAGTCCTGTCTTTGTACGAGGCGGGCTCGCCTTCGGCTCCGTTCGCCACGACGACCGCACGCCCCGGGGCGTTGAGCACCGCTTCGAGTTTGCGGTAGGTCGGGAATCCGGCTCCGCCGCGGCCGGTCAGGCCCGCCGCGCGAACCTCGTTGATCACTGCCTGCGCCGAGCCCTGATACGCGGGCGGCCCATGCAGCGCGCGGTGCTGTTCCAGGGTGAGCGTCCGGCCGGCGAGCGGAAGGAGCCTGCGGGCGTTCGCGCCTTGAGGGACAGCCGTGTCCGAGGGCTGAGTCGTCATGACGTTCACTGCTGTCTACCCCCGCTGAGTTGTTCGAACAGGACGGAGACGCGCGCGGCGCGCGGCACCTCGTGTGGCTTTCGGCCCTCGCTCACCCGCCAGGCCAGCGCCGCGGCGACGGCGAGAATGCACCCGATGCCGAGGCCGAGCAGCCAGCCGCTCTGCAGGTCGGTGCTGCTGCCGAGGCTGTGCGCGATGGCCACCGGCCACGAGACGTAGGCCAGCCAGTGCACCCACCTCCAGGTGCGGTGCCCGATGCGGGCGCGCAGCAGGCTGGTGATGATCAGGGCGAGGATGAGGTCGAACCCGACGGTGCCGAGCCCGAGCCACAGCGGCTCGTACGAGGCGGCGAACGGGATGATCGCGTCCGTCAGGCGGATGTTCACGTAGCTGTCCGCGACGGCGCTGGCGATGTGGATCACCAGGAAGGCGACCGAAAGCAGCGAGAGGCTGCGGTGCAGGCCGACCACGGCGAACTTGGGCAGGCCGGGCAGCCTGCCGCGCTTCTGGACCGCGACGCCGAGCACCACGACGCCGGTCAGCATGATCAATGACACGATGCCGGTGGCTCGGCTGGCGTACCAGAGCGCCGTGCTCGATGTGATGCCACTGGCCGCGCTCATGCGCTGCGCTCCGCCCCGCTCGGGACCGGCGGCCAGCCGCCGGTGGTGATCACCCGGCCGTCCAAGTCCACCAGCCGCGCCGGTATCCCCTGCTGTTCGAACCGCGCGAGTGCGGCGCGGCCCCTGATGATCGCGCCGGTCGCCGCCACGTTCGCGGTGACGCAGTCGGCCGCGGCGACCGAGACGGTGCGCCAGATGGTCGGCGCCGGCAGTCCGTCGCGCGGGTTGAGGATGTGGTGCAGCACGGCGCCGCCGCGCTCCCAGCGCCGGGCCGTGGTGCTCGAGGTGGCCAGCGCGCCGTCGCTGAGCGCGACCGTCTGCGCCTGGCCGCTCGGCGGGTCGTCCGGATGGCCGGTCACGTCCTGGACCCGCACCCGCCAACCGCCGCGCGGCGCCGGTCCCGCGGTGGCGATGTCGCCGCCCAGCGAGACCAGCACCCCGCAGCGCAGCCGCTGCGCGATCCGGGTCGCGGCGCGGTCAGCGGCCCAGGCCTTGGCGGTCGCGCCGAGGTCGAGGCGGGTGCCCGGCGGCATGCGCAGGCTGCGCGAACCGCGGTCGAAGCTGATCCGCCGCCACCCGGGTACCGGCCGCGCGCTGAGCTTGATCGCCGGGCCGCTGGCCGCGACGAGCGCGAGGTCGCGGTCGTATCCGAGGGCTGACATGGCTTCGCCGACGGTCGGGTCGATGTCCCCGTCGCTGTCGCGCGCGGCGTCGAGCGCGACGCCGATCGCCTCGGTCAGCAGCGGGGAAAGGGTGACCCAGCGGCCGTCCGCGGCGTCGAGCGCGGCGAGTTCGGAGTCCGGGCGGAACCGGCTGCACGCCCGGTCGAGCCCGTCGAGGTCTGATTCGAGGATGGCGCGCGCGGCGGCGAGCCGGCCGGGGTTGGTGACCAGGACCCTGATTTGGGTGCCGATGGCCGTCCAGTCGCTCGCGCCGACGCGCGCCTCGGCCGCCGGGGCGGGCCGGGTGGTGGTGGTCGTGGCGCTCATCACGAACCCCCCGAGGTGGCCTGGGCGTTCTGGTTGGTGGACTGCGGGGCCTGGCTGGTCGAGCTGTTGTTGTTGGTGGTGGTCGTGCCGCTGTCGTTCGTCGTGCTCTGTGTCGTGCTGCCCGATGACGAGGTGGAGGAGGAAGTGCTGGAGGTGGAGCTGGACGTGCTGTGCGTCGAGCCGGGCAGCGCGACGGCGAGGGCGACGGCTCCGGCGATTCCGGAGACGCCCACGACGGAGGTGATGGCGTTCACCCGTGCGCGATCGCGCCGCCGGGTGCGCTTCGGCTGGTCGAACATCGCTGCTCCGTCCGCTTGGTCCGCTGATCGTTGCCGTATCGCGGTCCACTATCCGTGGCGCTGATGAGCGGCACGCTGGGCTGCGGCGAAGGGGAAGATGAGAAAACTCAAGGAAGTTGCTGAGAGGGCGCCCGCGACGGGGTAGGGCCGGGTTCTGGCGGCTAGGCGAGATCCCGCAGGACGGGGTCGAGGAACGCCTCGCAGGCAGCCTCGTCCTCGCACATCGAGCGGCTGAGCAGGACGTGGCCGTGGCGCACCCGCCGCGCCCAGATCCCGGCGACCGGAAGCAGGCTGATGCGCAGCGTGAACGGCACGGCCTCGCGCCCGTTGTCCTGCTCGATCCGGCGCACGAGCTCGCCGATGCCGAGGCCGACGCCCATGCGGCGCCCCGGCCGGCCGCCGCTCGCCCGCAGGTACTGGAGGTCCTCCTGCTTGCACGCGTGGAACCAGGCGAGCGCGTTCGGAAGCCCGGCCTTGGCGAGGGCGGTGAGCGCGGCGGGCAGGCCGTGCAGCGGCTCGGCGAAGACCGGGGGCACACCCGAGAACTCGGGGTGGTTGTCGAGCATGGACTGCCAGACCTGCGCCCACTGCGCGGCGGCCTGCTCGGTGGCGTACGGCACGAGCGCGGCGTCGAGCGGCACCGCCGGTTCGAGCGGCGGGACGACGGCGTCCGCCGCCACGTCGAGCCCGGCCGCGTCGCGCAGGTGCAGGGCGATGACGAGCGGCTGCGCCAGGTCGGTTCGGACCTGCCAGGACGGCCTGCCGGCAAACTTCACGTGCCGAGCTTAGACCACTGATTCACTGGGCGCAGCGCGCGGACAGCGGCCGGCTGTCACTCCGGGGGAAGCCGCCGCAGCCGCTTGATCTGCGAGCGGCGGGTCTTGTCGTCCAGCCTCCTGGCCACCGCCGCCTTCGACGGCTTCGTGGCCCTTCGCGCGCGCGGCGGCGGGGCGATGGCCTCGGCGAGCAGCGCGGCGAGCCGGTCCCGGGCCGCCTGGCGATTTCGCAGCTGGGAGCGGAACTGCGCCGCGGAGATCGCGAGCTGGCCGTTCGTCAGGCGCCGGTCGAGCCGGGCCAGCGCCCGGGCCTTGAGCTCGGGCGGCAGCGCGGAGGTGCCGGCCAGGTCGAAGATCAACTCGGCCCGGCTGTCGGTGGTGTTCACGCCCTGGCCGCCGGGCCCGGAGGACCGGGAGAAGCGCCAGTTCAGTTCGTGCGCCGGAATCATCACGGCGGCGGTGACGCGCAGCGGTCCGGAGGCGAGGTCCTCGTCCGAAGGCATGACCGGGTACCCCCAACGTTTGCGATCACCAGACGACGGCGCAGTCTACGGGCATCGGCGGTCAGCGGCCAGGCAGTTGTGCGCGATGCCGAACGGCCGCGCCGGCCGGGCGGTTGACCCGGACGGCGCGGCCGTTCCGCGTTCATGGTTCGGCGGGCTACAGGGAGGGCAGGCTCGGCGCGGGAAGCGAGCCGGCGGCTCCGGGCAGACCCGGCAGGCCAGAGAGACCGGGCAGACCGGGCAGACCGGGGAGCCCGGGCACGCCCGGCAGCGACGGCGCGCTGGGAGCACCCGGCAGCGAGGGCAGGGACGGGATGCTCGGCGCACCCGGCAGGCTGGGCACGGCCGGGAGGTTCACGGCGGCCGGGAGGGCCGGAGCCGCCGGAAGGGACGAAGCGCTTGGCGCTGATGGCGCACCGGGCGCCGGCGGTGTCGTCGGCGTGCTCCCCGCGGCGCAGTTCAGGCTCTTGATCGCCTCGTCGAGCTTGTTCGCCTGCGCGACTTGAGCCGTCGCGCCGGCCAGATCGGGCGGGGTGGCCATCAGGCTCTTCGCCGCCTGGATCAGCGTCGCGGAGAAGTCCGCGAGCAGACCCGCGCAGGTGGACGGCGAGACCTGCTTGGGCCCCTGCGCGCCGCTCGTCGCGGCCTCGGCCGCGGTGGCCCCGCACAGCGCCGTGCTGCCGGCGAGGGCGAGGGTCGCGATCCAGCGAGCGTGTCGCTTCTGCACTGTGGTCCTCTTTCGGGCTGGTACCCCCCTCGGGTTCCGGAAGGCAGGTACCCGCGCCGGACGGCGCCGTCGACCACTGCGGTTGATATTCATCCGCTTGCCAGTTAAGTCGTACAAGTCACCCGGACAGCGGCGGTCCCCGGCGTGGAGTCGGGAAGCTCCACCACGCCGGGGACCGGATGAGGCGTCAGATCAGCTCGTTCTCCAGCGCGGCCAGCTCCTCGGGGGTGCCGTAGCTGATCGGGCCGTTGAAGGTGCGCCGGGCGGTGACGAACCACCAGAGCGCGGAGATCAGCAGCACCACGCCCAGCGCGATCGGCGCGTAGTTGAGCGAGTGCCAGGTGATCGGGCTCGACTCGGGCAGCAGGAACAGGATGCTGCTGAGCAGCACCCACGCCACCGCGACCGCGGCGATCGGCTTGCTCCAGCGGCCCAGGTTCCACGGCCCCGGCTCGAAGTCGTCGCCGCGCCGCAGCCGCAGGAAGATCGGGATCGCGTACGAGCCGAACAGGCCGATCACGTTCACCGACACCACCGCGAAGAACGCGGTGCTCGACCACAGCGAGGGCAGCACCAGCAGGAAGGCGCCGACCGCGGCGAACCACACGCTCTTGACCGGGGTGCCGGTGCGCGGGTTCACCGAGTGCCACAGCTGCGAGCCGGGGATCGCCCCGTCCCGGGAGAAGGCGAAGATCTGCCGCGAGTTGCTGGTCATGTTGGCCAGGCCGCAGAACAGCAGCGCGCCGACCACGATCAGCAGCAGCAGCTTGGCCGGGGCGCCGCCGGCCGCGTCGAGCACGATCTGCGCGGAGGGGAAGCCGGTGCCGCTGTTCAGCTCGTTGTCGTAGTTCTGCACCGAGAACAGCAGCGCGAGCAGCAGGATGAAGCCGCCGACGCCCGAGTAGGCGATCGAACGTACGATGCCGCGCGGCGCGGAGACCGCGGCGCTGCTGGTCTCCTCGGTCATGTGCGCGCTGGCGTCGAAGCCGGTGAACACCCAGGCGGTGGACAGCAGGCCGAGCATTCCGGCGTACAGGCCGCTGGAGAACCCGGTGGCGTTGTTGAAGTGGGTGAAGACGAACGAGGCCGGCTGGTGGTGCGTCGGCTTGAACACCAGTACACCCACGATGACCAGCGCGCCGATCAGCAGCCACCACACCGAGATCCGGTTGAGCAGGCCGACCAGCTTGACCGTGTAGGTGTTCGCCAGGGCGTGCACCAGCAGGATGGCGCCGAAGATCAGCAGCGTCGTGTACTTGGTCGGGTTGTAGCTGCTCCACTCCAGCCCGATCAGGATGTTGATGAAGCTGGCGGCGGCGAAGTCGGTGGCCGCGGTGCCGGCGATCTGCCCGGCGAAGTTCAGCCAGCCGGTGAACCAGGACCAGGCGGCGTTGTGCCGCTTGGCGAGCTTGGCCGCCCAGTAGTACAGCGCTCCGGAGGTCGGGTAGGCCGAGCAGATCTCGGCCATCGCGGCGCCGACGAACAGGATCAGGGTGGACACCACGATCCAGCCCCAGACCAGGGTGCGCGGGCCGCCGGCGGTGAAGCCCTCGCCGAAGCCGGTGAACACCCCGGCGATGATGTTGATGATGGTGAAGGAGACCGCGAAGTTGTCGAACCAGGTCAGCCGGCGCGACAGCTTGCGCGGATAGCCCAGTTCGTGCAGCCGCTGGTCGTCGTCCAGCAGCACGGCCCCGGCGGACCGTTGATCCTGTGACGCCCGTGTCGTCGAGGACATCTCAGCGCTCACTTTCTCGGTATTGGCTCTGTGGGTGGTGGGTGAGGGGCGGTGGAGCCTAGGGGGTGCGGACCCGGCAACGCTGGCGGGCGCGCGTGAGCTGCTCGGCGGGATCGCCGAACAGCGACCACGGATGGGTGGAGGCGTAAGGCCCCATGGCGCGGAAGACCTTGGCCGCCTCCCAGTGCCGGTCGCCCATGTAGAGCGCGTGGGCGAGCACGGAGAAGTCCGCGACCGGCACCAGCGGATCGCGTTCCACCGCGCGGAACCAGCCGTCGAACACGTGCATCGAGGTGAACAGCGCGTGCTGGTCGGTCCACTGCCGGTCGGCGAACGGGCCGCGCACCGGGTCGTCGCGCAGGTCGCGGTAGTGCTCGACGTACGCGGTCAGCGGCAGGACCTGCAGCGCGCAGTCGGCCGGGCTGTGCAGCGACACCCAGCGCGCGACCTCCCACATCGCGTCCGCGCTGCCGCCGTAGCGGGGGTAGAAGCAGGCCAGCAGGCGATGGTGCGCCTCGCGGCTGAGCGGATCGCGCGCGCGGGCCTCGCCGAGCAGGTCCCAGGGCCCGGGCGAGGTGACGCCCTCCGGGCCGGGTACCTTCGCGTGGCCGAGCCGGGCCAGGGCGAGCAGCCCGACCCAGGGGGTCGGGTCGGCCGGGTCGGCGTCCGCGCACACCAGGCAGGCGCGCTGGGCGAGGGCGGCCAGGTCTCCGGCGCGCTCGTCGCCGGAGTCGGCCGCGCGCAGCGCCCGCGCCACCGCGGTGCGCGCGTACATCAGCAGCGCGTCAGGGTTCGAAGGCTCGTCGGCGAGCCACTGCTCGGCGACGTCGAGGCCGGCGGCCACCGAGGCGAGCACCAGGGAGCGGTGCGCGCGCAGTTCGTAGTCGGAGCGGGTGGCCGCGATCAGGGCGCGCGCCTCGTGGAAGCGGCCCGCCTTCAGGTCGAGGGCCACCTGGGCCAGATCGCGATCCGCGCCGGCCGGATTCCACACGAAGGCGGGCTTGCTCACCGCGCCTCCCGGCCGTGACGGCGCGCGCGCATGCCGGGTATGGCGCGTTCGCTCATGATCGGCACAACGGCTCCCGGCTAGCTCGGCGGTGCGTTCCGTGACATGGACCCGGTCAAACGCAGGACACGATATCAACAACGGCAGCAGGCGAAAGCAGGCACCGAATTCGGCACGTTACACGCGTGCAATCTATCGCTCACAGTGCAGGTCGGGACGGGTTCGGCCCGGCGCCGAAGCGGCGTCGCCGCACGTGATCACGGTCCGGCGCGCTCGACCCCGGCGATCATGATCAGGGCACGTCGATTGTGATCGGTGACAGTGTTGATCGAGTGCGAAGATCACTTCAGCAGTGTGTTGTCACAGTGGCGCGAACCAGACCACGACGCCGCGCACTTTCGAACGCGGGCGTGCTTCGGGTGCTTGGGACTCCCGGGCGAGTCAGAGATCTTGCTGCCGCCGGGCTTCGAGGGGCCCGCTCCCCCGCCGGTAGCGCGGCCAGCACTGCATCGCAGAGTGCAGATCGTCGTCGTCCAGCTCGGGCTCGGCCAGTTCGGTCACGCCGTCGCGCCGCGCGATCAGCCCGTCCAGCAGCATCGGCACGTACCGCCGCCAGCCGCCGTCGCGCACGCCGTGGGTGAACTCCACGGTCGCGGAGATCATCAGCTGCACGGCCATGATGTCGGTCGCGCGGAAGTCGGCGCGCAGCCGGCCCTGCTGCTGGGCGCGCGCGACCAGCTGCTCCATCATCGGCTTGATCCGGTCGCGCATCTGCGCGATCCGGTCGCGGCCGTAGGTCTCGGAGAGCATCACGTCGCGCAGCCCGAAGTCGGCGGCCTGGACCTCGGCCATCCTGGTCAGCAGGAAGACCAGCCCCGCCCAGGCGTCCGGGTCGGCCAGCGCCCGCTCGGTCAGTTCCAGGATCTGCGCGAAGCCCTCCTCGAACAGCGCGTCGATCAGCGCCTCCTTGTTGGGGAAGCGCCGGTAGACCGTGCCGACGCCCAGGCCCGCGTGCTTGGCGATCTCGTCGAGGGTGGCCTCGAGCCCGCGCTCGGCGAAGACCTCCTTGGCCGCGACCAGGACGCGCTGCCGGTTGAGCTCGGCGTCGCGGCGCAGCGGTCGGGGGGCGGCGGGCGGCGTGGGCGTGTCCATGGCGCGGCAGTCTACCTCCGCCGGAAAGCAAGTGGAGATCATCTCTCCGGTTCTATGGTACGCTCGGATGAAATGGAGACCCATCCTCCAGATATGTGGGGACATCGCCTATGCCCGACATCACCGCCACGGGGGGCTCCGCCTCCCCCGGCCGCACCCTCGGCGCGACGACGCCCGCGGCCGGAAACCTCCCGCCCGAGAACCCGCATCACGCCCGCCGCTGGCTGATCCTCGCCGTGATCGGCATCGCGCAGCTGATGATCGTGCTCGACGCGACCATCGTGACCATCGCGCTGCCCGACGCGCAGAAGGCGCTCGGCTTCAGCAACGGCGACCGGCAGTGGATCGTGACCGCCTACTCGCTGGCCTTCGGCGCGCTGCTGCTGTTCTTCGGCCGGCTCGCCGACCTGATCGGCAAGAAGAACACCTTCATCATCGGCCTGGTCGGCTTCGGCATCGCCTCCGCCCTCGGCGGCGCGGCGCCCAACTTCGAGGTGCTGGTCACCGCGCGGGCGCTGCAGGGCGCGGCCGGCGCGATGCTGGCCCCGGCGGCGCTCTCGCTGCTCACCACGACGTTCACCGAACCCAAGGAACGCGGTACTGCTTTCGCGGTATTCGGCGGGATCGCCGGCTCCGGCGCCGCCATCGGCATGCTGCTCGGCGGGCTGCTCACCGAGTACTTCAACTGGCGCTGGACGCTGTTCGTGAACGTCGCGTTCACGGTGGTGGCCCTGGTCGGCGCGGCCGCCCTGCTGCACACCCAGCGCTCCGAGCACCGCCCGAGGCTCGACCTGTTCGGCACGGTGGTCATCTCCGGTGCGCTGTTCTGCCTGGTCTACGGCTTCTCCAACGCCGCGTCACATCCGTGGAGCGCCCCGTCGACGTGGGTGTTCCTGGCCGCGGCCGCGCTCGGCATCGTGGTCTTCAGCTGGTGGCAGACCCGCGCCCCGCATCCGCTGATGCCGCTGCGCATCCTGCTGGACCGCGATCGCGGCGGCTCGTTCGCCGCGGTGTTCATCACCGGCGCGGGCATGTTCGGGGTCTTCCTGTTCCTGACCTACTACCTGCAGATCATGCTGGGGTACTCGCCGGTCAAGACCGGCCTGGCGTTCCTGCCGATGGTGTTCGTGCTGATGGCCTCGGCGACGCTGGCCACCACCCGGCTGCTGCAGAAGGTCGGCGCGCGCCCGCTGGTCGCCCTCGGCATGGCGCTCTCCGCGGCCGGCATGGCCTGGATGACCGGGATCGACGTCACGACCAGCTATGCCACGCACATCCTCGGCCCGCTGCTGATCATCGGCGTCGGCATCGGCCTGGTGATGGCCCCGGCGATGAACATCGCCACCTTCGGCGTGGACGCGGACGACGCGGGGGTGGCCTCGGCGCTGGTCAACACGATGCAGCAGGTCGGCGGTTCGATCGGCACCGCGCTGCTGAACACGCTGGCGACGGCCGCGGCGACCGGCTACCTGGCGGGCAAGCAGCCGACCCCGCTGGTGCTCGCGCACGCGCAGCTGCACAGCTACGTCACCGCGTTCTGGTGGTCGGCCGGGATCTTCGCGGGCGGCGCGATCATCTGCGGCCTGCTGCTGCGGCCCGGCGTGCACGTCAGCGACCCGGAGGCCGCGCCCGGCGTCCACGTGTGAGGGCCGCTCGTCAGGCCTCTTCTTCTACCTCGGCGTCATCCAACTGCGCACGGCTCGCGAAGTACTCGGCGTTCTCGCGGGCCGTGCGCGCGTATTCCGGGTAGCCCCAGCGTTCGCAGCCCTCTGCGAAGGCCAGCTGCCAGCGCGAGGCGCCGGCCGGGTTCTCGCCCAGCACCGCGACGGCCAGGCTCAGCGTTTTGAGACCGGCTTCCAGGGCGGCGACGTACTCCTCGCGTGCGTCGCCGTCCTGCGGATGCTCAAGCAGCGACCACAGCTCGCGCGCCCCGGCCTCGGCTGCCTTCTGCGCGGGGGGAAGCAGTTCCGCAGTGTCCTGCTCGGACAGGGTCTGCATCTCGATCCGCTTGACCACGTGCTTGAGCCGGAGCGTGCGCGCCTGCGCGATCAGGAAGTCGCGGTAGCGCCGCGTCTCCGAGTCGTCCTCGTCGCACGCGCGCAGGTGCGCGATCACGTCGTCGAGCTGTTCGAGCGCTGCTTTGAGGTCGGTCGGCGCGAGCAGCCGGGCTACCGATTCGAGTGCGGCGGTGGTCGGCTGGTGACCGGCGGCGGGACGGCCGGCGCGCGCCGAGCCCCGGTACGCCTCCAGTGCCGCCGCCTGATCGCCTTCCTGCTCGGCCGCCTCGGCGAGCTGGTGCAGCAGCCAGGCGCGCGCGGTCGGGTAGTCCTCCGGGACGACCGCGAGCACGTCGCGCAGCACCCGCGCCGCGTCGCGCGCCCGGTCGAGCTTGCAAAGGCTGATCGAGTAGTGCAGGGCGCTGAGATGAATCAGCTCTCTGCATTCGTCGTCCTCCCAGCGCCCCATGATCTGGGAGAGCGCCGGGTGGTAGAAGCTCAGCGCCGTCTCGTGCCGCCCGGCGCGGTGGTGCACCTCGCCCATCAGCAGCCTGGCCCGCGCGGCGCCGACCGGATCGCTGCCGGCCAGCAGCCGGGCCGCCTGCGCCGCCGCCTGGACGACCTCGTCGTCGCGCGCGTGGTCGGGATCGCGGGAGCTTTGCGCGTTGACCGCCTCGGCGAGCAGCAGCGCGGTCAGGCCGGGCAGGTCGGGGGTGACCGGCGGATTGGCCAGGTGCGAGACGCGTCTGGCGCAGCTCTCGGCTTCGGCGGGCTGGTGCGCGGCGAGCAGGACCTGCCCGCGCCGCAGCAGCGCCTCCGCCGCGAGCCAGGGCTGGAACACCGCGCTGTACACCTCGGCCAGATCCCCGAGCCGATCCAGCAGGCTGCTGACATACCCGGTCGCCTCGGCCTCGTCGCCCCGGCGGGCGAACATCCGGGCCATGGCTGCGGTGACCTCGACCCAGGCGCGAGCGGCGGCGGCGTACTGAGGCGTGGCGCCGTGTGCGTCGGCCAGCTCCCGGAAGGTGCGGTACTCCTCGGCGGCCTCTTCGTCATCGGCGACGGCGTCCGGTTCGGCGTCGACCGCGCGCCGCCAGCGGTCCAGGTGCCGGTAGAGCCCGTACAAGCGGACGGTCACCAGCTGGCCGCCGGTGATCCGGCCGGCCTCGAACTCGGCCTGCGCGGCCTTCCACGCCTCCGCCTGCACGACCTCGGCGGCCGCGGCCTCCTCTCCCCCGACGAGGTAGCGCTGGTATGCGCTCATCGCCCGGCAGCGCAGCGCGTCGCCGGTGCGGCCGAGAGTCGCGTAGAGGGTGGCGGCGAAGGCGAGCTGTTCGTGCGCGGCGGCGTGGTCGGCGCGCTGGGCGAGCGCCGTGCCGCGGCTTTCGGACAGCTCCGCGGCGACGTCGTCGCTCAGCCCGGTGCCGCTCGCCGCAACCTGTTCCCAGGCGGCGCACCCGTGCGGGTGGCGCAGGAAGGCGAGATAGCGGGCGCGCGCGGCCAGTGCGTCTACGGGTTCGAACCCGCGCGGGAGGGTGCGCGGACCGCTGCCGTCCGCTCGGCCGCGCGCGTCCCACGGCATCGGGATCGGCGGCCAGGTGGCGTCCAGCCAGCCCGCTTCCAGCCAGCCGGCGAGCGGCGGCAGCTCGTCGTGCCGGAGCTTGGCGGTGCGCCAGGACTCCAGCGTCTCGGCGTGTTCGGTGCCGCCGTCGGCCGCGTCCTGATGGGCGGCGTAGTCGGCGAGCACCGCGTCGAGTTCGGTGTAGAGGGCCGAGGCTGTGACGATGTCGCGCGGCGAGCGGGTGATCGGCAGGTCCCCCTGCCCGGCGTCGACGAGCAGCTTGAGGAAGAGCAGGAGGCGCCCGTGCACCCACCAGTACTCGCCGACCGCGTCGCGGTGCGCGGGCAGCCAGTCGATGTGGTCGTGCAGGATCTCGAGGCCGCGCAGCACGTCGCGGGTCCGGTTGACGAACAGCGCGTGCAGCTCGAGCTGCCGGGGCAGGTCGTGGCGGCGGCGGATCACCGGGTACCCGAGCCGGTGGTGCTGGCGGGCCTTGTCGAAGCGGTCGAGGTTGAGCAGGTCGATCATGACCTCGCCGTGCGCGATGCCGACGTGCGGCCGCTCGCAGCTGCGGACCCCGGCGATGATCGCGAGCCACAGGTCCACCGCCTTGGGCAGATCGTCCTGCCGCTCGTACCAGTAGGCGGCCGTGGCCAGGTCGCAGGCGTCGCACGCGGCCCCGGCGTCGCCGTCCTCGGCCAGCAGGGCCTCGATCCGCAGCGTGGCCAGATCGTTCTCGCCGCGGCGGCGGTGGATCCAGTAGCGGCTGCGGTGCACGGCGCGCAGGCTGTAGCCGCCGGTGAGGTAGAACGACTCCATCTCGTCCATGAGCCGGTCGACCTCGGCGGCGGGCACCCGCTCGTCGGCGTCCAGGACGTCGACGACGTGCTGGAAGTGCTCGCGGAACCGGAACCGCAGCGCCGCGTCGAAGACCTCTGACTTGGTCTGCCAGATCCGCCAGGCGCGGCTGAAGCCGAGCACCATGCCCTGCTCGTCGCCGTCCTCCTGGCAGTCGTCGGCGAGGCTGAGCAGGGCGGAGGCGAGCGCCGCCGGGTCGCCGACCTGCTCGGCCTGCGCGACCAGCTCCTCGCGCCGGGCGACACGCTCCCGGCCGTAGGGCAGCTCGTCCGCGGCGGCGAGCGCGGCGTGGAGCTGGGCGAGGTCCATGGCCGGCGCTCCGCTCTCAGGCCACAGTCAGATAGCGGTGGCTTGACTCGGACGGGGCCGGGGCGTCTGGCGCGGCGGGGAAGAGCGCGATGACTGCGCCGCCCGGATAAAGCTTCGCGGCGCGGTCGATCAGCCGTTGCGCGAGTTCCGGCTTGTCCCAGGACTCGAATTCGGCCGCCCAGTCGCGCAGCCCGGCCGCGGCGGCCACCGCGCGGTCCAGGTGGCCGCCCTCGATCCGCGCGGCCACCACCAGCGCGACCGAGAGCCGTTCGAACAGCAGGCCGTCGGGGGCGAACGCGGGACCGCCGGGGACCAGCCGTCGCAGGCCGTTGATCGCGGCGGTGGCGTGCTGGTACGCCTCGCCGAGCAGCTTCTCGCTGTCGTCCGCGGCGAGCGATCGGCTCTCCGCGAGGTTGAGCACGATCCTGGCGCGCTGCAAGTGCGTCTCAGCGAGCTCATATCGGGTCGGCGCGTGCCATGCGCCGTTCTCGTCGTCGTCGGCGGCCAACGCGGTGATCAGCTCGCCTCCGGCGCGGTCCATCACTTCGAGCGCCGCGTCCAGGTCCTCCGCGGCGATCAGCCAGGCCGCCGAGCGCAGGCATTTGACGCGCACCAGCGGATCGCCCACGTCCTGCCACAGCTGCGCCGCGCGCTCGAAGGCCGCCACCGCGTCCGCGTGCCGTCCCGCGCGCTCCAGCGCGGTGGCGGCGTCGGCGGCCAGCATCGCGTGCGGGATCTGGTTCGGCCAGTCCTTGACCCGGTCGGCGGTGGCGAGCAGCAGCTCGGCGGCGCGGCGCGGATCGCCCGCCGCGATCAGGCTGTTTCCGTAGGCCCGTGCCGCCTGCGCGATGACGGGCTTCCACTCGTCCCGGCCCCAGTGCGCGTCGGCGACCTTGAGCGCGGGCTCGAAGAGCGCGATCGCCTCCTCGGGGCGCCCGGCCGCGGCCAGCGCCTCGGCCGCGAGCAGCTGCGCCCGCGCCTCGTCGTCGGCTCCGCCCTCCCGGCGGGCGAAGGCGGCCGCGGCGGCCAGCGCCGGAGCGACGGCCTCGGCCTCGCGGCCGTCCTGCAGCCAGATCGCCTCGGCGAGCAGCATGGCGGCCGAGCCGCGCAGGGCCGGGTCGAGGTTGTGCTCGACCGCGGCGCGCGCGTACCGCTCGGCCGCGGGAAGTTCGCCGCGCGCACGCGCGATCCGGCCGAGGTTCAGCTCCGCCGCCGTCGCGCACCAGGGCGCGCCGCCTTCGTGGTAGAGCTCGACGGAGAGGCGCAGGCTCTGCTCGGCGGCCTTGGTCTCGCCGCTGCCGAGCCGCACGTGCGCGGCCATCGCGGACGCCGCGGCGCCGTAGAGGGCGACTTCGAACCGCTGGCACTCCTCGGTGAGCTCCTGCAACTCGGCGAGGGCGTCGCGAGCGGCCGCCGCCCGGGCGTCGTCGCTCTTGTCGGGCTGCTGCGGCGGCGCCGGGGCGTCGGTGCGCGGTTTTCCGCCGAACCAGGGGGAGGGCGCGGCGTCGGGCTGCGCGGGGCGCTCGTCCGGCGGCTCGGCCTCGGCGGCCAGGGACTGCCAGGCGTGAAACTTCTGATACCCGCTGCCGATCCGCACGGCGAGGTACTCGCCCGGGGTGATCTCGTGCCCGGCGAGAGCGTCGGCGGCCGCGGCGCGCAGCGCGGACTGGTCGCTGGCGGCGGCGTCGCGCTGGCCGCTGCGCGAGAGCGCGAGCGCCGCGCGGCTGGCGGCGCGCAGGGACAGGCCGAGCCGGCCTTGCGCGCGGTAGCGGTCGGCGATTTCCAGCAGCCGGGCGCGCTGCACGGCCGCCGCCACGCCGCCGCTGATGCCGGCGCCGGCGCCGTCCGCGAGCGCCACCTGCTCGTCGAACTCGCTCTTCGCGTCCTCGGGCAGGGTCTCGCCGCTCGCCTCGGCGGCGGCCTGCGCGCGTTTCCAGGCCTCCAGGGCGTCCGGGTGCCAGAGCTCGGTCAGCCGCCGGGCTTCGGTGACCAGGTCCGCGACCGGTCGGGGTTTCGGGCGCGGGGCTTGGGCGGCGGCCCGCCGGCCGGCCCGAGCGGGCGCCGCGGGCAGCACGGTGCGGGCGTCGAGCGCCAGGGCGCTGAGGAACGGCTGCCTGCTGCGGCGGTGCACGATCCGGCTGCTGAACGCGGAGGTGCCGTTGCGCTCGTCGAAGCGGGCCGCGATCGAGGAGAGCTCCGCGTCGACCTCGTCGCGCAGCTCGCCGATCGGCCTGGCGGCGGCGCCGGCGATCGCGAACGGCAGGTCGTCGAGGCCTGACGCGGTCAGCGCGCGCAGCAGCACGCTGACACCGCCGAGGAAGGCGGCGCGCTGCTCGGTGAGGCTGCTGTGCGCGGCCCGGCCGGCGAGCCAGTGTCCGTGTTCGGCCAGCAGCTCAAGTCCGCGCGCGGTGTTCCCGGTCAGCGCGCAGAACTCGATGTGCGCGCCGATCTGCGCGGCCATCGGGGGCTTGAGCCGGGAGATGCGGTAGCCCTCGTCGTGGTTCTGCTGCGCCTGCCGCCCCTTGCCGAGGCGGATGAGCGGAATCAGGGAGCGGGCCAGGACGCCGTGCGGCTCCGCGTCGCAGAACACGGAGCCGTCCAGCAGCCGGGCCCAGGCCTCGAAGGCCCGGGCGTCCTCGCCGCGCTCCGCGTACCAGTCCCCGATCTGGCTCTGCTCGCAGGCGAAGCAGCCCGAGGAGAGATCGCGCGGCGCGGCGATCCAGAGCTCGAACTCGTGCTCCGCGGTCGCGGTGTGCCCCAGTTGGCGGGCGAGCCGGTGGCGGATCTGGTGCACGGCGCGCGGGCTGTCGCCGCGGGCGCGGGTCTGTTCCTCGAAGGCGTCCAGCGCGCGGTAGATCTCGTCGAGCGGGACCCGTGCGTCGTCGACAAGACCGGGGTCGGCGGACCCGGATTCGTCGAGCGAAGGCACCGGTGCACACCTCCCCGAAGGTTCCCGTCCCGTCGCCTTGCCCCGGAAACCTACCGCAATCTCATCGCGCACAGTCACGACCGGGGACACGTTTCACACGACTTTCCGGTTCGACCGTTCGGCGCCCGTGAAAGCTGCTCAGATCCGCTTGATCATCGCCAGCCAGGCCGGTGCGCCGTCCGGCTGGAATCGCGTC